>ENA-OQJP01000226-OQJP01000226.1-human-gut-metagenome-genome-assembly--contig:-NODE-226-length-20278-cov-6.520818_pt1 | contig 20278 bp, 20 predicted proteins | sample MGYA00242611_ERZ504778 | MGnify/ENA primary metagenome ERZ504778 (study PRJEB26092, sample SAMD00036349) | human gut metagenome | host: Homo sapiens | study: EMG produced TPA metagenomics assembly of...
GAAATGTTGTGGTTGCCAGACCAACTTCATTGTATCATTAGGAGGTTCTTTCCTTTTCTATAAGAATTTTTTACCGACCCCCAGTTTAACTGGGGGTTTTGTCATGCCTATTCGGCGTACAATAAAAGAGCTCTCTTCGCAAAACTCACGAAGAGAGCTCTTATTGGTTACTAATATTTATACTATTTAATATTAAAAATTCGTTTACCGTTTTCAAGGGTAATGGCTGCTATTTCGTCTGCTTCCATACCACGTAAAGCGGCAATTTCCTGTGCTACGAACTGAGTCTTGCTCGGATCGTTACGACGCCCTCTGAATGGTGGCGGTGTCAAATACGGCGAATCCGTTTCAATCAATAAGCGATCGAGCGAAACCTGTTTGGCCACTTCTTTAAGCTTTGTAGACTTCGGAAATACTACCGGACCGGCAAAAGAAATATAAAAACCCATTTTAATGGCTTCTTTCGCCATTTCCCAACTGCCGGAATAGCAATGGAAGATACCGTAGTTCCCCTTGCCGTCATTGCGGAGCGTATCCATAATATCGCCGTGCGCATCGCGGTCATGAATAATAATCGGCAAATCCACTTCGCGGGCTAGTGCCAATTGGCGTTTGAATTCACGCATTTGCGTTTCACGGTCGGAAAAATCATAGTAATAATCCAAACCGATTTCGCCGATAGCTCTTACCCGGTCATTATTAAGAGCTTGTTCTTTAAAATATTCATAATCCGCTTCCGTCACGTCTTTCGATTCGTGAGGATGCACGCCTACGGCTGCATACACATAATCGTATTTCTCAGCCAAAGCAATGGCTGATTCAGCGGTACCGCGGTCAACGGCAGGACACATAATATAGCGAACACCTTGTGCTCGGCAATCTGCCAACATGGCTTCACGGTCATTGTCGAAACGATTGTCGTTAATATGCGCATGCGTATCAAATAATTCCATCTTATTTCACCAAGCTTCCCGGAATAAGCGATTCAATGTTGGTTACTTCTAAGTTATCGGCAAAGTCGGAGGCCGATAAAATCATGCCGTACGATTCAATACCCATGAATTTCTTTGGCGCCAAGTTGGCAAGATAAATGACTTTTTTGCCAATCATATCTTCCGGTTCGTAGTACTGGGAAATACCGCTTACTACGGTGCGTTCTTCCACGCCCACATCTAAGACAAATTTTAAAAGTTTCTTGGATTTTTTAACTTTTTCACAGGAAATAACTTTAGCCACGCGCAAGTCGAGTTTGGCAAAATCGTCATATTCCACATTGTCTTTAATCGGTGGAATTTCCTGTTCACCTGCTTCGGCAGTTTCATTGGTACGGTCTGTTTCATCCGCACTTTCCGTACCTGTTTTTAGCGGCCGCTTTTTTCCTCTGCTTTAGTTTCAGTAGCTGCCGGTGCATCTACCATTTCAGGTACTTCGAAGCGAGGGTAAATCGGTTCCCCTTTTACTACTTTCGTGCCACTCACTAAACCGCCCCACTGACGTACATCGTCGATTTTGGCATCGGCGAAACCGGTAATGCCTAATTGATCCCAAATTTTAGGCGCGCCCGTAGGAATTACAGGATCCACAAGCACGGCAATAATGCGAAGTGCTTCCGCCAAATGATACATTACGGTCTGCAATTTTTCAGCATCCCCTGCTTCAGCCCCTTTAGCAAGTACCCAAGGCATAGTTTCGTCAATATATTTATTGGTACGGCTGATAAAGGCCCAAACTGCTTTCAACGCACGGTTCAAATCAAAGGCTTCCATGTAGGTTTCATAATCTTTAACCGTAGCTTCAGCCATAGCTGCTAAATCTTTGTCGTATTCGCTAACGGAAGGCATGGCCGTAATCACACCGCCGTGATATTTTTCAATCATCGCAACGGTACGATTTAACAAGTTACCTAAGTCGTTAGACAAATCGGAGTTAACGCGCTGTACAAAGTTAGGCAATGTAAAGTTACCGTCATTGCCCAAGTGAATTCCACTCAATAAGTAGTAACGAAGGGCATCGGAACCGTACATATTAATGAGCGGAATCGGATCCACCACGTTGCCGAGGGATTTACTCATTTTGGTGCCGTCTACAACGAGCCAGCCGTGGCCGAATACTTTTTTAGGAATCGGCAATTCAAGGCTCATGAGCATAATCGGCCAAATGATGGAGTGGAAACGTACGATTTCCTTACCTACCAAGTGAATGTCAGCAGGCCAGAATTTTTTGAATAAGCTGTCATCTTCTTCCAATGGATTCAATGCACTGATGTAGTTAACAAGGGCATCAAACCATACGTACACAACATGTTTAGGGTCAAACGGTACTTTAATGCCCCAATCAAAGCTGGTACGGGATACGGCCAAATCTTCAAGGCCCTGTTTAACGAATTGAATCATTTCGTTACGGCGTGCTTCCGGCTGGATGAAATCAGGATTTTCGTCGATAAATTTTAGCCATTGATCGGCGTATTTACCCATTCTGAAGAAATAGCTTTCTTCTTCGACCTGTTCTACAGGACGACCGCAATCAGGACAAGTATGGTTAGGGCCCAATTTTTGTTCGGTCCAGAATGTTTCATCCGGTGTGCAATACCAACCTTTGTATTTAGCTTTGTAAATATCGCCTTTGTCATAGGCTTTTTGGAATAAGTACTGAACTACTTTTTCATGACGTTTTTCCGTAGTGCGGATGAAATCATCATTGGAAATGTTAAGGGCTTTCCATAATTCTTGGAAGCCGGTAACAATTTTAGTGGTATATTCAAGCGGCGTAATCCCCATTGCTTCAGCAGCACGTTGGATTTTTTGGCCGTGTTCGTCAGAGCCTGTCAAAAAGCGCACATCATAGCCGGCGCGGCGTTTGAAACGTGCTACCGTATCGGCAATGGTCGTACAATAAGTATGACCGATATGAAGCTTGGCACTTGGGTAATAAATTGGTGTTGTAATATAAAATCGTTTGTTGGTTGTATCTGACATACAATAACCTCCTCTTATTCTATAACAAGGTGTAGCCTTCTGAATTTAATTATTTATCATTCACGGTTTCATCAATCTAAACATTTAATGCCTAATCGATTTATGTGTCCTGTGCCGCTTCAACGGCATTATACACATCGCGTCTGGCTACGCCCAGTCGTTTGGCAACTTCGCGTATTGCTTCTTTTTTAGCCGTTCCGGCTTCCATAAGCATCATCACAGCACTTACATAATCATCGGTTGACATTGTTTCCGTCGTCTCCGCCTCAGCCTCAACGGTGACGGCACCGCCTACGACTAAAACAAATTCACCCTTAATAGTAACCAAATCCTCCGCTTTTTGCAAAGCTTCCAAGTTGGTACGCACAAAAGTTTCGAACTTTTTAGTCAACTCCCGCCCTACCACAATAGGACGATTGCCTAAATATTTATATAACTCCTGTAATGAAGCTTGTAAACGATGAGGCGCTTCGTAGAACAATAAAGTGCCTTCATATGTAGCCACGCGCTCCAACAATTCTTTGCGGTGACTGCTTTTCTTTGGTAAAAAGCCTAAAAAAGTAAATTCCCTCGTATCGAGCCCCGACGCAATGAGTGCCGTCAAGGCCGCATTCGGCCCGGGTAACGGTACCACAGGAATTCCCGCGTCTATGGCCGCTAATACAAGATCGGCGCCCGGATCGGAAATAGCCGGCATACCTGCATCACTGATAACCGCCACATCGTGACCGCTTAGTAACAACTCCATTAAGGGCTCTTCCTTCGCATCCTTATTATGCTCATGATAGGATATTAAAGGCTTTTTAATATCAAAATGTTTTAACAATAAGCCGCTGTGCCGCGTGTCTTCGGCCGCTATGGTATGCACTTCCTGTAAAACACGGACAGCCCGATAGGTCATATCTTCCAGATTGCCTATGGGCGTAGGTACTAAATATAAAGTTCCTTTAGTCTCTGTCATACCAACTACGCACCTCCTCACTGTACACATTCGGTGTGTCATAAATATATAAAGGGGCTTCTGTAATTAAACCGACCTGCCCCGCCTTACGCGCTTCAATGAGAACCAATTTAGCCGCTTTGCCCGGCATACTATGGACAAAACGCATTCGCTTCGGTTCTAATTTTGCTGCTTTTAAAGCACCCAATAAATCCATCAGTCGACTTACCGGGTAAATCCAAAAAGCCTGTCCCTGATATTTTACGAGCTTTGCTGCTGCCCTTGCAATATCAGAAATATCATACATCGTCTCATGACGAGCTAAACTCACATCAGAAGATTGGGGTATTGCTCCCTGCGCAGCCGTAAAATATGGTGGATTGATAAGAATTGCATCAAATCGCTCCACCCATTCAGGACCTTCAAGCTTACAGTAATCTGCTTCAACCAAAGAAATTTCCACTTCTTTTTGATTTAATGTAATATTACGGCGTGCTAAATCGGCCAGCACCGGATTCACTTCAACGGCCGTAATCTGCTTGGCGCCGAGAGCCGTCATGAGTAAAGGAATTACCCCTGTTCCCGTGCCTAAATCGGCATAGCGGCGCTTTTCACTAAGTTTTGGAAAATGCGCCAGTAATACCGCATCAATGGCAAAGCGAAATTGGTCGGTCCGCTGCCACAGCTTCATTCCGCCAATCAATAAATCGTCCAGTCGCTCCTCGTTATTCTTCATCAGGCAATACGATATCAGTCCACGGCAAGTCGATAGTACGACCTTCTTCCAGCTGTACTTTTACCGTTTTCTTGTTGCGATTAATCTTCAATACCTTGCCCATGCCTTCATCGGTTACTACATCTTTACCGATGCCCGGCGGTTCTATAATAACGGGCGCCACTTTAGTTTTCTGCGTATATAAATCGCCGCCTTTGGCATACAAATCATTTTCATAATTTAAGCAGCACATCAAACGCCCACATACACCGGAAATCTTCGTTGGATTAAGGCTTAAATTCTGATCCTTAGCCATGCGAATCGATACGGGTGAAAAATCCCCCAGGAATGTGGCACAGCATAAAGCACGGCCGCAAGCACCGATACTGTTTAAAATTTTAGCTTCATCGCGCACCCCTACCTGACGCAATTCAATACGCGTACGGAATACGGTGGCTAAATCTTTAACCAAATCACGGAAGTCAATGCGTCCGTCAGCGGTAAAGAAGAAGATGATTTTATTCATGTCAAAAGTATATTCAACATTGATAAGCTTCATCGGCAATTTGCGATTGGCAATTTTTTCCAAACAAATCTCAAACGCCTTTTCTTCACGCTGCTTATTTTTTTCTACTTGTTTGTAATCTTTCGGGGTGGCCTTACGGATTACGCTTTTAAGCGGTTGAATTACCGATTCTTCGTCCACTTGACGCGGTGCAATTACCACATCGCCGAATTCAAGACCGCGAGCCGTTTCAACAATAACACCGTCACCTAAGTTCAAGCTGGCACCACCGGGAGCAAAATAATAAATTTTACCCGCTTTTTTAAATCTAACACCGACTATGGTTGTCACTGGGTGTCCTCCTTTAAGGCTTGGCGAAGGGCAAGCAATACGCCATCCATAACCAAACCTGCTTTCACATTTAATCGAAGTGCCTCTTCCGCCGCCAGCGTTTCCCGCTCTACGGTCAATAAGGTTTTCACCTTCCATGACGGTAATATTTGCAATAAACGCTCTTTATGGAGAGGACACTGTAGTACATCATCCGGCGCACCGGCTCTTAAAGCCATCATGTCGCGCGCCAAAAGCCGCAACCAGCCCATTAACTCGCGCATGTCATCGCGTTTAAGGGATTCTGTTTGCAGACTCAACTGTGTAAAAAACAAAGCTTTCGGCAGCTGTTCCAGCATTTTTACGGTCTGTTCCAATAGTGGCAACGTGCCTCTCAGGACCAGCTCACGAACCAAATCAGGATTGCCCTGACCGGCTCCCAAAGCTTGTTGTAAATCTTCGGTAAAACCTTCCTTACGCAGTGCCGCCGTAATAATATCATTACTTACCGGTCCGAAAGGAACCAGCATGCACCGTGATTTAATAGTAGGTAACACCGAAGCAATTTGATTCGTTATAATTATGAAAAAAACATCAGCCGGCGGCTCCTCAATGGTTTTTAACATGGCATTGGCCATAACTGCATTAGTCGTTTGAAAATCTTCTACGATAACAACTCGCCGGCCGCCACCGGTACGCCCTAAATAGGAACTTAACAGCTCATACCACTGCTCTACCTTCAGCATATTCTTCATCGGCCGTAACCAAAAAGCCTGACCGCCATCAACGTAAATAGGAAGGCCTTCCGCTTCCGTTTTTTCTCCGATTCGCCATCCGCTTGACGAGCATTCGCTACCGCTTCTAAAAACTGAGCGCCGCCGTCAGCCGAAAAGACTTGTCGGCCTATTAATAAAGAAGCTAAGCCAATAGCCGTATTTAATTTTCCCAGTCCCTTTTCCCCATAAAATAACAAACTATGGGGTAAGGTACCGCGCTCTACCAAGATCGTCAAATGGTCGATTGTAGCCTTTTGACCGATAACTTGCTCAAAATACGACATGGTGCCTCCTCAATGTATTACAACATATTTATTATATACCGTGAAGCCCCTAAAAAACAACTCAAAGCGAAGGCTCTAAGTCATTCAATACGGCAGCTACTGCGTTATACACATCCTCATGAATGGCTTCTATGGAGCGAAGATTCATATGCTCATCGGCACAGGCAATACGCTGCCAATTATAACGTGCCACCAATTCATCATAGGCTCCGTGAACACGGCCCAAATACGCATGGTCTTTCTCATGAATATCGCCGGTAGCGCCACCGGTTTTATGTTTGCGCTCCGCCATAAGTGCTTCGCTCACTGCAAGGGGCATATCCAGTAAACATACCGCATCAGGTCGCGGTAAGCCGAATTTTACGAACTCAAAATCTTCCAACCAGTCGAGGAATGCCTTGCGTTCCGCCGGGTCTTCATATTTTACCATTTGATGTACCATATTGGAGGTCGTATAGCGATCGGCTAAAATAATCCCCCCTTCTTCGTAGAAGTTTTGCCAATCCATGCGAAAAGAAGCAAATCTGTCCACAGCGTATAAAGAGCTGGCCACGAAGGGATTTACATCGGACGGTTTTTTACCGAAATCACCGGCTAAATACATCTTTACCGGCATGGCAGCCGGACTGTCGTAATTGGGAAAACTCACGGATTTTACCTTATAGCCTTCTTTGAGTAAACGTTCTTTCAATAGCGCCGTCTGCGTAGCTTTACCGCTACCGTCGCCACCTTCAATAATTATTAAACGGCCCACGGGTCACACCTCATTTACTAATAATACGAATTGTTTTTAATGTTTTATCAGCACAGCCATTTGGCAAAAAGCCCATGGCTTGCCGCTCTTTGATATAGGCCAACACCGCCGGTGTAATTCGTTCGCCTACGCTGACAAAGGGAATCCCCGGCGGGTAATAACTGATAGTCTCACCACTGATTTGCCCTGCCGTCTCCGCAAGGGCCACAGTTTCTGTTTTACTGTAAAAAGCCTCCCGTGGCGTCAGTACCACTTCCGGACTTGGCAAACGCGTACCCGTAGCCAGTGGCTTTGCCTGAGGGCTTGATTGCTTAAATTCCTTTACATTCGCCGCCACCTTACTTACCGCATCGACCAGTCGTTTAATACTGTCCTTGGTATCGCCTAGCGTAATGAGCACCAACACATGATAAGCCTGTACCAATTCTACCTCGATACCTTCCTTGCGAAGCAATTTTTCCGCTTCTACACCGGTCAAGCCGAGCTCATAAAAATCAATGAGCACCTTGGTCGCATCATAATCATATAAACCGTTAAAATCTTCCGCAGCCGGTACATTAATCCCCGGAATGTTCTGCAAATCCCGGCGCAATTCCTGTGCCAGCATTTCCGCCTTGGTGACTAACTCACGGCCTTTTGTCGCCATTTGATGCCGCGCCATATCAAGGCTGGCCAGAAATATATAATTAGGACTGGTACTTTGCAAAATCTGATGCACCTGCGTGATGCGTCGTTCATTAATGAGCATATCCTGTCCATGAAGCATCGATGTTTGTGTTAAAGATCCGATTAATTTATGCGTACTTTGTGCCACTAAATCGGCGCCGCAGGCCAAGGCACTTTTAGGTAAGTTTTTACCAAACGGCAAATGGGCTCCATGAGCTTCATCTACAAGAACAATAACACCTTTCTTATGAGCTAATAATACTATAGCTTCTAAATCAATGGCAATGCCATAATAATTCGGGTTTACCAAAACGATGGCTTTCGCCTCCGGATGCTCGTTTAAGACTGTTTCTACTTCACTAGGTGTAGTCCCCAACGGTACACCGAAGCGCTCGTCAAAACGCCCTTCCAAGTAGACCGGCTTGGCGCCACTTAAAATTAAACCGCCCATTACTGAGCGGTGTGCTTCACGGGGAATAATAATCGTATCACCGGCACCGACTGTGCCCATAATCATTGTTTCAATTAAAGCGGTGGTTCCGTTTATAGAAAACCAAGTGTAATCGGCCCCATATAATTGAGCCGCCAAATCTTGCGCTTCTTTTAACGAACCTTCCGGTTCATGTAAATCATCCAGCGCATACATCACGCCTAAATCATACGGCAGTGCCGGATCCATCCATGCTTTTAATGTAGCAGGCGCTCCTACGCCTATTTTATGACCTGGTGTATGAAACGGCACGAAATGCTCTTCTTTATAAGCCTCCAACGCTTCTACAAAAGGCATGCGTGACTGATTTAATGCTATATTATTACGTTCCCTATTATTATTTTTCGTTTGTGTATGTGTTTTCAAAATAAAACCTCTGTTTGCTTATTTTTATATACATACAATTATACCATTTTATAGTAATGGCGGTGTATCTATTTGTTATTTTATAAATACTAAATCGCTATTTATAATTTTCTACAAAATATTGACGTAATTCCCGGCCCCGCTCATTGCTCGTTTTAATGCGATCCAAAGCCTCACGTAAGGAATCCTGCAACCGATAGGTATTAAGCTCTGCCGGTTTGACCCAAGCAAAGTCTGTGTGTTCGTCCGACAATACTACATCACGATTATTTGCTTTGGCAATGAAGATGACCCCTGTCAAAAACTGCAATTTATTGCGTTTGTAGGACCACAGACCGGCTACATCCAGCAGTTCGACCGTAAGACCGGTTTCTTCACGAACTTCTCGTAACGCCGCATCATGTAAATCTTCACCAAACTCAAGACCGCCACCGGGAAATTCCCATGGTCTGAGTCCTTCTCTATCCTTTTTTGTAATAATAAAATATCGCCATCGCAAAAAATCATACATTTCACTGACATTCCCATACGCCTTGTTTGGCGTGGCCCGGCAGGAAACGAACGTTGCTTACGCGGTTTATGATTTTGTCGTACGAACATGTAATCCTCCGTTCTCCCTTATATCGAAAAAAAGGAGACTATAGCTCCGTATAGTCTCCTGTGTTTACGCTAAAGCTTACTTGCTATAAGCGGCCGCATATTGCGTACCTAGCGTTACATATTTTTCCATTTGCTGAATAACATCTCGCAACTGATGTTTACTCAATGTTGTTAACTCTTTGCCTCTGGCGGCATAATTAATAATGTGAGAAATCTCGAAACCACTATATCCCAGCACCGATAAGCGGTTCGATAAACTTTGAATCTTGTTCATAATCGAACCTCCTTTGTTATTCTTATAACTTACAGCGATTTGGGTTAAAACCAACTGCTAAAAAGTGGTTGGGTTATTACCACATACCCGTACGACTGCTCAGGAATGTTCAAGATTATGACATTGTTGGGTTTAAAGTTCATCCTCCTCAAGCATTAACACTGACAATCTATCCGGATAATAGAGTTATTATATCGAAATTATTAAAACTTGTCAAGTGTTATTATTAAATATTCTCACTTAACCGTTATTTTAAAACCATACGCAATCAGCATTACGCGACTATTATTGACGACGACCTTTACGTGGGTTGTATAAATTCATACCTTTGTCGAGCCCTACCTCTAAGGTGCCTAAAATAGCTTTAGCCATATCTTCAATGCCTTTATTCACCTTATCCTGCTGTTCTTCCGGGAACGGTGCCAATACATGGTCGATAACCGTCCATTGCGGTAACGGTCGGCCGATACCGAAACGGAAATGAGGAAACTCTGATGTGCCCATATGAGCAATGAGGGATTTAATCCCATTATGCCCACCGGCACTGCCATTAGGGCGAATACGGATTTTACCAACCGGCAAATCCATATCATCGTAGACACAATATACATCGGCCGGATCTATTTTATAATACCGCATCAAAGGGCCTACCGATTCACCACTGGCATTCATAAACGTCTGCGGTTTAACCAAAAGAACCTTCTCGCCGTCAATTGTTATCGTCGTAATGAGCGCTTTAAAATCTTCACGCCATGGCGTATGAGCTTCTTTCGCCGCCATAGCATCGATGACCATAAAGCCTATATTATGTTTTGTCTTTTCATATTCACGGCCCGGATTCCCGAGCCCTACAACCATTTTCACTGTTTACATCCTTTATCTACGAAAAACAGAACCTCCGGAAAGGATTCCGGAGGTTACACACATCGCTCTACAGAGGCATAAACAGCCATGCAGAGAAAAATTATTTGTCAAACAAATTACTTACGGATACTTCGTGGAAGATACGCATAATAGCTTCACCCAATAAAGGCGCTACCGACAAGGACGTAATATTTGGTAATTTATGTTCTTCCGGTAAATCAATTGTATTGGTTACGATTAATTCCTTAATATTGGAGTTTTCAATGCGTTCGCAAGCAGGGTCAGTCAATACAGCATGCGTTACACAAGCCATAACAGATTTAGCACCGAATTCTTTAAGTGCTTTAGCCCCTTCAACCAAAGAGCCCGCTGTATCAACGATATCATCGATAATGATGCAGTTCTTACCTTCTACATTACCGATTAAGTTCATAACTTTAGCCACACCCGGTTGCGGACGTTTCTTTTCGATAATCGCAATCGGCGCACCGATACGATCGGCCAAATCACGAGCACGCGTTACACCGCCAAGGTCAGGCGATACAACGATTAAATCTTCCATTTTCTTTTCGTTAATGTATTTTGCCAAAATGGAGGCACCGAATAAGTGGTCCACCGGCACATTGAAAAAGCCTTGAATCTGACCGGCATGAAGGTCAATTGTTACCAAACGAGTGATGCCGGCTGTCTGCATTAAGTCAGCTACCAATTTAGCCGTAATCGGTTCACGACCGCGAGTTTTACGGTCCTGACGAGCATAGCCATAGTACGGTACTACCGCCGTAATGTGACGCGCAGAGGCACGTTTTAAGGCATCAGCCATAACTAATAACTCAATTAAATTATCATTTACCGGATAGCTGGTAGGTTGCACGATAAATACATCTTTACCGCGTACGCTTTCATCAATCATAATCTGTACTTCGCCATTGTTGAAACGACCTACGAACGCTTCGCCTAAAGGTAAGCCTAAGTAATCACAGATTTCTTTCGCCAACTCCGGATTCGCATTACCTGTGAAAATTTTAAGTTTCTTACCGTCTTCAAATGCCATGATTCAATACCCCTTTTGCTAATTAATAACTTCGTTGCTCCTAGCAAACCTCATCTTTATTATTGTATACTATTACCGTCTTTATTGCAAAAAAGTAAACAACTTTTTTCTATTTTTTCTTAAATGTATCGTCAGTCACCCAGTTTTCTTTTACAATCTGACGAGCCCGACCTACCGCCAAAGATTTAGCCGGTACATCTTTGGTAATGGTGGAACCGGCGCCGATATAACTGTAATCACCTACCGAAACCGGGGCTACCAAATTAGAGTTACAGCCCACAAAAGCACCGTCACCGATTTTAGTACGGTGTTTTAATTTGCCGTCATAGTTAACCGTAATTGTACCGCATCCTATATTAACGCCGCTGCCCACATCACTGTCACCAATATACGATAAGTGTGGGAATTTAGTCCCTTTACCGACAATACTGTTCTTCACTTCCACAAAGTTACCGATATGAACGGATTCGCCGATAACTGTATCAGGGCGTAAATGTACATACGGTCCGATATCGGCACCGTCTTTTACTTCACAATCATGAGCATAGGTAAAATGCATAACCACTTCGTTGCCCACCTTTACATTGGTTAAACGACTATGTGGTCCGATTTTGCAACCTTCACCGATAACCGTTGACCCTTCAAGCAAGGTCCCCGGTAAAATTACCGTATCGGCACCGATTACAACTTCCGGTGCAATATAAGTGGATGCGGGATCGATAATCGTCACACCGAGGTCCATGAAATGACGGTTCGTGCGCTCACGCAAAATACGTTCTGCTTCCGCCAATTGTGCTCGGGAGTTAACGCCTAACGACTCTTCTTCGTTGGTCATCATATAGGCACTTACACGGTCACCCTGATTTACCAAAATACCTACCACATCGGTAATATAGAGTTCGCCCTGCGCATTGTCATCGGATAACTGTTCCAAACACGGCCATAGCTTCTCACTGTCAAAGGCATACATACCGGTATTGATTTCCTGTACCGCCAACTCTTCCGGTTTGCCGTCTTTTTGTTCCACAATGCGAAGAACCTTACCCGTCCCTTCTTCGCGAATAATGCGGCCGTACCCGGTCGGATCAGCCATATGAGCCGTCAACACAGTAGCCGCTGCACCGGTTGCTTCATGTTCGGCTAACAGCGCTTCCAACGATTCACGCGTTACGAGTGGCGTATCACCGCAGAGCAATAATATGGTCCCTTTGTAATCACCTAATAAAGGTTTGGCCTGCTTAACAGCATGGCCGGTGCCTTTTTGCTCGGTCTGGGTCACGAATTCAGCAGCCTCACCCAAGTACGCCTGCACTTGTTCACCGCCAAAACCGACAATTACAACATTGCGTTCTGTGCCCACTGTTTTTACGGTTTCAAGTACGCGTTCCACCATAGGCTTGCCCGCTACGGGATGCAATACTTTCGGTAGTTTAGACTTCATGCGGGTCCCTTTACCGGCCGCTAAAATCAAAGATGTAATAGGTTTCATACAATTAGGCCTCCTTATCAGCCTCTAAATTTACAGGTTCGATATCAATACTGCGTGTTTCTTCATTAACACCATTAAGAATTAAGAGTGCTTCGCAATCTTTTACAACTTTAGGATCCGGCGTCGATACCAGTACACCGATACCAACCACGGTGCCGCCCATTTCGGTAACCAGCTCCCGCATGCCGTTCGCCGTACCGCCGGCTTTCATAAAATCATCAATGAGCAATACTTTGGATTTAGGCGGAATGGCCCGTTTCGTAAGCGACATAGTCTGAATGCGACGATTCGATCCGGTCACATAGTTAATACTGATAGACGAACCTTCTGTCACCTTGCTGTCACGGCGCGCAATAACAAGGGGTTTGTTAAAAGCTCGCGCCACCATAACCGCCAACGGAATTCCTTTTGTTTCTACCGTCATAATATAGTCCGGGTTCCGGTCGGCAAAGCGAGTCATAAAAATCTCGCCTAAACGGCTGGCAATATGCCAATCATATAAAATATCCGACATATACAAGAAACCACCCGGAATTACGCGGTCCGGTTCTTGTAAACGCTGCTGTACTTCACGAAGGACAGACATGGCCCGCTCCCCTTGCCGATACGGGATAAAGCGAACACCACCGGCTACTCCGGCCACCGTTTCCAAGGTGCCTAAGGAAAAATGTTGCAAAGCTGTTTTCACGGAACTTAAATCTTCGCTGAGTGTGGACTTTGCAATATCAAAAAAATCGCAAAAATAGCGTAAAGATATCAATTCTTGCGGAGAATCTACCAACAGTTTAGTAAGCGCTACCATGCGCTCAACGCGTCGCACTTTTTCCACTGTATACCTCCTTATACAAAAAAATAACGTTGCCGACTATGCCAACAACCTTGTTCTCTTTTAAGGATACCACAAAACGTTCGGAAAATACATACTTTAAAGGTAAAAATCCATACATTCAAGGTTAATTTTTATCTGAACGTTCGTAGTTTGCAAGTATCTTTCAAGAGTGGATAGTCAAAACATCCATTACCTATCAAACATTACGACTAGCCCATTCCGTATTTTGAATAACAAAAGAGACTATAACCTAAACGAAGAAATGAATCCTCGTTTTTGTTACAGCCTCTTTAGCTGCATTTTAGATGTTAATAAATAATTGAATTCATAAAAGTAAATTCATACATAGTACTAACGCTTCTCTAAAATCTTATTCTCTTATTCTAAAATATAAACCTTAACGGTTTGTCGACCAAAATCTATGGCCTCGCCATGAGAATCCATGGCTAAATCGATACGATTACCAATAATATCGCCGCCGGTATCATCCGCGACTGCATATCCGTAGCCCTCGACATAAACCGCTGTGCCTAACGGAATCACATCAGGATCCACTGACACATACCCACGTTTCAATAAATTGCCTCGTGCCGTATATGAAGAATTACCCGGATCATATGCGGAATAGGCTGTGGCATTCATCGTCATCGTCTTCTTATACTCTGTCGGAATACCGCGCTCTTTAGCTAAGAGCTCCATTGTCTTGCTGTCCACTTCACCGGTTACGGTTAATCCGTTTGCCTTCTGGAAACGTTTTAAGGCATTGGCTGTGCCATTGCCGAAAATACCGTCAATCGAACCCGGTGAAAAACCACTGTGGGCTAAACGAGCCTGCAAATCGGAAACCGAGCGACCTCGATCACCAAAACGTGACACTTCTACGCTATTGCGCACATTGCGAGACTGTTGTGCTGCTGCAAATTTCTTATTGTTCTCTTTCATCGCTGCCAAGGTGTCGCTATCCACCTTACCCGTAGCGGATAAGCCGTTTTGTTTTTGGAACATGCGCACTGCATATTCCGTATTATTACCAAAAACACCGTCAGCTGTATCAACCAAGTACCCTTGCGTTATCATCAAACGCTGAACAAATTGTACTTCGCTGCCGCGATCGCCGCGTCCTACATCAGCCAATACTACTGAAGTACAAGCCATTAGAAACGTTAAGAGAACTGTCACTATTCTAAGTTTTCTCAATATTTCCACCTCGTATCTAAATGCAATACTATTTTACTTTATTTTGGGAATTTTGTCAAAATTCGCCCCCTTTTATCAATTATAATCACCACTTTAATCAAAATAAACGGGGCTTTTTCCCACTTCGATTAATATCTTCGATATAGTTATTCATTTAGCCGTATATTTAGTTGACCCTAGCATGTCTCAACGGGGAAACTAAAAGGACTGCTACTCTTTCTTAAAAGTAACAGTCCCAGCATCAATCGTTATCGTTTCAAACGATTATACTAAATGATTTTTATGGAAAAACGGATCTTCCGGTTCAGTTAATTTCACTTCCGGAGTAAAGAAGCGAAGCATAATATAACCGAAAATACCGGATACAATAGAACCTAAGAAAATACCGACTTTGGCAATCTCCTGCGCATGGCCCGGCGGGAATGCCAATAAATTAACGAAAAGACTCATGGTAAAACCTACACCACAACAGAGGGATACGCCGTAAACATGTTTCCACGTAAGTGGCTTAGGCATCGGTACAATCTTCGTTTTAACAAGAACAAACATGATACCGAAAATGCCGATTTGCTTGCCCACGAAAAGGCCCAGGGAAATCCCCAAAATAACCGGATGCATAAGTTCGGACCACTGGAAGTCGCCAAAGGAAACGCCCGCATTGGCAAAACCGAACAACGGTATGATAAGGAACGTAATCCAACCGCCCAATGCCTCATGCCAATCATTTAACGGCGATAATTCCACGCCGTTACGCAACACTTTGGACGGAATCGTCATGGCTAAAATTACACCAGACAAAGTAGCGTGTAAACCGGATTTGAAGATACAGAACCAAAGAGCTACGCCAAGAATAATGTACGGCCACGGGCTGACTACGTCTTTTTATTCAATAATAAGAGCAATACAAAAACAAGAACCGCACCACCCAAGTACATAAACTCTAAGGAAGGTGTATAGACAGCGGCAATAATTATTACGGCAATTAAATCGTCAACTACGGCCAAGGTTGTCAAAAATACTTTCGCTGCCAACGGTACTCGCGATCCCAATAAGGAAATAATACCGATGGAAAAGGCAATATCCGTTGCCGTCGGAATCGCCCAACCGCGAACCAATTCGCTTTGGTTATAAGTAAAAAACGTATATATCAAAGCCGGCATTAAAACACCGAATACGGCCGCAATGGTCGGTAACAAGCGTTTAGCATTTGTATTTAGCTCGCCTTCGAGCATTTCATGTTTTACTTCAAGGCCGACGCCTAAGAAAAATACGGCCATTAATACATCGTTAATCCAATGAGATACGGATAAAGGACCTACGTACGTATGCAATATTTCTTCGTACTGCGGACCGAACGACGAATTAGCTACGAGCACGGCCAGTACTGCCGTTAACAGCAATAAAATGCCCCCCGTAGCCGGCGCTTGAAAAACTTTTTTAAGACTCTCCATATGTTTCCTTCACTTTCTCACACATTCATAACCTCTCATAAGCTTCATCACATTTTATAATTTATGGTGATGCGCTAACTTAACTAATTCCTCTGCACTACTTAGTATACCCTATTCAAAATAAAACTGGCAATAAAATAAAGAGGTTTATTGAAATTTTCAATAAACCTCTTAGTATACAATTTTATATTGTTAAAATCCCCAACAACGCTGTAGGAACTCCAATACCAACCTATCAATAATTACTATAAAACTAATCTTCTTTCCGTTCTAAGGCACTTACATCAGGCGTTAAGAATCTAAGTACTAAATACCCTAACACACCGGAGAGAATGGAGCCCATGAAAATACCGACTTTCGCCATTTCCTGAGCATGACCGGCCGGAAATGCCAATAAATCGACGAACAAGCTCATAGTAAAGCCAATCCCGCAGCAAAGAGCAATGCCGTATACGTGAGACCAAGTTGCATGAACCGGCATGTCAACCAATTTAGTTTTAACTAAAACAAATACGGTAGCAAATACGCCAATTTGTTTACCTAAGAAGAGTGCTAAAGAAACACCGAGTACAACCGGATGGAATAAATCGGAGTATGTAAAGTCCCCAAAGGATACCCCGGCATTAACAAAGCCGAACAGCGGTAAGATTAGGAAGGTAATCCATTTGATTAACGCATTGTTCCACTGCATTATCGGTGAAATCAAACGACCCGTGCTGTATTTAGCCCGATACGGTATGGTCATGGCCAGAATAACACCGGACAATGTCGCATGAAGACCGGATCTAAAGATACAGTACCATAAGCCGAGGCCGAGAATAATATACGGAATAGGATGGAAAATCCCTCTTTTATTCAGTATCATCAAGAGAACAAAAATCACTACCGCCAATCCCATGAATAAAAATGACAAAGATTCGGTATACACGGCAGCAATGATAATAACCGCAATCAAATCATCCACAACAGCCAATGTAGTAAGTAATACTTTCATGGCTACCGGAACGCGCGTCCCCAATAAAGAAACTACGCCAATGGAGAACGCTATATCCGTCGCTGTCGGAATAGCCCAACCTCTATGGTATAAAGGGTTGGCATGGTTAAATGCGAAATAAATAATGGCCGGAACCATAACACCGCAACAAGCGCATATGGTCGGTAAAATACGCTTCGCATTCGTATTTAATTCACCGTAAATCATTTCATGCTTAATTTCAAGACCAACGCCTAAGAAGAATATGGCCATTAAAACATCGTTAACCCACAAATCAACCGGGAATGGTCCCAACGGTAGTTTTAAGAACATAAAATACTGTTCTGCCAGTGATGAGTTTGCTACTCCGACTGCCAGTGCAGCTGAGATAAGTAATAAAATCCCACCGGCTGAAGGAGACTGTAGAAATGATTTAATCCAAGCCATAATCTCCTCTTCTTTCTTAAGGAAATAAACTTTACAATAATTTTGATAATCTCACTTTCCGTTCGTTTATTTCCTTTTAGTTATTTTATATATAATATTATATCATCTTTTATCATGAAGAGGAATGTAATTTTGTGCGTTTTGTGTATACATTTGTACAACAAAAATTGATAAGAGTTATTGAGAAATATGATTTTTAAAGCTAACTTATAAATACAATTACAAAATCAAGCTCTAAAAAGTTAAACTAATAAATAAAAAAATTATACTTCTAATTTCTGCTTTAGAATTGAATCTAATTTATAAGAATAGGCTCATTTATGTAAACTTACAAGGAATAATTTTGGTTGTCAGAAATAAATTTTTTCTATAAATCCCCTATGGAATTCATCATTAACGAAAACGGATTATACAAAAATCGACAAAATAAAAAACCACACCGAAGTGTGGTTCTAATGGTGACCCAGGAGAGATTCGAACTCCCGACCTTTTGATTCGTAGTCAAACGCTCTATCCAGCTGAGCTACTGAGTCATAAACTTGCCACTCGAATATAATACCATAATACGCTGTTCATTGCAAGGGAAATTTTTCGTATATTTTACAATTCCTCAAGAATAGAACGAGCGACCTTGCGGCCGCCTTCTATATTATGGATGGCAGGGGCAGTAGGACTTGAACCCACAACCAACGGTTTTGGAGACCGCTACTCTACCAATTGAGCTATACCCCTATGTAGTACCAAGTCACACTTGATACTAGAATATAATACCAAATATTGAGGTAAATGTCAAACCTAATTTTAACTAATATATTTCTCGTAAAGGTAAAGTAAACTGTTGCCCCATCAAAAAAGCGCTTTTATGAGCATCTCGTAATTTGCAATATTATTTTCATGGAATGGCGACAGCATTCCTAAATACTTACGATTATGCAGCTCATGATAGTCTTTTTCCTTATCATAAGCATAAATAGCGTTAATTAAGGCATCAGCTCCGGCATAAGCATCAAATTGATCGTAGTAAAACCCGATGTTTTCTTTTTTTAAATATTCGGAGTTATGAACAAGCGGATATCCCCCATAAAGGGCTTCGTAATAAAGATAATTGAGTCCGCATTCCCACTGAAATGCTAAGACGATGTCTGTATATTTGCCTAAAAATTCCGGTGTCATAAAGCGAGCTTCTACGGACATGATATTCTGTCTTACCAAATCGGTAAAGCCGATAAAATTGTAGAAGGCGTGGACGTTCTTTTTATCAACCGTACCACATAGATATACATGCTTCAGTAGATTTTTATTGCGACGATATACTTCTTCCGCAATTAATATGGGGGTCATGCAATTTTTGAGAACAGAAATATTAGGTTCCATCACAGCTACACGGCGCTGCTCCGGATCAATAGGATTGTAACCGAATATACCTTCCAAGCTCAGCTCTTTTATCTTTGTATCAATAAATAGCGGGCTCCACAAATGCGGAACCTCATAAACCGGTGCCCGTGTAATGATTTCCACATAAGGTTTATTCGTTTTCATCAGATGCGGGGCGATCCAAACGGCATCATACCGTGTTCCGTTAAAAGCACGCCCGCCCTGTTCGGCATGAACGAATTTTTCCATATCCATGATAAAATCATTGCCCATGCGATACGATATGATTCTGGCCCCTTGGGCACGAAAAGCACGGCCGATAGCCGGTTCTAATGCTAGCGTTCCTTCTATGAGCAAATCTGTCTTATTGAGTACTTCATGGTATTCGTAGTACTTTACATTAAAACCTTGGAATTGACTGGGAAGGCTCGTTAATTCGTTTCCCCAATACACGAAATAGACCTCATTGACGAATTCTATCTGCTCTAGACAGAGTTTTAAGAAAAACATATTTTGGCCTGCCCCATTCGACCAAATATGCTGATAGGAATCACCCCAAAAGAAGGTAATTCCTATGTTTATCTTTTTCTGCATGACTACCCCTCTTCCCGATTCGGTATTATTGTATTAACCGGTAAAATTTCAATTATACATAGATATTGAAAACTCATTTCAAGGAAATGATAACATAGTTTGGAGGATGGGACAAGGTGCGAGGGTAAAATTGTAGTGCATGGCTGCATGGCTGCGGTTTAGTGACTTTATTTAGTGCTAAGAAGGGCTAGAGGGAGAAAGCGCTATTGATTTAGGGCGTGACCGGATTGCTTGGCGTTAGTGACTTTTTTAGTGTCTATAAAGGCTAGAGGAGAAGCGACTATTGATTTAGGGCGTGACCGGATTGGCTTGGCGTTAGTGACTTTTTTAG
>ENA-OQJP01000227-OQJP01000227.1-human-gut-metagenome-genome-assembly--contig:-NODE-227-length-20269-cov-7.201569_pt1 | contig 20269 bp, 20 predicted proteins | sample MGYA00242611_ERZ504778 | MGnify/ENA primary metagenome ERZ504778 (study PRJEB26092, sample SAMD00036349) | human gut metagenome | host: Homo sapiens | study: EMG produced TPA metagenomics assembly of...
TGTAGAGGTGTTTAGAGATGAAAAGAGTAAAATCCAAAGAACTTGTGTTGCGTGCTATGACCTTAGCAGTGTTGTTGGCACCGGTATATGGTGTGCAGGCCGCTGATTTAGAAACAGATACGATTGTGGTTACCGCGTCTAAAACAGCAGAAACTATTAAAGCGGCGCCGCAGGCGGTAGAAGTAGTTACGGCGGAAGATATGAAACGCATGGGCGCTACCGACTTAGTATCGGCCTTGCAGTTGGCTGACAATGTGAGCCTTGCCGAATCGGCTATGACGGGCAATCAGGTCATGCTCCGCGGCATGGATACGAAACATACCCTTATTTTGGTAGACGGTAAGCGTATTGCCGGTGAAGATACGGACAGCACGGCGAACGTGTATACGCTCGGTCGTATGAGTCTTGACACGGTGGAACGGGTGGAAATTGTACGCGGTGCTACGAGCTCCCTGTACGGTTCCGATGCTATGGGTGGTGTTATTAACATCATTACGAAGATTCCGGACAAAGAAGGCGTAACAGTCGGTGTTAATACGGGTACCAGACAGCAGAACAATTACTATCGCTATGATTCCGGCAAACAGGGGCGTTGGAATTTGACCACCGGCGCTCAATTTACCAAAGTTCGCCCGCAGAATATTTTGACCGTAACGGAAGCGTCTGCCACTAAAATGGGCAGTGAAGGCTATAATCGCTACATGTTCGGCAATCGCCAGAATTTTGACATCAGCGCTACCTATGATTTTGAAAACGCCAACAAGAATAAACTTCGTTTGGATGCGAATTATTTTAAAGAAAAACTTCGCACCGAGCTCGCCGATGTACAGGGCATCAGCCGTGGCATGACCTATGATCAGCAAAAAGACAAGGTGGAGCATTACAACAATACGGGCTACGGTGTGAGTGCTACCTATACCGGGGCGACTGCCAAAAACGAATACCAAGTGCGCACGTACTATAATCAGTTGAAAAAAGATTATGACATGAGCAATAATGTGGACTTCTCCTTCTTGGGCCGTTTCAGCAAAGTGGCACAGACCATGATGGAGCGTATGTATCCGAGCTCCGACTATGACCGTGCGAAATACTACACATGGGTAACGGATGCACAGAACACCATGTTCCTCAACGACCAACATACATTGACCTTCGGCGGTGAATATCGCAAGGTGTACTATGCGGGCACCCGTTTGGGCGGCCAATCCGATTCGAACGGTGTGAAAACGCAGGAAGCCCATACGGTTAACTCCTACTCCGGCTTTGTAGAAGATACTTGGCAGGTAACGGATAAACTCATGCTCCAGCCATCGGTTCGCTATGAGCACAACAGCTCCTTCGGCTCCAATGTGTCGCCGCATATCGGCTTAAATTACAGTATTAAGGACAATCTCCGTTTCAAAGCTAACTACGGTAAAGGTTATAAAGCGCCGACCGTGTCCGAACTCTACATGGATATGTGGCACAGTCCGGGCCCAATCATGGTAAACGTAGTGGGGAACCCGGACTTGCAACCGGAAAAATCCACGAACTTCGACTTCTCCTTGGAAGGCGAACGGGGTAATTCCTTCGGCAAAATTACGTACTACAACAATAAGGTATCCAACTTAATAAACTACAATCAGTGGCGTGATGCGGCTACCGGCGTGTACCATGCGCAATATGTAAACGTAAATAAAGCGCAGATTAACGGTGTAGAATTAACGGTGGGCCATAAATTGAGCGACCGTTTGACCTTAAAAGGCACCTACAACTACATCGATGCGAAAGATAAAACTACCGATACTCGTTTGTTGAATCGTGCCAAATCGATTACGACGGTACAACTCGTATACGATGATCACAAGAAGACCGGCTACAATGCAGTCCTTTGGAATAGCTTCACTCATGACTATGCGTACAATGCGAGCGGTCGCAGCAGCACCAGTTACGATCTCTATTCCTTCAATACATTGAACGCAGCGGTAACGCGTAACTTTAATGAAAACTTCTCGGCCTTTGTAGCAGTAAATAACATCCTTGATAAAGATGTGGAAGACCTCAACATGTACGGCCGCGTATGGCGCGTAGGGGCGGAAATTAAGTTCTAATTAACTTCATAATACTAACCTTGACAGGCTAACTTGAGACAGGTAAAATATAAAAAGAAGAAACAGAAGGACGGTACGAGAGACTGTTCGTTTCACGACAATTTACCTTTTAAGTTAGTCCTGTGAGGCTAGTAAAGGATATGGTAGGCACCTGTATATTGCTATAGGTGTATCACTAAGTCTGCTATAGACCTTTTGCCACAGGCAAAGGGTCTTTTTTGTTATAACCGGGAATCTCAGTTAAGGAGGCTGACAATGGGAGAAGTAAGTTTGAAAGGCAAGCATTTGCTGGGTTTACAGCATGCTACAAAGGAAGAAATTGAACTTATATTACGCGTAGCCAAGAAAATGAAGAAAATCGTCTTATCGGATGATAAGAAGTATCCTTTGTTAAAAGGCAAATCCATCATCAACTTATTCATGGAAAACAGTACGCGCACGCGCAGTTCCTTCGAATTAGCCGGGAAATATTTGGGCGCCGACGTTATTAACATCACGAAGAGCGGCAGCTCCATGGCTAAAGGTGAAAGTTTCCGCGATACTTTGCTTACCGTATCATACATGGGTACCGATGCCATCGTAATGCGTCACAGTGCGGAAGGGTCTCCGTTATACGCCACTAAAGTGGTTGATCCGATTATCATCAACGCCGGTGACGGAGCACATGAACATCCGACCCAGGCTTTACTCGATATGTACTCCATTATCGAACGCAAAGGCACTTTGGAAGGTAAAAAATCGTTATTGCCGGCGATATCATGCACAGCCGTGTAGCGCGCAGCGATATTTACGGTTTTACCAAAATGGGTGCCGACGTTCACTTGGTTGGTCCGCGTACGTTACTGTATCCGGAACTTGCCAAAATGGGCGTAACCATTCACCACGATGTGCGTGAAGCGGTGAAAGACGCCGACGTAATCAACGTATTACGCATTCAGTTAGAACGTATTAACTCTGCTTTATATCCGACGAATCGTGAATATGCACGCATCTTCGGTATCAATAAAAATGTGTTGGCCTTGACCAAAGACGATGTGATGGTTATGCATCCGGGTCCTATGAATCGTGGTCTTGAAATTGCTCACGATGTGGCTTACAGCGATGAATCGGCCATTCAGGAACAGGTACGCAACGGCGTAGCGGTACGTATGGCTGTATTATACTTGACGATTGTAGGAGGTGACGGCAGTGAACTTGCTGATTAAGGGTGGAACCATTGTAAATCCGAAAAAACAACAACATGAAGTAGCCGATATTTTGGTGAAAGACGGCAAGATTGCCGAAATTGGTCAGAATTTAAGCGCTGACGGCGCCGAAGTATATGATGCAACGGGCCTTGTCGTAACACCGGGCCTCATCGATATGCATACCCATTTGCGTGAACCTGGTCAGGAAGCGAAAGAAGACTTCCACAGCGGTACTCAGGCAGCGGCTGCCGGCGGTTTTACCCGCATCGCCACCATGGCTAACACCAAACCGGTCGTAGACAATGCGGCGTTGGTGCGCGGTTTGCAAAAACAGGCTGAATTAACAGGCCTTGTAAAAGTGGAATTCATCGGTGCCGTAAGTAAAAACCTTGAAGGCAAAGAACTTGCCGAAATGGGCGACATGGCGGAAGCCGGTGTGGTGGGCTTCTCCGATGACGGTCACTATGTGGAAAGCGCCGCTTTCATGCGCCGCGCTTTGGAATACTCCAGCATGTTCAACAAACCGGTTATCGACCATGCCGAAGAAGTGAGTCTCACCCATGAAGGTCATATGCACGAAGGTTTCGTAGCCTATGAAATGGGCGTTAAAGGTCGTCCGGCCGTAGCGGAAGACATGGCCGTAGCTCGCGACTTGCTCCTCGCTCAGATGACCGGCGGTCATATCCATATCGCTCACGTAAGCAGTAAAGATACGGTAGACCAAATCCGTGCGGCTAAAGCGAAGGGCATTAAGGTAACTTGTGAAGTAACGGCTCAGCATTTATCCTTCACCGATGAATACTTGCGTGAATATAATCCGGCTTTCAAAATGGCACCGCCGATTCGTTCCGAAGAACATCGTCAGGCCCTTTTGGAAGGCGTTAAAGACGGCACCATCGATGCCATTATTACCGACCATGCGCCGCATGCGGAAGAAGAAAAAGACGTGGAATTCTGCTGTGCACCGAACGGCTTCAGCGGCCTTGAAACATCCTTGGCAGCCGTTTTGACACATACGTATAAAACCGGCATTTTGACTTTGGATGAAATCGTAAATCTCATGAGTGTTCGTCCGGCCGAAATCATGGGCGTTGATGCGGGCGTTTTAGAAGTGGGCAAAACCGCCGATATCACCGTTTTCAGCACCGACGAAGAGTGGACGGTAGACCGCAATTTATTCTATACTAAAGGTAAGACGAGTCCGTTTGACGGCATGACCTTAACGGGCAAAGCCAAATTGACGGTTGTAGATGGTAATATTGTGATGAAAGAGGGAGTTGTGACTCAGTGAAAGGCAAATTAGTATTACAAGATGGCTCCGTATACGAAGGTAAGCTCTTAGGGGCTAGACCAATCCTCGGCGAAGTTGTATTTAACACCGGTATGACCGGTTACCAGGAAATTTTGACCGATCCTTCGTACGCCGATCAAATTATCACATTGACCTATCCGCTCATCGGTAACTATGGCGTGTACCGCGACATTGCGCAGGCACCGAAACCATATTGCCGCGGTATGATTGTGGGCGAACTTTGTACCTTCCCAAGCAATTGGCAAAATGAAGGCTTATTTGAAGAATATTTACGGGCGTACGGCGTACCTTGTCTCTATGATGTGGATACCCGTGCCATTACTCGTAACATTCGTAATCACGGCGTTATGAAAGGCGTGATCTGCCCGGTAGACACGCCGCAGGAACGCATTGACGCGTTGTTAAAACAGGATTTACCGACCGACCAGGTTATGCAGGTAACCACCAAGTGGCAAGGTTTTCGCGGCAGTGAAAACGCCGAATACCATGTGGCCGTTTATGACTTCGGGGTTAAAGAAAATATCTTGAAATCCCTCGAAGCGAGCGGTTGCCGCTTGTCCATTTTCCCGGCTGACACCAAGGCGGAAGACGTATTGGCCGTAAATCCGGACGGCATTTTCTTATCCAACGGACCGGGGGACCCTTCGGACCTCGGCTACGCCGTTGAAGAAATTAAAAAATTACTCGGCAAAAAACCGATTTTCGGTATTTGCATGGGTCACCAAGTATTGTCCTTAGCGTTTGGCGGCTCCACGTATAAATTACGTTTCGGTCACCGCGGGTCCAACCATCCGGTTAAAGACCTTCGCACCGGCCGCGTGTACATTACCTCCCAGAACCACGGCTTTGCGGTAGATGAAAACAGCTTAAAAGACGCTGATATCACGATTACCCATCGCAGTGTAAACGATAACACCGTAGAAGGTATGCGCCACAACAGCTTGCCAATCATGTCGGTACAATATCATCCGGAAGCATCGCCGGGACCGACTGACAATCTGTACTTGTTCGACGAATTCAAAGCAATGATGAAAGAATATAAATAGAAAGGGCTGACCAATGACAATGGAAAATAAGAAAATACTCGTTATCGGATCGGGCCCGATTATTATCGGCCAGGCAGCAGAATTTGACTATGCCGGTACCCAGGCTTGCCGCTCCCTTCGCGAAGAAGGCTATGAAGTAGTGCTGGTAAACTCCAATCCGGCAACCATCATGACGGACCGCGACATTGCGGACCGCGTATACATTGAACCAATCAGTTTGGAATTTGTAACGGAAGTTATCCGCAAAGAACGTCCTTACGGCTTGCTCGCTACTTTGGGCGGCCAGGTAGGCCTCAACATGGCGGTGGAATTATCCGAAGCGGGTATTCTTGAAAAATACGGCGTAAAATTGTTGGGTACAACTTTGGCGGCTATTAAACAGGCGGAAGACCGTGAACTTTTCAAAGAAGCCATGGAACGCATCAACCAACCGGTACCGGAAAGTGATATTTTCAGCGACGTAGATAAAGCCGTTGAATTTGCCAATAAAATCGGTTATCCGATTATTATTCGTCCGGCTTACACCTTAGGCGGCACGGGCGGCGGCATTGCGGCCAATGAAGAAGAAATGTACATGATTGCCCTTCGCGGCATCAAACTCAGCCCGATTCATCAGATTCTCGTTGAACGCTCGGTAGCGGGCTGGAAAGAAGTGGAATATGAAGTTATGCGCGACAGTGCGGACAACTGCATTATCGTATGTAACATGGAAAATATCGACCCGGTAGGGGTTCACACGGGGGACTCCATCGTTGTGGCACCAAGCCAGACGTTGAACGATATTCAGTACCAAATGCTTCGTACCGCATCGGTAGACATCATTCGCTACCTTGAAATCGAAGGGGGCTGTAACGTACAGTACGCCTTGGATCCGTACAGCAACCAGTACTATGTAATCGAAGTAAATCCGCGTGTATCCCGTTCGTCCGCGTTGGCGTCGAAAGCAACGGGCTATCCGATTGCCAAAGTGGCCGCCAAAGTTGCCCTCGGCATGACGTTGGACAGCATCACTAACGCTGTTACGGGGGAAACGAAAGCTTGCTTCGAACCATCCCTTGACTATGTGGTAACGAAATTCCCACGTTGGCCGTTTGAAAAATTCAACTTGGCCGATCGTACCTTGGGGACTCAGATGAAGGCCACCGGGGAAGTTATGGCCATTGACCGCACCCTGGAAGGCTCCCTTTTAAAAGCCATCCGTTCTTTGGAAATCGGTCTCGACCATATTGAGCTCAAAAAGATTGCTCACGAAACACCGGAACAGCTCATCGAACGTCTTCGTTTGGTAGATGATGAACGCATTTACGTAGTGGCTCAGGCTCTTCGTGCGGGCATCAGCGTGGAAAAAATCCACTTTATTACGAAAATCGACATGTTCTTCATCAATAAGATTAAGAACATCGTAACCTTAGAAAAGAAATTAGCCTCCGAAGGTATTACGGAAGACAACCTTCGTCAGGCGAAACGCTACAGCATGCCGGACAAAGTGATTGCCCGCTATGCCAATGTAACGGCTGACGACGTATTGGCTAAACGTCAGGACATGAAATTATTCCCAACCTACAAATATGTAGATACCTGTGCGGCCGAATTCGAAGCCCATACGCCATACTACTACAGTGCCTATGCTATGGAAGACGAAGTGGTACCTCGCGGTGAAAACAGCGTTATCGTACTCGGCTCCGGTCCGATTCGTATCGGTCAGGGCGTAGAGTTCGACTACTGCTCCGTTCATTCCTCTTGGGCTCTTCGCAAAGCCGGCAAACAGTCTATCATCATCAATAACAATCCGGAAACAGTAAGTACGGACTTTGATACATCGGACAGCTTGTATTTCGAGCCACTTACCGTGGAAGATGTTATGGAAGTTATCCGCAAAGAAAATCCAATCGGTGTAATCGCTCAGTTCGGTGGTCAGACAGCCATTAACTTGGCAGGTCCGCTCGCTGAACGGGGTGTTAAAATCCTCGGTACTTCCGTGGACAGCATCGACATGGCGGAAGACCGTGAACGCTTTGACGAGCTCCTTGCCGAACTCGGTATTCCACGTCCTGTAGGGGCCTTGGTAACGAGCCATGAAGAAGCGTTGGCTGCGGCGCAGCGTTTATCCTATCCGCTCATCGTGCGTCCGTCCTATGTACTCGGCGGCCGTGCCATGGAAATCGTGTACAACGACAAAGAACTTGACGTGTACTTGAAAGAAGCGGTAGTGGCCTCCAAAGATCATCCGGTACTTATCGACCGCTATATGGTGGGTATGGAAGTGGAAGTTGACGCCATCGCCGACGGCGAAGACGTATGTATCCCGGGCATCATGGAACAGATTGAACGGGCCGGCGTTCACTCCGGTGACTCCATTGCGGTATATCCGGCTCAGCATTTGTCTGAAGAAATTACGAACCAAATCGTTGATTACACCCAGCGTATTGCTCGCGGTTTGAATGTAAAAGGTATCGTAAACATTCAGTACATCGTAGCTAACGGTGAACTCAATGTTATCGAAGTTAACCCGCGTTCCAGCCGTACCGTACCGTTCATCAGTAAAGTTACGGGCATCAACATGATTGAATATGCAACGCGCATTGCTCTCGGTGAAACGATTAAATCCATGGGCTTACCGACCGGTTTGGTACCGGCTAAAGATTATGTAGCTGTTAAAGCTCCGGTATTCTCGTTCTCCAAAATGGGCCTCGTAGAAATCGCTTTGGGACCTGAAATGAAATCCACCGGTGAAGTTATGGGTATCGGTCGTACCTATTCGGAAGCCTTGTTCAAAGCCATTCATGGCGCCAACATGCGCATTCCTGAAAAAGGCCATATCCTCATGACCGTAGCGGACCGTGATAAAGAAGAAGCAGCACGTCTTGCCAAAGGCTTTATCGACCTCGGCTACCACATTCAGGCAACCGGCGGTACGGGCAAATATTTCGAAGAACATGGTATTCCATGTGTCATTGTTAACAAGATTCACGAAGGTCAAAACAACTGTGCCGATTTGATTCGTCGCGGTGAAGTTGACTTGATGTTGAACACCTTGACTTACGGCAAACGCCCTGAACGCGAAGGCTTCCAGCTTCGTCGTTTGGCCGTTGAAATGGGCACCCCTTGCTTGACATCCTTGGATACGGCACGCGAAGTATTGCGTGTAGTAGCCGGTCGAGCTAATGAAGAAATTAAGATTGAAGTCGAAGCGTTACAAGATTTTGAGATGGAGTGATACACGCAATGAGCGGTTATGTAGAAATGGCGCGAGTGCTCCGCAATGAGCAAATTGGTGCCGATGTATGGATTATGGATCTGTATGCACCGAAACAGGCCGCTGAAGCGGAAGTAGGCCAATTTTGTAATGTACGAGTAACCGGCGGAACGGCGCCTTTATTGCGCCGTCCCATCAGTTATGCCGGTTTTGATAAAATTGAAGGCACCATTACGCTCTTGTATCGCGTAGTGGGGACCGGTACGGACATGATGACGCACCTCAAAGAAGGGGATACCCTCGATTGTTTGGGCCCTTTGGGCAGTCGTTTTGAAATGACCGACAACATGCTCCTCGTGGGCGGCGGTGTCGGCATTGCACCGATGCTCTGCATTGCGTCAAAATTGAACGAAATTGAAGATACAACTCGTTACACCAATGAAGAAGACGAAACAGTGATTAAACCGGTGGCGGCTAAAAAAGCAACCGTCGTGCTCGGCTTCCGCAATGAATCGGAAACCTTCTGGGCCGACTTGTTTAAAGCCTATGATGTGCCGGTCTATGTGACTACCGATGACGGTTCCGTTGGGACGAAAGGGTTCCCGACAGCTATTATGCCGGAACTCATTCAGTCTGAACGCGGTGAAATAGCGCGTCAGTTAACGCCGTTTTTACACGGTGAAGCGGCCGGTGAACATTCTGTAGGCGCTGAAGCTGCTGCTACTGCTGAGAATGTAGTCGCCGCTGAGTCTGAATCCTCTGAAAAGGTGGCGAGCATTGGGTTTACGAGCGTGTTGACTTGCGGTCCGACCCCAATGATGAAAGGCGTTGCGAAAGTGGCGTCCGAATTCAGCGTGCCTTGCCAAGTATCCCTTGAAGAACGCATGGGTTGCGGCACGGGGGGCTGCTTAGGTTGCGGCTGTGACGGCCGTGGCGGCAAACGCTACAAAGTATGTAAGGACGGCCCTGTATTTGCCGCTGAGGAGGTGTTTTTCAATGAGTAATACCTCAGATACTAAAATGCATGCCAATCACGGTGCAGACGCCAATTTACACGGTGAAAAAGACTATCAGACTATGGATCTCAGCAAAGATTTGAACGGTAAAAAGCCGTCTTATAAAGATTTGGCTGTTGAATTCTGCGGGATTAAGATGAAAAATCCGATTGTGGCTGCCTCAGGCACCTTCGGGTTCGGTTTTGAATATGCCGATTATCTTGACCTCAGCAACGAAGTGGGCGCCATTTCGGTGAAAGGCTTAACGCCGACGCCGCGGAACGGTAATCCGGGCACCCGTATTGCGGAAACACCGTCCGGTGTATTGAACTGTATCGGTTTGGAAAACCCTGGTGCGGAAGCGTTTGTACGGGATATTTTACCAGAACTGAAACAATACGATGTGCCGATTTTGGCAAATATTTCGGCGGCCGACGTGGAAGGGTACGCATTCATGGCGAAGACATTGTCTGTGCCGGGCATTGCGGGCCTTGAAGTCAATATCAGCTGTCCGAATGTTAAAAACGGCGGCATGGCCTTCGGCGTATGCGCTGAATCGGCGGCGGCCGTTTGTAAAACCGTTCGTGAAAACACGAATTTGCCGGTTATCATGAAATTGTCGCCGAATGTAACGGACATCGTGGAAATTGCGACGGCTGTTAAAGAAGCCGGTGCTGACGGCTTATGCCTTATCAACACCTTACTTGGTATGGCGATTGATATTAAAACACGTCGTCCCGTACTCGGTAATTTGTACGGTGGTTTATCCGGTCCGGCCGTTAAACCGGTGGCCCTTCGCTTAGTGCATCAAGTGGCGCAAGCCATCGACTTGCCGATTATGGGCATGGGCGGCATTATGACGGGCACCGATGCCATCGAATTCATGTTGGCCGGTGCGGATATCGTGTCCGTCGGTACAGCAACCATGGTTGATCCATGTGCCATCGGTAACATTGCACGTGAAATGCATGAGTACTGCGAAGCAAGCGGTTTGAATCATGTGAGTGAAGTTGTAGGGGCATTGGAACCGTATAGATTTTAAAAGCTTTAGAAACTTTAAGAGAGTTTGAACTGCATATAGAGAGAATGAAAGGTGCGAGATGAAAATCTCGTGCCTTTTTTGTGTTTAAGCGATTATTACAATAATTATTTTGTCCTAAAGCCATTGAGTTTAGCGTTGAAAATATCTTTAATAAAAATTAAAAGATAAACCGATTTTCGGTTTATCTTTTTGGGGAGGTTTGTTATAATAAAGAAAAAGGAGGTGTTATATATGATTCTGAATTTTGCGATTGAAGGGTTTACGTCGTTTAATGAGCGTCAAGAAATATCGTTTACAGCGTTCAACAAGCAACGTATAAAAAATACCAAATATGAAGAGAACTATGTATTAGAAAGCCCGTTTAGGGAGTGCAAGTCAATATTATTTTTTGGCAATAATGCAGTGGGGAAAACAAATGTAATTTTAGCATTAAGTACATTGAGATATATTTTAAATACAGGAAAGTTTCCTGATCCTCGATGGTTTAATTGGTATAATACTCAAATGGGCTTTGAATTGGTAGTATCAAAAGGGCGAGATTATTACGAATATAAAATAAAAATTAATAGAGACGGTTATATAGTTAGTGAAGCTCTATTAAAGAACGAAGAGAACATTTTTACATTTGATTCGAATATTTTACAAAGTGAGTTGTTGGACAATAAAATTGAAGAAATCTATTCAATCCGCTCAACGTCGCCAGTGCTTTTAAAACTTAAAGATTTTATTCATAAAGAATATGATGAGTTTATGGAAGCAGTTAAAAAGATTAGTGTGGTAATAACCAATTCTTATGATTTAGATGATAAAGGGCTACGATATGAATTTTCTGAAATAACGAAGCAAAAGATTGAGACTAATAAAGCATTAGCTTTGGAATTATTGCAACAAATTGATAGTTCTATTGTTGATATAAGCTTTAAGCTATATGATTTGGAAGAAAAAACATATGAGATTTATTTACATAGATATTCTCGAAGAGAAAATAATAATATTAAACAAAATATAGCGGATGAATCAAGTGGGGTAAAGAAAATAGTGTCATTATTAGCTAAATTGTTGTCGATTTATGATGGGGAAACATTAGTAATTGATGAGTTAGATTCTTCTATTAGTACTCGTTCACTAATGCTTATTTATAACAATATGATTAATAATGGTAGAAATAGATCCGGTCAATTAATAGTATCAACACATAATTTAGAATTATTGAACCTAGACTTATTTGCACCGGAGCAGATTTATATTCTTTCAAAAAATGATTGTTTGTCTACTGAAATAAATTCATTGGCGGATTTTGATTTACGTAGTAGCAATAAGAGGTTAGCTGTTAAATTTTTACAAAGGGAATTCGAGGTATAAAAGTGGGGTATAAGCGGAGAAAACGCAATATAATTCAATCGAGTCATTTAAAAATTCATATTGCTTGTGAGGGTCCAAGTGAAGAATCAATTTTAAAAGACGTTTTAAAAGATTATAAGTACATTACTGTTAAAAGTATTGATGGTGGTGGCTATGGTAAGTTTACCAATTATGTAGAACGCAACAAGGATTTATATCCGATATTCTTTATTGTTGCGGATTTGGACAAAGCTCAAAATGATGAATCGGCGAGAAGATTGTTAAATGAAATGATAAAAAGGTGAATATTTTATCGAATATGAATACTATTTTTTTGACCGGCCCTGAAATTGAATATTGGGTAGCGTGTTGTATTGGAAGGCCAAACCTTACTAGTGATGATTTAAGTGCTATGGATTATAAAAAGGAAATAAAGTTGCTGATTTTATTAGTAAAAATCATGGCAGCTATTGGTTAGGATGTCAATCAATCACTAATAATAGACTGTATTATAATAAAATGAGTCATAAAGATAAGTACTCAATAGCCCCTGAAAACTTGCAGAATAAGCAGAGTAATCTAGTTAATTTGCTCCCTTATATTCAAAAGATGCAACAAGATAAATTGAATTAAATTTGAATTTTATGATTTTAAATAACATAGAAATAGACTTTCAATATCACCGGTTGGAGAATATCTTCAACCGGTGATATAATATTAAGATAGAGATAAATTGGTAGATTGGTAGGAAGGTGACTATCATGGAATATAACAGTATTGCGGTAGGACGGGCAGCATTGCAGTTGGCGATTACAGAATCGCGTCAAAAAGAACAAGAATTACGTAAAGAATTACAAGAAAAAGGAATTCGCTCCGTAGCGGTTGACTTTGGCGGTCAATTCGTACAGTCCATTCCTAAAATTATAGAACATGCCGTCGTAGCAGCTCAGCGTCAAAAAGTAGTAGCCGATAATCACATCGGCGAAGGAGCCGTTATCGGGGCTACCCAAGAAGCATTGGAACAACTCAAACGTAAGGCCATTGGCCTCAATGTGGGCGGTAAAATCGGCATTGCCCGTTATCGTGAACACATCAGCGTGGCCATTTATGTAGGCGTCGGTATTTTGCATTTGAACGAAATCGCTGTGGCCATTGCTCATAGAAGCTTGCCGGCTAGAGAAGACGAAGTAGGACAAAAGAGCGCGGGAAAATAGATTTTAATCAGTTGCAATAAATAGGGATCAACTAGTACAGTATGGAGTAATTGGAGGCGAATCAGTGAGTTCACTAGCCGTCATTTTTTGACAAAAAATGAAGAAAAACATATCGAAGCAGCCATTCAGAATGTGAAGCAATGTGCGGATGAAGTACTCATTATCGACTCCGGTAGTACGGACAATACAGTAGCCATTGCCGAAAAAAACGGGGCAATAGTTCGTTATCGCGCCTGGGATGATGATTTTGCGGCGCAGCGAAACTTCGCCTTAGAACAAACCTCGGCTGACTGGGTGTTGTATTTGGATGCGGATGAACGCATGGATGAAACAATGTGCCGAGAAATTCGCTACATTGTTGTGGAGAACCGTGTGGGCGAATATGGTTTAAAACGCGAAGTTATCTTTAACGGCCATCGGTTTAAACATGGCATTTTTGCACCGGACATCGTTTATCGATTATTTCCCCGCGAAGCGGTTACCTGGGTAGGCAAAGTGCATGAGCATCCGGAAACGAATTTGCAAAAATCGATACTAAAAGGTGCTTTAGATCACTACTCCTATGAAAGCTGGCATCATTGGCTTCAAAAGGCCGATCATTATACGACAATTTGGGCTGAAGAGCAGTATTCTAAAGGCAAGCGTATTACACTGGGAAAAGCATTTTCGCACTCCTTTGTTGGCGGCTTGCGAGCTTTACTTTTAAAAGGTGCTTTTTTAGATGGCTGGATGGGCGTGTTTTCTTCCTATCAGCACGCATTTTATACCATGCTGAAATATGTAAAATTGCATGAATTGCAGCAACGGGAAAAGGGTAAATAAGCATGGATGATATAGTTATAGTATTGGCGGCTGATGATAATTATGCACAGCACGCGGCCGTAACGGCGGCTTCTATCTTACTTCATACGACTGAGCCGCAACGAGTTTCATTGTATATCTTAAGTGATGGTATAAGTGAAACGAAGCAACAGAAAATTAAAGACACGGTTAACGATTTAAAAGGCCGAGTACAGCTGATAGCCGTGGACGGTGACGCCATCGAAGGCTTTACCAGCGGTCACATCAGTAAAGCGGCTTATTTACGTTTAATGATTCCGGAATTGTTGCCCGACCATGTTGAGAAGGCGATTTACTTTGATACGGATTTAGTTGTGACCGGTGATGTGGCCGAACTTTGGCAGCTGTCATTGGGCGGTCATCCGGTGGGAGCGACGGTTGATTTAGGTATTATGTCATCCAAACGTAGTCGTCGTGAAAAACATGCATCTATCGGCTTACATGAGTTAGATGACTACTTTAATTCCGGTATGATGGTCATTGATGTGTCTCAGTGGCGCGTCAAAAATTATGGCAATGCAGTACTAGCTGAGATTACGTCGAATCAATTTCGTCACCACGACCAGGACGGTTTGAATAAAGTGTTTAAAAATGATTGGCAGGAATTGCCGCTCCGTTGGAATGTTATACCGCCGGTGTTCTCGTTGCCACTAAAAATTCTATGTAGTGCCAAGTGGCGTAAAAAGGCCATTGAGGCCTTGAAAAGCCCGGCCGTAATACACTGGGCGGGGCGCTATAAACCGTGGGAATTTACCTATGAAAAAGCATTTAACGGCATATATTATGAGGCGTTAAAAGAAACTCGTTTTAATGATGCGGTTATGCCACAACTGAGTAAAGATATGCACGGAAAATCCCTTGCAAGACAGCTTATGCGAATTCATTGGGCAAAATTTTGGCAAGCTATAGGTGGATAAACAGATGAAAACATTTTCAAAAGATTTTTTTCAAATAAAAATTTCATAAAAGAGCGAATAGATTTTAACTACTCGAGCACGGATGAAGGTGCTTACCACATCGCCTATAATGTCAATGACGGGTTCATTCATATCATGGGCGTTTCGGTTGTGTCGGTACTGGAAAATAACAAAGATAAAAACTTTGTGGTTCATATTTTTGTGGACGGTTACAGTCCGGAAAATTTGGCAAAAATCGAAGAAATGGCCAAACAGTGGCAATGTCATTGCATTGTGTACTTGCTCGACATGACGCCGTTTAACGACTTCCATATTAAAGTGGTGCGTTTTTCCAGAATTACCTATGCCCGAATTTATATGCCTAAAGTCATTAAGGAATACAGCGATAAGTTTATTTATCTTGATGCGGACACCATGGTGTGCGATTCGCTTACTGAATTATGGAACATGGATTTGCAGGGCAAGGCTATGGGTGCTGTTTCGGAAACACCGGAATCCGTTGCGTATCGAGCCGGTCATTTGAAGTTAAAGTCCGGTAAATATTTTAACGATGGCGTTATGGTTATAGATATTACCCAATGGGAAATAGACCAAATCACCGAAAAGGCCTTTGCGTATCAGAATGAACCGCCTAGTCGTTTCAAAGGGCAAAGCCAGGACGTGTTGAATTTAGTATTTGATGGTGATTTATATTTCTTGCCGGCTGCTTTTAATGCGTACGGCGGTGCTGCTGAATTTGACGGCAAACCGGTTATTGCTCATTGGACGGGTCGTCGCAAACCTTGGCAAATGGTGTTGACCGATATTGATGCTTTGTGGCGTAAATATAATGCCTTGGCACCATGGGAGACGATTGCGCATGTCTTGCCGGTGAAAAAGCCGGAAAACTACCATGATTTCCAGCAATGGGGCGACTACCAGAAAAAGCAGGGCCATTACGGTAAATTCTTGCAAGGTATTTTCTGGTACAGTGTGTTGCGTGTGATTTATAAATTGGGCGGCAACAAGAAGAATTAGGTGAATAAAGATTAGCAGCTTAATTATTAAAGTTAGGCAGCAATTGAATGTTTGAAGTATTTGATTATTAGGAGTGGCGAAGATGAAAATTGCAATTGCCGGGACCGGTTATGTAGGTTTATCCAACGGCTTATTGCTGGCACAGCATCATGAAGTGGTGGCGTTGGATATTATTCCCGAAAAAGTAGACATGCTGAATAAAGGGCAGTCACCGATTGTTGATGCGGATATATCCGCATTTTTGCAACGTGATGATATTAACTTTAAAGCAACTCTGGATGCTAAAGAAGCGTTCGTGGGTGCCGACTACATCATCATTTCCACGCCGACTAATTATGATCCGAAGAAAAACTTCTTTGATACATCGTCCGTAGAAGCTGTTATTGAAGAGGTATTGAATATTAATCCGGACGCCATTATGATTATCAAATCAACGATTCCGGTTGGTTATACGGCTCAGATGCGCGAAAAATATAACACAGAAAATATTATTTTCTCGCCTGAATTCTTGCGTGAAGGCAAGGCTTTGCATGATAATTTATATCCGTCTCGCATCGTTGTGGGCGAACGGTCAGATCGAGCTAAGGTCTTTGCCAATTTATTGGCTGAAGGGGCCGTTAAAAAGGATATTCCGATTATCTTTACCGGTTCTACCGAAGCGGAAGCAATTAAATTATTTGCCAACACGTATTTGGCATTACGCGTAGCTTACTTCAATGAACTTGATTCCTATGCGGAAATGCGCAATTTAAATACAGCTGAAATTATTAAGGGCGTATGCTTAGATTCGCGTATCGGTGATTTCTATAATAATCCGTCCTTCGGTTACGGTGGTTACTGCTTGCCGAAAGATACGAAGCAATTATTGGCTAACTATCATGATGTGCCTCAGAACTTGGTGTCGGCTATCGTAGAAGCTAACCGCACGCGTAAGGACCATATCGCCGATATGATTATTGAGCGGCAACCGAAAATTGTTGGCGTATATCGTTTGACGATGAAAAGCGACTCTGATAACTTCCGGGCTTCGGCTATTCAAGGGGTTATGAAGCGCATTAAAGCGAAAGGTATTGAAGTTGTTGTGTATGAACCAACATTAGAAGCTGATGACTTCTTCCGTTCGCGCGTTATTCGTGATTTGGCTGAATTCAAAGCCATGAGCGATGTTATCATTACAAACCGTTGGTCTGATGATTTGGCGGATGTGCAAGATAAGGTTTATACGCGAGATTTATTTGACAGAGATTAATTAGAACGGAGCATATTATTTAGTAAATTAAATGGAAATTTTGCTCAGTAATAATGAGTGGTTTGAGAAGGGATTGTGGGGCAATAATGGCTTCCTATAAAGAATTTGATATAACTAAAAAGTTCTTATTACCGGGGCGCCGGATTTATCGGTTTTCATTTGGTAAAATTGCTCCTCGATAAAGGGGCTACGATATTAGGTTTTGACAATCTGAACGATTACTATGATGTGTCGTTAAAAGAAAGTCGTTTAGAGATTCTGAAGGCATATTCAAAGTTTACCTTTGTAAAGGGGAACCTAGCCGATGAAGTGGCTGTTAACGGTCTTTTTGAAAACTTCAAACCGGATATTGTAGTTAATTTGGCGGCTCAAGCGGGGGTTCGCTATAGCATCGACAATCCGCGAGCCTATATGGAATCGAATATGATGGGTTTCTTCAATATTTTGGAAGCCTGTCGTCATAGTCCGGTAGAGCATCTGTTGTTCGCCTCCAGTTCCTCGGTATACGGCAATCAGCAGAAGACACCATTTGCCACAACGGATAATGTGGACCATCCAATCAGTCTATATGCGGCCACAAAGAAATCTAACGAGCTCATGGCCTATACATACAGCCATTTGTATGGCATTCCGACTACGGGCTTACGATTCTTTACCGTATATGGTCCATATGGTCGTCCTGACATGGCCTACTTCAAATTCACCAACAAGATTATGAGCGGAACGCCGATTCAGATCTACAATAAGGGTGATATGTATCGCGACTTTACCTATGTTGACGATATTGTGGCAGGGATTGAACGGATGCTATGTAATCCGCCGGCTAAAAATGAAGCAGGGGATGCTTATAAGGTGTATAACATTGGCAATAATAAACCGGAACAGCTTATGCATTTTATCGAAGTCTTGGAACAGCAATTAGGGAAGACGGCTGAAAGTAGAATTTTTACCGATGCAAGCAGGAGATGTGTATCAGACCTATGCTGATGTGAGTGAATTGGAACGAGATTTCGACTTTAAACCGGAAACAACGATTGAAGAGGGATTAGGGAAATTCGTGGCATGGTACAAAGAATATTACTCAGTGAAGTAGCCGATAAAGGTATAAATTTAAGCAAAGATTGCCTTAGTAATTATAGTTAGTTGAGCATTTTAGTCTGTAGCAGATGCTTTGACTGAACGCTCAAACTATGATATACTATCAAAGTTAACGAAATAAAAGAGCAAATAGTGGTTGACAAGATCTTTTAGATTTGTTATCATAATGAAGTTGAATGAAGTAGAGGCCATCCGCTTCTCACCTGTTGTCTCGAAATAACGGGTTGAATATCTAACTAGTTATCAGTTACGGATGGCATTATGCCGTCCGTTTTTTTATTATAGAAAATAATTTGTTGGAGGTGACTATTATTAGCAAAGATACGCCGCGTATTAATGAAGAGATTCGCGCCCGTGAAGTTCGTGTGGTAAGTGCCGATAATGAGCAATTAGGTATTATGTCGGCTCGTGAAGCTCTTGCGTTAGCCGAAGAACATCAATTGGACTTAGTGGAAGTGGCACCGAACGGTAAGCCGCCGGTATGTCGAATTATGAACTACGGTAAATATCGCTATGAGCAACAGAAGCGCGAAAAAGAAGCTAAAAAGAAACAGAAGACATTTACTTTAAAAGAAGTAAAGCTTCGTCCCCATATTGAAGATCATGACTTCTATGTAAAAATGAAGAATGCTAGTAAATTCCTAGCAGAAGGTAACAAAGTAAAAGTTACCATCATGTTCCGTGGCCGAGAATTGAGCCATCCTGAATTGGGTCAGAATGTATTAACCCGTTTTGCCAAAGAATTGGAAGAACAGGCAGTTGTTGAGAAAGCAGCTAAGCTTGAAGGGCGAAACATGACGATGATATTAGCAAAAAAAGGATAATTGAGGAGGAAACTAATCATGCCAAAAATTAAAACTCGCCGTGCAGCGGCTAAACGTTTTGTACCGACCGGTAGCGGTGAATTCAAACGTGCGAAAGCTTTCAAGAGCCACATCTTAGAAAAGAAATCCCCGGCTCGTAAACGCAATCTTCGCAAAGCAACTTTGGTTAGCAAAGCCGATTACAAACGCGTTGCTAAATGTTTACCATACGCTTAATAGTTAAAATTACTGGATAATGGAGGAAATATACAATGGCTAGAGTGAAAAAGGGCGTAACTGCTCATGCACGTCATAAAAAAATCTTAAAATTAGCTAAAGGCTATCGCGGTACACGTAGTCGTTTGTTCAAAAAAGCAAACGAAACGGTAATGAAAGCATTATACTATGCTCGTCGTGACCGTCGTGCGAAAAAACGCGAATTCCGTAAATTGTTCATTACCCGTATCAATGCGGCTGCCCGCATGAACGGTATGAGCTACAGCCGTTTCATCGCCGGCTTAACTAAAGCAGGCGTTGCAGTTGACCGTAAAATGTTAGCTGATTTGGCTGTTAACGATATGGTTGCTTTCGCTAAATTCGTTGAAGTAGCTAAAAACGCATAAGACAAACGAATAAGAAATATGAGAAAAAAGGTGTAGAGATTCACAAATAAGTGAATATTCTACACCCTTTTTTTGTACGCCGAATAGGCATGACAAAACCCCCAGTTAAACTGGGGGTCGGTAAAAAATTGAGTTATAGGACAAAAAGTGTGTGTAGAAAGTGCTGCAAACCTAGATAAATACTGGGTTTGTAGCACTTTTATCTTTTTTTGACAAAGATAAAGGGTGGACAAAAAGTGTGTGTAAAAACATACGTGAACCCACATAACTACTGACTAAAATGGTATTATATCTTCCTA
>ENA-OQJP01000228-OQJP01000228.1-human-gut-metagenome-genome-assembly--contig:-NODE-228-length-20126-cov-7.712636_pt1 | contig 20126 bp, 19 predicted proteins | sample MGYA00242611_ERZ504778 | MGnify/ENA primary metagenome ERZ504778 (study PRJEB26092, sample SAMD00036349) | human gut metagenome | host: Homo sapiens | study: EMG produced TPA metagenomics assembly of...
CAAAAGCTAAAGGCTTATTTAAGTGCGCTAAAAAAAAAACAAGGATATTTTCAGAATTGTTGATTTTGGAAATATCCTTGTTTTAATTGAAAAGGGAGCTGTAACTGAAATGTGAGTTAAAAAACTCAATTTCGTTACAGCCCCTTTTTGCTGTGCATATTTAGTTATTTGTAACAATGATTTTTACTTGAAAATATCTAGTTTTGACAGCCCGTTCCGAAGATTAATAATATCCCATGGCAAGTATTCGGCAATGGATAGACCTACGAGCTCAGAGTTTTCACTAACCGCTTGAAGAATTTGGAAAATCTTAGCCAATGTCATTTCACCAACTGCGTATTCAACCGGGCCCTGATGCGGTTTGTTGCAGAGGAGACTGCGGAAATCAGTAGGACTCAGAACATCTAAATCCAAATGAACCATGACGTGTTCAATCTTATTAGCCGTAAGCCAATCCGTAACAGGCTGGGTAGAGGTTAAATCCTGTGGTGTCAAATAGGACAAGGAATGCTCAGCAATAAAGCTTTTTTCATGCGGTAGAAGGCCGGATTCAATTAAGCCTACATAGAGGACTTGGTTCGGCCGGAACGGAGCTTTCACGGTTTTGGCAAAACTAGGGGCGCCATGACCCAATAAATTTCCTAACACCATGGCATGTTCGTGGTTGAACTCCTTCGGTGTCATGATATCGGGATGGGCATCAAGCCATAGAATCGCCGTATTATTCGGATATTGCTGGTGCAAGTAATCGAACGGTACTTGCGAAATAGAGCAGTCACCGCCGATGGTGATAATTTTGCGCGGTTGTTTAACCTTAAGAATTTCCCGAGCCGTAGTCTGTTGTTGCAGGAGAATCTTTTCGGCAAAAACGTCTTGAGCGGTTTGCTCTTCATTGGCGGCGAGAGTTGCTTTTTCATCGGCTACAGGTACATATACTTTTTCAGTATTAGGCGAAGAAGGGAGCAGTGCCGCTAAAACTTGGGCACCTATTTGATAGTTCGGGTTAGCGCCTCCTTGCCATTGGGGATAGACGAGCTGTAATGTTTTGCCGGAAGCGGAAGCTGTGCTTGCAGGCATGCTCATAGTTGGATTTGATGTAGATTGTTGGCTCATGGTGTGAAAGACCTCCTTGAAAAATGCTATAATAATGATAATAAATGCTATAATAACGGTAACAAAAAATAATGGAAATAAATGTGAAAATATAACATCAATGTTCGATTTGAGGTGAAAACATGTTAATACCACGGTATATTTTTACCAATGATTTCGTTGAATTAAAGCCTTTATTTGAGGCTCAGCCACATAAAGAAATACAACTTAATACCGGTGATTTTTTGTGGCAACCGGACGAGCATGTTCAGTATATCAACTATATAGAGTCGGGTATTGCAAGAACTTATTTGGTACACGAATCGGGTCGGCGCAAGATTATATCCTATCATGGCTCAGGCACCATTTTCCCCGGTTTTCACGAATTGGAATTTAAAATTGAACAAACCTTGGTGACTGAAGCTATTACGCCCATGAAAATTTGGCGCTTTTCACGGGATGAATTCGGCCAATTAATGGATGCATACCCACAAATTAATAAATACATGTTAAATTCCTATGCTCGCTATATAAATCTCTTGCTTTTTGAAACAGCTCATCAGGAGTACAACTCGGGTTTTGTCAGAGTGTGTAATGTAATACTTTTGTTACACAATGCTCAAAGTGAAGTGGGCCAGGGAATATTGGTTTTTTCACAAGAAGAATTGGCAGAACTCGTCGGCATGAGCCGCGTTAATCTGACACGCCATATCGGTCGCTTGAGAGAAGAAGGTATTATCGATACGGCCCGCAGAGAAATTAAGATTTTAAACATCCAAACCTTAATGCGTTATTGTTCCGGTGAAACAAGATTAGACTGAATTAACCTCACAATTGCCTATAGATATTATATAAAATAGGCGAATAGGAATTCTGCTACAAATGATACAGAATAACTGATATAATGAAATTAAGTTTTGAAATGCACAAATGTGTATTTAGGGAGTATTTAATTTATTATTCTATTTTAGTAAGGAGTGGAGCGTATGAAGCGGTTAGTGTTCTTATGTTTAGCCTTATGCCTGTTGCTGGCGGCAGGTTGTGCTCAAGTTACTTCTGAGATTGAGGTAAAATCGGACTTTAGCGGGGAATGGAAGGCCACGATTCAATCACCGGTACCAATCAGTAAAGGGGATTTATTGAGTGCGGTGACCCAGAATTCAAACGGGCAGGCGTCGATTGATATTAGTAAAGTAGAACATGAAGCCATCGGACCTGACGGGAAGGAATTAAAAGGGGACAGTGCAACGGTACAATCTCAAATGTGGAAATTAGAAGCGAAATTTGCCAATAAAGATGAACTGGCTAAGATGAGTGCGGCCGTTTTCGGACGTAATCCTGATGCTAAAATAAATGTAATTTATCCATATGGCGATGATCCTGATATGTACACCTTTAATTTAGGTAAGGCATCGGGTGCTACGACCATTGAAGTGGATGGCAAAATTATTAAGGAAAGCATCGGCAAGGGCATTTTGAAAAATGATGACACGGTCATCTATGCCGCAGGCGATCCTATTTATTTCCAATTTAAAAAGATGGCAGCTCCGGTCTTCTTATCGGTGGCGCATTGGGTATTGTTGTTTTGGCAGGCATCGGCTATGTAATCTATCGTCGACGTCAGGCCACAGTATAGGGAGGGATTGTTATGAAAACGAAGCGACAGGTAACCTATATGTTGATGGCCTTGGCTATGGCTTTAATGCTTGTTCTCAGTGGTTGTGGCAGTTTGGGAAGCTCACAAGACTTTTCGGGCACATGGGGATATATAGAGACTCCGACAATGAAGGATGTTAACTATGAATACTCCAGTGATAAAATCATTCTTGTTACTTTTGAAAAAAAGACCGACCATACGTATACAGGGAATTTTAGGCAGTATCGCTATGCCCCGAAAAAGATGAACTTTTTAAATATGGATGAGTACGAGCGGGGCGACCGTTGGATGGTATTTGGCATTCCTAATGGGCCTAACAGACAAGGCTTATTGCCAAAAATGGAGCCGGAATATACGTTTAAAGAAATCGGTCATGATTTTGAACCATTTAACTTAACTGAACGGGACGGGGTGTTATACATTGATGAAAGCGGTACCGAATATACTTATGACAGCCAAAAAGATGCCCTGGTAAGCGGTAAATTTGTTATGCAACGCATTAAAGACGGCGACATGACAAACCTTAAAAACGAAGCCCAACAACACATCAGAGACTACTTCCAAAAGAAATACGTAGACACCAAGAAGTGGGATCTGGTAGACATCAAATTCACAGACGAAACATCCGGACAATAATATGCTTTTTATAGGCCTTTCCTTCCCCTAAGTTATAACTAATGCACGGAGGGCACAGGCTAATGTAAAAAGAACAAGCCTTGCACGTAAGGACTCCGAGTTAATTCCGCACAGTCTTTATAGCAATCAGACATAAATAACGTACTGAGGGAACGGCGTAACGCAAAAAAAGAAGAAGGGTATTGCTCGTAGACGACTTTGTTCTTGTAGAACCAGGAGTCCGAGAGCAATACCCTTCTTCTTTTTACTTATGAAGTCCAAAGACATTATTTATGGAAGATTGTATATGATTTTGTTGGTAAGAAATTGGAGTCCGAGAGCAATCTCCTTCTTCTTTTTACTGAGCAAGAGCCCGATGTGCTTAGTTATAACTGATACCTGTCATTCCACAAAGTGCGAGCCCCGAAGTAAAGTAGGCAAAACGACGATAAGCACACGGTGGTACAGTTGGCAACCATGATGGTAATTTGGTACAGCACGGCTTCATTCGGCATGGCACCGGCCAAAATCTGACCGGTCATCATACCGGGAAGGGCGATAATCCCCATGCCCACCATGGAGTTCATGGTCGGTAAAAAAGCCGTTTCTAAGGACTGTATCACAAATGGATGCAGTATCTTAGCCGGCGGTGTGCCGATATTTAAGAGCACCTCGATTTGCTGTTTGTGAGAATCGAGATTTTCTTTAAATGACTTTAACGCCAAAGTGGCGCCGTTCATGGTAGCACTTACGAGCATACCGCTGATCGGAATGACATATTGGGGCGTTAAAATGTCTTTGCGGATAACGACAAGCAGCATAAAGCTTGTTATACTGATACAGGTGCCGATGACGGATAAGGCAGTAATCCACTTGAATTTACGGTTAAGCCATGGATTTTTGCGAAGCGTTCGAGTCACGGCAAAGCCGACCATCAAGGACAGATAGGTTAAGACAAAAATCGGTGACGGGTTTTGGAAAATGTAGAGCAACACGTATCCGGCAATGATTAACTGCACCGTCATCTGTAAGGTGCCCAGCAAGAGAAATTTCGTCTGCGGGATTTTACAATATGTGAAAATTCCGGCAATAACGAGGAGCAATAAGTAGATGGATAAGAATCCGCCTAATTGCATGGAAATAGCTTCAGTCATAATAAAAACTCCAATCTTATGGAACCGTATGTTTATACTTCGTGACGACTTTTAAGTTCAATCAAAGCATCGCTGAATTTAGGATAGAGTGTGTCGTCATGAGAAATGACCAACGTTGTTTTGTCGTGTTTGGCCATATATTCCTTCATGCGCGTGAAGAAGGTCGTAGCTGTCGGTGAGTCGAGGGCGGCACTCGGTTCATCCCACATATAAACTTCCGCATTGAAGGAAAGCATGATGGCGTTAAAGACACGCTGCTTTTCACCGCCGGATAAACGGGCCACATCTTGTTCCGGCGTAAACGGTGCCGCCGCAATGTGAAGAAACTCCTTCATGGCTGTTTCGGTCGGTGGGGTAGAGCTGCGATACGCATGGAATTGACGGAAATTATCGGCAATAGTGCCGTCAAAGAGATACACTTGTTGATTAATCAGTAGGATTTTACGGCGCAATTCTAATGCATTGATAGTGCTGATATCTACCTTATTGTAATAGATGGTTCCTTGTGAGGGATTAATAGTGGCATTGAATAAGCGAAAAAGGGTGCTTTTGCCGGAGCCGCTGGCACCTTGAATGAAGGTCATTTTGCCTTTTTCAATGGTCATATCAGGGTATTCAATCATATTGTTAAAGACTAAGTCTTTGGTCGTTATTAAGGTCATGAGAGTACTCCTTTCCTCTTTATTCTAATTGATTTTAACAAAATTACCTAGTTAAAAAATTATAAATTTATCATTCATAATTTGAAGTTGAGAATTCATTTCAGATTGACTTTACTCTTTTATTTTTTTGCAAATCGTGCTATGGTTATATTTTGAGATGCCGTACGATGCTTAGAAATTATCCTCAAAATTATGATTTAATGATTGAGGTACCTTACAAATCGATGGTGAACGAATTTATTCGATTTCAAAGAGCTCGATTATTAGCATTACTTAAGTATTCTCAATTTATATAATTGAAGCTATTTTTTTACGTTTTGCAAAATCTATATTTATTCAATTTGACAGAGACTATATTTATTTGGTTATCCTAAAAACTCATGCATGAAATAACTTAATGAGATAAATACTTTTGTGCTAGAGGGATGTACATTTAGAATATACAGATTTGAAATTTAGGAGTATAATTTAGTCGTGATATTACGAATGGAGGGCTTTACGATGAGCTTTTCGGTGCGTACAGATGTATGTATCCAGTGTAAAATGTGTGTGGCAGAGTGCCCGACAGGATTATTGGTTATGAAAGAAAACGGTCCGGCCGCCGGTTTTGGCAGTTGTATTTCTTGTGGACATTGCGTAGCAGTTTGTCCAACAAATGCGATTGATTATACAGTAACGCCGCGCGCCGATCAAATTCCGGTTGGGGATTACCAAGTACCAAGTCCTGAAGAGGCAGAGAAGTTTATCCGCTATCGCCGATCTATTCGTACATTCCGTGATACACCGGTTTCAAAGGCGCAAATTACGAGACTCTTGAATGTGGCTCGTATGGCTCCTACCGGCTCCAATAGCCAAGGCATTTCGTATCGAGTGATTCAGAATAAGGAAACGCTGGCTGCTATCAGTGAAGCCGTGATGGACTGGATGAGCGGATTGGGGAAAGAAAATAGTCGTATGCGAATTTATGCGTATAATGCAAAGCGCTATAACCGGACTGGGCGTGATTTTATTTTACATAAAGCACCTGCTTTAGTCCTAGCCATAAGCAAGGATGAATTGATTGACCGCGGCCGCGATAACGGTCATTTTGCCCTGTCTTATGCGGAATTAATGGCACCTTCCTTAGGCCTGGGAAGTTGTTGGTCCGGCTTTGTAGAATTTTGCGCACAAGTAGGCTATGAACCACTGCTGAAATTACTTAATTTACCGGCTGGGTATAGGGTTGCCGGAGCTATTATGGTGGGATATCCTAAATTTAAGTACCGCTATATGCCTGAGAGAGAATCACTGAGAGTTTTCTTTGATGAGGAGGATTAAACGCATGGCATTAGTAACACTGGAAATGATTAGGGAAGCGCAAGAACATCTGAAAGGGGTTGCACAGCGAACGGCTATGATGCATTCTACCTCTTTGAGTGAACAATGCGGTTGTGAAGTCCATTTAAAAATGGAGAACTTCCAGCGTACCGGTTCATTCAAATTGCGCGGTGCGTATAACAAGGTAGCGTCATTGTCACCGGAAGAACGAGCTCGTGGGATTGTAGCTTCGTCGGCCGGCAATCATGCGCAAGGCGTGGCGTTGGCCGCTAAGGAATATGGTTGTAAAGCGACGATTTGCATGCCTACCAATGCACCGATTGCCAAAATTGATGCCACTAAAAGTTATGGTGCGGACGTAGTGCTGGCCGGTGATTTTTACGCCGATTGTTATGAAAAGGCTTGCCAATTGCAGAAGGAGAAAGGGTTTACTTTCTGTCATCCGTTTGATGACCCGTTGGTTATTGCCGGTCAAGGCACAATCGGTTTGGAAATTCTTGAAAAATTGCCTGAAACAGATGTTATCGTCGTGCCAATCGGTGGCGGCGGTTTAATTTCCGGTATTGCGGTAGCGGCGAAGGAATTAAAACCAAGTATTCGCATCGTCGGCGTACAGACTCAGAACATGCCGTCCATGAAGGAATCGGTAGAGCTTCGTAAAATTACGACCGTGCCGGCCTTAAAGAGCTTGGCCGACGGGATTACCGTAGGCACGCCGGGTACCTTGACATTTGACATCGTGTCTCAATATGTGGATGAAATCGTTACCGTTAGTGAAGCGGAAATTGCGGAAGCTATTTTGTTCCTTTTGGAACGTGTAAAAACGGCGGCCGAAGGCGCCGGTGCTTGCCCGGTAGCAGCGTTGATGAATCATAAAATTGCCGGCGTTGAAGGCAAGAACGTAGTGGCTATGGTAAGCGGCGGTAATATTGACGTAAACATGATTGACCGCATCATCAACAACGGCCTTGTTAAAACATGGCGTCGGGCTTATTTTGATGTTGTGGTACAAGATAAACCGCATGTTTAATCCAAAAATACGAGCATAATTTCTGACAGCAATGCCAATATTTTGAGTATTTATCATGACCGCAGTCAGCGTGACATTGAAGTGGGCTATGTACATGTAGCTTTGGAAATTGAAACCATGAATGAAAAACATGTTACCAGTCTGTTGGCTACCTTAGCAGACAATGGCTTCCCGGCTATTTTACGCTAACAAGGAGCCATGCGTTAAAGGGAGAGTGTTTTAGGGAGATGACACATATAGAGGAGACAAATTAGAAACATAGAGTAGGAGTAAAAATATGGAATCGGGAAAAAACTTAGAGCGTAATTTAAAACCCCGTCACGTGGAAATGATCGCCCTGGGCGGTACGATTGGGGTAGGCTTATTTATGGGTCAGCCAGCACGATACAAACAGCCGGTCCGGCCGTATTATTGTGTTACGCTTTATCCGGGGTCGTAATGTTTTTAATTATGCGTATTATGGGTGAAATGCTGTATTTGGAGCCGGTACCGGGTTCGTTTGCGGCTTATGGTTATCGCTATATTTCACCGTATATCGGTTATATAACTGCTTGGTGCTACTGGTTTATGTGGATATCCGTAGGGCTTGCCGAAGTTACGGCGGTTGGGATTTACATGAGTTATTGGTTCCCGGAACTGCCCCATTGGGTATCGGCTTTCGTAGCTATGGCAATTATTGTCGCAGCCAATCTTGCGTCCGTTAAATATTATGGCGAGTTTGAATTCTGGTTTGCTTTGATTAAAGTAGGGACCATCGTATTTATGCTCGTTATCGGGGCCATGATGATTTTATTCGGCTTTGGTAATGACGGTGTACCTATCGGGTTCTCCAATTTATGGGAACATGGCGGGTTTGCACCGCACGGCTTCGGCGGTATGTTGGCGGCTATGTGCGTTGTTGCGGCAGCCTTCCAAGGGGTTGAATTGGTAGGGATTACAGCCGGTGAAGCACAGAATCCGCGTCATACCTTGGTAAAAGCGGTTAAAGGCATTGTTTGGCGTATCTTGATTTTCTATGTTGGTGCTATTTTTATTATTCTTTGTATTTATCCTTGGAATGAACTGGGTTTTGTAGGCAGTCCGTTTGTAACGACATTCTCTAAAGTAGGGATTGCCAGTGCTGCCGGTATTATCAATTTTGTAGTTTTGACAGCCGCTTTATCCGGTTGCAACAGTGGTATTTATAGTTGTGGTCGTATGTTGTATACGTTGGCTAAAAACGGTCAGGCCCCTAAGATTTTTGCGAAATTATCTAAATCGGGCGTACCGCGCAACGGTATTTATGTATCCATGCTTTCCTTAGTATTCGGGGTTGTGTTGAATTATTTGATTCCGGACTCCAAATTGTTCTTATATATTTATAGTGCCAGCGTTTTCCCTGCTATGGTATCCTGGTTCGTATTGGCCGGAGCACAGCGCAAGTTCAGAGAACGTTGGGGCAAAGAAATCATGGATCAGCATCCGTTCAAATCGCCATTGTATCCATATTCCAACTATTTCTGCTTGGGCTTCTTGGTACTCGTTACTATCGGTATGATTTGGAATGAAGATACGCGTGTATCCTTAGTGGTAGGTTGGTTGTTTATCGCTATTGTTACGGCGTTCTACTATGGTCTTGGCATGAATAAACGTCCGGTTGTTCACGAAGAATTCGTTCATGAAGACGGACTCGGTGCCGGTGGTCCTGCTCGTGAAGAGTCTGCCGCAGCAGAAGGTTCGGTAACGGCTATTAAATAGTTATTTATTTAGATTGACATAGAGCGTTTAGAGCTTTATCAATAGAAATCTCCTTTGGGAAGAACATAAAAGTCTCACAATAATCTAAAAAGGTTATTGTGGGACTTTTTTATTTCCGGTTTATGTGGTAGGATAATAAATAAGCTTGGCGAAGTGGGGTTTACAAAACTCTTTGAACTGCAGTTGGCGTTATCATTGTTCGCATAACGGTTGGTTTGAGAGTTTGCTTGCATCCGGACTGAGAACCCGAGATGTAGTGCCAAGATACTTTTTGAGGGGCCCATAGGGCAGTGTAAATGAGAGAGAGGTCTTACAAATGAATCTAAAAAAATGGTTAGCACCTGTGTTGGTGGGAATTTTGGCAATCGGTATTGCTGGTTGCGGCACTGATTCCTCATCGAAGGAAATTCGAATCGGCGCAACGGCCGGTCCGCACGCGGAAGTGGTGGAAGCGGTAGCCAAAGAAGCGGCTAAAGAAGGCATCAATGTAAAAGTTGTGGAATTTTCCGATTATGTAACACCGGACAAAGCGTTGGCTGAAGGTGACTTGGATCTTAACAGCTATCAACACGTACCATTTATGGAAAACTTTAACAAAAATAATAACGCTAATTTAGTGTCTATCGGCAAAACAATTTTGATGCGCATGGGTTTATACAGCAATCAGGTGAAAAGTGTTGATGAAATTCCCGATGGCGCTGTTGTAGCTATTCCGAACGATCCGACTAATGGCGGTCGCGGCTTAGCGTTATTGGCTAAAGCCGGTCTTATTACCTTAAAAGAAGGTGTTGGCTTCAAAGCTACGCCGGCTGATGTTGTGTCCAATCCTAAAAATTTACAAATCAGAGAATTGGAAGCAGCACAATTACCACGCAGTCTTGATGATGTGACGGTAGCAGCGATTCCGATGAACTATGTAATGAGTGCCGGTATTGACGTGGCTAAGCAGGGGATTTTCTTAGAACCTAAGAATGAACCGTTGGCTGTCATGGTTTTAGCGGCTCGTGAAAAGGATAAAGACAATCCTACGTATAAAAAAATTGCTGAGATTTACCACTCCCCGGCGATTAAGCAGTTCATTGCCGATAAATTTAAAGGCACCATTGAACCGGCTGAATAATTGAGGCAGGCTGAATCATATGTAAAATAAAGTAAGCCCTGAGGCGATAGTTGTTATCGCTTCGGGGCTTTTTTGATGTTTAAAAGTATGACTCGGGGTAAAACCGAAGGTTGTTTGTCAGACGTTTTATATGTAGTAAACCGAGGTTTATTTGTCAGCTGCTTTTATATGTCGTTTGAGTAATTGGCCGTACCCTTTTTTGCCACAGAATGTATTGTTTTCGGCAATAAGTTGGCCGCGGAGGAATACTTTGGCCACCGTGGCATTGACGGTCATGCCTTCGTAGGCGGAGTAACCACAGGTAGTTTTTAAATTATCGGCGCGGAATGTCCGTGATTCGTTAGGATTAAAGAGAACAAGATCCGCATCATAGCCCACTTTAATATCGCCTTTGTTTGTAATCCCGAAGATGCGCGCCGCATTAGTGGCTGTCACCTGCACGAATTGCTCCGGCGTAAGGCGTTTTTGCAAAACACCTTCGCTAAAGAGGAGCGGCATGCGTTCTTCTACACCACTGATGCCGCCGGGACAATTTCTGAAATCGTCCACATAGGCTTGCTTTTCAGCAATGGTAAATGGACAGTGGTCGGTGGCAACCACCTGGACCGTGCCGTCCTGTAAGCCCTGCCACAGCGCGTCTTGGTCTTCTTTTTTACGAAGGGGCGGTGCCAGCATATATTTAATGCTTTCCATGGGACCGCCGTCTTTAAATTTATCATCTGTTAAGAAAAGATACTGCGGGCAGGTTTCGGCATAAATATTGGCTTGCCCTTCTTGGCGGGCAAGACGGATTTCGCTGAGGCTTTCGTGCGCCGACATATGCACTAAGTAGACCGGTGCGTCACCGACAACGCGGGCGAGACCGATAACGGTATTTACGCTGATTGACTCGGCCGTATTAGGGCGCGTCAAGGCGTGGCCGATAGGCAGCAATTCTTCCTTGGTCAAACGATTACGCAGTGTATTGGTAATCGTGTCATCTTCTGCATGGACGGTCAAAAGACCACCGCATTTCTTTAAACGTTCCAACAAGGCAAAGAGTTCCGGTTCGTGCATGGGCGAACCATAGGTGGTATAAGCTTTAAAAGATGGGAATCCTTCTTTGGTTACAAGTTCATTGATTTCTTTTAAAATGGAATCGTCAACATGTTGAAAAACGCCGTGAAAGCTATAATCCACGGGGCAATCTTTGGCGAGGTCGCGATATACATCGAATTGATGATGTAAGGAACAGCCGGCAGGACCGAAGGCTATGTGGTCGATAATGGTAGTTGTACCGCCGCAGGCCGCCGCGATGCCACCATGTAAAAAGTCGTCACAGGCGCGATGTTTCGGCGATTGTTGCAGGTCAAAATGAGTATGCGGATCGATGCCGCCGGGCACGACATAATGCCCCGTGGCGTCAATGATTTCGTAGTCGGTGCCTTGATCTTTAATAGGGACGACTGTTTGGAATTCCTGTTCAGCAGGGCTATTGTTAGTGCCGGAGCCAACTGTTTGCCGGGCCGCATGTGGTGCGGTAATGGCGGTAATCGTGTCACCGGTAATCACGATATCACCGACGAAATGATCGGTGGCTGTGCAAATAAGACCGTTTTCAATAATGATATTCATAAGGCAAACCCTTTCTGCTATAGGCATAGAATCTTGAAAGTGTAATGTCATGATTGTTTTATAACGAGTATATATAACTTTATAATACCCCTTTTGTTGATTTATTCAAAGCATTAAATATACCGAAAGAAGAAAAATAGGGTATAATAAATAGTAAGAGTTTTTTGAATATGAAGTGGCCCACATGAGTGGCTGCGTATCGTGTAGCGGTTGCCGGCAATAGTTAACGTCTCGGCGATTGTATTAGACATATGGCTGGCAGCAAAGGCTGCTTGTGACGAAGATAAAGGAGGTTGTATATGACCGAGTTAAAAGTAGTAGTATCAGAACAGGCGGAATCAGTAGTCGGTATATTGACGAAACGTGACGTTATTCGGCCGCATCAAACCGATTTTACCAATGTGGGCGCAGTTATTATTTGTGACTGCGAGATAGATACATTAAAGAGTACGCCGGTTAAGGTGTTTGACATTCCTGTATTTGTGGTGCGCACAGGCACCGGTATGGAAGGCTTAAGCCCTAACCAAGTATCGCAGGCGGAGGACACCGTATTGCGCGATGCCTATGCGGTATTAGACGATGAGCCGTCGGAACGTGAATTCTACATTCGACGCCTCGAAACGGCTGTTCAAAATTATGAGCATCGCTCGTTACCGCCGTTTTTCCGTTCTTTGAGACGCTATGTAGAGCTGGGCAATTCCCAGTTTGACTGTCCGGGCCATCAAGGGGGGCAGTTCTTCCGCAAACATCCGGCGGGCCGCGCTTTTTACGATTATTTCGGTGAACATATTTTCCGCAGTGATTTATGTAATGCGGACGTTCAACTGGGCGACTTGCTCATTCATGAAGGCTACGCGCTGGAGGCTCAGGAGCATGCGGCGCAGGTATTTAATGCGGACAAAACCTATTTTGTACTCAATGGTACGTCCTCGTCCAATAAAGTAGTCCTCAACGCTTTATTGGCTCCCGGCGATATCGTGCTCTATGATCGCAACAATCATAAATCCGTATCGCACGGCGCTTTGGTCCAGGCCGGTGCCATTCCGGTGTATCTGGAAACGGCTCGCAATCCGTTCGGCTCCATCGGCGGTATTCCGGAAGCTTGTTTTGACGAAACCTTCCTGCGTGAGCGCATTGCGGAACGTGCTCCTGAAAAAGCCAAGGCTGAGCGTCCGATTCGTTTGGCGGTAATTCAGCTTGGTACCTATGACGGCACGATTTATAACGCGCGCCAAGTAGTCGATAAAATCGGTCACTTATGTGACTACATTCTCTTTGATTCCGCCTGGGTAGGCTATGAACAATTCATTCCGATGATGAAAGATTGTTCACCACTACTTTTGGAACTCGGTCCTGACGATCCGGGCATTTTGGTAACTCAGTCCGTGCATAAACAAATGGCGGGTTTTTCACAAACATCACAAATTCACAAAAAGGATTCGCATATCCGTGGGCAAGCCCGTTATGTGAATCAGAAGCGTTTTAACAACGCCTTTATGATGCATGCCTCCACATCGCCGTTCTATCCGCTCTTTGCGGCCCTCGATGTGAATGCGAAAATTCACGCCGGTGAAGGCGGCCGAGCTTTATGGCGTGACTGTGTTATGGTGGGCATCGAAGCCCGTAAAACGGTGCTGCGCAACTGTAAGTATTTACGGCCTCTCGTGCCGCCGACGGTTCACGGTAAAGCGTGGGAAGACGGCGAAACGGAAGCTATGTCCGATGATGTGTCGTACTTTGCCTTTGAGCCGGATGCGAAATGGCATTCCTTCAGCGGTTACGGCGAAGGGCAATATTTCATCGACCCTTGTAAATTCCAGCTCATAACACCGGGCATCGATATGGAAACCGGTGAATACGAGGATTTTGGCATTCCGGCCACAATTTTGGCAAATTATTTGCGCGAGCATCAGGTCGTGCCGGAGAAATGTGACCTCAATACGATTTTATTCTTGCTCACACCGGCCGAGTCGTACACCAAAATGGATGCACTCATTGCTAAATTGTTGCGTTTTGAGCAGCTCATCGAAGCGGACGCGTCATTACAGGATGTTTTGCCGAGTGTATATACGCAGAACATCGACCGCTATCGCGGCTATACGATTCGTCAGCTGTGCCAAGAAATGCATGACTTTTATAAAGTGCGCCGTGTGAGTGAATTGCAACAGAAATTATTTAAACGGGAGTATTTCCCTACCTATGTGAAAACACCGCAGGCGGCGAATATTGATTTTGTACGCGGTGAAGGGGAATTGATTCCGATTGCGGACTGTGTGGGTCGCATGGCGCTTGAAGGGGCCTTGCCGTATCCGCCGGGCGTTATTTGCGTGCAGCCGGGTGAACTTTGGTCGGAAGCGGCTCGTGATTATTTCGTGGCCCTTGAAGAAGGCATTAATGAATTACCGGGTTTTGCACCGGAGCTTCAAGGCGTTTATATTGAAGCGGATGAAACCGGTTATAAGCGGGCTTATGCGTATGTATTAAAAGAGTCCGCACAGAAAGAAGGGGTATAATGGCGAAGGATGAATTAACCTCGGTGGATGAAGCACAATTGTTGCGTTCTATCGGTGAAGCAGTGACGGCGGCGGTGAAGGAATTGGTGACCGTTGCCAAGCTGGAAGCCGGTGATCTGTTTGTTATCGGTTGTTCCACCAGTGAAGTGCGAGGAAGCCGTATCGGTACAGATTCGGCAACGGACGTGGGTGAAACAATTATTAAGGCAGCCGCCGCCGTTTTAGAGCCGCTGAAGATTTCTTTGGCCGTGCAATGCTGCGAACATTTGAATCGCGCCTTGGTACTTGAAAAGTCGGTAGCTAATCGGCATAATTGGCCGATTTGTAATGCAGTGCCGCAACTTCACGCCGGTGGTGCTGCCTCGATGGCAGCGTATAAGCACTTTGCGGCGCCGGTTGTGGTTGAACGGGTAGAGGCTGATGCGGCCCTTGATATTGGCGATACGCTGATCGGCATGCATTTAAAACCGGTAGCCGTGCCGGTTCGCTTAGGCGTAAAAACAATCGGTGAAGCTCATGTGACAGCCGGCCGCGTACGGCCTAAATATATCGGCGGCGCACGCGCTGTTTACGATGAATCATTAATGTGACAGAGGTGAGTACGTTTGAATTTCTATACTTATGCCTATATCGTGCAACAAGGGCAGTTTAACGCCCTTTTGCAATATGGTATATCATTTATACTCTTGGTGGCGCTGTTGGGGGTCAGTATCTTATTTATGCGCCATCGTTTGAATAGTCGTTATCGCGATTTGACAATTCTTTTATCGCTGCTGATTGTGTTTATTTTGGGCATTCGTTGGAGTGAATATGATTCCTCTATGCGAAACTCGGAAGAAAGCAGTCGCATGGCTAGTTTTATCGTATCTGTATCGGAGCGTTTGGGCACGAATAAGGAAGATGTGAAGGTTAATTCAACCCATCTTGATGATGACGTAATAGTCAGTGCGGGCAATCGTTTTTATCGGGCCCATTTTATCAAAGGGTACGGAGCCTATTCATTGACGCAGGTACACGTGATAGATTCGCAGATTAAAGTCATAGATGTGGTGAAGGAGTAAAGCAAACATGATAACGGGTTATACGTTGATTATGATAAAACTGGTGCTGGGCATATTGTGTTTGGTACTGCAAATCAATTTAATGGGCAAGGGGAATTTGGCTCCGAACTCGGCTATTGATCAGGTGCAGAACTACGTGCTTGGCGGTATTATAGGGGGTGTTATTTATAACGAAGCCATTGGAGTCTTGCAATTTTTGCTGGTTCTCATCGGATGGACTATCGTTGTTATGGCGCTTCGCTATTTGTCGGCCTATAATCACCATGTGAAACGTATCGTAGACGGTACGCCCACAATCGTGGTGGATTATGGTAAAATTCAAGTAGAAGATTGTATGCGCAACGGCGTCAGTGCCGGTGACTTACATTTAAAACTGCGCGCCAATGGGGTAACGCGCGTAGGCGAAGTAAAACGAGCCGTTTTAGAACAAAACGGGCAATTGACGGTAGTTAAATTTGGGGAAGATTCGGTACATTATCCGTTAATCGTTGACGGGCAGATAGATGAAAATGTATTGTCATTAATCGAAAGAGATAGAGAGTGGTTAGAAACGAACGTAGCAGAGCAAGGCTATCAACCGTCGGATATATATATGGCCGAGCTCGTGCATGGTGAGTTGGTTATAACCCCGTATGCGAAGGATTAATCCCGCTTGGGGCGATGAAAGGAGCTAGTCATGGTTGGACTGCAGCGAGCTTTATTGATAATTGCATTTCTCTTTATTTTGTACCACATATATACACATGGTTTTACGACCACCAATTTAATTGCCGTTGTGTTACTGTTGTTCTCGTTGGCATTTGAGTTGACTCGTAAGGTTCGCCGTGAAAAATTAGAAGCTTATTTTGCCCGTAAAGAGGCGGAAATAGAGGCTGAAGAAGCGGCCAAAGCGGCCAAAGCAGCGGCGGCACGGGGCGAAGCAGTTGATTCGAATACAGAAAAGACAGTTGATGTTGAACATAAAGTTAAATGATAGATGTTAAGGTTAAGCTAAAGCTGAAGCCAAAAGCCGAAGTTAAAGCTAAAGCTAAAGCCTGTATAGTAGTATGCTTATTAAGGAAGCTCTCAGCTTCTTATGAAAGGAGTCTTTGATGAAATTAATTTCTTGGAATGTTAACGGTCTGCGCGCCGCGGTAACGAAAGGTTTTATGGAAAGTTTTGAAAAACTTGATGCGGATATGTTTTGCCTGCAGGAAACGAAGTTGCAGCCACACCAAATCGAGTTGGAATTGCCGGGCTATGAGCAGTATTGGAACAGTGCGGTGAAAAAGGGGTACAGCGGTACGGCCCTTTTCACACGTGTGAAACCGTTAAATGTAACGAACGGTATCGGCATTGAAGAACACGATCAGGAAGGGCGCGTGATTACGGCGGAATACGATAATTTTTATCTCGTAACCTGCTACACGCCGAACAGCCAGCGTGAATTGGCTCGTTTGGAATACCGTATGACTTGGGAAGATGCGTTCCGCGCCTATTTGTTGGAATTAGATGCGAAAAAGCCGGTTATTCTTTGCGGTGATTTAAACGTAGCGCATAATGAAATTGACTTAAAAAATCCTAAGACAAATCGGAGAAACGCCGGCTTTACCGACGAAGAACGTGAGAAAATGACGGAGTTGTTAGATGCCGGTTTCACCGATACTTTCCGTAAACTTTATCCGGACGTGACCGATGCGTACAGCTGGTGGTCCTATATGGGCAAAGCCCGCGATCGGAACGTAGGGTGGAGAATTGACTATTTTATTACCTCCGCACGTCTCGATAAGGATATTGTGGAAGCTAAAATTCATCCGGATATTTTCGGCAGCGATCACTGCCCGGTTGAGTTGGAAATTAATCTTTAATCACCGTAGAAGTATAGTTTTTGACAGGGATTTTTGATTTATACTCTATAGAATGGTCAAAAAGACGGTTCTTTATGGAGTTTTATCTATATTGAATTGTCATATATACATAAAAATAGTAAGAGTTCGCCTTAAAAAATCAAGGCGGACTCTTTTATTTTCTATCCTTTATAAATCATGCGTAATAGTTATGATAAAAATGCCTCATATGAAAAATACATGGTTAATAACTTGGGGCTGTGGTATAGTGTATACAAGACATAGATTTGTAATGTTGAATCTTTGATTTTATAGTGTATGCGTAAAAAGGAGACACGATTATTATGGCAAATTATAATCCCTACGAAAACATGCTTAACACACTTGACCAAGCGGCCGAAAAATTAGGTTTGACGAGAAACGACTATGAAGTTATCCGTCATCCTGAACGGGAAATGCAAGTAGCCGTACCGGTACAAATGGACGATGGTCATATTGAAGTTTTCAGCGGTTATCGTACGCAACATAGTACAATTATGGGCGCCGCTAAAGGTGGTCTCCGTTTCCATCCTGATTCCGATGAAAACGAAGTTCGTGCTTTGGCAGCTTGGATGACAATCAAAAACTCTATCGCACACCTTCCATACGGTGGCGGTAAAGGCGGTATTAAAGTAGATCCTAAGAAATTGAGCCAACGCGAATTAGAACGCTTAACTCGCGGTTTTGTTCGTAAAATTGCGCCAATCATCGGCGTTGACACTGACGTGCCGGCTCCTGATGTTAACACTAATCCTCAGATTATGGCTTGGATTGTGGATGAATTCTCCACATTAAAAGGCGTATGGTCCCCGGGCGTTGTAACCGGTAAACCATTGGCCGTTGGCGGTTCCAAAGGCCGTAACGAAGCAACCGGCCGTGGCTGCATGTTTACGTTGAAGAGCTACCTTGAAAAGAAAGGTAAGAAAATGAGCGACGTAACTATCGCTGTTCAAGGCTTCGGTAACGTAGGTAGCGTTGGTGCTTTATTGATGCATCGTGAAGGCGCTAAAATCGTTGCTATCGGCGACGTTCATGGTTCCATTTACAATGAAAACGGTATCGACGTTGAAAAAGCTTACGAATATGCCAACTCTCATGGCCGTTCCTTGGAAGGCTACGAAGAAGCCGGCATGACTCGTATTCCTAACCCTGAATTATTACTTCTCGACGTAGATGTATTATACCTCGCTGCTTTGGAAAACCAATTGAACGGCAGCAATATGAAAGAAGTTAAAGCTAAAACTATCTTGGAAGGTGCTAACGGCCCTACAACTAATGAAGCTGACTTGTACTTCTTTGAAAAAGGCATCGAAATCATTCCTGACGTATTGGCAAACGGTGGCGGCGTAGTAACTTCTTACTACGAATGGGTACAGAACAAAGCCGGCTTCTACTGGGATGAAGACGAAGTAAATGCTCGCCTCGAAAAGAACATGAAAATGAGCTTTGAAGAAGTTTGGGAAATGCAACAACAGTACAAAGTATATCCTCGTTTAGCTGCTTACATGGTAGCTTTGAAACGTTTGGTTGATGCCAGCAAACTTCGTGGTTTCAACGGCTGATAATAACGGGAGCAAACTCGTTTAATTTGAATTAACAGCTGACTACAGCTTTAAGAATCTTTACACTTTGCTTTTAACGGTCAAACAGTAGTGAGTACTGATTGAGTCCGTACAACTTATACAACGCTAAGTATGACTGTCTAACAGGCTATGCGTAGCCACCTTGCTAAATAATATAATGAAAGAAGTATACTCAGCGTAAGAGCGGTCAGGTAAGTAATGCCTGACCGCTTTTTTTACGCGTGGTTTGGGCAGGCAGATTTAGGCGGGCGGATTTAGTGAAATTACCAATCATATAGTCGGGATTTCAGGGGCGGAAAAGAACAATAAAGGCCTAATAAAAGCCTAACAAAGGTTTAATAAAAGCCCGAAATGTGTGACTTTTGCAACATATTTAAAATACGTATGGAATTTGTAAAAATTTAATAAAAAAGTACTTGCTTTTACTTTGAATTTAGTATAAAATATCTCTTGTACCATTCCTCGATAGCTCAGTCGGTAGAGCAATCGGCTGTTAACCGATCGGTCGTAGGTTCGAGTCCTACTCGGGGAGCCAATGTGGCCCGTTGGTCAAGCGGTTAAGACACCGCCCTTTCACGGCGGTATCGGGGGTTCGATTCCCCCACGGGTCACCACATATGGACGATTAGCTCAGCTGGGAGAGCGCCTGCCTTACAAGCAGGATGTCGGCAGTTCGATCCTGTCATCGTCCACCAGAAACTTTAGAAAAAGCACTTGAAAAATCAAGTGCTTTTTTGTTTTTAATGCGAAATTAATGTGCCTCGAAAATAAGGAATGCTTCGTAAACGAAACGTTGAATTTTTAGTTTACAAAAGTTTATTAATTTCACAAAATAATAGTTAATATTGATAGCGTTTTACTTTCAGCTCACTGTACTCACAGTGGCTGTTTTTTTATGCAGGAACAGGTTATAAAATACGATATCGATAAAAATCGATGGGGGGGGTAAAACCTGAGTTATAGGACAAAAAGTGTGTGTAGAAAGTGCTGCAAACTTAGATAAATACTGGGTTTGTAGCACTTTTATCTTTTTTTGACAAAGATAAAGGGTGGACAAAAAGTGTGTGTAAAAAGTGCTGTAAACCTAGATAGATACTGGGTTATAG
>ENA-OQJP01000230-OQJP01000230.1-human-gut-metagenome-genome-assembly--contig:-NODE-230-length-19868-cov-4.259359_pt1 | contig 19868 bp, 17 predicted proteins | sample MGYA00242611_ERZ504778 | MGnify/ENA primary metagenome ERZ504778 (study PRJEB26092, sample SAMD00036349) | human gut metagenome | host: Homo sapiens | study: EMG produced TPA metagenomics assembly of...
TTGTGTTCTCCGTTGCTGGTACGGCGTTTGCGCATCTTTCCACGCTTCTGCTGTACCTGCTCAAACACGGCACGTTCAATAATGGGTTCGTGAACATTTTGGAACACTACCCAATTTTCCGGGTCGTTATGAATCCGCTTCTTATTCTTGTAGGACTTGGAGTAGGTTTTGAAGTTCAGAACATCACCACAATACTCCTGCTGGTACAGAAGATGGGTAATCGTGGAGCCATTCCACTTGGTGGCGGGGCGCGTCTTGGTCTTTCCGGGACGGCCGATGCTTTTCTGAATCCAGTAGGCCTGCGGCGTCAGGATGCCTTCCTTTTCAAACTGGGTGGCAATCTGTTCCGTGCCAAAGCCCTCCAACGTCATATCAAAAATGCGCCGGACAACTTGTGCAGCTTCTTCATCAATGACCCAATGCTTGGGATTGTTCGGGTCCTTGATATACCCATAGGGAGGAAGTCCCATCGGTTCGCCGGAGTTGCCTTTGATTTTATTACTGATACGGCGTTTCTTGCTGATGTCACGGGCATACCACTCATTGAACAGGTTTCGGATGGGTGCCAGTTCGTTTTCTCCCTCGGCCGTGTCGATGTTGTCCGAAACGGCAACAAGTCGGATGTCATGGTCTGGGAAAAAATCTTCTGTCAGCCGCCCGACCTCGATATAGTTTCGGCCCAGACGGGAAAGGTCTTTGACGAACACAGCAGAGGCTTTTCCTTGTTCAAGCTGCTGCATCATTTCAACGAAACCGGGACGGTTCATGGTCACGCCGGAAATGCCATCATCCAGAAAGTGAACCAGATTGGTATAGCCTTTTTCCTTTGCAACTTTGGTGAGCAGTTTCTTTTGGTTGCCGATGCTGTAACTCTCGCCCTCCAAATTATCATCACGGGAAAGACGCTCATAGAGAAAAGCGGTTGCTTCACGGGATTTCTTGTTACTCGACTGTTTCATACTCGCTCCTTTCTTGGGACAGTCGAATAGCAAATTCACTTGTACGCCTATATTATAACACAATCCGCTTTCTCTGTCCGCTGCCTCCCGAAAGGTCATTATAATTTTTCGCTTTCGGATTTCATCAGCCGAAGAAGAACTTCTCCTAAGGTCTGGGAGCTTTCTTCTTTGAACACCGGCTCAACGATAAAGGAGCGATTGCCAATGCGATAAGTCGAATCCAGAGTAAGCATCTCTGGATTTTTGTTTTTTCAGGGTTTGTCTTTTTCGCTTGCATCGTAAAAATCCCCTTTCTTAAAAATCAAAAAATGAGCCAACGGACGGCTGCTGGCAGCAGCCCACGGGAATCTCACCCCTGCATTCCTCATGCAGCCCTACTCATTGCCTGCGACGCTCTGAACGCTCGGACTTTGACGGTAAGGGAGTATCAGCCTGTCGGTATGTCATGGCCCGCAAGCAGCTGCGCTTGCATTGCGGCGTGGTGGTGATCGCTCCACTTTTCAAAGAAAAGCATCGTGGCGCACCCGCCGTCCGGCTCGATACAGACAGCAACGTATCCGTTTGCCCTATGATGCACCGCCATTGTCCTGCGGGCTTTCTTTGTCAAAGAACTAGAAAAGGCACCGTATGGAAAGGGGAACAGCACACGATGCCTACGTTGAATCAGGTCAAGTCAAAATCAAGGATAGCAATTATCAGTTTTGCTTCCAGACGATTGCGCAGTTCTTCATCAACTTGCAGACGAGGATAGCCGTCAGAGCCATAGCTCGTCCGAGTTGACAGTGCAGCAATGTAGCTAGAATAATGCCGGACTACCCGGCTCACTGCTTCGGCGTCTCCTGCAACAGCGGCAGCGATTATCGAGTAAGGAAGCAGCGATGCCCGTGTGTGCGCAGATTTAGTCATCCGCTTCACCTCCCATCAGCTTTTTCAGCAGCCGATAGGCTTTATACCTGCGAGTATTGACCGTTCTTCTGGCCATGCCCATGCACTTTGCTATCTGTTCGTCTGTCATCCATAGAAACCAGTGCATCATAAAAATTCCCGGTCTTTTGGTGTACAGCCGTAGAAGTGCTGTGGCCAATCGGTCGTTCTCGATTAGCACAACAGCATTTCCCACGGGAAAAGCCGTATACTCCCATGAGTAACGATCGTAAACTGCAAGCTGGGCCACATCTGCCTCGGACAGTTCTTCCAAAGATGCAAAACGTTTTTGATGACGGCTGATCTGCCGATAGCCGTTACATGCCTCGCATTTCAACACCTTTTTTGCAATAGCTGTCAAAGGCGTGCTGCTTGTGTTCGTAGTAGCGGTTTGGTTTCAAGTTTTCACCTCCCCTCGTGCTGGGAGGCAGCTCTTTTCTTCCCCTTTCGCTCACTACTCGTTCACCAATGGGTTCATTTGGCTGATTTTTAAGATTGGTATGAAAATTTTTCCTGCCGTTCATAGAATTGTTCCTTTCGTTCTGTTCGGGTTTATAGGCCGGAGCAAAACGAGGCGGAGAACGGCATCCGATACCCAATCGTAGGTTGTCAAAATGCGGGGCTTTATCGGATGTGAATTGAAGTATATAAAAAGCGAGCCACAACTCACTTCTATGAGTATGGCTCGCCCCTACGTTATTTGAATATTTTTTTAATTGGTGTTAGGGCTTTTCGAGTGGGCGGTAAGCCCCATTTTATTTTGCGCTCCTTTATTTTGATACTCTTATCCATATAGCTCTTTGCTTCAAATTATGAGCTGTAACTCACACAATATGAGTTATATGGTTATTTATATGAGCGATAGCACACCCTACAATGAGGTAGAGGTGATGTATAGTGAACAATCCTCTTGACTTGTTTGCATGGAAAGTGCGGTCAGAACGTAAGCGGCAGCATTTGACACAGAGAAAATTGGCTGAACGGCTCAATATGAACGCCCGTACAATCATAGATTTGGAAACCTGCCAGAGTAACCCCAAATTTGAAACGGTGGCTCTTGTCGCCAAAGAGTTAAATATCAGCGTGGATGCTGCCATTTTTCCAGACATGGTAAATCAGACGGTTTCAAAAACAGTTGTAGACTTCTTTGCCGGGAAAAGTGAGGCGGAAATTGAAAAATATATTGCGTTTTGCAAACAGGCGGAAGCATTTCAAAAAGACGAATAACGCGGCCGGGTTCGATGTGCCCGGCCGCGTTACTGTTTTACCCGTTTGCTATGCGGGCGGATCATTCCTTTTTGGTTTTATAGGCATCGCGCAGACGCTCGAAGGACTCCTAGCTGATGACATGCTCCATCCGGCAGGCGTCCTTTTCCGCCGTTACCGGGTCTACGCCGGCCTCGATCAGCCGGTCGGTAAAGAAGCGGTGCTTTTCGTAGATCTGCTCCGCCACTTCCCGGCCCACATCGGTCAGATGGAGAAAGTGATCTTCGTCCATCATAAGAAAGCCGCCGTCCCGCAAGGTAGCCACTGCATGGCACACGCTGGGCTTTGACACCTCCATGTGCCGGGCCACATCTACGGAGCGCACCATACCGCGTTTCTTTTGGAGAACAAGGATGGTTTCCAGGTAGTCCTCCCCGGACGCATGAAGTTTCATCAAGACCTCCCTTACTGTATTCGCCAGCCTTCGGCTTGTTCGCGGATCTGGATGAACTTTTTATAAGTCCCTTCCTGTTGCAGCAGTTCCTTATGCGTACCCCTCTGAGCTACAGTTCCGCCATCAATCACAAGGATTTGGTCGGCGTTCTCAATCGTGGCCAGACGATGGGCAATCGTAATAATTGTTGAAGCTGTAATTATGAAATTTTGCCATCGTGGTGAGGTAAGCTTTGTAGCGGTCACTGTCGAACAACTGCTGAATGCCCGTTTCCAGCCGGTCCGTGATTTCTTTCATGCGCTCTACGCTGTCTTTGCCGTTCAGGATAATGGGAATAACTTTCTGCTCCATGATGTAAACTCCTTTGTTTTGCTATCCTACGGATAGAGAGAGCCGGTTATGGCAAAATGAATGCTTCACCTTACCATAACCGGCCCTCGTATTTTGGCCTTACTCTTTGCGCTCTACCCGGTAATTGACGTACTTGCCTCCTGTATCTGCCAGAAGCACCGTTGCATCATAGGTTTTTCCTGTTTTCTCGGAGTAGAGACCCTTGACCTTTGCCTTACCGTTTTTGAGCAGAGCAGCGGCGATCTTCGGTGTGAACGCCTTTTTGCGTTGCTCAAAGAAGCGGTCATTCTTCCACATCACGAACTGACAGCCACGGTTCCCGCAGTAAAAATTCTTTTTACCCTCATAGACGTTTTCACCGCACCGGGGACACTTGCCGATGATAACCTGTTCCGACTGGAACAGATTTTGCTTGTCCGCGCTGATGCAGGAATAGGTCTTGACCAACTGGCGTACCTGCGTTTCAATTTCGGCCATGAACTCGTCCGCGTCTGCATTGCCCTTGGCAATCTCGGTCAGGCGGCTTTCCCATTCAGCGGTCAGGACAGGAGAGGTCAGGCTTTCCGGCAGAACCACCGCCAGATTGGTGCCGTCCTTGGTGGGGACAAGCTGTTTGCCCTTGCGCTGCACAAAGCCCATTTGCACCAATTTTTCCAGAATCGCGGCGCGGGTGGCCGGAGTGCCCAGCCCCTTGCGTTCCGCATGGCCCAGGCCACCCTCTCTTGCTCCTGCGGAGCAATTCACCTTGTCCTCCGGCATATCCTCGGTCCCGGCCCGCTCCATTGCCGACAGGAGCGTATCTTCGGTGTAGGCTTTCGGCGGGGACGTGAAATCCAGAGGAATATTTGAAGAATGCAGCTGGAGGTCATGGACTAAAATCATAAGATAAATCAATAAACACCAAAAGCGGAGACCTTTTATAAGGTGCTGCTCCGTTTTTTAGGCTGCGTAACGACGATTTTAATCTTGCACTGCACTGGAAAGAATGCTATACTTGGTAAGCATAAACTAACTGTTACATAATTGACCGGATTCAGGAGATCGCGAAAGAAGATGGAACTCAAACAGCTAGAGTATTTTACCATTGTATGTGAAAAAGGAAGCTTCAGCCAAGCGGCAGAATGTCTTTATACATCACAGCCCAATGTCAGCAAGGTGATTTCCTCGCTGGAAAAGGAGCTGGGGAGAAAATTGGTGGAGCGGAGCAGTCGAGGGCTGCGGATCACGCCCTACGGTGAGACCGTGCGCGATTATGCAAAAATCATTCTGAAACACGCTTCTCTGATCGGCTCGATGGCGACGCACCACAATGGCAAAAAATTTACGTTGGCAACTTACCCCAGCAATATGATCACGAATCTTCTGGTGGATTTTTACCGGCACTGGGGCAGAGAGTACATTGTCGAGCATCAGGAGGGCAGTGTGGAAGAGGTCAGCAACTGGGTGGCCAGCGGGCAGACGGAAATCGGCATCGTCTATATTGCACAGCGTCAGCTGGCGGCGTTCCGGCACATCCTTGGACATAAAAATCTGGAATTTGAACCGCTCGATGTAAAAGAGGCCTGTGTCTATGTGGGTCCCAATCACCCATATTACGAGAGAGACTGCGTGGATTTCTCGGAGCTGTCCAGTTTGCGCTTCATCGGGGCGGTACGGGACTACTTTTCTATGGAGCATCATCTGGACCGGGTCTCATTGGGCGCTATCAGCACCAAAGATTTGAATTATTCCATTTACTCGAATAGCGACCACATGACCATCAATGCGCTGATGCAGACCGACCTGTGCAGCCTTGGCATCAATTTTATGCACCAGCCGTATAAACACTATGACATTAAGAATCTGAAAATCAACGGATGTGAGCCGTTTTTGCTGATCGGGATCGTCCGGCCAGAGGGTGATGAACTAAGCGAAGCGGCACAATGGTTTATCGAAAATTTCAAAAAGCTGCTCTGAGAAAAGGCTTGAGCTGCCATAACGATTTGTTATGGAAAGCCATGCCGATTTCATCACTGGTCAGGCAGGACAAACTGTGGTATCCTATGGGAGCGCCGCGCGGCAAGCGTGGGGCTCCTTTTTCGTTATAACTGATGTTTTTTTGATACCACAGGAGGAAACACACTATGAAAATCTCTCGCAGAAACTTCTGTCTGCTGATGGCGGGTGCCTGCTGCACCGGCGTGCTGGCTGCCTGCGGCTCCAGCTCCTCGTCCACTGCTTCGTCCAGCGCTGCATCCGCTTCCGCTGCGGCATCCGGGGAAGTCCGCGATGAGCTGATCTTTGTCAACTATCGTGATATTCGTGATCTGAACCCGCATCTGTATGCGGGCGAAATGTATGCCCAGAGCATCCTCTACGATACATTGGTCAGCATTACGGCAGATGGCTATGAAGGCTGTCTGGCGGAAAGCTGGGACATCAGCGAGGATGGCCGCACCTACACCTTCCACATTCGTCCCAATGTTCTGTTCTCGGATGGCGAAAAGTGCGATGCCAATGCCATCCTTGCCAACTTCAACGCCATTCTGGAAAACCGCGAACGCCACACTTGGCTGGAAATGATGAATCTGCTGGTGGGCGTGTCGGCTCCTGATGAAAATACCTTCGTCATTGAGATGAGCGAGCCTTACTACCCCATGCTGACGGAGCTGGGCTGCATCCGTCCCTTTGCCATGATCTCCCCCAGCTGCATGATCAACGGCAGCACGAAGGATGGCGTCAATGGCCACATTGGCACCGGTCCCTATGTGCTGACGGATTTCGTGACCGATGAATACGCGGTGTTTGAGCGGAACGAGAATTACTGGGGCAAGGCTCCGGCCATCCGCAAGATCACGGTCAAGGTCATTCCCGACAACCAGACCCGTATCATGGCGCTGGAATCCGGCGAGATCGACCTGATTTTCGGCAAGAACATGATCGATGCCGATGCCATCAGCCAGTATCTGGACAGCGACAGGTTCACGGTCGGTCTGTCTGACCCCACCTCTACCCGCCATATCGTTATGAACACCACCCGTGAGATTCTGGGCGACCCGGCGGTTCGTAAGGCTTTGCAGCACGCTACCGACCGTCAGACCATCTCTGATGGCATCTTCTACGGTCTGGAGCAGCCCGCGGATACGCTTTACGCCACCACGGTTCCCTACTGCAATGTCGGCCTGAAGCCGTATGAGTACAGCACGGAGACTGCGGCGCAGATCCTTGACGAAGCCGGATGGGTGTTGGGCAGCGACAAGATGCGCGCCAAGGATGGCAAGCAGCTTGCACTCGACCTGCTCTACAACAGCGACAGCGTGACGGAAAAGACCATCGCCGAGTATCTCCAGAGCGAGTACCTCAAGCTGGGCATTTCCATGACCATTCACGGCGAGGAAGAGCAGTCCTACCGCGATAACATGAAGGCCGGCAACTTCGATATGGTCTTCAATATCTGCTGGGGTATGCCGTATGACCCGCAGTCTTCGCTGGCCGCGATGCACGCCCCGGTCTATGGCGACTATGCCGCCCAGCAGGGTCTTGATGACAAGGCGGAAATTGACGAAGCCATTACCAGGATCCTGACCTCCACGGACGAGGCCGAGCGTCAGGAGCTGTATAAGTCGGTCCTGACCAACCTGCACGAGGATGCAATGTATCTGCCGCTGACCTATGAGTGCAACAAGGCTCTGTACACCTCTGCTCTGCACGGCGTCCACTTTGGCACCGACCAGTACGATGTACCCTTTGCGGATATGTACTTTGAATAAGAATTGACAGGGAAAGCCGCTTCGGGGTATGGAGCGGCTTTTCTTGAAGAAAGGACTGCCCATGAAACGCTATGTTGTACGCAGACTGTTGATGGCGATCCCGCTGCTGCTGGCCATTTCGTTCGTCTGCTTCTGCTTTATCAATCTGATCCCCTCCAACCCGGCGGAGGTCGCGCTGCGCGTCCAGCAGACCCCCGTGATCACGGAGGAGATCATTGCTGCGATGGAAGAGCAGCTTGGTCTGAACAAACCCTTCTTTGTCCGTTATTTTGACTGGGTGCTGGGCTGTCTCCACGGCGACTTTGGCATCAGCTATGTCAACCCGAAACGCACCGTGGCGGGCGAGCTGCTGCGCTGCCTGCCTGCGACCCTTCAGCTGGCAGGAACTTCTTTTGTCATCGTGGCGGTGCTCAGTATCCCCATCGGCTTCCTCTGTGCAGTTTATAAGGACGGCTGGTTTGACAAGATCATGCGCGGACTGGTCTTTGTGACGACTGCCATGCCTGCCTACTGGGTGGGTCTGCTGCTGATGTGGGGCATTGGCGTTAAAATGAACTGGCTTCCCACCAACGGCAACGGAACATGGCGGCATCTGATTCTGCCGTCCTTCACGGTGGCATTGAGTTATATTTCAACGTATATCCGCCTGATCCGTAACAATATGCTGGAAAACATGAAGCAGGACTATGTGCTTTATGCCAATGTGCGCGGACTGCCGCAGAAGTCGATTCTGACTAAGCACATCCTGAAAAACTCCATGCACACCTGCATCGTGGCGATGGGTATGAGCATCCCCAGCTGATCTCCGGCACCATCGTGGTCGAAAATGTTTTTCGTGGCCGGGACTTGGTACGCTCTGCATCAGCTCCATCTTCAATCGGGATTACCCGGTCATCCAGACCTATGTTTTGCTGATCGGGGTACTGTTTGTCCTGTTCAATCTGCTGTTTGATATTTTGCAGACCGTCTCCGATCCCCGTCTGCGCAAGGAGGACTGACCATGAAAGAACGATTCTTCCGCAACCGCACGGCAGTGTTTACCGTTGTATTTGTATTGCTGGTGGGTCTTGTAGGCATTCTGGCTCCTGTCATTGCGCCCAATGACCCCTATGAGACCAATATCCTGAACAAATTTGCATCCTACAGCCTGCAATATCCGCTGGGCACCGACCAGCTTGGCCGCTGTGTCCTTTCCCGCATGATCTATGGCATCCGTCCTACCCTCGGCCTTGCCCTGCTGACCATGTTCGGCACCATCAGTCTGGGTGCCATCCTTGGCATCATGGCGGGTTATTTCCGGGGCATCGTAGAAGAAGTTATCATGCGTGTGGTGGATGTGATGCTCTCTTTTCCCAGCCAGATCATGGTGTTCGCTGTGGTGGCACTGCTGGGTGTCAGCGTCCAGAACGTCATCATTGCAAATGTTTTCATCAAGTGGGCGTGGTATGCCCGCATGATCCGCACGGGCGTCATGCAGTACCGCGACCGCAACTTTGTCCAGTTCTCCCGCTGCGTGGGAATGCCGGAGCGGTTTATCCTGTTCCGCCATCTGCTGCCCTCCATTACCTCCGACCTGGTGGTTCTGGCTTCGCTGGATGTGGGCTGGGCGATCATCAACATTTCCACGCTGTCGTTCCTGGGACTGGGCGTACAGGCTCCTACGCCGGAATGGGGCGCAATGCTCAATGAGGCAAAAAATGTGATGACGTCGAACCCGGTGCAGATGATCGCTCCCGGTATCGCCATTGTGGTGCTGGTCTGTGTGTTCAACCTGATGGGCGATGCCCTGCGGGATGTGCTGGACCCCAAGGAGGTGCAGAAATGACCCCTGTTTTTGAATTGAACGATCTGCACGTTTCTTTGCAGAGCCGCCATAAGGAGATCGAACTGGTGCGCGGCGTTTCCTTCGCGGTTGCTCCCGGCGAATGCCTCGGCATTCTGGGGGAAAGCGGCTCCGGAAAGTCTATGTCGATGAAAGCGGCGATGGGTCTGCTGGACCACAGCTTCCATGTCAAGGGCAGCGCACAGTTTCAGGGGGAAGAGCTTCTGGGCAAGAGTGCCGAGGAACTGCGCCGTCTGCGCGGCGGAAAGATTGGCATCATTCTTCAGAACCCCATGACCTGTTTTGACCCGCTGTACCGCATTGGGCAACAGATCGCTGAGACGTTTTCGGCGCATAATAACTGGACAGCAGAGGAAATTCATATCCGCTCACTGGAACTGCTGGAAAAAATGCGCATCCGAAACCCGGAGGAAGTGCTGGAAAAATATCCGCATCAGCTTTCCGGAGGGATGCTCCAGCGCATCATGATCGGCATTGCAACCGCCATGAAACCGGCTCTTCTGATTGCAGACGAGCCAACCACGGCCATTGATGCCATCACCCAGTATGAGATTCTCAATGAACTTCTGCATATCAAAGAAAATCACAACACAGCTATGATCTTCATTTCACATGACCTGAACGCCATTTCCCGCGTGGCGGACCGTATCGTGGTGCTGAATCACGGAGCTGTGGTGGACCGCGGCGATTTCCGGCATATCCTGCATCATGCACAAGACCCCTATACGAAACTGCTGGTAGAGAAGCGCGCGGATGTCATGCGCAGGTATACCGCTGTTTTGAACGGCAAAAAGGAGGCCGCCCATGCTTGAACTCAAAAACATCAATGTGAGCTTCCGCAGTGAGCGACAGGATAAAATTTTTGGCCATACCCGGCAGCAGGTGTTGTTTGATGTGTCACTTGCCGTAAAAGAGGGCACCTGTCTGGGCATTCTGGGGGAAAGCGGCTCCGGAAAATCCACGATGGGCCGTGTGCTCTGCGGACTGCTCAAGCCAGACAGCGGTGAAGCCGTTCTGGATGGCGTTTCGGTCTACGCTTCCCGTGCCGGACGGCGAAATCTGCAAAATAAACTCAGCATCGTGTTTCAGGATTACACAACGTCCGCAAATCCCCGGTTCCGCATCCGGGATATTATTGGGGAAGGGCTGACCGTACAGGAACGCAGAGAGGGCAAAAAACTGGATCGGAAAGCAGAAACGAGCCGTTTGCTGGAGCTGGTCGGTCTGCCTGCCGACTTTGCAGACCGGTTTCCCCATGAGCTTTCCGGCGGACAGCTGCAGCGTGTCTACATCGCCCGTGCGGTGGCCTGCAAGCCGGAGATCATTCTGTTTGATGAAGCGATCTCCTCGCTGGATGCGCATACGCAGGTACAGGTCATGGACTTGCTGCGGGAACTGAAAGACCGCCTTGGTCTGACGTACATCTTTATCACCCATGACCTGACTTCCATTACTTATCTCTGCGATGATGTGCTGTTTTTGTATCAGGGCCGGGTAACAGAGAATCTGCCGGTCGAGCGCATCCGTGAAACGAAGGACGAGTATGCCCGTAAGCTGCTGGGCTCCATTGTCGTCTTTGATACGGAGGAATCTGCATGACGCTGTGCGGCTTTGAGATCGCCCCCGGCGAAAAACGGCAGGTGAAACTGCCTGTTCCCGGCGGTGAACCGCTGGAAGCGTGGCTGCTGTGCGGGGCGCACCCCGGGAAAACGCTGGTGGTCACAGCTGGGGTGCATGGCTGTGAGTATGTCGGCATTCTGGCTCTGCAAAAATTAGTGGAAACTCTGGACTGTGCTACTCTCTATGGACAGGTCATTTTGCTGCCGCTGGTCAATCCCAAAGGTTTTTTTGCGGGGGTAAAACAACTGAATCCGGCAGATGGCAGGAACCTGAACCGGGAATTTCCCGGTAAGGCGGACGGAACGGAAACCCAGCGGATGGCATGGGCGATCGAAAAACTCCTTTACCCGGAGGCGGATTTTCTTCTGGACCTTCACGGCGGAGACTGGAATGAAGAACTGGCCCCGTTGGTATTCTTTCCCTGTGGAGCCGGGCAAACAGTGGAGCGGGAGACCCGCGGGGCGGCACAGGCTCTTTCGGTTTCCATGCGGGTCTGTTCAACGGCCCGAAATGGGTCGTACAGCTGGGCAGCACAAAAAGGGATCCCGGCTTTGCTGTTGGAGCGAGGCGGAAATGGCCGCTGGACTCCCGAAGAGGTGGATGCAGATTGCGAGGATGTACTCCGTCTGATGAACCATCTGGGAATAAGAAAAGGAGAGTTCGATGCCGTTTTGCAAACAGAGATTGCAAAAGCCGTCTACGAAGAAGCTCCGGCGGATGGGTACTGGTTCCCGGAAGTCTGCGCCGGGCAGGAAGTATTAAAGGATGAACTGCTGGGCAGGTGGAAAAGCTCCGATGGGACGCAGAGCTGCGAAGTCCGTGCAAGATTTGCGGGGCGGGTTTTGTATGAGACCACGGCACTGGGCGTTCGCAGAAATGACCCGCTCGTTGCATATGGAACAGCATGAGTTTCCATAAAAACAAAAACAGGGTGCTGTTCAGAACATGAGGCCGCATTTAAGGTGATCCGGCGGCTGCATGGGGGATGTCTGTAGACAAGATCCTGGTATTTCGCAGAGAGCGGGGATAAAAATCAGGCAGCTGTTATAGAATGGCAGCTGCCTGATTTTTTTGAATGCTCTACGCCCGCTGTTCTACTGTTGTTTGATATGCTATAATAGAGACACTGATTTTTCGGAACGCACAGCTTATGATCTGCGCTGGCCCGCCGTACGGGTGCGTACAAGTACAGGCCGCACAGGCCGCACAAATTTCTTCCGGAAAAAATGCGCGTTTTACGGGCGGCTGGATCAGGAAAAGCTATTGTTATTTTTTGCGAAGAATGATATTATCATTAGCATAAAAGGATGTTTTTCTTAAAAATATGCACCGCCAGCCTTTGAACTTTTGAACCTTTGAAGAAAGACCGGACGGGCAGAAACGGTAAATGCAATGGAGATTTTACTCACAGGTTTTACAGCGTTCCTGACGCAGGAGTGGATCGAGACGGCATTCCCGGATGATCATGTGCTGACTACCCGCGCAAAAGGGAAGGCGCTGCCGGACACCCGGATCAAGACGGTGACGCTGGAAGGCGGGCAGCTGTTGGATCAGATTGCAGAGACCTATCAGTTTGACCGCGTTGTCTATTTTTCTGAATATCTTCTGCCGCACGGGAATCAGGAAGGTGAACTGGACCGCCTGCGCCGGGTCCTGCAATCCTGCCGCGAGCGGGAGGTGGAGCTGCTGTACCTCTCAGGGCCGGAGGCAGCATTTGCGCCGTCCTCCGGCAAAACGCTGCTGGCCAATGCGGCGGAGGAACTTTGCTTCCATTACGCCAGAACCAGCAAGCTTCAGGTCAAGGTGTTCCGCCTGCCCTACCTGTATGCGGTCTCGGCCAGCGGCGCGGATCAGTTTGCGCGGCTATTCGAACAGATGCCTGCCGGTACGGTTCAAATGGAGGAACAGGCCGCGCAGCCGCTGCTGGCGCTCTGTGCAGAAGAACTGGCCGATCTCGTTGCCCGGGTGTTCGATACATGGACACCGGAGCCGGAGCGATTTACGCTGCCGGATGTGTTTGGGAGCACACAGGGGCAGCTGGGCGAGGTGCTGCAAAAGCTTCAGCCCGGGCTGAAGGTGCTGTACGGAACCGATACGATCCAGACCTACCCCGCAGCAGATAATGCGGTCCGCCGCAGGTACGGCTGGTTCCAACGGTACAGCATTCTGGATGATCTTCCGGCAATCTATCATGCGTGGTGCGCCCGGAAGACCGAGAAAAAAAGCTCTATACGCAAAATGGTGGATAAGCTCCGCCGGAGCCCACTCCTGCTGCGGCTTGCGGAGATCGCTGCCGCGTGGCTGGCCACGGAACTGCTGGTGCGTATTACAGGCACGGACGCGCAGTTCCGGATGATCGATTTCCGGCTGATGTTCGTTGTGCTGATCGGCACGGTCTACGGCCTCAATGCAGGCGTGCTGTCTGCTGTGCTGGCCTCTGTTTCTCTGGCAGCGGGCTATCTGCGGCAGGGTACCACCCTGATGCTGCTGTTTTATGCGCCTGCCAACTGGCTGGCGTTCATTGTATATTTTGTGGTGGGAGCGTCCTGCGGCTATGTGCAGCTGCGTAACACAGAGACCGCCCGTTTCGTGCAGGAAGAAAATGACCTGCTGCGTAAGCGGCTTGAATTTACCCGGAAGCTGTATCAGGATACGCTGGAGGATAAACGGTTGTTCCGCCGCCAGATCCTGGGCCGCCGGGACAGTTTTGGCAAGATCTATGCTGTGACCCAGCAGCTGGATATGCTGCAGCCGCAGGAGATCTGCCGCAAGACGGTGCAGATCATGGAGGACGTGCTGGAAAACCACAGCCTTACCATCTACCGTATGGAAAAGAACCAGGGGTTTGCCCGCCTTACCGCCGCCAGCGCCGGAATGACGCCGGAGCCGGCATACTCGCTGGAGGTGGATCAGTGGCTGGATGTGCTCCGTGCCATCGAACAGGAAGGGCTGTGGGTGAATCGCGGCTTCCTCCCCGGACGTCCGATGTATGCCGCAGGCGTGCGGCAGAACGGCAGCCTTGTGGTACTGATCGGGCTGCATACTGCCAGCGAAGAGCAGATGACCCTGTATTACCAGAATCTGTTCCGCATCCTCTGCGGACTGGTGGAAACAGCATTGGTGCGGGCCTTTGAGTACGAGAGCGTTGTGCGAGAAAACTGGTATCTGCCCGGCACCTGCCTGCTGCGTCCGGCTGTGTTTGCAGAGCAGCTGGCTACAGCCTGCACCCTGCAGGAAGACAAAATGGCCCATCATCTGCTGCTGCAGGTGACGGGAACGTTCAAAAACCGGGCCGAAATCAACGACCGGGTGAGGCGCTCCATCCGCAGTACCGATGTGGCAGGCGTTGGAACAAACAACGCCATTTACCTGCTGATGAATCAGACCGATGAAGAAAATCTGCCGCTGCTGACCCAGCGACTGGGTGAAAAAGGGCTTCATGTCACTGCAGTGCCGCTGGATGAGCAGCTGCGGCTGATCAGCGCTGCAAAACAGGAGGCATCGCATGCATAACGGGTTCTGGCTTGGTCTTGTGCTGCTGGCAGTACATCTGGCCGTATGCGGGGGGATCTGGCTGCTGGCCAGGACCCGGGTACTGGAGGTGGAGGGATATTTTGCCCCGGTGATGCTTCTTGTGCCGCTGTGGGGGCCGCTGTGTGTGCTGCTGCTCCACACTTCCAACCGCCTTACAGGCGGGTGCCTGCGGGAACAGACACTTGAAAAGCTGCACATCAACGAAGAAATACACAAAAGCATCCTTGTGGCGGAGGACGAGGGCGAGGATACGGTCGTTCCACTGGAGGAAGCGCTGCTGGTTGACAGTCCCGCGCAGAAACGCAAGCTCATCCTCTCGGTGCTGACGGATGACCCCGCAGGCTATTATGACCTGCTTCAGCAGGCCCGCATGGACAACGACAGCGAAGTGGTACACTACGCGTCCACGGCGCTGTCGCAGATCACCAAGGAGGCGGACCTGAAATTGCAGAAGCTGGAGCAGCGCTATGCCGCTGCCCCGGACGATGCTGCCGTGCTGGAAGAATACTGCGACTATCTGGAAAGCTACCTGAAAGACGGTTTCGTACAGGGCAGAGCCGCAGAGATCCAGAGCCATCAGCTGGAGCAGCTGCTGAAAAAGCGGCTGGAAAATCTTGACGGACGCCGCAGCTGTATGCTGGAATGCAGGCTGGCAGAGGTGCAGCTCAGTCTTGCTGAGTATGACCGCGCAGAGAAAACGCTGGAAGCGCTTACGGCGCGCTGGCCCCAGCGCGAGGCACCGTGGGTGCTCTGCCTGCGGCTGGCAGCAGCGCTGCGAGATGGGGAGGCTATCCAAAAAACACTGGGTCAAATCGAGGAAAAGGAGGTCTACCTCAGTGCAAAGGGCCGCGAGATCGTGCGGTTCTGGCAGGGGAAACAGCAATGATAAAGGAGATCCTTTCCCGGCTGCGGACGTTCCGCTGGCAAAAGCTGCTGATCATCTGGGCCGTGTTCGTGGCGATGGCCGCTATCCTGTTTGCGGAGCGCAGCGGCATTCAATACAAAGCAGCGAAATTCAAGCTCGATTATCTCCCCCGGACAGAGGTCGAGCCTGCACAGACCGCCATGTTCGGCCAGCCCGTCACCTGCCTGCTGCTCTACGATTCCGGGCAGGAAGGTACAGACCTTGCAAAAGAGCAGTTCGATCAGCTCTTGCTGGATATGAAAGTGAGCACGCAGGCTGTGGATGTACACACGACCTCTCTTGAGGGGATCCCGGAGTTTGACCGGTATAAAACCGTTGTGGTCCTCATGAGCGATCTGGATGCGTTGGGCAGCCGCCTGATCGACCTGATGAACTGGGTGCGGGACGGCGGCAGCGTCCTGTTTGCCATGACGCCCCAGAAAACGACGTATTTTGATGCCATTTCGCCCAAACTCGGCGTCCTGTCCTCTTCGTGGGAGTATAAGACCGCAGAAAGCATCGTTCCCACAGAGGAGTTTATGCTGGGCGGCGGGCAGCGGTATGAATTCAGTGATCCATTCCAGTCCTCCCTCAGCGTCAGCCTCCGGGAGGAAGCCACAGTCTATGCCCGCACGGGGGACGAAGGCGTTCCGCTGGTGTGGGGCACAAAGTCCGGTGCCGGTCGTGTGGTGGTGGACAACATCGGCATCTACGATAAGATCATGCGCGGCATCTATGCAGCGTCCTTCAGCCTTCTGTGCGATGCCGCTGCCTACCCGGTGATCAACAGCGCGGTGTTCTATCTGGACGATTTTCCGTCTCCGGTGCCCGGCGGCGATGGTAGTTATATCCGCAGGGACTACGGGATGAGCATTGCGGACTTCTATTCCAAGGTCTGGTGGCCGGATCTCGTAAAGCTTGCACAGCAATATTCCATCCGTTTTACCGGTGTCATGATCGAAAACTATGAGGACGATACCCAAAGCACGCCGGTCCGTCAGCCGGACACCCAGCAGTTCCGATACTATGGCAGCCTGCTGCTGCAGCAGGGCGGGGAAGTGGGCTTCCACGGCTACAACCATCAGCCGCTGGTGCTGCCCGATACGGATTACAAGGATCTTTACAGCTACCGTCAGTGGCCCAACGAGGATGCCATTGTGGCAGCGATGAACGAGCTGATCGATTTTCAAAAGACCGTGCTGCCCAACACCGAGGGCAGCGTCTATGTGCCGCCCTCCAACATCCTTTCCGCTGCAGGGCGGAAGGTGCTGGGCAGCAAGGTGTCTCAGATCCGCACCATTGCCAGCACTTACTTTGAGGATGGCACGTCCCTGCCCTATGTGCAGGAATTCGGTGTGGCCAGCGACGGTATCGTGGAGCAGCCACGCATCGTATCCGGCGGTATGGTGGGAGATACCTATATGCGGCTAGCCGCGATGAGCGAGTTGAATATGCATTACGTCAGCACCCACTTTATGCACCCGGACGATTTGCTGGACGTGGACCGCGGTGCTGCAGAAGGCTGGGAAACCTATAAGGGCGGTCTGAAAGATTACCTCAAGTGGCTCAGTGCCGCTGCACCGGATCTGCGCAGGCAGACCGGCACCGAGTGCTCTGCTGCCATTCAGCGGTATGCACAGCTGACGGTCACGCTGGACAGCACCGATACCGCATGGACGCTGCATCTTGGCAATTTTGTGGATGAAGCATGGCTTTTCTTCCGCGCCAATGAGGGGACTCCCGGCAAAGTGACGGGCGGCGAACTGACCCGCCTGACCGGAGATCTTTATCTGCTCAAGGCCAATGCCGACACAGTCCGCATTGAAAAGAAGGGAGCATGACCATGCGCATCTGTCTGGTGCTGGAGGGGTCTTACCCCTATGTCCACGGCGGTGTATCCACATGGATGCACGCTTATATTCAGGCTATGCCTCAGCAGGAGTTCTCCCTCTGGGTCATCGGTGCCAAAGCGCAGGACCGGGGAAAGTTTGTGTATGAGCTGCCGCCCAACGTGAAAGAGGTGGAGGAGGTTTTTCTGGATGATGCCCTCCGTCTCCACGGTGAGCAGCATCCGGTCCTGTTTACCGCAGACGAGCGCACCGCCCTGCGGGAACTGGTACGGCTGGGCAGCCCGGATTGGGATGTGCTGTACCGTCTGTTTCAGGAAAAAGGCGTCCACCCGCTCTCTTTTTTGCAGAGCCGGGACTTCATGGAGCTGTTCACGGACATCTGCATGAAAGAGTATCCCTATGTGGCCTATGCGGATGCGTTCCATACCATGCGCTCGATGCTGTTGCCGGTGCTCTACCTGCTTACGGGCCGGGTGCCGAAAGCGGATGTCTACCATGCTATCTCCACCGGCTACGGCGGTCTGCTGGCCTGTATGGGCGGCAGCCTGAATCATGCGCCGGTGCTTCTTACGGAACACGGCATCTACACCCGCGAACGGGAGGAGGAGATCATCCGCGCAGAGTGGGTGGTGCCATCGTTCAAGAGCCGGTGGATCCGGTTTTTCTATCTGCTTTCAGAGGAGATCTACCGGCGGGCGTTCCGGGTCAGCAGCCTGTTCTATAATGCCCGCCGGACGCAGATCGAGATGGGGTGCAATGCTGAAAAGTGCATCGTTATCCCAAACGGCGTCCAGTATGAGCGGTTCTGCAATATCCCGCTCAAACAGGAGGATGGCTGGGTGGACATTGGCGCAGTGGTGCGTCTGGCTCCCATCAAGGACGTCAAGACCATGATCTATGCGTTCTTTGAACTGGCCTCCCGGGTCCCCAACGTCCGGCTCCACATCATGGGCGGCGTGGACGATGAGGACTATGCGAAAGAATGCTATGCACTGGTGGAGGAATTGCAGCTCAAAAATCTGATCTTCACAGGTCGTGTGGATGTGGTGCAGTATATGCAGAAGCTGGATTTCACCATCCTTACCAGCATTTCGGAGGGACAGCCGCTCTCTGTGCTGGAATCCATGGCAGCCTGCCGTCCCTGCGTGACCACCGAGGTGGGGTGCTGCAGGGAACTGCTGGAAGGCGCCCCGGGGGGATACGTTCGGCATTGCAGGCTACTGTGTGCCCCCTATGTACCGTCAGGGGCTGGCCGATGCGATGGAGAAAATGTGTGCCAGCCGCGCCCGGCGCGAAGAGATGGGGCGCATTGGCCAAAGACGGGTGGATGCTTACTTCCACCACGAGCAGATGCTGGCGAACTACCGCAAAATGTACGACGAAACCGCAAAGGAATATCACTTGGAGTAACCATGGCAGGAATTGGATTTGAATTGAAAAAGCTGTTCCGCCGCAAAGGGCTGTTTGCCTCCCTGCGGGCCTACGGCTATGCGGGCATCATCTGCACCGGCCCCATGCTGCTGGGCGTTCTGCTTCAGCTTGGTATTTTGCTGCTCTGCAGCTGGGCGGGCGCACCGCGGGATCAGCAGGATCTGCTGGTCTGCATGATCACCTATACGCTGCTGTTTTCCCTTACGGTCACCAGCTTCTTTTCCATGCCGGTAACACGGTATCTGGCAGATATGCTGTATGAGGAACAGGAGCAGACCATCCTGCCTTCGTTCTGGGGCTCCGGCAGCATGATGCTTGTACTGGGCTGCACACTGTATGGGCTGTTTCTGCTGGTTTCCGGGGCCACCCTTTTGCAGGGCCTGCTCTGCCTGTGGCTCTTTGCAGAGATGATCGTGAACTGGAACGCCATGAGCTACCTGACCGCCATCAAGGACTACCGCGGCATCCTCTGTTCTTTTCTGGCTGCCATTGCGCTGGCGTTCGGGCTGGGGCTCGTGCTGGTGGTGCTGCTGGGCGGTCCGGTGCTGGAGGGAATGCTCTTTGCTGTGACCATGGGTTACGGTCTGATGATGGTCTGGGATGTAGTGCTGCTCTACCGCTACTTCCCGCAGAGCGAGGAGAGCCCCTGGACGTTTCTGCGCTGGGTGGATGCGTTCCTGCCGCTGGCCTTTACGGGGCTGTGCACCAACATCGGGTTGTTTGCCCACCTTGTCATCTGCTGGGCGGGGCCGTTGGGCGTACAGGTCAAAGGCCTGTTTTATGGGGCTCCGTACTATGATGTTCCTGCCCTTATTGCGTTTTTGACCATTCTCGTCACAAGCGTAAATTTTGTGGTGTCGGTGGAGGTCAATTTTTACCCCAAATACCGGAATTACTACAGCCTGTTCAACGATGGCGGCGTTGTGGGCGATATTGTCACAGCAGAGGAAGAGATGCTGGCTGTGCTGAACCGTGAACTTCGGTTCACGGCCCTCAAACAGCTGTTCATCACAGCGGCGGTACTTTCGCTGGAGAACACTCTG
>ENA-OQJP01000231-OQJP01000231.1-human-gut-metagenome-genome-assembly--contig:-NODE-231-length-19798-cov-2.394489_pt1 | contig 19798 bp, 22 predicted proteins | sample MGYA00242611_ERZ504778 | MGnify/ENA primary metagenome ERZ504778 (study PRJEB26092, sample SAMD00036349) | human gut metagenome | host: Homo sapiens | study: EMG produced TPA metagenomics assembly of...
AGTATCGCGAGTTCATCTATACGGGCTACTCCATACATCTCCGCCTGCCATCTGGAAGGTATCGAGAACAATGTAGTCCTGATTGATCCGTTCCAAGCGTTATTCCGAATGCGGTATCCGTATAGGTGCGCTGATAACGAAGAACAAAGAGATACGCGATGCCGTTATGAAGTTCTGCCAGGCACGTTTGAGTCCGCCGTTGATAGGTCAGATTGCTGCCGAAGCGTCTTTGGATGCCGGCGAAGACTATCTGCGCGATACCTACGACGAGTATGTAGAACGCCGTAAATGCCTGATTGACGGTCTGAACCGTATCCCCGGCGTATATTCACCCATTCCGATGGGAGCGTTCTATACCGTGGCCAAGCTGCCCGTAGACGATTCGGACAGGTTCTGCGCATGGTGTCTTTCCGAATTCCAGTACGAAGGGCAGACCGTTTTCATGGCTCCGGCTTCCGGCTTTTATACCACTCCGGGTTCCGGCCGCAACGAAGTGCGCATCGCTTACGTCTTGAAGAAGGAAGATTTAATCCGTGCGCTGTTTGTGCTTTCCAAAGCGCTCGAAGCCTATCCGGGACGTACGGAATAGAAGATATATAATACTACTGATGAATTTATCCCGTTTCATAGCGCTGCGTATTTACCGCAGTTCCGATGTCGGAAAGCAAGTTTCCCGTCCTGCCGTGCTGATAGCAACTATCGGTGTTGCTATCGGGTTGGCGGTGATGATTATTGCCGTGTCGGTGATAATCGGTTTCAAGAGCGAGGTACGCGATAAGATAATCGGTTTCGGCTCGCATATCCAGATTAGCAATTCGGATGCGGCGCGTTCTTTTGAAACCCGCCCCATAGCCGTGACGGACAGTATGCTTGCCGCTCTTGCGGATAATTCCGGTGTGAAACACGTGCAACGCTATTCCACCAAGCCGGGTATGATAAAGACGTCCGATGCCTTTCAGGGCATGGTATTGAAAGGTATAGGGCCGGAGTATGGCAGTTCCTTCTTCCGCCGTCACCTGATAGAGGGAGAGTTTCCGCAGTTCAGCGACTCGGCTTCTACCAACCGTGTGGTCATTTCAAAGGCGATAGCCGACAAACTGAAGCTGAAGCTCGGCGACAAGATAGACACCTATTATATACAGGACGATGTGCGTGCCCGCCGCCTGACAATCGTCGGCATCTACCAGACCAACTTTTCCGAATACGACAACCTGTTCCTGCTTACAGACCTGTGCCTGGTGAACCGTCTGAACAAGTGGCATCCCGACCAGGTGAGCGGAGTGGAGCTGGAGCTGTACGACTACGATAAACTGGAAGAAACCACCTACCGGATAGCCGATGAAGTGGGCCGGCATCCCGATCCTTACGGGGCAGAATACTGTGTACTCAACGTAGAGCAGTTGAACCCGCAGATTTTTGCATGGCTCGGCATCTTGGATGTCAATATATGGGTTATCCTTATTCTGATGATTGGCGTTGCCGGGTTTACCATGGTTTCGGGACTGCTGATAATCATCATAGAGCGCACCTCCATGATTGGCGTTCTGAAATCTTTGGGAGCGAACAACCTCACTATCCGCAAACTGTTTCTTTGGCTGGCGGTATTCCTCATCGGAAAGGAATGCTGTGGGGCAATGTAATAGGACTGGCTTTCTATTTTATCCAGAAGTGGTTCGGCTTGTTCCGTCTCGACCCGGAAACCTATTATATGGACACCGTTCCCGTATCTTTCAATCTTTGGCTTTTCTTGTTGCTGAATGTCGGCACGCTGCTGGCTTCAATCGCTATGCTGTTAGGACCGTCCTACCTCATTACACGGATTCATCCGGCAAATTCCATGCGCTACGAGTAGGGTAATTCCTCATTTATTTTCTCAGGAATTCGCTTTTCTTTCTAAACAGACAGTAGAGCTTCCAGCGGAGAGATTGCAGCGGCTGGAGTACATCGAACACGGGCAGCGACCAGTAGTATCTGCGCCGGTCGTTCAAATCCTTGGCAGTCTTGTTGACGATGATGGCTTGCAGGATAAACCGGAGTATACAGACGAGGAATGCAATGCCTGCCGCCAACCAGTGGAAATGCAGTATGGCTGTTGCGAGCGTAGCCATCCATGCGGCATGGAACGCGAGGCGGGTAGTGGTTTCCAGTCCGGCAAGCCAGCGTTGCATGCCGTGATAGAGGCGGGCGGTAGATGCGTAACCGATTTTCTCTTCCCGCCAGTCTTTTGCGCGGAATACGGGTTGCATGCGTACGGTGGCATCCGCATCGGTTTCCACGCGGGTATTTTCGGCAGTGGCTACATGATTGACGAACAGGTCGTCATCGCCGCGCTGAAGGTTGAGATGTGCAGAGAACCCTTTGTGTTCGTAAAACAACTCCTTGCGGTAGGCAAGGTTACGCCCGATGCCCATATACGGGCTTCCGGCAAGCGCAAAGCCGAGGTAGCGCATGGAAGTGAACAGATTGTCGAAAGCTACGCGCTTGTGCAGCCAGCCTTTGCCGCGTTCATAGCCGCTATATCCCAAAACAACTTGCGTACGCGAGGTGAAGTTGCGTGCCAGCAGCCGCAGCCATTGGTTGCTTTGCGGGCAGCAGCTGGCTTCGGTAAAGACGAGCCAGTCGTATTTGCTGGCTTTCACGCCGAGGGTGGCGGCAAGCTTCTTCCGGCTGATGTAGCGGGAAGAGTCGGGGACAAAGCTGTGGTAGAGGTGCGGGTATTTCTCTTCCAGCAAGGTGAGGTAATCTTCGCTTTCGTCCGTGTTTCCGTCATTAATGACGATAACCTCAAATTGCGGATAATCCTGCTCCAGCACAGCTTTCAGGTTACGCCGCAGGTTTTCGCATTCTTCACGTGCGCAGATGATGACCGACACCGGCGGGAGCTCCTGCGAGAAGTGTACATTGCCGCGCTTCACGGCACGGCTGCGCAGGTGGATGCGGTTGTAACAGGCAAAGGTAATAAAGGGCTTGGATGATAAAAAGAGTTCCCGTTGCTGCGAGTAATATCTGCTCGGTTGTATCGAATGTAAATGCTTCCATGTGTCCTATGACGTTTTATAACGTGCAAAGGTACGAAATTCGTCACAGATTACATGGTTTGATACAGATTATTTATCTCCGGCACAACCTCAAACTTCGTTCCGGGGAAATGCCTGGAAAGATACTCCCGTATGTATTGCATCGTATCGTTCTGTATGGTCTTGTCCTCTACCGTGGGATAAAGGTTGTACAATACGGTGTCGAGCGTGATTCCCCGGTGCCCGATGGCTTCAAGGCTTAGCAGGGTGTGATTGATACTGCCCAGCTTGCCGGATGTCACGAAGATAAGGGGATAGTTCTTATCGGCAATGTAGTCTATGGTGAGATATTCTCCGGTCAGGGGAACCATCAGTCCGCCGGCTCCTTCCACGAGTACGGTGTCGTAGCGGCGGGCAAGCTCCTGCGTGGCGTTCTCTATTTTGTCGAAGTTGATAGGACGGTTGTCGATGCGTGCCGCAAGATGGGGAGAGCAGGGATAGGAGAAGATTTCGGGCATTGTAAGCCCCTCGTTATCCTCAGGCAGATAGCCGGTGCCCATGATGCGGCGGTGCAGGTCGATGTCCTCGGAGTGTCCGGTATTGCCGGTTTGAATGAATTTCTGGGTGATGATGCGCTGTCCGTTCCGGGATAGCTGCTTGGCATACCAGGCAGTGCAATAGCTTTTTCCGGCATCCGTATCAATGCCGCTGATGAAATAAATGTTTGGTTTCATAATTCTTTATATCTTTATGTAAATTAACTGATTAAACATCGGTGCTCATACCTCTTATCACCTATGTGTTTACCGAATTCCTCATCCTTTATTTTAAAATCTCTTATACCTCATACTTCATACCTTATACTTTACATTTCGTACCTTATGCTTCGTATTTTGTACTTCATCTCTTATGCTTCTTACTTTGTCCTTCCTCTTTTTCTCGCTATTACATAAATCGGGTGATAAGTCAGCGAAACACTACGGTCGTCCTTGCCGTACATCCGGATATATTCCTCGCAGAAACTTTGCAGGCGTCCGCGCGTCCAGACTCTCTTTTCCGTCCCGGTAACGCCGGTTTGTCTGAGGTGTTGCAACACTTCGAGCGGAGTGCCGAATGGCAGGGAGACAATCTCTTCTTCGGCATAAAGAATCTCGAAGCGGGAAGACAGCAAGGCTTTCAGTTCTTCGAGCGAGAAGTACTCCAGTCCGTGTCCGGTCAGGGTATGTATCTCCTGCATATTCCTCTTGCCGAAAGTGCTGAATGCGAGAATGCCACCGTCCGATAGGAAACGGTGGCAGCGGGTGAAGAACCGTTCCGTATCGGCAAACCATTGCAGGGTGGAGCAGGACGTTATCAGGTCTGTCCCTTGCGGGAAATCAAGAGTTTCGGCATCACACGGCAAAAAGCTGACGGCAGGGGATATAAGCGGGTTTCCGTAAAGTGGCACTTTAGCTTTCTCAAGTGGCACTTTAGCGCCGTAGAGTTCTACTTTATCATCGTAAAGTAGAGGTTTATGAGGCAGAGGTTCACCGGCCGGCAACAAATCGCAGATACACTCCCTCATTTCGGGACACAAGTCGTTGAGCAGCAGAGTTTCCGGTTGCAATGCGTGCAGCAGCAAACGGGAGTAGCACCGGTTCCGCATCCGAACTCTACGATATGGCGGAAGGGGAGGCGTTGCCTGACAAACTTCGCGTATTGCCCTCGCCGTTGTGTGCCGCAGCAGACGGGCAGGCATGTTTCGTGAGCAGGCGCAGCATTTTCTCCGCCACCTGCTGCTGCACAAGAGCTTCTCGGCTGTACGTATTCCGTGCATGGGCAAAGCGTCTTGCAACGAGGGCTTTGTCGATGGATTGAATGGTACTGCAAATCATTTTCTGTTTCGTTTCATTCAATATTTATGGTTTTGACATGATATCTGAATTCACTGGCAGTCATCTCCCACATATCTTGCAGCAGAAAGCGGAACATGGACTCGTCATAGTGTGCGTTGTCCGTCAGGACCGGATGGCAGTCTATCAGGTCGCAAAAGTTCATCTCCATGTTTTCGGGCGGGAAAATCCGGTCGTTCTTGCCGATGAAGGCGTAGTTGTATTCGTAGTTATACTTTTCGATGTTTGCCTCATACTTATCTTCCTTTTCCTCGTCGTAACTTTTGTTATTTGCGTCTCCGAACATATCGAAGTACCGCTCCAGAATGAGCCTCAGTTCTCCTTTATTCGTCGAAGTCCCGTTGGGGAGTCACTTCCATGAATGCCTTGTAGGCGTTGCTGTCCTTGCACATGCGGCGCAGGAACTTCTGGAGCGTTGCGGGGGTAAGTCCGTCGAGAGTAGCCTGAAAGGTGTTCACGGGGATACCTTCCAGATTGTCGATGGGGTATGTAGTTCCGTTGAACGCCAGGCTGAACACCTTGTCCCGGGAGACTTGGCTCAGTATGAGAGAGCCCATCCACACACCCATGGACCAGGCTACCACGTTTACTTGCCGGTAGCGGTCGAAGATGGAATAGTCGAAGTCCAGCGTGCGGTAGTCGTAGCAAATCATGTAGTCCATGTTTTTGGGACGGTACTGCTTGAAGGGAGTTTCGTCCGCTGCCCAACCGGCAAAGAAAAGGAGTAACTGGGGATGGTTCTCGTTGATAATGTACACTTGTTTCATTGTTCTTTTTTGTTAGATGAAGATGCCCTTCTGTATGAAGATGCATTTCGGTTAATATTCCAATGCCGTCTGTTACGGGCATTGCTTAAAGTATTTTCGGGTTATTTCAAGTTCTCCGTTCTTTTCTTCAGTTCTTCTATTTCCTCTTGCCTGATATCCGCTGTCAGCGAAAAACGGATGCGCGACGTTCCTTCCGGCACTGTAGGCGGGCGCACGGGCAGGGCGTAAAAGCCATGCCGTTGCAAGGCCTCTGCTTTCAGCACGGTATCCGCACTCTGCCCGATAATCATCGGGACGATGTGGCTGGCGCCGGGGCAGGCGTATCCTTGTGCCTGCAGGGCTTCGCGAAGCGTCCGGCTGATGTGTGCCAGATGCTCGCGCCGTTCCCGCATGTCTGCCAGCCGGCGCACGACAAACAGTGTCCAAGCGATGTTTACGGGGGGAAGTCCGGTGGTGAAGATAAGTGTGCGCATGCGGTTGACGAGGTATTCCCGTATCACCTTCCGGCATACGATGTAAGCGCCTGCGGATGCTGCCGCCTTGCCGAACGTGCCGACAAGGAAGTCGATGTCTCCGGTGCAGCCGGACTCCTCGGCGCAACCGAGTCCCTGCCTGCCGCGCACGCCGAAAGCGTGGGCCTCGTCCACGTAGAGCAGCACATTGCCGTACCGGCGTTTCAGTTCTGCCAGGGCGGGCAGGTCAGCTTGATCGCCGTCCATGCTGAAGATGCTTTCGGTGACGATGATGATTTGGCGAAAGGCGGAGTGGTGCTCTTTGAGCAGCCGTTCCAGTTGTGCCAAATCGTTGTGGCGGTAGCGGATGCATTTGGCGGCAGACAGGCGGATGCCGTCAATCAGGCTGGCATGGACGAGCTTGTCGGCAAAGTATCAGCGTCTGTGCATCGCTTACGGCGGGCAGGATGCCCGTGTTGGCATGATACCCGCTGTTGAACACCAGTGCGGATTCCGATGCCGAAAAGGCGTGCCAGTTCGGCTTCCAGCTCTTCGTAAACGGTGAAGTTGCCCGTCAGCAACCGGGAAGAAGAAGAGGTGGGCAGGAACGTGTCGGGGGTGAGCGTGCGCAGGAATTCCTCGCGCAAGGCCCGGTCGGATGCCAGCCCCAGGTAGTCGTTGGACGAGAGGTTCAGCATGCGTTTGCCGTCCACGATGACATCCCTGCCGTCGTGTACCATCCGGGGCAGGCGGCGCAGGTTGCTGTGCTCTTCAAGAAGTTGCAGCTCTTGCTGCATGTGCGATATAGTGCTCATTGGCTATGTTTGTTTTTGAAATATAAGGAAGTTTATTGTTCCCTTATTTCTTTTGTAACCTTAATCTCTTATCTCTTTTATAATCTTAATCAGTCCCTTCGTCAATGTGCCGAGCTGTTCCGGTTTGATGATAAAGGGCGGCATCAGATACACCAGCTTGCCGAACGGACGCACCCAGATACCTTCCTCGACGAAGCGCCGTTGCATCCATGCCATATCCACCGGACGTTTGGTCTCTATCACGCCGATGGCTCCGAGTACGCGCACATCCGCCACTTGCGGCAGTTGGCGCGCGGGTTCCAGCTCTTGCTTCAACTGCGCTTCGATGCGCGCCACCTTCTCCTGCCAGTTGTATTCGGGAGACGTGAGCAGGCGTACCGATGCACATGCCACGGCGCATGCCAGCGGGTTGCCCATAAACGTGGGCCCGTGCATGAATGCACCCGGGGCGTGGTTGGAGATGGTGTCCGCTACTTCGTTGGTGGCCAGTACGGCGGAAAGCGTCATGTAGCCGCCGGTCAGCGCCTTGCCTATGCACATGATGTCTGGTTCTACTCCGGCATGTTCCCAGGCAAACAGCTTTCCGGTGCGTCCGAAGCCCGTCGCTATTTCATCGAAGATAAGCAGCAGACCGTGTTCGCGGCATAGCTTTGCCGCTTCGCGCAGATACTGCGGATGATAGAACCACATGCCGCCTGCACCCTGCACCACGGGCTCCAGTATCAGGGCGGCCAGTTCGTCGGCATGCTGTTCGATGGTTTCCTGTAGCGGGCGGATATCTTCCGGATTCCATTCGCCGTCGAAACGCGAGCGGGGTTGCGGAACGAAGTACCGCACGGGCAGTGCCGAGCCGAACAGCGAGTGCATCCCCGTCACCGGATCGCACACCGACATGGCATTCCACGTATCTCCGTGATAGCCGCTGCGGATGGTGACGAAGTTCTGCTTCTTGACGGAGGTACTCTGCGACGAAGCCCCTTGCCCTTTGGCATACCAGTACTGTACGGCCATTTTCAGGGCCACTTCCACAGCCACCGAGCCGGAGTCGGCATAGAATATCTTCTGCATGGACGACGGAACCAGCGGCAACAGCAGTTTGCCCAGCTCGATGGCAGGGTCGTGCGTCAGTCCGCCGAACATGACGTGCGACATCTTGCCGAGCTGCTCCGTGGCTGCCCGGTTCAGTACCGGATGATTGTAACCGTGCACGGCGCACCACCAGGAGGACATTCCCTCTATCAGGGTCTGCCCGCTTTCCAGCGTAATCGTTGCCCCGTCCGCCTGCTTCACCTTATATACAGGCAGCGGATGGGTGGTCGAGGTGTATGGATGCCACAGGTGCTCGCGGTCGAATTGCGAACCGCAGAACTCGTATCCGGCTTCTTCTATCAGTTTCTTGTCATCGGAAACTTTGGAGCCGAGCGTCGTCAGCAGGTCGCCCACGATAGCCGAGTTGATACCTATATATAAGGACTTCTTCACCGCATCCTTGCTCAGTTGCGAGCGTCCGCCGGCAAAGCGCAGGTAGGCGGTGGGGTTGATGAAGCGGAACAGGGCGACGGTCACCAATACCTCTTCTTCCGTCAGCGGCGGGCGGTTCTCCAGCGGAGTGCCCGGAATGGGGCTGAGCAGGTTGATGGGAATGGATTGTACCCCCAGCTCTTTCAGGGTGAAAGCAAACTCAATGCGCTGTTCCATCGTCTCGCCCATGCCGATGATGCCGCCGCTGCAAATGTCCATGCCTGCGTTGCGGGCTGCCTGCAAGGTGCGCAGCTTGTCTTCCTGCGTGTGCGTGCTGCACAGGGTGGGGAAGAAAGAGGGGGCTGTTTCCAGGTTGCAGTGGTAGCGGGTGACGCCGGCATTGTGCAGGGCGCGCAGCTCTTCTTCGGCCAGCAGGCCTAAAGATGCGCATAATTGTATGGATGAGTGGCGGCGCATGTAGCGCACTGTGTTACAGAGTTGTTCCAATTGTTTGGGAGAGGGTTTCCGTCCGCTCGTAACGAGGGAGAAGCGGTTGACATCCTGCCGTTCATTGTATTGTGCCTGTTCGAGGCATTCTTCAGCGGAGAGTAGGTTGTAAACGTCGGCTTGGGTGTGATAGTGGGAAGATTGTGCGCACCATTTGCAGTTTTCGGGGCAGCGTCCCGACTTGGCGTTGATGATGGAGCACATGTCAAACTCATGCTGCGAGCATTGTACGGTAATCTCGTGTGCAGCGGCGTAAAGCGCTTCACGGTCGGCGGTATTCGCCAGCCAGGCGGCTTGGTCGGGCGATATGTCTATGCCTGCCAGCACCCGGGCTTTCAGTTCGTCGATAGTCATGGTGTGAATAGAATAGGGGATAGTCCGAACCGTGTCCTGCTTCCGTAGCGAACTGTCGGCCACGTTCTTGCGCAGACAACCGATTGTGACGCATCTGCCTATGCTGGCGAATGCGGCATACGACTTCCGACTCCAGCGGCGGAAGCGTATCGTCTGTGCAGGGGATTGATTGCGTTTCACGGGTTCGGTATTTTGTTATAGATTCTTTTGACGGTGGCAAATGTAGGAAATAAAAACGAGAAAGAATTTTATATGGCTGAAAATATATAAAGAAAAGTAGGCAGGGCGGTTGGAGAAACGCTTGCTTCCTTTTGCCGGCGTAAGCAATCCTTTATGGTTTATAGGGGGAGAACGGCGGATACCTCTATGGGGTACGGAAAGTACCAAAGGCTGGTATGGGAAGTACCAATGTTTGGTACGTCGGATACCAACGTTTGGTACAACGGCTACCAACATAGGGTACGATGAATACCAACCGTTGGTATTGTCGGTATCCCACGGTGATATTCATTGTACCCAATGGAGGTATAGGTTTATGTCTATATAGAGAAAGATATAATACAGTGAAAGGAGTTATAACTTCGGGTTGTAAACGTAATCCACCGCTTTTTGGGCTTTCAGCGACGCTTGTACGTCTATCAGCCGTTGGTTGCTGCTGCCACGGAAGTAGAGGTCTTCGTCACGCAGCTCTTCTTTGAATTTGCCGTCCACCAGCACGTCGATGTACTCCAACAGTTTTGCCTGGCGGGGATTGTGCAGTAACGTTTCAAATGTATACCCCGTATAGCACCAGATGTTCTTCCGGCTCTGCCGCTTGATGGCATGTGCCAGTTCGGTGAAGCCTTCGGGCTGGGTACATAGGGTCGCCACCGCTGAATGTCACATCGGCAAAGCTGTCGGCAAGCACCTTTTGCAGTATTTCATCGGTGCTCATCCAGCGTCCGCGGTTGATGTCCCACGATTCCGGATTATGACAGCCCGGACATCCGTTGGGACATCCGGCTGCGTAGATGGCGGTACGGAATCCCGGACCGTCCACCGTAGTATCTTCTATTATATCAAGAATGGAAAGCACTATTCAACTTTTAATTTTCATGGATTACTCTGTCGTTCAGCTCGGCGAGCTTGGCTTGATTCCAGCGGTCGGTAGTACCTACCAGATAGCCGGTGATGCGCTGTAGCTTGTCGATGTGGGTGCTGCCGCACTTGGGACAGGCTTCCAGGTTGACGGTAGAGTTTTCGTATCCGCAGTCCAGGCAGCGGTTGCGGTTGTGATTTACCGAGCCGTAACCGATGTTGTACCGGTCCATCATGTCCACCACACGCATAATGACTTCGGGGTTGTGGGTGGCGTCGCCGTCAATTTCTACGTAGAAGATGTGTCCGCCACGGGTCAGGTCGTGTAGGGGGCCTCGATTTCGGCTTTATGGCGGGCGCTGCACTTGTAGTACACGGGCACGTGGTTGGAGTTGGTGTAATAATCACGGTCCGTAATGCCCGGCAGGCAGCCGAACTTCTTGCGGTCTACACGTGTGAACTTGCCCGACAGCCCTTCGGCAGGCGTGGCCAGTACGCTGTAATTATGCTGGTATTGGTCGGAGAACTGGTTGGCACGGTCGCGCATGTAAGTCACGATTCTGAGTCCCAGTTCCTGAGCCTCTTCCGACTCTCCGTGATGCTTGCCCAAAAGCGCCACAAGACATTCCGCCAGACCGATGAACCCGATGCCCAGCGTACCCTGATTGATTACGGACGAGATGTCGTCGTTCGGTTTGAGCTTGTCGCAGCCTATCCACAAAGCGGACATCAGCAGAGGGAACTGCTTGGCGAACGCTGTTTTCTGGAACTCCATGCGTTCATGCAGTTGGCGTGCGGTGATGTCGAGCATGGCATCCAGCTTGGCGAAGAAACGGGCGATGCGCTGTTCCTTATCCGTAATGCCCATGCACTCTATGGCAAGGCGCACAATGTTGATTGTGGAGAAAGGACAGGTTGCCGCGTCCGATGGATGTCTTGGGGCCGAAACGGTTCTCGAATACGCGTGTACGGCATCCCATGGTGGCTACTTCGTGCTCGTAGCGTTTCGGGTCGTCGGCTTTCCAGTCGTCACTTTGGTTGAAGGTGGCGTCCAGGTTCAGGAAGTTCGGGAAGAAACGGCGTGCGGTGACCTTGCAGGCAAGTTGGTAGAGGTCGTAGTTGCGGTCTTCGGGCAGATAGCTTACGCCGCGTTTCTTTTCCATATCTGAATGGGGAAGATGGCCGTTTCGCCGTTGCCCACGCCCTGGTACGTGCTTTTCAGCAGTTCGCGGATGATGCAGCGTCCCTCGGCGGAAGTATCCGTACCGTAGTTGATGGAGCTGAATACCACCTGGTTGCCGCCGCGCGAGTGTATCGTGTTCATGTTGTGGATGAACGCTTCCATGGACTGATGCACGCGGGCTACGGTCTTGTTCACGGCATGCTGGATGATGCGCTGCTCGCCGGTGAGGCCGTCCAGCGGCTGTTGCAGGTAATCGGTGAGCTCTTCCGGTAGAGATGTGAGTAATCCTCACCGTTCAGCTCTTCCAGGTTCTTACTTCCTCGATGAAGCTGTTGCGCACGTAGGGAGCAAGGTGAAGTCGAACGCGGGAATCGCCTGTCCGCCGTGCATTTCGTTCTGGGCGGTTTCCAATGAGATGCAGCCCAGTATGCTGGCGGTCTCAATGCGTTTCGCAGGGCGCGACTCTCCGTGTCCGGCAGAGAAGCCGTATGTAAGGATGCGGTCCAGCGGGTGCTGTACGCATGTCAGGCTTTTGGTGGGGTAATAATCCTTATCGTGGATGTGCAGATAGTTTTGGCTGACGGCATCCAGCACTTCTTCGCTCAGTAGATAGTCGTCAACGAAAGGTTTGGTGGTTTCGCTGGCAAACTTCATCATCATGCCCGCCGGGGTGTCGGCGTTCATATTGGCATTCTCGCGGGTGATGTCGTTGGATTTGATGTTGATGATTTCCAGAAACATATCGCGTGTTTTCGCCTTGCGGGCAATGCTACGCTGGTTGCGGTAGGCAATGTATTTCTGTGCTACATCTTTACGGCTGCTCTTCATCAGTTCCATTTCCACCAGGTCCTGAATGGCTTCCACCGTCATCTGGGCATCGCCCTTAAAGGAGATGTGGTCGGTGATCTGGCGTATCAGTTGCATGTCTTCTCCCTTGTCCGTATGGAGCATGGCCTTGCGGATGGCAGTTACTATTTTCTCTTCATTGAAGCCGACGATGCGCCCGTCACGCTTGAGTACCGTTTGTATCATGTTGATTGTATTTTTAGATTTTACAAATAGGAGTTAATTGCGAAACAAAGGTATGATAGTTTTCTGTAAGTTTTCTGTTTTGGAAAACTTTTGTTGGATTAAAAATGGTTAATGTGTTGATAATCAAATATGCTTTGTTGTAAAATGGAAAACTTTATAGAATTCGATGCTTTTACAATTGTATCTTATTGATAATTATGAGATAATATATCTGTCAATCTATTTCAAAATGACAGATGAGAAATAGGGATTTTATTTGTTGTTTTCTTAAATACTTTGGTTATATTTGCTTCTCTTTGTTCTTTGTATGAATAGGGTAAAGACTTGAATTTCTAACTATTATCAGTTAAAAGAAAAGTGAATATGGGAAAACTGTTTCCACCTTTTAAGGTCGATATTGCGGGAGCATTATGTGTACCTTTTACGTTGCGGGATGCAAGAAACCGATATCAGCACGGGCAAATCAGCCTGTCGGCATTGCGTGCCATTGAAAATAAGGAAATATGCAAATTAATGGAGCGATTGAAGCTGGAAGGTATAGAGGTTGTGACAGATGGCGGATTTCGGAGTTATGACTTTTTGGAAGGCTGGGAAGGTATCCGTTGCAGAAACAATGCTGATTCTTCATTGGAAAAGAAGCTGGAAGTGACTGGCAGAATCGGTTTGCTTCATCACCCTATCCTTGAAGATTTTGTTTTTCTGCTAAAGAATACCGCGGAAAATGTATTGCCAAAGCAGCATATACCGTCGCCCGGCAAAATGTTGATGAGGATTCTTCGTGAAACGGAAGCGGGGTGTTTGAAGTCGGTTTATCCGGATTTGAACATACTGTTGGATGATTTGGCTGTCGCTTATAAGAAGTTGTTGGAAGGGTTGTATGAGGCGGGTTGCCGTTATGTACAGTTTGAGGGAGTCAAATCCATGCTGACCGATGAAGCTGCCCGTCTTAACAACCGGGTACTGCGCGAGCGTCCCGAAGGATTGTTTGTAGCGTTTCATGCCGCAACGGATATGTTGATACGGTTGCACGGGGCGGATGCTTACTTCTTGAATTACGATTGTGGAATTTTGCGACCGTAGCCGTCTGCTGTGGTTTGTGCATGAACGGGAAGCTGTGTTTGGCTTCGTGCTTTCTTATTACCCCGATGAGGAAGAACTGGATGAATTGCAGGCCAAGATGGAAGAAGTGCTGAATTATATACCGATGAAGCATTTGACACTCTGTCTGCCCGATGCGGATAACCTTCTCAATCCTTCGGAAGAGGATGAGGTGAAACAGTGGAAGACTGTGAGGTTGGCTAAGGATATGGCAAACCGTATATTCTCAGTCTGAATGCACACGCTGTTCATCTGAGCATGTTATTATGACCTTGCGTATTTCAGTCTGCCGGTCTGCGTGGCCGCAAGCCAATTCTATAAAATCAACGAATGTGTGTCAAAACTAAAATCCGCTTACTATTTGTTCTTTTAGGCACGGATTACACGGAAAACACGGATCTCACAAATTTTCTTTATTCTTTTTCTGTGAAATCCGTGTTTTCCGTGTAATCCGTGCCTAAAAGAAATCGTCAAGTGTATTTTGACACATCTCCGTTGGTCTTATATTCTGCCGGCTTTCTTTGCTTATTTAAGAACCTCAGCCAATTTTTCTTGCAATTCTTCTCCGTGCAAGCCGCGTGCAAGGATGATTCCGTCACCGTCAATCAGTACAGTGTGAGGAATGCTGCTTACGGCATACAACTTGGCGCCTTCGCAGTTCCAGTATTTCAGGTCGGACATTTGCGGCCACGTGATGTTCAGCTTCTTGATGGCTTCTTTCCATGCGTCAGCACTCTGGTCCAGAGATACGCCTACAATCTCGAAGTTCTTGTTCTTATATTTGGCGTAAGCTTCCACCAGGTTGGGCATCTCGCGACGGCAGGGGCCGCACCAGCTTGCCCAGAAGTCAACAAGGACAACTTTGCCCTTGCCTACGTAGTCGGACAGTTTTACCGTTTTTCCTTCCGGCGTCTGCATCTCGAAGTCCTGTAAACTTCTGGCCTACGGCAGTGGCTTTCATCTTTTCTACGTTCTCCTTGATGCGGATGATGGTTTCGTCGTTGTTGTATGCTGCGGGGATTTGCGACATCAGCGGATCGAGTTCTTCCACATCCATGTAATAATGGTTCTTCTTGAGCAGGAATACTCCCACTGCGTTATTGATGTTTTGTTTGATTCCCTCTTTGGCAGTGGCGATATATTGCTCTTCCAGATCATTCATCTGCTTGGCTTTGGCTTCGCGCTGTTCGTCTGTCAGGGCTGTGTCGGACATGGACTGGTAGATGGCGTTCATCTGTTGGTTCAGTTCGTTTTGCTTGTCCCGGATGCGTTGGTAAATATCATTGTTGGCTGTACCGGTGGCAGAGTCGCCTTCGCCGGAAGTCAGTTTGATGTTGATTGCTCCGTTTTCGAGGAAGAAGTCCATCAGCACACTTTCTTTCCCGGAGGGCTGGCACGTGATATAGCGGTTCACAGCACTGTCCTGCGTTCCTTTGAAGGTGAAGGTTCCGTTGGTGATGACTGCAGAATCGAGTTTTACGAGCTGGCGGCCTTCTGCGGTTTGCAGATAAACGGTATCGCCATCGGCAGCGCCTTCTACTGTTCCGGTTACGGTGTAACCTTTGTTTCCGCTGTTACAAGCTGCGAATACGGCAGCGGCAGCGAGCAGGTAAGTTAATTTTTTCATTGCTTTGTTCATTTAATAAATAAATTGTTGCAGCAAAGATAATAATAAAAAATCCTCACCGGCATAACCGATGAGGATTTTATGTTTTTTGTCCCTTTTTTACAAGGATAGCTCTGCTTTTTATTCAGCAGCAGCCTCTGCTGCGGGAGCTTCTTCAGCCGGAGCTTCGGTTGCTTCTTCTGCAGGTGCTTCAGCGGCAGCCTTAGCAGCTTCTTCAGCAGCTTTCTTTTCGGCCAGTGCCTTAGCTTTCACTTCATTTATTTTCTTTTCAGCTTCCAGACGTGCTTTGGCTTCAGCTTTCTTAGCTTCTTCTTCCTTAGCTTTCAGAGCAGCCAAACCGCTTTGTTTGTTGTTCTTCCAAGCTTCGAATTTAGCTTCTGCTTCTGCTTCGCCGAATGCGCCTTTTGCTACACCGCCAAGAAGGTGTTTCTTCATGTAAACGCCTTCGCGAGAGAGGATGTTGCGAACAGTGTCGGTAGGTTGTGCACCTTTCAATACCCAGTCAAGTGCGCGGTCGAACTTCAAATCTACTGTGGCAGGATTGGTGTTAGGGTTGTAAGTACCAATCTTCTCAATAAATTTACCATCACGTGGTGCTCTTACGTCTGCAATTACGATAGAGTAGAAAGCATAGCTTTTACGTCCATGTCTCTGCAATCTGATTTTTGTTGCCATTTAAATAAATGTTTTTAGTTAATGATTTGAATTATGCTGCTATCTCGTAACAGCGGGCGCAAAGATACGCTTTTTCTTTTGATTGACAAAGAGTTTGCCTGATATTTTCATTATCGTGCCATAAATGCGCTTCTGTGTGAAAGACGGATGTAATTGTGTCCTGTTCTTTAAAATGTCTCCCTGCCGTGCCCGGCTGTAATCTGCTTAAATTTCACTTTTTCAACAAATTAACCCTATAGGTATTATCCTCTTATTTGTCCCCCTCTCATTTTTCCCGATTTCATTGTTTCCACGTAATTTTGCCTTATCCGACAAACGATAACATATCAGGAACAAACAGACCTATGTTGTCTTTGCCGGCAGACGAAAACTTTTAATACTAACACTAAAAACAGATTTGTAACAATGAAGAAAATTACAGCAATTTCAGTTGTTTCCCTGCTTTTACTCGCTTCCTGCGGCGGCAAGGGAAAGGATGCCGCTTCCATGGATTATGGATTGGAAGAAAGCAAACGAGGTAATATCCTATTACAACACAAGCATCGACATCACCAGAAAATGGTGGACATGGGAGAGATCTCCAAGATTATCGATTATATGCAGAAAAACGGTAAGACTCTTGTAGCGCCCGTTGTTATCCGCACGCCGGTTTCCGCAACAGACACGACTGCTTTATTGAACCCCGGCGATTGCTTCCCGTCCTCGGCTGCCGACAGTCTGAAGATGTACTACCGTCGTTTCTTCGATGTGTCCAAGCGTCTGTATGCCAATTATGATACTTACCGCGCCTACATCAAGGCCGAAGACTATAAGGACGACAACTATGCCAAAGGTAATGAAATCTGTAAGGAAGAGAAAGAGTTGGCAGAACAGATTCCCGGACTTCGTTCCCAAATCTATGCCCTGCTTACTCCCTATGCCGATAAAGCCGAAGAGGCCACACTGATGGATAATCCGCTGAAGGACCATATCCTTGCCGGAAAGGCTTTGATTTTGAGATAGAGAAGACTTTGGAACTCTATTCGCCCGAAGCCAAGAAGGAAGATTTGCAGGCTGCTTACGATGCTGTCAACGCCAAGAAAGAGGCAGCTTCGAAGTTGGAGAAGAAAGCGGATTTCCAGAGTGAGATGTCGAATTACGATAATTTGCTGAAGTATGTGGACAAGTTCCTGGGAGAACTCCGCAAGCAACTGCGCGACGGAAAGTTCACCGAGGATGGTTATAATGATTTAGTATCCGAATATAATGACGTAATCAGCCGTTACAATAGTTTTATAAACTAATTGGTGTTCGGAATACAGCCGGTGTCCGGGAAGAACTATGAGTATCTTCCCGGATACCTTATTAGTATGGCGAGTATGGCGCAGGCTCCCATGCAGAACGGGTAGTACAGATTGCCTATGATGCTGAGCGGCGAGATGCCCGCCAGTCCTGCGGCTATCAGCATTTGTGCGCCGTAAGGGATAATGCCCTGAATGAGACAGGAAAATGTATCCAGTATGCTTGCTGTTTTCCGGCGGTCCAGGTGAAAGCGTTTAGCTATGTCTTTGGCGATGGGACCGGTGGTGATGATGGCAATGGTGTTGTTGGCGGTGCAAAGATTGGCTACACTCACCAGTGCGGCTATACTGAATTCCGCACCCCGCTTGCCTGTGACGTGGCGGGTGAGGCGGGTGATGACAAAGTCGATACCGCCGTTGTAGCGGATTGTTTCCAGCATTCCGCCTGCCAGCAGGGTGATGATGATAAGTTCGCCCATACCGGTGATACCCGTTCCCATAGCGCCGAACCAATCGAAGAAAGCGGTGCTTGCATTCATGTTTTCGGCAGGAGTGACGCCGAAGACGCCCGTTGCCGTGCAAATGCCGATGATTCCCGTAGAGACGATGCCAAGTAGCAAAACCACCATCACATTGACTCCGGTTATTGCCGTACCCAGTACGATAAGGTAGGGGATTACCTTTATCCATTCAATCTCGTATATCTGCGGAACGGCGGATAAGGAAAGTCCCTGAATTACATAGATGCCCAGTACAACCAGTGCAGCCGGCACTACAATCATGAAATTTATTTTGAACTTGTCCCTCATCACACAATCCTGCGTTTTGGTGGATGCAATGGTGGTGTCTGATATGAAGGAAAGATTGTCTCCGAAGAACGAACCGCCCACTACAATGGCTGTCATATAAGGCAGGTCGATACCGGTTTTCTCTGCCAGTCCCACCGCTACCGGAGTCAGGGCAACGATTGTTCCCACGCTTGTACCGATGGATAGGGAGATGAAACAGGCAGCGATGAAAATACCCGCCAGCAGCAGGTTGTCCGGCAGGATATGCAGGGTCAGGTTTACAGTGGCGTCGATAGCTCCCATCTGTTTGGCGCTTTGTGCAAACGCTCCGGCAAGGACAAATATCCATATCATCAGCAATATGTTCTTGTTACCGGCCCCGACGGAGAACTGATAAATGCGTTGTTCCAGCTTCAGTCCCCGCGTAATGGCAATGGCATAGCAGGACGACAGCAGAAATGCTACCGTTATCGGCACTTTATAGAAATCGTTTATAAGCAGTGATGTGATGAGGTATAAACAAAGAAATACAGCCAACGGACTCAGCGACCACCAGCCGCCCTTTTGCTTGGGAGAGGTATTTGTATCTGCGGACATACTTTCTATCATGAGTTTATAAGAACGATTGTTTTGAGTAAATCGGCTGCAAAGATACAAAAAACGGATGGAATTCTGGTGCATATCTAAATATTCGGACAGAAGAACAAAAGAACAAAAAGGAAAATTTATTTTTCTGGTAACACTACCTATTTTTATTCTTTTGTTCTTCTGTCCGAATTATTGTGGAATACCCGTCAACATCAGACGGTAATTCCGTGCACTCGGGCTATGAGCACTTGCCGTTACAGTGTCACCCCTGTCTTGAAAATGGCGATTTCTTTATAACCTTTCTTTTCATTGTTCACAAACTCGCCGCTTGCTACGCGGATAATGTAGTCGACGAAACGTTCGCAAGTCTTTTCCATCGGTTCGTTTTCAAGGATAACGCCGGCGTTGAAGTCAATCCAGCCCGGTTTGTTCTTGGCGAGGGTGGAGTTGGTGGAAATCTTCATGGTTGGTACGTATGTTCCGAACGGCGTTCCGCGGCCTGTTGTAAACAATACCATGTGGCATCCGCACGAAGCCAGGGCGGTGGCGGCAACCAGGTCGTTTCCCGGAGCGGAAAGCAGGTTCAGGCCTTTTACTTTCAGGCGTTCGCCATAAGGAAGTACACCTTCCACATAGCTCTTGCCGCACTTTTGGGTGCATCCCAAAGCCTTGTCTTCCAGTGTGGAGATACCACCTGCCTTGTTGCCCGGCGACGGATTCTCACCTACCGGTTCGCCATGCGAGAGGAAGTATTCCTTGAAGTCGTTAATCAGCTTTACGGTTTCTTCAAACAGTTCTTTGTTGCGGCAACGGTTCATCAGGATTGTTTCCGCACCGAACATTTCGGGCACTTCCGTCAATACACTCGTACCACCTTGTGCAATGAGGAAGTCGGAGAACATGCCCAGCAGCGGATTAGCCGTAATGCCGGAGAATCCGTCGGAACCGCCGCATTTCAAACCTACACGCAGTTCGCTCAGAGGCACGTCCACACGTTCGTCCTTGCTGGCTTTCGCGTAGAGTTCGCGCAGCAGTTTCATGCCTTCTTCGTATTCGTCGCCCACTTTTTGCGTTCACCATGAACTTTACACGGTCGAATCGTATTCACCCAAAAACTCGCGGAATACATCCGGCTGGTTGTTTTCGCATCCCAAACTACCACAAGTACGGCACCTGCATTGGGGT
>ENA-OQJP01000234-OQJP01000234.1-human-gut-metagenome-genome-assembly--contig:-NODE-234-length-19664-cov-5.290321_pt1 | contig 19664 bp, 22 predicted proteins | sample MGYA00242611_ERZ504778 | MGnify/ENA primary metagenome ERZ504778 (study PRJEB26092, sample SAMD00036349) | human gut metagenome | host: Homo sapiens | study: EMG produced TPA metagenomics assembly of...
TTTAGACTCTGGAAACATAGTGGTAATCGTTTAAATGTTATAATTCAGCACTATAAATTTAATACTTTTATCGCTATGTTTCTAATTATAAGTGAAATATATTTATTCTTATTTCGAACTCACGTTATAATAGTTATAATGGAATGAACGGAAACAATATCAATGATATTTATGTGGACGAGGAGGAACGCATCTGGCTTGCCAATTATCCTACCGGCATCACCATCCGAAACAACCGTTATGGAAGTTATGATTTGATAAGACACTCCATCGGCAACAGTCTTTCACTGGTGAACGATCAGGTCCATGATGTACTGGAGGACAGTGACGGTGACCTTTGGTTTGCAACCAGCAATGGTATCAGCCTTTATCAGACCGATACCAAAGAATGGCAATCATTCCTCAGTTCCTTTGAATCGGTACCGGACAATGAGAACCATATCTTTTTGACGCTGTGTGAGGTTTCTCCCGGTGTGATATGGGCCGGCGGTTTTATGTCAGGCATTTGCAAGATAGAAAAAGGAAAGGATTTAAGATTGGTCATATTGCCCCTGCCACTATTGCGGGAGTGCGTCCCGACCAATATATATTTGACATCAAGAAAGATTCGGACGGTGATGTCTGGTCCGGCGGATATTATCATTTGAAGCGTATCAATCTTGAAACAGGAAGTGTGCGTCTGTATCCGGGAGTAAGCTCCATCACTACCATTCTGGAAAAAAATGTCCGACAGATGTGGATCGGCACAAGAATGGGGCTCTACCGGCTTGACAAGAAATCGGGAGACTATCAGTATGTTAACCTGCCTGTTGAGTCCCCCTATATATGCTCTTTGTACCAGAGAGACGGCAACGTCCTGTATATCGGTACTCGCGGAGCCGGATTGCTTGTATATGACATCGGCAAAAAGAAGTTCATCCACCAGTACCGTACAGACAACTGTGCGTTGATTTCCGACAATATCTATACAATTCTTCCGCGTCAGGACGGGAGTCTCCTCATGGGCACGGAAAACGGAATAACCATTTATTCTCCCTCAAAACATACCTTCCGCAACTGGACACGGGAACAAGGGTTGATGAGTGTTAATTTTAATGTCGGCTCTGCCACAACCTACAGTAAAAACACACTTGTTTTTGGTGGGAATAACGGGGCTGTCAGATTCCCGATAGACATACAGATACCGGAGCCGCATTACTCACGTCTGTTACTGCGCGATTTCATGATAGCCTATCATCCCGTTTATCCGGGCGACGAGGGTTCTCCGCTGGAAAAGGACATTGACGAAACTGACCGGCTGGAACTGACCTACGGACAAAACTCTTTTTCCCTTGATGTAGTTTCCATTAATTATGACTATCCTTCCAACATCCTTTATTCATGGAAGATTGACGGTTTTCATAAAGAATGGAGTCGCCCGAGCCTGGACAACCGGATTGTTGTAAGAAACCTGCCTCCGGGCAGTTACACATTGCAGATTCGTGCCATATCCAATGAGGAGAAGTACAAGACCTATGAGACACGGAACATTCAGATTGTCATAACGCCTCCGGCATGGGCCAGTGTATGGGCTATGGCCGGCTATGCAATTCTGTTGGTGCTGGTTATGGCTGTCATATTCCGTATCATTACACTGCACAAACAGAAGAAGGTTTCGGATGAAAAGACCCGTTTTTTCATTAATACGGCCCATGATATACGTACTCCGCTCACATTAATAAAGGCTCCGCTGGAGGAAGCCATAGAAAACCGTATGGTGAATGAACAGGCATTGCCGCATATGAACACGGCCCTTAAGAATGTGAATGCATTACTTCAGCTAACGACCAACCTGATAAATTTCGAACGGGTGGACGTCTACTCCTCCACCCTTTATATATCTGAATATGAGCTGAATTCCTATATGGATAATATTTGTGCCACTTTCCGCAAATATGCCGAGCTGAAACATGTTGATTTTATTTACGAAAGTAACTTTGACTATCTGAATGTGTGGTTTGACAGTGACAAGATGGGATCCATACTGAAGAATGTCCTGTCAAATGCATTGAAGTATACACCTGAAGGCGGAAGTATCCGCATTTATGCCCGCGAGGAAGGAAACTCTTGGAGCATCGAAGTGAAAGATACCGGAATCGGCATTCCCTCATGTGAACAGAAAAAATTGTTCAGGAATTGTTTTCGGGGTAGTAATGTCATCAACCTGAAAGTGACAGGTAGCGGAATCGGTCTAATGTTAGTATACAAACTGGTCAGGCTGCATAAAGGCAGAATTCAGATTCAAAGCACAGAACATCAAGGAACATGTGTGCTGGTTGTTTTTCCGAAAGGGAACAGCCATCTGCACAAAGTAAAGTTTATCTCTCCCAGGACACCTTATGAATGTCCTGAGGCTATCATGCCTGGTGGCGCGTCAGGGTTACCATCCGTGGAAATATCTCAAGAGAGGTCTTTACAACGTGTCCTGATAGTAGAGGACAATGATGACTTGCGCAATTATCTTATTGACATGTTCAAAACGGATTATTATACCCAGTCCTGTCCGAATGGAAAAGAGGCGCTTGCCATAATACGGGAATTCAACCCGGTTCTTGTCATATCCGACATAATGATGCCCGAACTGGGCGGGGACAAACTCTGTTCGACCATAAAAGGCGATCTTGAAACATCCCATATTCCGGTCATTTTGTTGACTGCATTGGGAGATGAGAAAAATATGCTTGAAGGACTGGCAATCGGAGCGGACGCTTATATTACCAAACCTTTCAGTGTGGGGATACTCAAGGCAACGGTCAAAAACATACTTACAAATCGTGCTTTGCTCCGCCAGTTTTATAATTGTATTGAAGATAAAGAACAAAATCTTCCAGTTAATTGCACCGGTACGCTGGATTGGAAATTCATAGCTTCCGTCAAGGAATGCATAGAGGATAACATGGGAAGTCCGGACTTCAATGTAGACTTGCTCAGCAGCCGGCATCACATGAGCCGTACCAGTTTTTTTAACAAATTGAAGGCACTGACCGGTTATGCTCCGGCCGATTATATCCGGATGATACGTCTGCAACATGCCGCACAGTTGCTGAAACAGGGCGAACATACGGTAACGGAAATTGCTGACATGGTTGGGTTCTCGGATGCAAAATACTTCCGTGAAGTGTTTAAGAAATATTATAATGTAAGCCCGAGCAAATTTAATAAAAAGTCAGAAAATTGACGGTTGACAAGCCACTGGTATGAAGCCCCTGTGTCTCAAATATGCTATTCTTCCTCAGGTCTAATCTTCCCGGCGGAAATGATGCGCAAGACACATAGGGCCAATTCCAATAGGGTTACGGGGGTATTTTGTCTAATTCATTCCAATTATCAGATATCTACCCTTTCCTGTGTTTTTCTACTGCCATAAGCACCGGCAGCACAGCACAATACAGCACCAAACAATATAGCGAAGAATGAAATCAGGGCAGACCGCGCAGCTGCATCCGTTGCCTTATCGGCAGCTACCAAAGCCTTATGTTTGATCTCCTTCCATTCCTGTGCCGCCTTTTGTAGACTAGCTTCCAAATTGTCTATCTGTTTTGCGGCTTCCAAACGTGCATTGTCTATCAGATTCATATACTGCTCAACCATTTTATCTGCTTCCGGCTTAGACAGATTGGTATTGTTGGCTATCGCTTTGGCCAGATCATTCCGATCTATATTCTGGTTAAGTTTTTCCGTACGTTGTTTCAAACGTTTCAAAAAGTCATTCACTGTTTCATCCGCTTCTTGAGGAGAAGCAACAATTGTCTTTATGGACTTGCTCAGATCCTCTTTTACCTCCTCCAATTGTTTTTTCAGATAGTCCGGATGCAATTCTTTCACATCACTTTTGGCAAGTGCGGTACGAATATTTTGCGGCATGTCCCCTTCTTTCAGGACTGTGTTGAAATCAATCTTGCCAAATAATTCCTTTGCCTCCTCAGATAATGCGGAAACTCCACTTCCAACAGCATCGCCCGCTCCGGATAAGACACTACCTGTGACGGATGAAACGGCTCCCAGTGCATTCGCTGTCATTTTCGCTGTGCCTACCGCCAAAAAAATACCTAGTATTACAGCAACAATCAACGTGGTAGCCCAAACTAGAAATCCGTGTATTATCCCATCCATACCAGCAAGCTTTCCAGCTACAAAGCCACCGGCAGTCATGCCGGCAACCAGAATGACTGCAGAACCAATCCCTACCGCAGTACCTATGCCCGAAGCGGGATGTTCGGATAACGGATTAAGCATAAATAATCCGATACTTGAGTTTAATATGGACAGCAGTACGGATATCGCCAATACGGTCATGACACCTCCCAACACACTACCCCAGGACACTCTGCCCTTCAGCTCTGCAAAACTTAATTTTTTCATAATTGTCAGGTTTTTAATTAATACTATAATTGATTCCTCATAAAAAAACAACGATAAAAGAAAATTTGTTTGATTTATATTTGTCATTACAATAAATATTTGTGTTAAAAAGCGCATGAATATATAAAGTTATATTTGAAAGACTTATATATAAATTAAAGAGCCATATACCTTAATATACAAAACCTCATTTTATAGCTAACATGGAGTTTTTACGCTTTTGATGCTTCTAAACAGATATTAAATTTCCTCCGATTTTTCGAACTATCCTTTTTTACAAACTGTTTTCTAACAAAGTACAATGACAAAGCAATTTATTATCTTGTATACAATCATAACTATACAACTGATAATATACCGTGTGTGACATTTTATTGTATTACCATTAATTTATTTTTAATTATGAAAAGATCTGTCTTTGCTTTAGCATTAAGCATGGGTATCTTTACCATGCATGCACAAAATGATCGTACCGCTCTTGAAGGCACACGTCCGGGTGACAACTGGTCTATTGAACTGAAAACCGGTGCCGTGACTCCTCTTACCCACAGTGCGTTCTTCAAAAATGTCCGTCCGGCTTTCGGAGTCGGGATCGGAAAACAACTTACTCCCATTTTCGGTTTGGGCATTCAAGGCATGGGGTATGTAAATACCACGGCCAGCAAGACCGCATTTGACGCTTCCGAAGTGAGCGTGTTCGGCAAAGTCAATCTGATGAACCTTTTCGGAAGCTATACAGGCGAACCGCGCATCTTTGAAATCGAAGCCTTGACAGGTATCGGATGGCTGCATTACTATCAGAACGGCCCCGGCGATACAAACTCCTGGTCAACACGCCTGGGCCTGAATCTGAATTTTAACCTGGGTGAAGAGAAAGCATGGACGTTCGGCATCAAACCGGCAGTTGTATACGATATGCAGGGAGATTTTAATCGAAAAAAAAGTCGTTTCAACGCCAATAATGCGGCTTTTGAACTGACTGCCGGATTAACCTATCATTTCATGTGTAGCAACGGTACGCACCATTTCACAACCATGAAACCGTATGACCCGGTAGAAATCGGAGAACTGAATGACGCGGTGAACAACCTGCGGTCACAATTGAACGACAAGGACATGCAGCTGAACAATGCCATGCAGCAGGCAAATAATCTGCAAAGAGAATTGGCTGACTGCAGAACTCAGGCTGCCAACATAGAAACTGTGGTGAAGACCAACCGCATTCCTGAGTCAATCATTACCTTCAGACAAGGGAAATCGGTAGTTGATGCCTCCCAACTCCCCAATGTGGAGCGTGTGGCCACTTACATGAAAAAGCATCCTGAAGCCAGGGTTATCATCAAAGGATATGCTTCTCCCGAAGGCAACCTCGCTTTCAATAAGAAACTGGCAAACGCACGTGCTGAGTCCGTAAAGACCATCCTTGTAAAAAGATACAAGATCAGTGATACCCGCATCACTGCTGAAGGACAGGGAATCGGTGACATGTTCTCGGAGCCGGACTGGAACCGCGTCAGCATTTGTACCATCGAAGAAGGTAAATAACCTTCAAATACGAGTGGAAAATAAATTCTAATAAGATAACTTTTCTATTTTCATCCCCCTCATTTTCCCGTTTTTCAGCAGGAAGTGAGGGGATAATAACAAAATATTATGGACTTACACTCAGGATTACCCTATTGGATCATCAGAAATTCCCTATGGGACTATTTCCATCCTTTGGAAAAGGATCTGTCGACAGATGTCGTCATTGTAGGTTCCGGCATAACGGGAGCCTTGATGGCACACGAATTGTGCCATGCCGGAATAAAATGCTGCATAGTTGACAAACGCAGCATTGCAACCGGAAGTTCCGCAGCAAGCACCGCACTGCTGCAATATGAAATTGACGTTCCTCTTTGTCGGATGGCAAAAATCATCGGCGAGGAAAATGCTGCGACGGCTTACCATGCCTGCCTGCAATCCATTTCTGATATAAAAAGAGTACTGGAAGAAACGGGAGTCAATGCCGGTTTCGAACAACTGCCCAGCCTCTTTTATGCCAGTAGTGCGGCGGATAACAAACTTTTGGAACAAGAACATGAAATACGGCAAAAACATAAGTTGCCGGTCAATCTGCTTGAGAAGAAGAAAATTAGAGAGGAATATAAGGTAAAGACACCCGGCAATGCCCTGATAAATGAGGCATCCGCACAAATGGATGCTTATAGGGCGGCAACCGGACTGTTAGCTTACCATATAAAGGAAAGCGGACTGAAAGTTTTTACCCATACCTCAATAAAAGAGTGTATAGAAACATCTGACGGCTGTATCATGACAACAGACAGAGGACATAAAATTAAATGCGGATATGTAATCATAGCCACGGGATTTGAGGCCGGACAATTCCTTCCTCAGAAAATCATGGATCTGACCTCTACCTATGCACTCGTATCGCATCCGGTAGCTTCCGAACACCTGTGGCCGACACATTGCCTGATTTGGGAAACAGCCGATCCGTATCTATACATCCGCACAACCGATAAAAACCGGATCATCGTAGGTGGTGAGGACGAAAAGTTCAGTGACCCGCAGCGCCGGGATTCATTACTCAGAAAGAAAACCCGTATCTTGGAAAGGAAGGTCAGAAAACTATTCCCCGACCTCCCTTTCGAAACGGAAATGGTATGGTGTGGCACATTTAGTACCACCAAGGACGGACTACCCTTCATCGGCAACTGGCCTGACAAGGAACGAATGTTTTTCGATTTGGGATATGGGGGAAACGGAATTACTTTCAGCATGATCGGAGCACAAATAATCTGCCGTCAGCTACAAGGTATGAAAGATGAACGCAGCGGTATTTTCGGCTACGAAAGAATCGAAAAATATTGGTAAAGGCAAGAAATGCACCGATCACTGTCAATGACCGGTGCGTTTCTTTGTATCGGGATATCACTGTACAATTAATATAAACAGTTATGCAACCATCAATACCTTTCGATACCTGTTCCCAACCACTGTGCCATACGGGGCTTACCATAAAAATAATAAAACAGCAATCCTACCCAACTGGTGAAAACCACCAATACGATGGCTATCAGTTTCCTCTCTGCCGGTGCATGAATGCGCCATATTTCCAAAGCGGCCCTGATAGTCAGCACCAGTCCAACAATCCATATTACGAATCCAACCATAATTTATTCACATGTAAGGTTTACTACTGGCAAAATAATAAATTACAAAAATCAGCCAAGTTTTTTACTTGCTTCCTTTTTAATTTCATTATATCCTTTCTTTATTTCCTTTTGAGCCTTCTCAGCCCCTTGCTTGACATCTTTCTTTGTATCTTTCCATGCATCCTTTACTGCATCAGCGCTGTCTTCTGCCTTATCGGAAATTTTGTCTGCGGCATCATTGATGTCTTTTTTCACTTTTTCCACCTGGTACTTTGCCCGATCCTGTTCTCTTTTGTCACGACAGGACGTGAAGGACACCACAAACGTCAATACAAAAACTATTAATAATATTTTTTTCATATTCATACTGTTTTAATGATTAAAAGACTGTCCGGAAACCGGATTCCCGGACAGTCCATACAAATTTCAAGGTTCTAAGTTCTTACTTCTTCTCTGCTTTCTTGCATGAGGCAGAAGACTTACATTCTTGGGCATGGGCACTCTTTTTTGTGCTCTTTGCCTCTTCCTGTTTCTTTTCTGTTTTCTTGGTCATAATTAAAATGGTTTATGGTTAATAATTACAACGGATTTAAACCGATGTTCTTTTCAAATCACTGATACTTGCACCAAGACATCTCCTTCTTGGGAGTAGACGCCAGCACCTGCCCGCTACGCTCCTTGGACAATTGTGCTTCTTTTCTGGCAATCTCTTTTTCCGACCGGTCGGTACCTTCCGGTTTTCGATCCAGCAATCCATCCGTGCTTCTCACTTCTTCAAGTGGTTGTTCTATATATTGCCACTGTTCCTTTAGCTGCGTGCTCTCCCCTTCATTCCAAGGTCCACGAGCGTCATCGCCTTTCGACAGATCAAAATATAAATTGCTGTATTTGGGAGATGTTTGAAATACTCCAGGCGGGAAATTGGGCTGAATTGTTTCCAAAGCAGCCTCAAACTGCTGGTAATGTGTCACTTCACGAGTCATGAGAAAACCAAGCGTTTCCTTTACCAAAGGATCGTCCGTCAACTGGAGAAGATTTTCATAGCCTATTTTGGCGCGTGCCTCTCCTGCCATGTTGGAACGAAGATCCACCGTCAATTCTGCCGTAGCAGACACATAGGTGGCACACCAAGGATTTCCGTTACTGTCTGTCAAAGCCGGACTGCCGGGGGCTCCTACCAAAAATTGTGGATTGGTGAATGCCTGATGGATCAGGTCCTCTTTAGCAGACTTACCGCTCATCATCGTGCGGAGCGGCGTATCTTCAAGCGCATTCTTCATTTCTCCATTCACCGGTCCCAAAAGCATCTGAATCGTGGCCCCTACAATCTCCAGATGTCCGAACTCTTCTGTGGCAATATCCATCAACATATCATATTTATCAGGGAATGGATTGTGACAACTGAAAGCCTGCACAAAATATTGCAAGGCGGATTTCAATTCTCCATTCGCACCGCCGAATGCTTCAAGCATCACACGTGCAAAACGCGGATCGGGTTGTGAAACCCGGGCGTTGAACTGCAAATCTTTTACATGATAAAACATAATCTTTTCAATTTAAAGTCAATAATTCAGGTTTATTCAGGTGAGTCTTCCATACACCCGCCCAGTTTATACAACTCAAATTCATACTTCCTTATGTAGGAACAGTCTGCATCACATATCTTTTTTGATCCGCCCTGCTGCCGGCAGACGGCATGCACCTGTTTCCAAACAATCTGCCACAACGAAGCCTGTATGCCTCGAGAGCTTTCTTTTTCTCCTCGTTACAGCCTTCAGCGTATGCCAACAGGCACATCCGGTACAGTTGTTCATAGTTTTCCCATCTGCCATTGGACGGCAATTGACGTTTCAAATGTTCCTTCCATTTCATAAGCGTATGAGTTATTAGCAAGTTATCTGTTCCGATTTATTTCTTAGCTTCGGAAGCCATTGCATGCATTTTGTTCTTAAAATCGTCTGTTTTCTCAGCAAGGCCGAATGCCTTGTCGGCCATCTTATCCGCTACGGTCTTTCCAGCATCCACCGCTTTTCTTTGGCTTCATCCAACATGTCTTCCGCCTGGCCGGTTATCTTATGAAAGGTGTCACATACTTTTTCCTTCAGTTTCTTGGCTTTTGAAGTACGTGAAAAACGGTAAGCCAAAGCACCGATGACCGAACCTACTCCCAGACCGATCCATAAACTAGAATTTCTATTTTCCATAATCAAGTTGTTTTTAAATGGTTAAAATAATTAAAGGTCAATTCTCTTTTTGTTATTAAATAATGAAACAATCCACAACAAAACGACAGCTCCTACAATTGAAGTTATCAGACTGCCCAACAGACCTGTCGTTGCGATTCCCAGCAGACCGAACACCCATCCACCCAAAACACCGCCGACAACACCTACCAGCAGATTAGTAAACAGGCCAAAGCCGCCGCCCCGCATAAATTTGCCAGCAACGAATCCGGCAAGAATTCCGATAATAATGTACCATAGAAAATACATAGGCTGATTTTTTAAGTTATACACTCGGTTTAGAATTTACATGTAAATATAGAAATTGATATATCATCACTTTATCCGTCCGGGGGAGTTTGAAAATAAACAAGCTATTGCCCTGATGACAGGACTGACTACCAGTCTGGCCCGCAAATCAAAACTTAAACTTTTCATGGCTATAAATTCTAATAATGAAACAATCCTGATATTTTACTATCTCAAAACAATGCGGTTTTAATCAGTTACAACAATCCGAACCCCATATACCCCATTTTTCATAAACTGGCAATTCGGCATACAACCAACTCTAACCCATGTCATATACTGAGAAACAAAGCATTAAAAAAATAGTTCAGGATATAAAAACGGAATTAACATCATTTTCTACTTTATGAAAAAATAAAAAAGAGCACTCATATTAGTACAAACATTCCATACGTATGTAACTATATATAGCAAACAAATGTAGCCAAACATTTGTTGTTTGCTTCAGGGGGGGGACCCTTCTTTAAAAAAACATTTTATTAACTAAATGCTTTAATTATGAAAAATTTAATTTTACTGGCCATGATTACACTGGCATCAGTGGGCATGAATGCCCAAACAGTAAAAAAGGAGAAGGCTCCTTAATGGGAAATGTCGGTTATCAGACCAATTATGAAAGATTCGGTCTGGGAGTACAGGGACGCTATGCGATAGCAAATAATCTTCGGATTGCTCCGGATGTAACTTTCTACTTTCCTAAAGACAAAATTACCGGTCTGGATGTAAATGTGAATTTCCATTATGTATTCAACTTTAAAGAAGACGGACAGGGATTTTCTGTCTATCCTCTTGCAGGCATCGGTATGCAAAACAATTTCTATGGAAAAAAGAGTGTGGAAACAAACGGACAAGAAGTGGAAATGGACCGGAGTAACTCTACCAAATTCGCCTTCAACTTGGGAGGAGGTATCACATTGCCTATTTCCGAACGCAGTTATCTGAATGCTGAAGCGAAGTTTATGTTTGCCAAAGATGACAATGCATCAATTATGCTGGGATATGGGTATCGTTTCTAAAAAAGGCAGGATATCCTAGTCTATTTTTTATTCTTTCAGGCATGGATTAAATGGATTCCCACGTTTTTACAATTTTATGTTACGTTTGGCCATATGGCTCCATGCCTGAAGACGCTTGAAGAAAGTATGTCGGGTAACTCCATCCATTAAGAATAACATTTTATTTTAGATTTTCAACAGTTTGATACAACCTTTTGAAGGATAAACTTTTAGCGGAGTATTTGAGAAATAAAGATAACAATTTAGCAACCATGCGAATTTCAGCAATTTGGGCGCTATGCTGTCAAATAACTCATTTAAGTACAAAGATATGATAATTTTCTGAAAGGACAATGTATTTGACTGATTTATCACGACAGTGTATGTTGATGGCCATTCTCACAAAAGCAATAATGAAACGGGAACAAACACTTCGGCTATGTATAAGAGTGTCTGTTCCCAATTTTTACTTTGCATTATAATTCTGCATATATCTCCCTCCAATATTATTTTCTACGACCTTGGAAATAGGGAATTTATCAAATAGAATCATATAGCAATGATGCAAACTAAGAATAGCATCTTGTAAATCAGGGTTTGTTTCTAAATCCACAATATTCAACCCTACATTTTTGCAATCCTGTTTAGATAAATGTCTGCTGTGTGAATAGCTCTTATTATGATTCAAAAATACATTCTTGATTTTATCAAAATCTATCTGAGGATTAACTTCTTTCAGCCATTGTTCTGCCAATTGAAGCTGACCATGCAACTGCATTTTCATACGCAGTTAAAAATGTAGGATGATATTTAGAAATAATAGTTTACCATAATCCTAACGAAGCTTGATTAGCAGATACCTCATTAACAGTTCGTTTGAATTCATCTATAACAGCTTGACACGCTATTCCACCCATTTGAGGGTCTATGGGACCTAATGAAGATTGTTCCCCCATTATAATCTCTCTGCAAGACATAGCAACCATAGTACCAGCCGACATAGAAATTTGAGGGATAAAAGCTCTCACATCACCATTAAAAAGACTTTTTAGATATGTAACGATGCTTTCTGTTGCAGCAATATCCCCACCTGATGTATGAAGGATAAAATCAAGTCCTTTTGCTTTATCCAACTTATATACTGTTGTCATAAAAGCATTTTTGTCTTGTTCATCAATTGACACATGAGGAGCATCAGATGTTTTCAGCCACCCAAAATAGTATGCTATCACATTTCGTCCTGTAATAGAATGTATTTGGGTTAAATACTGTTCACGTATATATGTTATTGTGTCAGGCTCCGTCATTTTCGTTGGATTGTCTTTTAGTCTTAACGACTTCTGCGTTGATAGTCAGCATATTGTACACTGTTTAATCGGTGAAACAACAGCTATATATTGGGACTAAATCAACCAAGAGCAACAGATTCATATCTGGAGGGTCTGTAAACAAAAGAAAACTGTATTTCCTTAGGAATCAGCCTTTTACTTTGTGGACCAGCCTGGGCTTGAACCAAGGACCTCCAGATTATGAGTACGATAAAATGATATTCAGTGACAGTCTGCTTTACTAATATTAATTGATTATCAGTAAGTTGTGAATTTTACTATTTTCTATGAAACTCACTAAATACCCCTAACTGAAACCGTTTGTTTACGCAGAATTAGAGGGTAGTATTAGGCATATTTGGCATAAGTATCATCTCTTGTTTTGCTCAAGTTATAGCTATGTCGCAAATAATTTATGTTTTTGCGACAAATCAGACAATGGCTCTAAACATTGAGTATAAAGATACTCTGACACTTTTAAGTCCAACTCTAGCGCTAAATATGAATACTCTGACACTACTGATATTTGCTCTAACACCAACCTAAGCTGCAACTCTGGCATTTCTCGGTATCATGCGTCTTAAAAACAACCAAGACTAAGTATTACTGTAGTGAGAACTTGGTTTATGTCAGTACTTTAGGTCGCTTTTAGCATAAATCATTCGATCTTCTTTATGAAGTGAAAGAATATCACTATATTTGCAATCAAATAACAAAATTTACCAGTATGGAAACAGATATAAACCGTCTGAAAGTTGTTTTAGCAGAAAAGAAGAGGACAAATAAATGGCTATGTGAGCAATTAAACGTCAATCCTTCCACAGTTTCAAAGTGGTGTACAAATAGCTCACAGCCTGACCTTGAAACCTTGGTTAAAATATCACATCTGTTAGATGTGGAATTGGACGATTTAGTAAATAAGAAATTCATAATTTCTCAGTAATAAATCAAATGTCTGAGTTATGATAAAAATCCGAAAATGAGGAATAAACGTATTGAATATATAATAGATGAAATTCTTGACCAGTATGCGTATGCTGATGAGTCTACCCGGCCATGGATTATAGGATTCAGTGGAGGAAAAGATTCAACAGTATTATTAATGCTTGTATGGATAGCACTCGAAAAATTAAAAGAATTACCGGGGCCGTTTCAACTTCGTAGACCAATATATGTAGTATGCAATGACACAATGGTTGAAAATCCTATAATTGCATCATATGTTGACCAAGTTTTAGAACAGATAGAAAAGAAAGCGAGAGAAGAAGACTTGCCAATTTTTGTCAGGAAGACTACACCTCGATTGGAAGATTCATTTTGGGTGAATGTTATCGGGAAAGGTTATCCTGTCCCGAACACTGCATTTAGATGGTGTACTGAGAAAATGAAAATTAAGCCTACAGCTCGTTTTATAATAGAACAAGTTGACGAGTGTGGGGAAGCTATAATCTTAATTGGAACAAGAAAAGCAGAAAGTGCGACTCGAGCCCGTTCCATTAAGAAACATGAAATTCATGGTAAGCGACTCACAAATCATACATTATTGGCAAATACATACGTCTATGCACCAATTAAAGAATTGTTGTTAGAAGAGGTATGGTATATAATAAACACCATTCCTTCCCCTTGGGGATTTGATAACAAAATCTTGTTTAACATTTATCTTGATGCAAGTGCAGACGATTACGAATGTCCAACGGTTGTTACAGACAAAAGTCATGGTTCTTGTGGCCAAAGTCGTTTCGGTTGTTGGACTTGTACTGTTGTAAAGGATGATAAGTCCATGCGTTCGCTTATAAAAAATGGGCGAGAATGGATGCAACCGCTTTATGATTTTAGGTTGAAACTGGATCAAGAACGTAATATCATTGAGAACCGATTTCCATTGCGACGCGATGGAAGAAAGGCTGTGAATGATATGGGACCCTACACTTTCACATATAGAGCCCAATTGTTGGAGGGCCTACTGAATATTCAACATGAATTACAACAACATACTCCAGAGATAAAACTCATTTCTGATCAAGAATTGATTGCAATTCAAGTGAATTGGTATCGAGATTTTAACTTTGCACATCAAGTATCAGAAATCTATAATAAAATCTATAATTCCTCATTAAATATGGAAGAGGGCAAAATGAAAAATAAATTGGAAGCAGACTTAATGCGAGAAATTTGCCAAGAAAACATTGAAGAAGGTGAATTGATTGAACAACTTCTTATGCTTCAGAAAAGCAAGTCACTCATGCAACGACGCCGTGGTTTAAAAACAGAAATTGAGTCTCGTTTAGAGGAATTTGTAAATAAAAGAAATCATGACGATACGCGAAATAGAACTTGATAATTTCCGAATTTATAAAGGAAGAATAGGATTGAACTTTTCCAGATGGGAATAAAATCTGATTATCGTCAGTGGTAATAATGGTTTCGGTAAAACAACTTTTCTCATGTCATTAGTTTGGTGCCTATATGGTAAGAACATGGGAAAAGTCGATGAACTATACCGTAAAGAAATTGACGAAAAAGGAGGTTATAGCAAGTACATCGGCAACAGTCTCAACTTTGCTGCACAGAAAGAAGGTGAAACCCGATTTTCTGTGTCCGTAACATTTACAGATGTAGAAATCCCTGATACTCCTTGTACTGAAATAGCAATTGTTCGTTCATATGATAGTGCAACGAATTATGATGACGAGTTAGAAATTTTGATTGATGGTCGAAAGAACGATCTGTTCACAGGGTCAAAAGAGGAAATCACAAAAGAAGAGGAGATATTTATCCGAGATTATATACTCCCAATAGAAATTGCAAAATTCTTTTTCTTTGATGCTGAAAAGATTGTTTCGTTTGCTCAAATCAACACACCAGAACAACGTAGGGATTTAAGTCTTGCGTATTCTCAAGTTCTTGGGATACAAAAATATGAGGATTTGAAAAATGAATTAGTCAGAATTCAGGATGACTATAGAAAAGCATCTGCCAAACCACAAGAGAAACGTGAGTTTAATGCATTAATTGCGGATATTGATTTCAAAGAAAGCGAAATAGATCGATTGTCCGAAGAAATCACCAATTTGGAAGATGACAGAGTAATCAAACGTCATAATTCGGCTGAACTTCAATCAAAATTGATTAGGGAAGGTGACATGATGTCAGCAGATGAATTGGTGAGATTAAATGAACGAAAGACGGAACTTGATACAGTATTAAGGGAAGCAGATGACAGTCTTAAAGATTTATACAGCCTTATTCCATTTGGTTTGGCAGGAGGGCTTATGGCTGAACTTTCTTCCCAATTAGAAACGGAAAAAGCATATAAGCAGAATAAACTCCAACTGGAAGGGGTCAATGATAAAACTGATGTCATACTTGGTGATATTGAGGAAGCAAAGAGAAAACTGCCTTTCCCCATTGATATAAAAGCTCGGAATTTCTATGAATCTCAAATCAGGCAACTCATCAAAAAGCATTTTTACAATGTTTCAGATGAAAGTAAGTTTGAACACTTCTGTACATTGCATGATTTTAGCCAAGGACAAGTCGAAGAGTTTATGTGTATCATTATGAAAATCAAAGAGAGTAAATCTTCTTTTGAAAATCTAATCAATAAATATACGAAAGCTAAAGCCGAATTATACACGATTGAGAAAAACATTCGCGAGGCTGAGAAAAAGGCAGAAAGTGATTATGTTCAAAATTTGAGGACACGAAAAGAAAATATCGACCGTCAAATAGATTCTATCGGAGAAGAAATCGGGAAAAAGCAAAGCGAAATAGAGACACTTAAAGACCAAGTGATTGCTCATAAAAAACAAAAGGAAATTCTCTCAAAAAAAATAATGTTTCGGATCAAAATCGTGCGGTTGATAACGAGGCTACACGCCTTATTCACACAATACAAAAATTTCTTATTCGTTTTAAGGAAGAAAAGAAAAAGGCTCTTGCAAAGAAATTGGAAGCAAAACTTCAATCTTATTTGCATAAAACCAATCTTGTTAAGAAAGTAATTGTTGACATCAATGGCAACGGTGATGATGTTGACATTTGTCTATTTGGATATGATGATAAAAAATTGACAATAGTATTCTTTCCATGGGTGAACGCCAAATGTTTGCATCTGCACTTTTAAGTGCTTTGGTTGATGAAACAGAAATAGAGTTTCCTGTTTTCATAGATAGCCCAATGCAGAAATTTGACCCGCAACATACAAAGAATGTACTCACGAAGTTCTATCCAAATGTTTCAAAGCAAGTGATTCTCTTTCCTCTTCTTAAAAAAGAATTGACGGAAGAAGAATATCAATATATTCAACCGATTGTAAATAAATCCTATTTGATAAACAATGAAAAGGATGGTTCGCACTTTGTTGAAGTGAAACCAGAGAATCTTTTCGAGGAATATAATAATAGCGGATATGCAAATTAATATCAAAACATCTGGCGAAAATCAAGCCATTGTAACCCAATTAACAAAAAAACTTACTGGGGGTACAAAAGAAAACGTGATAGCTCGTATTGCATTAGGCTATTCTCTGTCTACAGGTAAACGCTTTACCCAACAGGAATTTTCTGCGTACGATTCACAAGGCAAAGAATACAAAGACCATATTCTGTTTGATGGAGACAGTATAGAGATTTCTATATTGCCTTAATTTGTCAGGCATATGGAATAACTAAAAATGACGAGCTTATTCCCAAATATATAAAGCTACATATTGACCATGGATTAGAAAAGATAAATTATCTGTTTGAAAATAATCCACAATATACTTTCTTCGATTTCTTAACTGAATACTTCAGAAAGGGAATTGATATGATTGAGGATACCCCAGAAAGATTCGATTGCGTTGAGAATCGAAATCAGCATATCACAAAAAGCTCTTTTTCAGGACCAATTCAAATAAAAGTAGGCTATAATATTTCAACAGGCGAAAATATATACTGTTGTTTCAATGACTCCACTCGTTACAATAATCAACATATTGCTGTAGCGGGAAAGTCTGGCTCTGGTAAGACTCAATTCGCACTAGAGTTTCTTCGTCAACTATATAAGCAGACACAAGGTCAAGTCAATTTCCTATTCCTTGATTTTAAGGGATTGAGTGAGGATGACAAAATTAAAATGAGCGACTTTTTTACAGAAACTCATACAGAATGTATAAATGCACCTCACACACCATTTCCTTTGAACCCCGTTTCGTTCATTGATAATGTTAACGAAAAGAACAAACTGGTAGGTATAAATAAGTTTGTTGACATTATTGCTAAATACTCCAATATCGGCAAGAAGCAACAACAAACACTAAAAGATGCTACCAAAGAAGCGTTTATTCAGCATAAAGATGGCAAACATCCTTCATTGAAGGAAATTTATGATTTGGTAATTGAGTCGGTCGGTGATAACCGTGATACTCTTACTGAAATTATGGAACGTCTTAGTGAATATGAACTTTTCGCGTCAAGAGTTAATGACCCAAGTATCTTCCTAAATAACAATTATTATTTTTCTCTATCAGGTGAGCTCGATAGTACTGTCCGATTCACGTCAATTTTTCTCATCATTAACTACATCTTCAATGTATTCACGAATATGGGTGGTACAGAAGTAGTCGATGGCAGCCGAAGTATGCGTTATGTATTAATGATTGATGAGGCTCACGATTTGTTCCGTGAAAAGAAGTCTTTGGAGATTTTAGATTATGACAAGTAATATGTTATGTAAAGTGCAAGACTTATAAAGTGAGCAAACTTATTGAATATTAAAGAATTTGTTTAGTCCCTTCGTATAAAAACTTCTCATTATATTGCATTCTGTATATATCCTAATTATTAAAGAATGATTTTATGGAAAAAGTAGAAATTAAAAAGCTTATTGAGCAATGTCTCAATTATTTTTATGAAAGTGGTTATGCGAAGGGCACTATTGACTATTACAAGTGTTTGTGGACAAAAGGCATTTTACAGTACATGTCGGACAAAGGGATTGATATGTATACACCTGATGTAGGTGCGAAGTTTATAGAGTCCACTCAACATCAAGACATGAGTAATCATGAATGTGAAAGGATACGTAGTATACATGCTCTTAATGACATTATGACTGTCGGATATATTAGAAAGCAATGTGTTAGAGCAGCTTTCTACCCTCTTGATGGTGCTATTGGAAAACAGATGGAGAAGTTGGTTCTACATTTGATTTCTTTACGCCGTGGCAAAAATACGTTAAAGCACTATCGTTCATGTTTGGGTAATTTTTTGTATTACTTAGATATGATTGGAGTACAAAATATAAAGCAGATAACAGAGGAACATGTTATACGGTTTCTTTCTTCCCAACAGCTAAACAGGGAAAAGACTTTGTCTATTATTCGATGCCTCTTTCTTTTTTGGAGACAAGAGAACATTATAGATGGACGATTTGAGGAATTCTTCGCTACATATAAATTACGAAAGAAAGAACGCATACCATCATATTATACAACGGAAGAGATTAAGGTTATAGAAAATTCTGTATCGCGAAGTAGTGCTTTGGGCAAGCGCAATTATGCAATGATTTTATTAGCATCAAGATTGGGCTTGCGTGCTTCAGACATTATGAGTTTGAAGTTCTCAGATATAGATTGGGATAATGATCTCATTAGATTGAGGATACAAAAACAGGTAAAACCATTGAACTTCCATTATTGGCAGATGTCGGTAATGCCATAATAGACTATCTTAGATATGGACGTCCAGCATCTACTTCCCAAAACATATTTCTATCAAGTCGTGCCCCGTATATTGCTGCCACTCAGTCTATGGTTTGTGGTAATATCAATAAAATAATCCGCCTGTCTGGTGTAAATATTGATAAAAAACGCCATGGTCCTCATTCTTTACGGCATTCCTTAGCAAGTAATATGCTTGAAAATGGGGCTACCATGCCTATTATATCAGAAGTTCTTGGACATCGCAACACTGAAACAACGATGACTTATCTAAAATAAACCTTGTAGCTTTAAGGAAATGTGTATTACCTGTACCACCTATTCCAGATAGTTTTTATACGCAGAAAGGAGGAGCATTTTATGGCTGAACAGTTCAATTACAGTAGTGTTTTATCTCCATACATTAAACGAATGTTGGAAATCCGGAAATCAATGGGTATTGTTGATTCTCGTGTAAGATGGATACTTAAAGAATTTGATGATTTTGCTAATTCCATAGGATTGCAGGAACCACATATAACAGAAGAGTTTGTTAAGAGATGGCA
>ENA-OQJP01000235-OQJP01000235.1-human-gut-metagenome-genome-assembly--contig:-NODE-235-length-19538-cov-2.530112_pt1 | contig 19538 bp, 28 predicted proteins | sample MGYA00242611_ERZ504778 | MGnify/ENA primary metagenome ERZ504778 (study PRJEB26092, sample SAMD00036349) | human gut metagenome | host: Homo sapiens | study: EMG produced TPA metagenomics assembly of...
ACCAACGAAGCTGCCATGATTGGCGTTGAAACCCGTACATCGGCTCCGGTGCGCATTGTCAGAGATAAAGACACCTTGCAGCATGTCCGTTTGAAAGGACTGTTTCCCTGCGGAGAGGGAGCCGGATATGCAGGCGGCATCGTGTCGGCAGGTATCGACGGAGAACGGTGTGCGGAAGCCGCAGGCCGGCTTTTGCTGCAATGAGAGCAGCAGAGTTCCGCATGCAGGTGAAATTCATTTCCCCGCATTGCAAGGATGATACAAAAATAATCCGTACTTTTGCGGGCAAACCTATACCGTTATGACAGCTCCCGAAATAGCAATCGTCGCTCCCAACACATTGACCTCTTTGGGATTGCAGAACCTTCTGGAAGAGATTATCCCAATGGCTACCATCCGTGTGTTCCGCTCCTTCGCCGAACTCATGGATGATACGCCCGACATGTATGCCCATTATTTCATCTCTTCCCAAATATATTTCGAGCATACCTCATTCTTCCTGCCCCGAAAGCCCAAGACCATCGTACTGGCAGGCGGCGACAACCAGCCTCAGCTATCGGGCGTGCCGACCCTGAACATCTATCAGGACGAGAAAGGCCTCGTAAAAGACATTCTGCAGCTTCATCGGTACGGACACCAGCACGGACACCCCGACAAGCAACCGGACGGTCTCCGCTCCGCCATGCCGCCTCATGCCGCCGGCAACGCCGATGCCCACGAGCTTTCCGCCCGCGAGATAGAAGTGCTGGTGCTCATCACCAAAGGACTTATCAACAAGGAGATTGCCGACAAACTGAACATCAGCCTCACCACCGTCATCACCCACCGCAAGAACATTGTGGAGAAACTGGGTATCAAGTCCGTATCGGGACTGACAATCTATGCCGTGATGCACGGCTACATCGATGCCGACAGGATATAAACCGGATGGCAATCCCCCTGCCGCCCCGCATCTCCCGGCATCATAATCCTCATAAATTAGGATTGCACGGGCTGGAGATTTCGCGTTACTTTGCAAGCGAAACAAAACCAGTTATGAAACAATATAAGATTATTCCCCTGATTCTGACGTTCCTCACTGCCGGTAATGTGTCGGCAGCAGATTTGGACACCTTGAAAGTAGTAGACGTGGAAGAAGTCCTCGTCATCGCAGCCCCCAAAGAAAACCGCAAGCTGCGCGAACAGCCCACAGCCGTCACCCTGCTTTCGCAGCAGGACATGCAGGCGGCACAGGTGAACTCCATCAAGAACCTGACCGGACTCGTTCCCAACATGTTCATCCCCGACTACGGTTCGCGCCTTACTTCCGCCGTCTATATCCGCGGTATCGGTTCGCGCATCAACACGCCGTCCGTGGGACTGTATGTGGACAATATCCCCTACATCGACAAGTCCGCTTTCGACTTCGACTACTCCGACATCGAACGCATCGACGTACTGCGCGGCCCGCAAGGAACGCTGTACGGACGCAATGCGATGGGCGGACTGATTAAGATTCACACCAAATCGCCTTTCTCCTATCAGGGCACGGACTTGCGCATCGGCGCAGGCACGCACAATGCCTACAACACTTCGCTGACGCATTACCACCGGGTGTCCGAGCATTTCGCTTTCTCTACCGGCGGCTTCTATGACTACGAAGGCGGCTTCTTCCGCAACGCAGCGCTGGAGAATAAGAAGACAGACAAGAGCCAATCGGCCGGCGGACGCTTCCGCGGCATCTACCTGCCTTCCGAGAACTGGAAAGCAGACCTGAACGTGAGCTACGAATACAGCGACCAGGGCGGCTATCCGTACTATTATACCGGCAGCGTCAACCCCGCCGCCCAAAGCGAAGAGATGAAATCCTACATCGGCACAATCTCCAACAACCGCGAAAGCAGCTACTACCGTAACCTGCTGAATACAGGGCTGAACCTCGAATATCAGGCGCAGCGCTTCACCCTGAGCGCCGTAACGGGCTATCAGTTCCTGAAAGACCGCATGTTCATCGACCAGGATTTTACGGCGAAAGACATCTATACGCTGGAACAGAAGCAACGCATCCATACCCTGGAGCGAAGAGATTGTGATGAAAAGCAAAGGCAGCAGCCGGCTGGCAATGGGCTACGGGCGTCTTCGGCTTCTACCAGTGGCTGAAAACCGACGCTCCGGTGACCTTCAGGGGAAGACGGCATGGGAATGCTGGGGCAGATGCTGGGCAGTGTAATCCCGTCCAAAATAGAAGTTCCCCTGCCCATGCCCGGTATGGGAATCAATATCCTGCCGTCCTTGCGGCCCGGCAACAGCAATCTGCTCATCAACGGTAATTTCGACACACCGCTTCTCAACGGAGCGTTGTTCCACCAGTCTACTTTCCGGGACCTGTTCGGCCTTACGGGATTATCTTTCACCGCCGGTCTGCGCCTGGATTATGAGAAGATGAAGATGACCTACGACTCCGGCACTGCAATGGACTATACGGTAGGTATCAAAGGAGAAATGGTGCGGGGCGGGCAGGTTATCAAAGAAATACCGATGATGCCCGAAACGGCGCTCACCGTACAGTCGCGCTACCACGGTTCCATCGACAAGGATTACCTGCAACTGCTGCCGAAGTTTGCCCTTCAATATGACTTCAAGAACAATCGGGGCAACGTCTATGCAACCGTGAGCAAGGGCTACCGTTCGGGCGGATACAACATCCAGATGTTCTCCGACCTGTTGCAGTCCAGCCTGAAAAACGACATGATGCGGCAGACAAAAGAGGAGATTCTGAAAGCCGTAGAGGGTTCTCCCAGCGCATCCTACAAAGACCTTATCAACGAAATGTTCCCCGAGCAGGCGAGAATCCCGACGCCCGCTCCGCCACCGAATACAAACCGGAGCAAACCTGGAACTACGAAATCGGTACTCACCTGAATCTTTTCAATAACCGTCTGCGTACCGATGCCGCACTCTTCTGGCTGGAGACGCGCGACCAGCAAATCTCACGCTTTGCAGGAGCAAGCGGCTTGGGACGCGAAACGGTGAATGCAGGCAAAAGCCGCAGCCTCGGCGCCGAACTGTCCCTGGCTGCCGCCATTACTGCCGACTTCACGCTGAACACCAGCTACGGCTATACGTATGCCACCTTTAAGGACTACGTAACCAATGCCCGCGTCAACGGACAGCTTCAGGAAATCAGCTACAACGGCAACTACGTGCCTTTCGTTCCCAAACACACGCTGACCGTAGGCGGACAGTACATTTTCCGCATCAACCCGGGATATTGGCTGGAGCGCATCCAACTGAATGCCGGATACACCGGTGCGGGACGTGTGTACTGGACGGAAGAGAACACCGTCAGCCAATCATTCTACGGCACACTGAACGGACGCATCAGTTTCCAGAAAGGCCGCGGACAGATAGACTTCTGGGTGCGCAATGCACTGGACAAGGATTACGCCGCCTTCTATTTCGAAAGCATGGGCAACGGATTTATGCAGAAAGGACGCCCCATCCAGGCCGGAATAGAACTGCGTTGCAGATTTTAGCAAACAGAGTTTGCCGACTTTTACAAGCAGGTAAATCAGGATTGTAAGCCTCTTAATATAAACCGGTTGCGTGTACCAAAGTAATACCCCGCTTTGGTACACGAAATACCAAACCGTTGGTACGGGAGCTACCAAGCATTGGTACGTGAAGTACCACACTATGGTACGCGGACTACCAAGCGTTGGTACACGGAGTACCAACTGCCGGTAGCCGAGGTACCTCCCTTTGGAATGCGAAGTACCGCCAGCCGATACCGGCAAATAACCTATTCGTTGATTGCCCCGCAATGCGGGCAAACCCCTTTCGCCCCTATTTTCTGTCCGCAATTGCCGCAGCGATAGCGAGATGCCGCCAGTGACGAACGCAGTTTCCTGAAGAACACCCACACAAATACGGCTATAAACAGATAACCGATGTATATATGGGTAGTCAGTATAAAGAAGAAATAACAGAAAATGCAACAGGAAGCCAGCCCCAACAGATAGAACACAGCCGCTTCCGGACTCAGTTGGCGGAACAAATCGTCGAGCACCGCCAGCAGTACGATGACAAACAGCCAAAGGCTCATCAGGAAAACGGATAGCACGAACGGCACTTTAAACGGTGAGAGTGTGGGGTTGAAATAAAAATGCTGCCACGTCTCCGGCACAAACACCTGCATCGACTCGTACACCGTGGCACTGAACGCCAGCAACAGACACAGCAACAACGGATATACACTGTCTATATCATTGAAGTAGACCATTTGCAACTGCTTCCGCCTGAACGCGCGAAACAACCATGCCGACCACAAACAGCGCAAAAATAACGATGAAATAGGAAGCATGCGTATCGCTGAACAGGTAAATGGCCTGCGAGATACTGTCCGTAGGCACAAACGCCCGGATCATGCCTTTTCCCGAAGCCAGCCCTGCACTTCCTGAGAATGGGCGAGCTTGACCCATACGCTGTCCACACTGTCCGTCGGGTGGATGGCAAACTCCGCCACCACCACTCTGTCTCCCTTGTACAGTGTATTATAGCAGTCCTTTACAGGCAGGCAGGCTATCGTCACCGAATCTTCCTGCACTTCCAGATTCGTGTTCCACGTATAATGACGCTCGTACAGATAAGCCAGCGAATCGCGGGTCTTTGCCCCCAGTTTCCCGTCTTCCAGGTCCGGACGGGGATAATGGCAAGAAGAACCGAGAATAAGGTATAAAATATAAAATATGAAATTTAAGTATAAGGTATGAGGCATAAGGTATAAAGAGCGGGACGCACGTTGTACGGTGGCGCTGTGTTTACGGCTGTTTATGTTTGTTTCTTCTTTCTTCATATTATATACTTTGGGCATTCATTCTCAATCATCTTCACTATCCGTTATGCGTATTCCCCCATACCTTATATTTCATTCTTTATACCGTATGCTTTATACGTAAGCTCCATCCTTGGCTTTTAACTGCTGACTTTCATTTGGCAGTTCTTGCAGTCGAAAGTGAGGCGGAAACGTTTTCCGTCTGTTCCTACCAGGTAGTAGGGTTCCCGGTACGGGGAATGTCCCTTTTGATGTGTAGGACACCAGCCCATGCTGTAACGCAGGCAATGTTTGCAGAACATGAGTACGGCTTCGGGTACGGCCTGCTTCTCGTATGCCGGTTCCACGGAAGCTACTCCGTGAGCCTGATAAAAGCTGCGGGCGGCGGTATTCATCACATTGCCCAGATAGGTCAGGGATGTTGCCGGGAAACGGTGGCGGGTGGGTTTCCACACGTGCAACTCACGACGGTAAGTAATGCGGCGGGCGGCAGTCAGCTTGTCTATCGCCTGGCGACGCCAGTCGGCTATCACCGAGGCGGGGTATGAACCAGTTCTGCGACAGGTTGATTTGCAATGGCGGGAGCTGTTGTTGCCGAGGGGCTGTCCGTGCCGCCGAGAGGCATGACCTCGAAAGGAGTATTCCCCAATTTGCCAAGTTGGGTACGCAGGTTCTCCGGTTGCGGAGTACGCGCAAGTTCTTTTGGATAGGGGAAAGACAAGGTTATGCGGTTGCCGTCTTCGTCTGCCACTGTCAGGGCAAAGCCCGAAGAGGTATCTGCCAGCTCCCATCCAACGCCGATTTTACGTTCGGCGGACTTACGGGCAAGGATGCGCTCAAATTCCTGGTCGAAATTGCGGAAAAGACGGGTGCGCGGTTTGATACGGGGCACATCGCCTGCCGGATACAGCTTGTTGCCATCCACCCGATTGATACGGAAACCTTGCAAACGGCCCTGTTCATCGAGAAGCAGACACCGTCTCCGTTATGGAAAGGTTTCACTCCGGCAACGGTAAGGTAGTTGCCGCGCTGCTCTTCATCGTACCCATCTCCTCGCCCAGGGACTTCGGCGTATCGAAAGAGGAGATTTCCCGGTCGCGACCCTGCAGGAAGTAATGGGTGAAGCCGCGGCTGAAACTCTTGTCCAACTGGGGCGTGAAGTCGAAACGGCAAGTACCCGAAGAAGCACGTACGTACTCCTTGCGACGGGCGAAAATGGCATCCAGCTTGCTGCGGTAGGCAGCCGTAACGTTCTTCACATAGGAAACGTCCTTCAACCGCCCTTCTATCTTGAGGGAAGAGGCGCCGGCATCCAGCAGGTCTTCCAGCACTTCGCTTTGGTTCAGGTCTTTCAAAGAGAGCAGGTGCTTGTCGCGGACGATTGTTTTCCCGTCGGCATCTACCAGGCTGAACGGCAGGCGGCAGAACTGGGCACACTCTCCCCGGTTGGCGCTTCTGCCAAAACATGCCTGACTGACGTAGCACTGTCCGCTGTAGCTTACGCAAAGCGCACCGTGCACAAACACTTCCAAAGGTGTTTCCGGACAAGCCTCGTGAATTCGGCGTATCTCCTGCAATGACAGCTCGCGCGCCAGCACTACCTGACGAAAGCCTGCATCCGCCAGGAAACGTACTTTCTCCGGTGTACGGTTGTCCATCTGCGTACTGCCGTGCAGGGGATGGCGGCAGGTTCAGACGGGTAATTCCCCATATCCTGCACTATCAGGGCGTCTACACCGATGCGGTACAGTTCCCAAATCATCTTTTCCGTTTCGGCAAGCTCCTCTTCTTTCAGAATGGTATTGACCGTAACGTAAATGCGTACGTTGTACAAATGGGCATACGCCACCAAAGCGGCTATATCTTCCAAAGAATTGACCGCAGCCGCACGTGCGCCGAACTTCGGTGCACCTATATATACTGCATCCGCACCATGATTGACTGCTTCAATACCGCACTCCAGATTCTTGGCGGGGGCCAATAGTTCTATTTTTCGTTGCTTCATCATATTTCTTTCACCACAGAAAGGGGCACAAGACCCCACTGGGTTTTCGGAGTTCTTATTTAATTTCTTCAATATTGAACGGGGTTTCCTGATATACAAAGTAGTTCAGCCAGTTGGAGAACAGCAGGTTGGCATGCGCCCGCCACCGTACCGATACGCCTTTGTCCGGGTTGTCGTCCACATAGTAATTGCGGGGCATCTCAATAGGCAATCCCTTAGCCAGGTCGCGGCGGTATTCCGTATCGAGCGTCAGGGGGGAGTATTCGGAATGACCGGTTACGAAAAACTCGCGCCCGTTACGTGCCATTACCATATATACCCCTGCCTCTTCCGATTCCGAAAGCAGGGTCAGTCCGGGAACTTTCAGAATATCTTCCTTGCGGACTTCCGTGTGGCGGCTGTGGGGAACATAAAACACATCGTCAAAACCACGGAAAATGGGATACAGAGGCTGCAAGGTGCGATGTGCGAATATGCCGAACATTTTCGCGTCCAGCGGATACTTGGGCACACCGTAATGGTGGTAGAGTCCGGCTTGCGCCGCCCAGCAAATATAAAGCGTGGACGTAACGTGCGTACGCGCCCAATCGAATATTTCGGTTATCTCGTCCCAGTAGGTCACTTCCTCAAAGTCCATCTGCTCCACAGGGGCTCCGGTAATAATCATACCGTCGTACTTCTCGTCACGCATCTTGTCGAAATCCGTATAGAAAGCTTTCATATGCTCTATCGGAGTATTCTTTGAGGTGTGGCTCTTGATTTTCATGAACGAAATTTCCACCTGCAACGGAGTATTGGAGAGCAGACGTACCAAATCGGTCTCTGTCGTAATCTTCAACGGCATCAGATTCAATATGACAATCCGCAGCGGACGGATGTCCTGCCGGGTGGCCCGTGAATTGTCAATGACGAATATGTTTTCCTCTTTCAGCAGCTCTATCGCGGGAAGTTTATCGGGTAAATTTAAAGGCATAAGCTCTGTTCTACGGTTTAACTAATTACTGTTTACGATTTTAGCGTGTAAAGTTAGATAAAAAATCAGAGCGGTATAAATAAATTGCGGAAGTTTTTGTTGAATTAAAGCAGGCAATACAAAATGATTCGATATTATTTCAGTAAAATCCCACTGTTTATTTCTTTCGGAACTTTCAATTGTCGGATAACCGTATACTTGAGTACAATCAATCTATCAGGTTATAAAATGCCTTCATTAGATGCTGTATTTCCATATTCTATATTTTGCAAATAGTTCATTGAAAAGAAGATAATCTTGTGAATTGTACTACCTTTGTGGCTGAAACTCAAAGCATCAATTACATAATGGCGAAAATCATCGTTCAAAACACGCAGATTAATGTTCTCAATTTTAAGGAACAAGATTATATATCCCTTACCGACATGGCTTCCGCCAAAGAAGGGGACAGCAGAGCGGCAGACGTAATTAAAAATTGGATAAGAAGCCGTTATACAATTGAATTTCTTGGCACATGGGAAATCATCCATAATCCTAATTTTAAAGTGGTCAAATTCGACCACTTTAGAAAGAGTGCCGGATTGCCATCTTTTGTATTAAGTGCTTCCGAATGGATAGAGCAGACTAATGCAATCGGTATCATCGTTAAAAAAGGACGCTACGGCGGGACGTACGCCCATAAGGATATTGCATTTGAATTCGGTTCTGCAATCAGCGTACCTTTCAAACTCTACCTTATTGAAGAGTTTCAACGATTAAAGACTGAAGAGCAACAGCAACTCGGTTGGTCAGCAAAGCGTGAATTATCGAAAATCAACTATCGCATACACACTGATGCCATAAAACAAACCTTATTCCGCAGGAAGTCACATCGGTACAAGCAAGTATTATTTACGCCAATGAAGCCGATGTGCTGAATGTAGCCATGTTCGGCATGACAGCAAAACAATGGCGGGAAGCCAATCCCGAACTGAAAGGTAATATTCGTGATTATGCCACTATTAATGAACTTATCTATTTGTCGAATATGGAAAACCTCAATGCAGTATTTATCGAACAGAGTATGACACAAAGAGAACGTCTCGTTAAACTAAACCAAATAGCCATTCATCAAATGAATATATTGGGAAACGGTGATGAAGATAACCGTAAGTTATTGAAATAAATCACTACGCATTGCTCTGCGCTGTAACTCATCACACATTTATTTTAATTTGAGCGATTATTTGTGTGATTATTCCAAAGATTTAGTATACTTTTACATCCTTGTTTTTAGTTAGATATATGTAAAGAGAAGAAAAAGCACCAAGCTATCAAGCGTGATAACTGACTAATAGAAATCTGAAAGCGTAAACTACTTTCTCATAACATTTACGGTTCTGCCCAATCTGATATATCGACACGTAAGTTTTTAAGTACGAACCAAAGGCGAAGATGTTTTCGTCTTATAAAACTACTATAACATGAATATCATGAGAAACGCTTTCAAAAGGGCAAATTATGTGTTATGCCTGCTCCTTGCCTTATCGGGTACATCTTGTATCAACAGGCTAAATGATGAAATCAAAGAGGGCAGTATCCTCATCTCCTTTTCCTTTGAAGCAAGTAAAGCCGCTACCAAAGTAACTAAAAACACTTTCGACATAGGAGACAGAAGCGGTATCTTTGCCATGCTGACAGGCAATTCCCTGGACCAGCAGCGATACATCGACAACCTGCTTCTGGAATGCAGCGACAACAGCAAACTGATATCCAAGAAAGAAGTGTATTATCCGGAAGGAGATGCCACGCTGGACTTCATCAGCTACTATCCGTATCAGGAAGAAAACGTGTCCAAAGGAAGCTCACTGCTGGACGTCACAGTACAAGCAGACCAGAACAAGACCGCCAATTACAGCTTATCCAACTTCATGACCGCCCGCATCGGGAACGTACCCAACAGCGAGAAAACCGTAAAGCTGGAATACAAGCACCGGTTTGCCAAAATAAAGTTAGTTCTTATACCCCAAGAAGGTGAAGATACGGACGAGATGCTCAAGGCCAACCCCAGAATCATAGCTACCGGTTTCAGGACACAAGCCGTATATGACCTGCAATCGGACAAGCTTTCCTCGGTTGACGATGCGAGCGAAACGGATATCATTCCTTTCGGCACATGGAAGAAAGAGGGTAATACGCTGTCCGGTAAGGAGTTCATTGTAATTCCGCAAACACACTCCGACGGCGGACAGGCTTTTACCCTGGAATGGAACGGAAAAATCTATACCTGCCCTCTCCCGTCGGCCACCATTGAGGAGGACACGGAACTGGAGATTTGCATCAACGCACTGCAAAGCACAAGTGCAACCCTCACCGGAGTTATCGCCAACATCAAGGAATGGGAGCTCAGCGAACAAGGAGAGAGCGAAAACCGGTACGAAATCACTGCCGTACACACAGCCTCGCTGTCATTCAGCACGTCTGATATCTACAGGATATACCATCAAGGAAAGCCCGTGGCAGAAGTATGCCGGGAGTATCTTTACACTGCCCCCGCCGATGCTGTTGCTACTAAAGCGATTGTAGCCTATTCCGTACAGGACAATGAACAGACGGACTTGACAAATGGAATCGTTTTACAACTACCGGACAAAACCGCCACGACACATGGTGGTAAAGTAAGTTGGAATGAAGCGGACAACTCGCTGACCTACATTAGCGGCCACTCCCGGCCTATCGAAAAATTCTACATAGACGAAAACAGAAAGATAGTAACGGAAAAGCCTGCCGCACCAGCACTGGCTATCAACGTCAGCAGCTACGTAATCAGAGATATACGGAACGGTATATTGCACACCTACCCCATCGTGAAAATAGGCGCACAATATTGGATGAAAGAGGATTTACAGACGGCGCATTATAATGACAGCAAGAGTATGCCTCTCAGAAAAGCTTTGGGAGATGGCGAGGGCTACCTCAAATGGGCGGGCACCAACTCCCATTTTTACAACGGCGAGGCCGTCCTTACCGGGAAATTGGCTCCGTTGGATTGGAGATTGCCAACAGAAAACGATTGGAACAGACTGAAAGAATACATAGGAGAGAATGCTTCCGCACTGAAAAAGGCAGATACCTGGAGCTCGGATGTTTATTCCGCAACCAATGAAACCGGATTCTGCATTCAACCCGCAGGGCTGCTGTTGGAAAGGGAAAACAAGACGGCCTTGGTAAACGCAAACTCATCGACCGCCTATTGGCTATATGACGGCACACAAAAGCAATTGGACAAAGTCGTAATGTTTGCGAACAGCAATAACGACATCGCCTTAAAGAACGCCGTCAAACCGGAAGGCAAAGATTATTATAATGCGTTTTCCATCCGTTGCATAAAAGAATAGCCTGCCAAAAAAGCATTTCTCATTTCTTTTTCGTATTTTTGTTCCCAATGTGCAGGATTGTGCAGGATTTTGCCAATTAGACAAAGACAACGGAAAAGAAATGAGAGTAATCGATCTGATAAACAGTAACGAAAAACAGCTTTTCTTTTGAAATATTGCCCCCTCTGAAAGGTACAGGCATCGAAAAGTTGTATGAAACAATAGATACATTACGGGAGTTCGACCCTAAATACATCAATATCACCACACACCGCAGCGAGTACGTGTACAAGGACCTCGGCAACGGGCTGTTCCAGCGCAACCGTCTCCGTCGCCGTCCGGGAACCGTATCCGTAGCCGCAGCCATCCAGAATAAATACAACATAACGGTGGTGCCGCATATTCTTTGCAGCGGTTTCAGCCGTGAGGATACCGAATATGTATTGCTCGACCTGCAATTCCTGAACATCACAGACCTTTTGGTGTTACGCGGAGACAAGGCAAAACACGAGTCGGTATTCACCCCCGAAAAGAACGGTTATCATCATGCCGTTGAATTGCAGGAACAGATTAACCAATTCAATAAGGGCATCTTTGTAGACGGCTCCGAGATGAAAGTCACCAATACTCCTTTCTCATACGGAGTGGCCTGTTATCCGGAGAAACACGAAGAAGCGCCCAACATCGATACGGACATTTATTGGCTGAAAAAGAAAATGGAAGCCGGAGCGGAATATGCCGTTACCCAATTGTTCTATGACAACCGGAAATACTTCGATTTCGTAGAACGCGCCCGCAAAGCCGGAGTTACCATCCCCATTATACCGGGCATCAAGCCGTTCAAGAAGCTTTCGCAACTCAGCATGATACCCAAAACGTTTAAAGTAGACCTGCCCGAAGAGCTGACAAACGAAATCTTGAAATGCAAGAATGATGCAGAAGCGCAACAGGTAGGTATCGAATGGTGCGTGCAGCAATGCAAGGAACTGATGAAGCACCATATTCCCAGCATCCATTTCTATTCCATAGGTGCAGTGGACAGCATCAAGGAAGTAGCCAAACAGATTTATTAACCAAATACCGACACCGTGTTTTTTAAAGATGTAATAGGCCAGGATACAGCCAAACAACAATTGATACAAGAGGTGCGGGAAGGACGTATTCCTCACGCGCAACTGTTCTGCGGACCGGCAGGAGTAGGCAAACTTCCGCTGGCTATGGCTTATGCCCGTTACATCTGCTGCCCGAACCGCACGGAGACCGATGCCTGCGGCACGTGTCCTTCGTGTGTGAAATGGAATAAACTGGTGCATCCGGACGTACACTTCGTATTCCCCATCGTGAAAAGCGCCAAGGGGAAGAAAGAAGTTTGCGATGACTACATAGCCGACTGGCGGCATCTTGTACTAAGCAACCCCTATTTCTCACTGAATCATTGGCTGAATGAAATGGGAGCGGAAAACGGACAAGCGATTATCTACGCAAAGGAAAGCGATGAAATCACCCGTAAGCTCAGTTTGAAATCCAGCGAAGGCGGATACAAGGTAACCATTGTATGGCTGCCTGAAAAGCTGCACGAGGTCTGCGCCAATAAATTGCTGAAACTGCTGGAAGAGCCGCCTGAGAAGACCATCTTCCTGTTGGTTTCCGAAGCACCCGAAATGATATTGTCTACCATACTCAGCCGTACACAACGTTTCAACATCCGCAAAATGATGAGGCAAGCATGGCAAACGCGCTGCAACAAAGTACGGCGTGCAACCGGCGGACAGCCAGACCATAGCCCATCTGGCAAACGGAAACTTCATCAAGGCGTTGGAACAATCACCTGAATGAAGAGAATGAGTGTTTTTCAATCTGTTCGTCAGCCTGATGCGCCTCTCCTATCAACGGAAAATACGGGAAATGAAGCAATGGAGCGAACAACTCGCGGCTATGGGGCGCGAACGCCAAAAGAATTTTCTGGAATACTGCCAGCGCATGATACGGGAAAATTTCATCTATAACCTGCATCGGAAAGAGATGAACTACATGACCCTGCCCGAACAGAACTTCGCTACCCGGTTTGCCCCGTTTGTCAACGAACGGAATGTTATGGGTATTATGGATGAACTCAGCGAAGCGCAAGTGCACATTGAACAGAATGTGAATGCCCGTATGGTATTCTTTGATTTTCACTGAAAATGATTGTTCTGTTAAAACAATAGAAGAATCCTTTTCAACTAACATATAACATAGTAAATCATCAAAATAACAGATAGAATGATGGAATTTAAACTACATAACGGAAGCGGCGGTCTCTGCTGCAAAAGCTGCGGCAGGCAAGACAAGCAACTGAACACTTACGACTGGCTTGCCGACATTCCCGGCAATGCAGAGGAATCGGACATGGTGGAAGTTCAGTTCAAAAATACCCGCAAGGGTTATTTCCGCAACAGCAACAAAATTCCTTTGGAAAAAGGCGATATAGTAGCCGTGGAAGCTACTCCCGGACATGATATAGGCGTAGTAACCCTTACCGGGCGGCTTGTACCGCTACAGATGCGTAAGGCAAATATCAAGTCGGAAGCGGATATCAAGCGCATCTACCGCAAAGCCAAACCGGTGGATATGGACAAGTATAACGAGGCGAAAGCGCGTGAACACAGCACGATGATACGTGCCCGCCAGATCGCTCTTGACCTCAACCTCAATATGAAAATCGGGGATGTGGAATATCAGGGAGACGGCAACAAAGCAATCTTCTACTACATTGCCGATGAACGCGTAGACTTCCGCCAACTGATTAAGGTGCTTGCCGACGCTTTCCATGTACGCATCGAAATGAAGCAGATCGGTGCACGTCAGGAAGCCGGCCGTATCGGCGGTATCGGACCTTGCGGCCGTGAGTTGTGTTGCGCTACCTGGATGACATCGTTTGTTTCCGTTTCGACCAGCGCCGCCCGCTACCAGGATATTTCACTGAATCCGCAAAAGCTTGCCGGACAATGCGCCAAACTGAAATGCTGCCTCAACTACGAAGTGGACTGTTACGTAGAAGCACAAAAACGCCTGCCTTCCAAAGAAATCGAATTGGAAACCAAAGACGGCGTATTCTATTTCTTCAAAAGCCGACATTCTCAGCAACCAGATAACTTACTCCACCGACAAGAGTATCCCTGCCAATCTGGTTACTATCAGCGGAAGACGCGCCTTTGAAGTTATCGGTCTGAATAAAAGGGGCATCAAACCGGAGAGCCTGTTGGAAGAGACACATCGCACCGAACCCAAGAAACCGGTAGACCTGCTGGAACAGGAAAGCCTGACCCGCTTCGACCGTAACCGCAAGAACAAGAACGGCGGAGACGGCAACAATGGAAACGGTAATGGAAATAACGGCGGCAACCGGAATAAAAAGAAGAAAAAGACTCCCAATAACCGACCGCAAGGCGGAGAACAGTCTGCCGCTCCGCAACAACAAGAGCAGCCCAGACAGCAGGGAGACGAAAAACGGCCGCAAGGAAATGAAAGACGTTCACAACGGAATAGCAACAACCGTAAACGTCCTCACAACAACAAGCCCAAACCTCAGGGAGATAAACCTGCTCAAAATGACAAGCCTGCTCAAGAATAAGACAAAGACTCTGAGATATATCATACTGCTGTTTATCGTAAGCGCATTAGGCGCTTGCGATAAACAGACTGTATATCATGCATTCCAATCCATTCCGCAAGAGGGTTGGAAACGACAGGACACACTCCTTTTTAATGTCGCTGTACCCGATTCGCAAACTTACTACAAACTGATAGTAGAAATTAGAAACCGCAGCACTTACCCTTACCAAAACATCAACTTATCCGTCTGCTATGACAGTCCGGAATTGAAAAAGCTACAGACAGATACACTGACAGCCGTCTTAGCCGATAAAGAAGGCATATGGAAAGGAGATGGCTGGGGCGGTTTATATCAGTCTGCATTTCCCGCAGGAAACATCAAGATAGGGAAACCCGGTGACTACCTTTTCAAAGTAGCTTATACATTACCCGACAGCCTCCTGCCCGGCATCAATGATGTGGGAATCAAATTACAACGATAATATTATACCAACCTTCTATTTCTCCCCGCATCAATACGCAGGAATATAAATAGCAGTATCGTAAAGCCCCATAACGAAGACCCCCCATAGCTGAAGAAAGGCAACGGAATACCGATAACAGGCGTCAATCCGAGTACCATCCCGATGTTTATGAAAAGATGAAACAGAAAAATACTCAGCACCGAATACCCGTATACCCTGCCAAATGCGGACTGCTGCCGCTCTGCCAACGCTATCAGACGAAGTATCAAAGCCAGGAACAAGAGTAATACAGCCGTCGAACCGATAAAGCCTTCTTCTTCGCCTACGGTACAGAATATGAAATCCGTGTCCTGTTCGGGAACATATTTAAGTTTGGTCTGTGTACCGTTCAAAAAGCCTTTCCCAGTCAAGCCGCCCGAACCGATAGCAATCTTCGATTGATTTACGTTATATCCCGCTCCTGCCAAGTCCTCTTCCATGCCCAACAGAACCTTAATGCGAATCTGCTGGTGAGGTTCCAATACTTTATTGAAAAATAGTCGCTGGAGTAGAGAAAACCTATCGAACCTATGGCAAACAAACCAATAAGAAAATAACTCCAATGGCGTTCACTCAAAGCAAGGAAGAATAAATAACATGTTACAACCACACACAATCCCCATTGCACCCATACCAGATTAAAAGGGGTTATATATTCCGAAACCAGATAAGCGACAAGCAATACGATAAAAGAACCGACGATGATATTCCGAACCGGCTCCCATTTCTTCTTATATACCCATACCATTCCACCGGCAAAGAGCAAAATCATCGACAGTACCACAAACTCTCCGATAGGTGTTGGAGTATCTGCAATAAAGACTTGATCAAAACGGATACCCACCACAAAATATACCACAGCGCAAATACCGGAGAAAAGCACTACTCCGGGCATACCTTCACGATAAAGCATCAGGAAAAAAGCCATATAAACCAATGCAGACCCCGTTTCCCGCTGAAGAATAATCAGCGTCATCGGCAGAAGAATAAGGAAAGCCAGCATCAACGCGCTCTTCCAGCTTTTTATAGTGAACGAATAGGCGCTCATATACTTGGCCAACGCCAATGCCGTGGCAAACTTGGCAAATTCAGCCGGTTGTAGACTGACAGGCCCCAAAATCAGCCAAGACCGTGAGCCTTTGGTATCAGGAGCAATAAAAATGGTGACAACCAACAAGAGAATGAGTCCTATATATATAATGTAAGAGAACATATCATAAAGCGTGTCTTCCAGCATCAGCAGAATAAATCCCAACCCGAATGAGCAGACAATCCACATGAACTGCTTGCCGGCACGGGTAGAGAAATCAAGAAAATCACGGTCACCATAGTCGTAACTTGCCCCGCAAATACTGAACCAGCCGAATACAATCAACATCAGGTAGATTATAATCGTCACCCAATCCAATGATTTCCATATACTGTCTCTTCTTACCATTTATACTGCTACTGTTTGACTGTTTATTACCTTTCTTCGTCTCCGTACAGAATTACGCGGTTGCTGAATTCCTCCGCACGTATCTCATTCTCCGGCGATAACTTGCCATGCAAGTACTGATCCATCATCATCGCACCGATAGGGACGCCGTAGGTTGCACCAAAACCGCCATTTTCCACATACACCGCAATAGCAATCTTAGGATCATTCATCGGAGCGAATCCCATGAACACCGAATGGTCTTTACCGCGATTTTGTGCCGTACCGGTTTTGCCGCATGCCTCTACACCCGGCAGGATTGTGCCGACCATACGGCAGGTTGCACTACCCGTACTACCTGTAACAGCGGCACGCATCCCCTCCACAACTTCATCGTAATATTCCCGGTCGATTGACGTGACACGGGGGTACGGTAGATACTGTCCAATTCATTATCCTGTATCTCCTTTACAACATGCGGAGTAATGAAATGCCCCCGGTTGGCAATGGTTGCACCCAAATTGGCTATCTGCAACGGGGTCGCAAGAATTTCTCCCTGTCCGATAGCGATACTGATTACCGTAAGTCCGTTCCAAGAGCCCCGATATGCTTTATCATAAAACTTGGCGTTAGGAATCAAGCCGCGCTGCTCTCCGGGAAGGTCGGTACCAAGGCGATAGCCGAATCCCTGCGACACCATATGGTCTTTCCATACGGTAATGGCATTTTGCGGAGAACCGTACTTCTTGTCGCTGAACATACGGAACAGCCCCCAACAAAAATAAGAGTTGCACGAAGTGGCTATTGCCGGAACCAAAGGCAAAAGGAGAACCGTGCCCATGACAGCCTACATGCAAACTTCCATAATTGAAACCGTGTGCACAAGGGAAATAGGATAATCTTCATGGATTATCCTTCCTGCAAAAATGTCAATGCCTGCGCAGTCTTGAAAGTAGAGCCCGGCGGATACGCACCCATGATTGCGCGGTTCAGGAGAGGTTTCCGCTTGTCTCTTTGCAACATCCGGTGATTCTTTCCACGCTGGCGTCCAATCATCAAGTGAGGATCGAAAGTAGGAGAAGAAACCATACAGAGTATCTCTCCCGTAGCCGGTTCAATGGCTACGATAGCTCCGATTTTATGCTGCAACAAACGCTCACCTAACCTCTGCAACTCAATATCGATACCTAAAGTCAGGTTCTACCGGCACAGAGGGACGGTCGAGCTTCCCATCCATATAATGCCCCTGAATACGTCCATGCGCATCACGAAGCAGAATCTCCACCCCTTTTTCGCCACGAAGATACTTTTCATAAGATTTCTCAATACCTTGCTTGCCTATGTAATCTCCGCGGATATAATAATTATCCGCCTCAATATCTTTCTTTGACACTTCACCTATATCCCCCAACGCATGTCCGGCAGCATCGTAAGTATATTGCCGGATAGTACGCCGCTGGATGTAGAAACCGGGAACTTGAATAGTTTCTCCTGAAACACACCGCACTCTTCTGCCGAGAGTTGCGTCATAAACACCTGATGCGTATATTTGGAATAACCGGGATTCATCCAACGGTTCTTTACATCCTTCATCCGCTTCTGGAACTGCTCGAACGTGATGTTCAACGCACGGCATAAATCCAACGTATCGAGCTGCGTCACTTCACGAGGCACAAACGTGATATCGTATGCCGGCTGGTTAAAGACCAGCAGTTTACCGTTACGGTCATAGATAGCTCCACGCGAAGGATATTGAATCTTATTCAAAAAGGCATTGCTGTCCGCATTCTTCTTGTAATCATCCGTCATGATTTGCAAGTCGAACAGGCGAATCACATAGATAAGGACAATGACGACAGCCGCCATGCCTATCACATATTTTCGTTTCTCCAGCGTATAATCCTTCATTCAATCACAACATATGAGTTATAAATACAAGTAACATAACTTGCAACCTCTTTTTACTTCTTCCGTATGCCCTCTACTGCCATTATACAAGCTACAGTCAGCAAAGTGCTTGTTACAATTCTCAGCAATAACGCACCTATGTGGACAAAAGAAAAGAATTCAAGAGTAAGCAGCATCCCGTGATGTACCAAGACACTGGCAACCAAGTATTTCAAAAAGGAGAGATTCCCATTGTACGGATTGCCGGAACCAATGTATCCAGCGTATCGCGAGGCACGAACAAGCGTAAGAATGTAGGGCGCAAAAAGGCTAAAAGCACCGTAGCCGCCGCATTCATTCCCGGAGTATCGGAAAGGATATCAACCGCCAGCCCAAGAAAAAAGCCCATAGCATCAATGCATTACGGGGTACATCCGACTCAAACTTCAATATCAGATATATATATAAAAACGGAGTGGCATATCCTACAATATGCACATTGTTCAGTATCAGCACCTGCAATAATACCAGACCGACAAACCACCCTATCTTATGCAAATAATTGATTATCATTTCTCTCCTTCTTTTTCCAGCATATTCTGTTCCTCCTGTCCGCTGCGCGAAATGACACGCACATTGCTCACCTTACCGAAATCCGTAGCTAACTTTATCTTCAACAGATATGAAAGTCCGTCATGGGAATCGGACATATCATCGACCGTTCCTACCATAACTCCTTCAGGAAATACTGTGGAATAGCCGCTGGTCACCACCGTATCACCCAGATTAAATTCCGCATGACGGGGCAAGTCCTTCAGATAAGCAAAACGCGAATCTCCACCTTCCCACTTCAAATAGCCGAAGTACTCACTGCCCACAATCTTGCAGCTGATACTCGACTTGCTGTTCAGCAACGGAATAACCAGCGAATAGCGGGGAGAAGTCTTATATACGATACCTACCACTCCATTTTGCATCCACTACCCCCAT
>ENA-OQJP01000237-OQJP01000237.1-human-gut-metagenome-genome-assembly--contig:-NODE-237-length-19452-cov-6.554049_pt1 | contig 19452 bp, 16 predicted proteins | sample MGYA00242611_ERZ504778 | MGnify/ENA primary metagenome ERZ504778 (study PRJEB26092, sample SAMD00036349) | human gut metagenome | host: Homo sapiens | study: EMG produced TPA metagenomics assembly of...
ATGTTGTGGTTGCCAGACCAACTTCATTGTATCATTAGGAGGTTCTTTCCTTTTCTATAAGAATTTTTTACCGACCCCCAGTTTAACTGGGGGTTTTGTCATGCCTATTCGGCGTACAATAAAAAAATGCAATAAATTCTGACTAATATCAAAATTCATTGCATTTTCTAGTTAAAATTAATATGGACTTAATAAACTAAACTCTATTAACGTAGGATTTAATTTCCTATCTAAAATGTCCCTACACGTTTTCACCACATCAGCCAATAATTTATACGAATAGGCTTGTACGCTTTGGTCGTAAATTAAGCTCTGAGCCATAATCTCTTCAAACGTTACCCGTTTTTGTAAATCCTGCAACTGTTTAGCCGCGGAAGCCGGACTGCCAATCAACGAAACGGACGTCATCTGTCTAACTACGGCCTGCTCACGGAACGCGATGTCCTCTGCTTTAAAAGGAATAGGGCCAAAATGCGGTGCTCGTTTAGCTGCCACATAATTATCCCAAAGTTCAGCTTCTGTTTCCACCGGCGGCTGCAAACCTTGATTATTACCGGTAACAATATCAATAAAACGTTGTGTCTGAGTCGTTGCTAAAATGTTTTAGCTTCTTCATCAGTATCAGCCAAGACGACATTCATACCCAAGATAACATATGGTTTTGACAACACTTTAGACGGTTTAAAACGTTCCCGATAAATCTCTACCGCTTCTTCCATCATGGCCGGTGCAAAATGAGAGGCAAAGGAATATGGCAAACCTAATTCGGACGCCAAGTACGCACTGTCAGTGCTGGAACCTAGAATATAAAACGGTACCTGAAGACCGGCAGCCGGATAGGCATGAACATTATTAGTATCATCGAAATAGCCTTTTAACTCACGCAATTCTTCGGCAAAATCGGTATAGAGATTATTAGTGCGTCGAAGAGCCCGTGCTGTTACCTGGTCCGTACCGGGAGCTCGCCCCAAGCCCAAATCTAAACGATTCGGATAGAGCGTTTCTATCGTGCCATATTGCTCTGCCACCAAGTACGGGCTCTGGTTCGGCAACATTACCCCACCGGAACCGACACGAATCGTTTTAGTATTAGCCAAGGTATGTTGAATCAGAAGTTGAGTCGCACTACTTCCCAAGGATTTCATATTATGATGCTCGGCAATCCAGTAGCGTTCATAGCCGTAACTTTCTACGGCTTGAGCCAAGTCAATCATGTCTTTATAGGCGTCAAGATAAGTCTGACCAGCTCTTAGGGGTACCAAATTTAACATGGATACCTTTAAGCCTGTTTGCACTGTCTTAACATCTTGCTTATTGTCTTCCTTCATATATATCTCCTTATACACTATTATGTTCCTGGCATAACTGCTTTATCGTATTGAGCTAATTACACCGTAGCTTCTATTAAATCTACATTTCGTGATATGAGTATATATCCTAGAGTTATTATATGATTTATCTTATTCGATGCCAACAATATATTTAAATATTTCTATGAAGTTAATTATTATAACTCAATAATCCTCCATCGGCGCGGACTCATTTATCCGTTACATAAGATTAGACAACGACCTCATAATAAGATCTACATCCTGGTTTTCCAGCTCTTGGATAATATGAAGATATGTCTTCTGTGTCGTAGTCATACTGGCATGGCCAAGTCGCCTGGCCACACTGGCAATAGAAACTCCGGCAAATAGTAAAATCGATGCATGCGTATGACGCAGGCCATGAACCGAAATTACAGGGATATCAAGTTTCCTGCAGCACCGCTCCAGCATATCATTCACAGTCGAGTTATATATCTTTTCCTTTTAATGAAAATCGGTTTATCCTGCGGCAAATCTTTAACAAGAAAAGCAAATTGCATAATAACCTGCCAGTCTATTTGAATTTTACGGACTGACGACTTATTCTTTGTCGGTGAAAACCCACCGCCATTTTTGTAATCCCATGTTTTACTCACAGAAAGCGTCTGATGAGCGAAGTCAAAATCTGCCGGCGTAATGGCCAATGCTTCTGAAAAACGCATGCCTGTCTTAGCTACCAACAGAATGAACCAATCCCAATTCACTTCATCACCTAAATTCAGGCTTTTCAGCAATGTATGAAGCTCAAACTGATTCAAGTATTTTGTTTTCTTCGGGGCTTGTGCCTTCCCTTTAATAATAACCTTACGGGTCGGATCGCGCGGAATCAGGCCTTCATCAACCGCATCAAGAATGGCTCCTTTCAACTGATGATGGAAGTCCATCGTCGTCTGCCGCTCATGCTCCTTAGCATACTCATTAATGATTTGCTGATACGAAACCCGCGTTACATCACAAAGTCTCAATCCCGGAGCCAGTCGTTCCAGCCAAGCAAGGCTCATATGATACTTCGAAAGTGTCACATTGCGAATAGCGCCTTCCTTATACACCGAAACCCAGTTACGATAATAGTCCGTTAAATAATCCGTAGCTTTATTTACAATCGACATAAGTGCCTCCTTCCTACGCCGATGAAGGATTGGAGGCACTCGCTTGGCTCATCTTTAATTGTCTTTTTAGTTTCGTCCGCATTATCACTACAGATTTACTTACATGTGTTGTGATAGTTCTTACTTGCTTCGTTCTTCTGTTCCTCTTCGTCCGGATCCTGAATGTCAAAACCGCCTTCCAAAACAAATTTTGTGAGCAACTCATCTACCCGATTATTCACGCGGAATGGTGGTAACTTCTTCTTATCCACTTTTGTAAAATATTCTTGCGCTTTTTCTCTGACTACCGTTGCTTTTAAGGCGTCAAAACGACCATATTCATTCAAGTTATCCTTCGTTACATGAGCGTCCATCAAATTTGTCAAAAGGACTTCATCAACACCAAGATAGGTGGAAATCTTTTTGTTTTGCTGGTTTTTAGCTCATTCTATATATTCGAAAATATAGTCCCTAAATGTCTTACCATCGACAATTTTTACATCACCGGTCTGCACATCATGGAGAAAAATATTCGCATATTTTTGCTCTTCCTGTGTTAAAAAGGCAAAGGATTTATGAAGGTCAGTCAACGTTTCCTCAACCGTAGCCGGATCGGCATCAGGGTCTAATAATTGTTTGCGCCATTTTTCAAAACGAGAATTCATGTAGTCGTTGTCAATAACACCCGTGTTCTGTTCAGTAAGATATGGGTCAATCGGGAATGTAATTTCACCACCATCATCAGGAGGATTTCCCCCTGGGCCCGCTCCTCCTGTTCTCAATTCTTTATAACGCTGATTCAAAATCAGATAGTCATCTTCCGTCGGCAACAGCTGAATCATTTCTTCTTCGCTCGTATCTTCCACATCAATTAAAGAAGAATATTCCCTTTTATTCCACGTAAACCCTTGAATCCTAGCGGCCTGAAGATAAGTGGAGAACTCACGGAACAATTTAGCAAACTTAGCTTTAGACGGTGTATCTTCCGGCAATGTATCCATATCCGGCACGCCGGCGCTTTTAAAAATAGTCTTCATTTCAGCAAACGTGGCATTCATATGACGCACATTATCCGGTAAATGGTCGGCAAATAAGCCTTGCGGACGGTCGCCGGAATAAAGCTGTACAGCTTCTTCAATATTGCGTTTCATCGTATGCGGCATGCGATAATACCGAATCGAACCAAACGGCTTTTCATTAATATTGAAAAGTCGGTTAGTTCTCGAAAAAGCCTGAATTAAATTCTGATATACCAGCATTTTGTCCAAATATAAAACATTGATCCACTTTGAGTCAAAGCCGGTAAGCATCTGATTCACAACAATCAAAAGGTCCAATTGTTTTTCAGGCTTTACCCATTTATATGGCGTTTTGTGCGCCAATCGAGCCGACACATCTTTTTTAAACTTGGCATAACCGCCGATGTCAAAGTTTTGCTCGAAAATAGCATTATAATCCTCAAGCATAGCCTTGAGACCGTCTTCCTTTTCTAAAGCATAGCCACCTTTATTATCAATAGTTGGGTCAAAAAGGCCGGTTACCTTTAACTGCGGATAGCGTTTTCTAAACTTAAGATAATAACGAACGGCTTCCGGAATGCTACTGGTGGCAAAAATCCCGTGGAATTGATGATTACGCGAAAGTGTACGCCAGTTTTCAGCAATATCGTCGACTACGGCCCACTGGTACTCATCCGTTTGCCAAGCTTCTTGCTCTACATAATCTTCAATCCCTCGTACGTAAGAACCGTCCTCTTCACGTTTACCCGCCATAGGAACCTGCGCCGACGACATAAAGCGATAATATGTTTTGCTCATCGTCGGATCTTCTAACGCCTCTTCAATTGAATAAGCCCCCGATTCCTGTAAAGCAACTTTTTCACGCAAATCTTTATCCTTATACACCATTACCATGGTCGGGTCAAAACTAAGCACGTTCTTGTCGCGAATGCCGTCAGCAATGCTGTAACGATGAAGTTCATCACCAAAAATATCCGCTGTGGTAGTCATGGCTTGTTCGTTTTCATTAAAAACCGGCGTTCCCGTAAAACCAAAGAAAAGTGCATTCGGGAAGGTAGCCTTAATCGTGGCCAACATCTCACCAAACGTCGAACGATGACATTCGTCAATAATAAACACGAGCCGCTTAGACTTCATTAACTCAAGATCTTTGGACCGCATTTTGCTGGCTGCATCTTCCTTAATATTACTCATCTTTTGAATCGACGACACAATCAAGGTGTCCTTCGGATCTATGCTTTTCAACTTACTGATCAAGGTAATCGTATCTTCCGTTTCCTGCACATCATCCACATTATCCGCAAACGCCCGATATTCCTTGAGCGACTGCGTGCCAAGCTCGATTCTATCCATAAGGAATATAACCTTATCCGCATCCTTTGAATTGGCAATAAGCTGCGCCGATTTAAAGGACGTCATGGTCTTACCGGAACCCGTGGTATGCCAAATATAGCCCCCACGCTGATTTCCTTCGTGCCAATCATTTTTGGACACGCGGTCAGAAATCTTGTTGGACGCATAATACTGATAACTGCGCATTACTTTTAAAACACCGTCAGAATCGTCGGCAACCGTGTAAAAACCAACCAATTGATGTGCCATTGGAATGGATAATAGGCGTTCCGCCACAACCTTCCAATCATTCACCGGGTCATTATTTAGGTCAGCCCAGTGGAAGTAAAAATCCGGATTGAACTTGCCATCAGGCCCCGGATTGGCAAAGTACAAGGCCTCCTTAGGATTCATAGCTACAAAGATTTGCACCAATGAAAAGATTCCTGAAAAAAGCCCTTCATGTGCGTATTTTTCAATCTGATTAGCCGCTTCAATTACAGGCACACTGGATTTCTTGAGCTCAATGTGAAACACCGGCATACCGTTGATGAGGAGCATCAAATCGCCGCGTCTATCCTGCAACACCTTTTCACGACGGACAAAACGAGGTTGCTGCACAATCTGATAACGACTTTGCCCGGCCGCAATTTCCATGCGGTCATAAATCTTCAAACTTACTTCCTTACCGTAATGCAATGTATCGTCAGGATTTTTCCGCGTTATGGACACAGTTTTCCCATTAATAAAACCATCTAACTTCAAAGGAGTGCGAAGACGACGGATTTGTTCCAACAAATCTTCCATTTCTTCTTGAATCAGAGGATAATCTCCCAGACGATCAATATCTCTGTTATTTTCAAAAAGGATATTTGCCCAGTTTTGAAGCAAATCTTGTTCCGTCGGATTCTTGAGAACGTCCTTTTCCCAACCATAACGCTGCAATGCAGTTATTAAAGCCGCTTCAAAATCTGATTCTTTGTTAAAATCATCCATAACTTTACTCCTTTTTCTATTAATTTCCATGAATTTTGCTGTCGTTGATGAAAGGTAATGAGGGTATCAAAGTTAGAAAAAAAGTTTCCCATACAATACTGTTCTTTCATAGATGGAATATCTGCTATCATTCCTTTCAAGTCAGCAAAAGGTGGAATATTTTTCATTGCAGATCCATTACTCATTTTTGCAGAAAACTCATCAATCTTATTGCTAAATATAATTTTATATAAATCTTTTGTAATAAATCCTTCATTCACTCTAATCCGCATGAGTGCCTGATTTATAATGCCTGGCTTTGATTTATGCGGTAATTCATATATCTCGCCAATTGTACCCGCACATGAAACAATAATATCGCCCGCATGTGTCTCAAAATTTGATAACTTCTGAGCATATTCTCTTGTTATAAAATATCTTGCAAATCGCCAGTCTTTATTAATAGCATTTTGTTGTTCATAAACTTTAACAGTATCAATTCCTTCCGGAACAAAAATCTCTTTTTTTAACGCACTACCAAACGGACCTTTTTTATAATCAGCCATTTCCCCCAACTTACGCTGTTCCCAATCATCACTGAAGCCTTTGAACCTAATCCTCGGGGTTTTTCTTTTTTCCATCTCATTAACCCCCTATCAACTTCTGCAATTCACGGATGCCGGCCATATCAGCTTCTGAGCCGGTAAGTTCAGAAAGCATAGCAGACAATTCTTTTTCAGTCTTTCTGATTTCTTCCTCAATATCGCTCATTGTTTCAGCATATTTTTTAGACAAAGTTTCAATACGATTCGTAAAGTCATTGAGCATGGCATCAGCAAGAGCTAATGTGCCATCTACAATCGGTTTTGCCCATTTTTCATGGAGAAGTTCGCGTACCGCCGCATCAGAAAGAGATTCAATAGTCTCTTTAGTCAAAAGATGCAAATCGGTTTCTTCCGTTTTAATCTGATTTTTTAATTTCTTCTCTTTATCGTTAAGACTTTGCGCGCTTTTAAGGGTCTTAATTAGTTCCTTATTGTCAGCTTCGTCCTTCTTAAGTTCAGCTATTACGCTCTTAATATTTTTTACCACAAAGGCATCATTAGCATCATTAAGAGCCTCGGAAATGGTTTCCTTATCATCTTCACTCAAAGACTCGAGCAATTCCTCATAGGAACCCGGAATTTCAGAAAGTTCATTACTCTTCTGCGTCAAAGAATCCAATTGTTCGGCAAGGCAAACGCGCTGCACCAAATCAAAGTCAAGGATATGACCTTTCCAGCCATCCTGCACTTCCGCATCTTTGCCGTTCTTTTTCTTAATTACCATGTTAGGGTCAACGGTACGAACAGCCTCCATGCCTTCCGCCTGAATCAATTCCAAATCACCGGCGATGGCTCCATATTGTTCTTCAAAAATCTCATAGGCCTGATATGGATCTAAGAGTGGAATCCCGGTAAAGCGTTTGAAAAGTTCAGTTGCCAAGGATTCTTCTTTTCTAGGAATAGAAAGACTCATAGCATCGTCAATCAGTTCACGGTCTAAGCTTTCGCCTAAATCGGCAAAACGGTTGCGGAATTGTGCCAAGAAATTCTGCACATCTTTATTATCCAGGATAGTCTTTTTAATATCCTCAGTACTTACAGACACATACTCATCACCAGTAGTAAAAAGCTCTTCTTTTAACGATGGGAATACATTCCAATAAGCGTCAAAATCAGCTAATTCAGCTACCGGAATGCCACCAAACATAGTCGCATAAATATCATAAGATTCGGCTTTTTCAGAAGAATCCACATAGCGCGGAATGTTCAAGTTATAGTCATTGTTGCGGATTTCTTCGCGAGTAACGACACGAGAATATTTATCCTGAGTCAAACGGCCTTTCACCGTGTCTACAATACGGCGAATATCTGATGCTCGAAGTTTGTTATTTTTACCTTCTTTGGCAAAACCTTTAGACGCATCAATGATGAGCACATCGTCGTTTTCACGTTTTTGACGAAGCACCATAATGATGGTCGGAATGCCCGTGCCGAAGAAAATATTTGCCGGCAAGCCGATAATCGCATCAATATTATTCTGCTCAATGAGGTTTTTACGAATCTGACCTTTTTCACCACCGCGGAACAATACCCCATGTGGCAAAACAATAGTCATAATGCCGCCAGGTTTCAAGTGGTATAAATCATGTAATAAAAACGCATAGTCTGCTTTAGATTTAGGGGCTAGACCATAGCGAGAATAACGCGGATCACTTTCTTTACCGGCCGGTTCCCAACGTTGTGAATACGGTGGATTGGAAACAACCGCATCCACATAGAGCGGCTCATACGTACCGACCGGATCCGCTTCATCAAAATACGGCCAATCTTCTTCCAACGTATCCCCGTTGCGCGTCAAAATATTATCCGGCAAAATCCCACGCATAACCAGATTCATACGGGTCAAGTTATAGGTATTGGACTTCAATTCTTGCGCATAGTAACGAATACTATTTTCGTTTTCCATGTATTTAGCGGTAGTCTGGCCGATATTTATAAGCAAGCTCCCCGAACCACTGGTTGGGTCATAAATTTTGATGTTTTCACGACCTCTTAAATGATTAGCTACCACTTCAGACATAAGCAAAGACACTTCGTGCGGCGTGTAGAATTCCCCTGCTTTTTTACCGGCATTAGCTGCAAAATTAGAAATCAAATATTCATAGATAAAGCCAAGAACGTCATAGTCCTGCTTTTTATCCATCGGAATTTCGTTAATAAGCTGTGCCAAATCACTAACGGCCTTCGTCTGCGATTTCGTGTTTTCACCCAATTTAGAAAGGCCTGTTTCGAGGGTATTAAAAATCCCGTCAAATACTTTTTATGGGACGGTGAAATCAGACGTGTAAAGGATGATAAAGCAGTTCGCACATTGTCTACCGAGAAATCTGCCCCCATTTGAATCCATGTGGAAAAAAGGTCTTTATACGCAATAAAATAGCCTAGATTCTTTTGAACCGTACGCACCGTTTCATCGTCATCCTCGTTTACGTATTCTTTGATGTCTTCCGGCGTGTATTCTTGGGATAAAAGCCACTGTTCTTCTTTGTCCGACAAGTATTTATAAAAAATGAAACCAAGGATATAATCCTTATACTCATTCGCTTCTATCTTAGACCGCATGCGGTTTGCAGACTCCCAAATCTTGGCAGCTAACTGCTGTTTGTTCATGAATCCATCCTCCAAATAATACCCTTTAAGCAAAAAAAGGCAAAAAATTTTTATTTTACGCTGTTGTCAAGCGTAAGTCTATATGAATATATTATATGAAAAATAACTTAATAAGCCAATAGAAAAACGTAAGAACAGCACCGAAGGACGTGGAACGCCACCTTGAGGCAACAACCAAAAAGAGAAAACCAGCCGGAGATAATTCGGTCGAATTCGACCGAATTAAACTTTCTAGCAATAAATTAACTAAAATTGCAGACTCTTAATACCTTTAAATTTTTACCTTTTAGCCAAACAACCATTCTTATTTTCTACCATTGACTTAAACGTTTATTCGATGTATTATTTTAGTAAAGAAGTTATTACGTAAAAAGGAGGTGCCATCATGGGCTATATTAATTACGACTTGGAGCCCCGCTCAGACATTGCGTTTGTCGACATGAAGTCATTTTACGCCAGTGTCGAATGTATTGAGCGCGGTTTAAATCCCCTCACAACTTCATTATGTGTCATGAGCCGGGCCGACAATTCCAAAGGCCTGATTTTGGCGTCCTCCCCAACGTTCAAACATGTCTTTGGCAAGCAAAATGTAAGTCGTTCCTACGATTTGCCTTTCGATATCGAAACCAGGAAGTTTAATTTACGCCGTGCCCTTAAAGAAGGCTTGCCCATTACGCCCGACTTCATCAATTATATCGAGAGCTGGGCCAAACGCACCTTAATCGTGCCGCCGCGCATGGGCCTTTATATTATAAAAAACCTCGAGATTCAACGCATTCTGCGCGAGTACGCTGCCACCGAAGATATTTGCCCTTATTCTATCGATGAAGGCTTTGTAGACCTTACTCGATCTTTGAAGTATTTTGTGCCCGATCCGCGTTTAAGTCGCCGTGAAAAGCTGGATATTCTCTCTGCCAAAATCCAGCATGATATTCGCCAGCGAACCGGTATTTTCTCTACCGTCGGTATGTCGAATGCGAACCCGTTACTTGCCAAACTGGCTCTCGATAATGAAGCTAAAACGACGTCTACTATGCGTGCCAACTGGTCGTACGAAGATGTATCCACTAAAGTATGGCAAATTCCCAAACTAACTAACTTTTGGGGCATCGGCAGTCGCATGGCTCGCCGTTTAAATAATCTTGGCATTCACTCCATCAAAAAGCTGGCTAACTGCAATCCGGATATTCTTCAAAAAGACTTGGGCGTCATCGGCGTACAGCTCTGGTTTCACGCCAACGGCGTTGATGAAAGTAACGTACGTGAACCGTATACGCCACAATCCAAGGGGTTAGGCAACTCACAAATCTTGCCTCGTAACTACACAAAACAAGATGAAATCGAGCTCTTGCTCAGCGAGATGGCGGAACAGGTGGCTATCCGGCTACGCCGCAGCCATCAGCAAACACGTTGTGTGTCCGTTTATATCGGTTTTGCCAAAGAAAGCTATTTTGAACAACGGTCTCGCGGTTCTTTCCAAGCACAGATGAAGATTGAGCCGACGCAGCTGACCGATGAATTGACGCGCCACGTCATTAAATTATTCCGAAAACATTATAAAGGAGAAGCAGTTCGTCAAATCGGCGTTCAATATAGCCAGTTCATTCCGGAAGCCTTACAATCCATTTCCCTCTTCGACAATCCGGATACGGTGCGCAAAAGTCACAGCCTCCAACATACCATTGATGATATTCGCCGTCTGCACGGTTTCTTGGCCATTCAAAAGGCATCGGTTCTCTTGGATTCATCCCGTGCCATTGCCCGCAGTAAACTCATTGGCGGTCATGCAGCCGGTGGTGCCGGCGGTTTGGATGGTTTAGTATGATTGACCGCTCCTATTTGCCATTCAAATCCGCCCGTGCCTACAAAGACCGCAAAATGGCAAAATGGATGGGCTTCTTTTTATCCGACCACCAAACGGCCTTACTGCAATCTCATATGAATCTTGAAATCGATGAATCCATGAGTCTTGAAGAACGTTTAACCTGGCTGGGTCGACTCTATGCCGGTCAATACACGGCCACATTTGAGGTACGCGTGCAACGTAAAGGTCAACCGCTCACCACAAGCCGTATCACAGGCAAAGTTTATGATCTCAGTTTGACTGAAGTCACGATTAAACACCAAGATGATACCTTTACAACCTTACCTATAGATACTATTAATCGCATTACAACCGAGGAGATGGCAAACGATGGAATCTAGAGAATTTCAACGTAACCAATTACAATTTTCATACTTTTCACCGAACTATCTGAAATTTGAAGAAGATTTTTATGAATATTCTGCCTTGGATACACCGCTAACCTTTTTAACCGATGATATTCTACAAAGTATGGCCCATTCACAGCAAAATTACTTCAAGCTCAACAAGGAAAATGCCAAAGATAACCGCAACCATTATTTCTATTTTAAAATCCATGCCGTCGAAGGCAAACGCCTTATTAGGCAATATATTTATGACGGTCATTCGTTAACAAAAAGATAATCTGTAATGTTATAAACAGGTTAGCTATATAAGAGAAGACTGTTAGTATTGTACTCCAAATTTTAAAGGGGTCGAATTCACCCCCTTTAAATCAGAGGTTTCGATATAATGTAAATAATTTTGAAAATATTCAATTTCATGTTGCCATTTAAATGCTTATTTTCTGTTTTTAGATTACAATATAGATAACTACTAACGTATCATAAAAATATTACACAGGAGTTTATATTATGAGTATGGGCTACGGCGGTTTTGCTAAAAAATATCAGAAGACGACGTATCTGTTTCTTACGAATATGGCAGTTTTAACCTCAATATACCAAAATATATAAATAAAGAGAAAATAAGCGACGGTCTTATCACAATCAATAAATCTGCTTTTATTAAAGCTGAAATACATCAGCGAATTCGCCGCCGACCTTCCGGTCGTAAACGATTAGAAACAAAACAAATTATTAAAGCGGTAGATTGGAATAAAGAATTTTCTCTAGGCAATATAACTTTTAAAAATTGTAGTCATTGTTGGCACGCCAATCATATTCCTCTTTTAGATATACAAATCGACATAACAATTCTTAAAATACTGCGTAGAATCTTTGAATATTATCAAAAAACCGGAGAAATTCCTAATCAACTTGAATATTTCGTATAAAAATCATTATTAATAAAAAAGCAACCAAAGGCATTTTACCTTTAGTTGCTTTTTTGCTTTATTGATTAAGTTACTTGACTTAAAATCAGATGGTTACTTAACCGAGTTCTTATATTGTTACTTAACTGGATTTCTTATTGCCCACCTAGGCAATTCTATTTTTGCCCACTTAGGCAACTTATTTTCTAAACACCGTAAATTTATCCAAAGCTTTTACTTCTTGCCATTGTCCCGGCATATCGGCTTTAAATTCTTTTAAACGGCGATTATCTACGATGGCAACAACATGATCACGTGTTGCCACGGTTTCTTCCGCAATGAACGGCATTACGTTTTTCGTATTCCAATTCATAGCCGATGGTTCAAGGCCCGGAATAGCAGCTGCTTTTTCAACACGATAAATCAACTGATTACTGTAGAATCCGGCGGACGTCTGATAACGCCCATAACTTACAACCATATCCCCCCGTTTAACCGTTTGTGCCACCACGTTGCCTACAGCTTTAGAAGAATAAGCGTTGCAATACGGCGTCGCTACGGCAAAGGTAAGCACGGAATACAATATGAGATTGGCAATCACGGTGTATTTCACCAGTTTCAAATGATTTACCATGACACGAGCCGCCAAAATAGCAATCGGCAATAAATACGGGAATGTATAGGTCGTGTATTTAGTAGCCATCAATTGATAGAACACAGCAATTGTAAAAGCCCAAATCAGTAAGAATACCGTAGTTTGGTCAAACTGCATCATAGCACGCAGGATTACTCGCCAAGTTGGGGTGCCATCACTATTACCTTTAATAGCATCTTTCATAGCCGGTTGTGCGTGAATAATAGCGCCGGACGCACTTACGGATCCAATATTCATAACCAATGAGCCAAGATGATTATCATCATGGCCATCAAGTGAATCGGTGCCTTGCCCCAAGCTTATGCCGGTACTTGAAGTGGCTGCTATTTGCAAACGCTCACGCTGCGCCTGAAAACGACGTTTAAATAAATACGGTAAGGTAAATACCCACGGGAAGAATCCGATAATAAACATGCCCAAATAGTAATACCACACATTATCCCGCGGATGTTCCGAAACGGTAGCACGCAATACATTATGAACCCCCAAGAAGGTGTCGATAAAATCCATGCCGTGCACGCTGTACATGTAGTAGTACCAAGGGCCGGCAGTTAGAACAAATATAGCAATCCCGCCAAGCCATTTCATATGAAGCAGCTCTTTGTAATCGCGCTGTGAAACGAGGAATAATACTACGATGAGACCTGGTAACAACAAGCCTATAGGACCTTTTGTCAAAACAGCCATTCCTGCAAAGAAATACGCTCCGTAATAGTAATTACGCTTTTTAAAATAATAGCCCAAATAGAAGAAAATAAGCGCCGCGTTGAAGAACACAAATAAGGTCATATCGGTAATTACAGTTTTAGAAATGAGCCAATATTCTAACGATGTGCCCAAAATAACCGTAGCTACAAGCGCTGTCAGGCGGTTAAAGAGTTTTTGTGTGAACCAATAGGTCATGAGTAGACCGCTAATGCCGAATAGAGCCGGAAAAAAACGAGCTGCCCATTCGTTAATACCAAAGAGTTTAAAGGCGGCGATGACTTCCCAATAAAAGAAAATCGGTTTGTCATACCAATAATTACCGTAAATCTGAGGCGACAAATAATTGCCGGCCTGCAGCATTTCCTTCGCCGTTAAAGCGTAGTTTGATTCTACCGGATCCGTGATGGCAATGCCCCAATTACCCAGAAAAACAGATACACACCTAACAGTAGAATCCAGCCGAGATATTTTTTGACTCACTCATGATGGGCACTCTCCTCAATCTGCTTATAAGATAATTCATAATCTGAAACTGAATTTTTAACTATTATGGGACGGCGCTGTGCGTATTTTTTGTCAAGAAAACGCCAACCGTATACACTGGCCATACCGATAACCACTCCAAATATACCTCCCGCAATGACATCTGATGGATAGTGCACATATAAATAGATTCTTGAAAAACTGATAAGTAAGGCTACGCCTAAGGCCACATAACGGCCCGGAATCTTATTCATAAATAAAATTATAAACTGCGGCTAAAGCTGACCAAGCATGACCTGACGGGAATGAATAATCCCAGGGTTCATGGATTAACAGTTGCACCGCCGGTTGCAGTTCAAACGGTCTAAGCCGTGCCACCATCGGCTTAACGCCCAAGTTCAAGAGAACAAAGCCTATGAGCATGGCCGTCATCATCATGTAACCTACTTTTCGGTATTTTTTTTGAAACATAAAGAATATGCCAAGAGCAATCCAGATTGCCCCGCCATTACCCAAATCAGTGGCTTCTTCCATGAAAATATCAAGCCAATGTGCATGCCCATATAACCATATATAATTTAAAATCGAAAAATCATACTGTTGTATGAGACTAAAAACTTGTTCCATCAATGTTAAAAACTCCTTTATTCCAATTTACACTCTCAGTATACAAAAGGGTTTTAAACAAGATTTACACCAAATATAACAAATTTAAACTTTATTTCAAATTAATAACCAAGTTTTTCATAAAAAATAGCTGCCGGACGGGATTTTTCCCATCTGACAGCTATAATGCTTACCTTATATTCTATTTACTTTGTATTGCTCTTTGACATGCTATTGTCTCCGGCAATACTTTATCGAATGCTACATTTTAAACCAATACCCGTACTGCATTTTAACGCCACACTCGTACTACATTTTAAACCGATACCCGGCGCCCCACACGGTTTCAATGTAGCGCGGATTACTCGGATCATCTTCGATTTTTTCACGTAAACGATTGATATGAACAGCTACGGTTGCCACATCGCCAATGGCTTCGAGGCCCCAAATGCGCTCGTACAAGGTTTCTTTATCAAATACCAAATCACCGTTGCGGACTAAGAAAAAAGCAATTCATATTCTTATTTTTCAAATTTACTTCTTTATTATGCACAAAGACGCGATGTGAGCCCGGCTGAATGAGTAAATGGCCCACCTGAATGTCCGCTTCCCCTTTGTTGCTCGTCGAGTCTTTACGCAAACGCTCATATTGCGCAATATTTGCCTTAACACGCGCTACCAAAATACTTGGGGAAAACGGTTTTTCAATGTAATCATCGGCACCCAGGCCTAGCCCGTGAATCTTATCTATATCTTCCTGCTTAGCCGTTACCATAAGAATCGGAATATCCAGTGTTTCTCTTAATTTCTTTAAAATACTAAAACCGTCAACGGTCGGCAACATGACATCAAGCAATATTAAATCAAAAGGTTCATTTAAGGCGAGTTCCAGCCCTTTGCCGCCGTCATTGGCGATGGTTACTTCAAATTGACTCAGCTCTAAATAGTCTCGCTCAATTTCAGCAATTGCTTGATCGTCTTCAATTATTAAAATTCGTTTCGCCACTGCATTAACCTCCGTATTTCGGGAACTTCATGATTATACGCAAACCACCGTCATCAGCGTTTTCAGCTTCAATGGTACCACCCATTTGCTGCACCATCTTTTTAACAATCGCAAGACCGAGCCCGCTCCCCTTATGAGGATTACTGCGCGCCGCATCACTGCGATAAAACACATCAAAGAGCCGTTCCAAACTGCTTTCATTCACTCCGGGGCCGTCATCCACTAAAATCAGCGCAACCATAGCTTCCTGAGTCTGACAGGAAATATATAAGTTACCGGTTTCATTCACTTTATATTTTACACTGTTATCGGCAATATTGGCTATGATATTGCGAATTTGAAACGGGTCAGCCCAAATCAAAGAATCGTGCTCAATCATTTCACGATGCAGAATTAAGCCCTTATTCTTATACGCTTCCCCTTCATTACGAATAAACAGTTCCAAATGCGCACCCAGGTCCATTTTTTCAGGATAGCTAGGATATTCTTCCAAATCCATTTTTGAAAACGTAAAGAGATTACTGATCATGTGCTCCATTTCATCCGCCTTTGTCTGAATCATACGCACATATTTTGCCTGTAATTCCGGCGTCGTCGCAATGCCGTCCTCCAAACCTTCCGCATAGGCCTTAATCGACGTTAACGGGGACCGTAAATCATGAGAAATTCCGGCTAATAACTCTTTACGATTTTGTTCCTGCTTTTGAATCAACGTTACCGACTCTTCCAAACGACGGGCCATATCGTTAAAATCTTCACAAATTGGTGCAAATTCGTCTTTACCGTCATAGGTAAGCTTAATTTTAAATTGCCATCGCGAATTTGACGAACCCCCGATGCCAATAAATCTAAAGCACTGCGAATACGCTGAAACACAAAACGTGTTAAGAATTTATTCGCTACAATAATGCCTATGATAAACATAATGAAGATAAATATGAGCGACCATTTAACCGTGTTTTTAGCCGGCCAGGTTCGTATCTTGATTTCTGAACCATAAATATAGACTCGATAATCACCTGCCTTAGTCACCACATTTCGTGTTGCTACGGCATGACTACCGTTTGAAATGATACCGTCACCATTTAATTGATCTGCTGCATCTTCCAGCTTAAGGGCTTCCGCGTCCGGTGCATCGCCCCAAGTCCATAATTCACCGGTCGGGCTTGCCACACGCACTGTATAGCCGGTTACTTGACGCAGTGCCGCCGATACATCCGAAATCTTCGGATCGCGACCGGCCGCTGCCGTTTCCTGCAGCTTACCTTCCACCTGTGTCAGCATAAAGGTTCCGGTCCGCTCAAAATCTTCCAAATCACGGACCCCGATGTTATTCCGTTGCACGCTTGGAATCCAAATGGCTGCCAAGCTGACAAATACAATAAGTAACGCCACTATCGATGGAATGGCAATCATCAAAATATTGGAAATTACCAGGCGCTTTTTTATTAACATGCCTTACTTTGCCTCCCCCTGTCCTTCTATAATAGGATCTGTTTCCGGTTCCAATAATCGTTTATAAAAATAATCCATGGCAAATGCGCCGATTGGCGATGTGATTAAAATCGCCATGGCCGATGCGGCCAACACTAAAGGACCGCTATCAAGCCCCAAAGCCAGCGGAATACCGCCGATGGCTGCCTGCACAGTGGCTTTAGGGGCAAAGGAAATGGCACAGTAAATGCGCTCCTTCATATTGAGCTTCGTTTTTAACAAAGACACGCCTACACCCAAAGCACGCCCCATAGAACCTAAGGCGATAACGCCAATCAAAATGCCGCTCATGCTGAGCATATAGGTCGTATCGATAGCCGCTCCTACAAGCACGAATAGGATGATTTCAATAGGAATCCATAGTTGATTAATTTGTCGATTAAGAGCCTGCCCCAAATCATAAGACACCTGTCCTTTGACCACACTGGACATAATCATAACCGCCAAAAGACCTGAAACGGCCGCATACGGCTTGAACCAATTACTGATCGCCACCATCACAAACGATGCGGCAATCAAAATCGTCAGCAATAATGTCACTGTACCGGGCAATAATTGATCGCCTTTATTCATTCGTTTGGCAATATACGACAGTATAAAGCCACCTATAAAGCCCAGCACAATGCCACTAAACAATGCTACCGGAACCTGAGCGGCAATGGCCAAGGCACTCATGCCTTCCGGTGTAAGCCACATGGGCCTCCACGAGCGCTAAGTACTAATGAAAAAATAACCACGACTACAATATCTTCTAATGACGAAGCTACCATGATGAGTTGCGGAATCTTCTTTTCGTCCCATAACGTAATTCAATGAGATGAATCATGCGAAAAACCACAACGGCCGGCGACACGGCACAAACGGCAGTCGCCAAAAGTAAAGCTTCCAGGCCATGGAGGCCAAATACATAAAGGCCTAAATACGTAAGTATTGTCAACTCTATTAACATTGGTACTGTCGACATCATCAGAAGTGGCCGTCCAAGACTCCAAATATCTCGCAAATTAATAGCAAGGCCTGCCTTTACAAGGATAACTATAAGAGCTAACTGCCGCAAATCAGGTGAAATGGTAAGCATGGTCGAATCGAGCCAATTGCCCCCCTGCGGTCCCAAAAGCATACCGGCCAACATAAGCCCGATAATGGTCGGCAGTTGTATTTTGCGACACACCGCAGCTAAAGCGGCGCCACCTAATATGACAAATCCTAATGATGTTAACATACTTTAAAAACCTCCTATGACACAAGCCGTCATCAGCGATTCCATTCACTCGGTTCAAGACTCGCTTCCAAACTTGGGTCCACATCCGTTGCCGGATTATATTTTCTGATTACTTTCTTAATTTTATGTAGCGGGTATGAGCCCTATCAGGTTGATGATACTATATTTACTGTCCTACATATGCGACATGGACACCATCAAAATGCCGTCGCCCACCTTCACGTGTACTGTATCATGCCACACATTACTTACACCTACCGGCTTTGTATTGTACAAAGTCGCATTTTTCAACGCATACTTAGCTCCCGTAATCGTCACATTATGACATTCGTCAGATAAAGCGAGTACCGACAAGGAGTAGTCCATCCGCGGTTCTAAGGTAATGTCGCCATGGCTAAACAGATAACTATCCGTATCGTGGCTCACCATGCGCACGACGGCCCCTTGTGACACAGCATACATGGCTGCCTGTACATTCCCCATTAAATGGTCAAAACGACCGCCAAAGGCGCAATATAGAGTTAAGTCTTTATAATCATGTTCTAAGGCATAACGAATCGCTGCCAATGTGTCCGTATCATCTTTCATAGTCGGTAAATCAAGTATTTCAATACCCGGCGTGATTTTCCCGTGATAAGAATCAAAATCACCTACCACCAAGTCCGGTTCCAAATCGTATTCACGGATATAGGCATACCCTTTATCACAAGCTATCACAAAATCAGCTGTATCGATACCATCTAAAGGTGAAAAAATTCCACCCAGTACTATTGCACAATGTTTTCTCATAGTCGCTCCCGTCCTATTACAGTATAATATATGATTAACTATACACCATATGAGAGGATAAAGGAACAGCAAAGAAACACATAAGCCGAAACTGTTTCTTATACGTAAACTATGCCCACATGTTATACCTAAAATAAATCTCCCCATAGAGTATGAAAAAAGAGCTCCTTTACAGGAGCTCTTGCAAATATTAATTACAATGCTAAATTGCAATATCAAATTGAACACTTTGTAAATCCACTAACTTCTTAACTTCTTCAACAAAGGCTTCTTGCGGCGTACGGTAATTTAGGATCTTACGAGGTAAGGAATTACACCAGTCGGTTGCCCGGCGAAGTGTTGTTTCGGATACGTCACGAATTGGTGTTCCT
>ENA-OQJP01000238-OQJP01000238.1-human-gut-metagenome-genome-assembly--contig:-NODE-238-length-19416-cov-7.258126_pt1 | contig 19416 bp, 17 predicted proteins | sample MGYA00242611_ERZ504778 | MGnify/ENA primary metagenome ERZ504778 (study PRJEB26092, sample SAMD00036349) | human gut metagenome | host: Homo sapiens | study: EMG produced TPA metagenomics assembly of...
AAAAGAGAAGTTGAATTGGCTAAGTCCGGTAAAGTATCGCTTAAAGAATACAGTAGCATAAAAAATTCCGAGAAACCTATTCAGGCTTCTCGGAAATAAAAGTCTAACTTTTTGGGGGCACTACAAAGTCCTTATCTAAGGGGCTTTTCTACTTGCAAACCCAATCTCCCCCTCCCCCTTTAATAAAACAGCGCGAGGTTATATGGAAAAACCCCGAGAAGTCCTTATCTAAGGGTCTTTTCTGCTTGCAGAAACCACTCTCTCCCTCTCCCCCATAATAAAACAGCGCGACGCTCTAGGGAAAAAAGGACCCCTACCCCTAATGAAACAGCGCGAGGTTATATGGAAAAACCCCGAGAAGTCCTTATCTAAGGGTCTTTTCTGCTTGCAGAAACCAAGCCTTAGATGAGGAGCTTCTCGGGGTTTATATATCTCGCGCTATTTTATTATAATCCGAATCTTGCCATAATCGTATCCACATGTCTCAACATGCGATGTGGGTCGAAGAGGTGATCGATTTCTTCATCGGTAAGATATTTTTTAATATCCGCATCACCTTTAAGGCCGGCTTTGAAGTCTTTGCCTTCCAACCAACGAGCCATAGCATGACGTTGTACCCAACGGTAAGCTTCGTCACGAACAGCACCTTTATCTACAAGGGCTGTTAAGATTTGCTGGCTGAAGATCAAGCCGCCGGTTAATTCCAAGTTTTTCATCATGTTTTCCGGATATACCAACAATTTGTCGATAACTTTAATAGCCAAGGACAGCATATAGTCAACAGTAATCGTGCTATCCGGTAAAATTACACGTTCAACAGAGCTATGGGAAATATCGCGTTCATGCCATAAAGCCACGTCTTCCAAAGCAGCCTGCGCATTGCCGCGTACCACACGAGCTAAGCCGCAGATACGTTCACAAGTAATTGGGTTACGTTTGTGAGGCATAGCGGAGGAGCCTTTTTGTTTAGGGCTGAAGTATTCTTCCGCTTCACGCACTTCCGTACGTTGTAAGTGACGGATTTCAAGAGCAATTTTATCCAAAGTGCTGGCGATGATGGCCAAGGTGCTGCAAAGTTCAGCATGACGGTCACGTTGAATAACCTGAGTGGCAATTTTTACCGGTTCCAAACCGAGTTTTTCACACACATATTTTTCAATGAACGGATCGTTAACGGAGTAAGTACCAACGGCGCCGGACATTTTACCAACGGCTACATTTTTCTTTGCATGTTCCAAACGTTCAATATCACGTTCAATTTCAGCCATCCAGAGGCAAAGTTTCAAACCGAAAGTGGTAGGTTCACCATGAATACCATGGGTACGACCAACCATTGGGGTGTATTTAAATTCAGCGGCACGACGGCGAAGTACATCGCGGAATTGATGTAAATCTTCCAAAATGATGTCACAAGCCTGTTTCATCATAGCACCGAGTGCTGTGTCTTTTACGTCCGTAGATGTAAGGCCGAGGTGAATGTATTTAGCTTCTTCGCCAACGTATTCACCGACAGCGGTTACGAAAGAAATAATATCGTGGTTCGTTTCTTTTTCAATTTCATGAATTCGTTCTACATCAAAGTTCGCTTTTTCACGGATAACCTTAGCCGCTTCTTTAGGGATAATTCCCAATTCTGCCTGTGCTTCACAAGCTAAGATTTCCACTTCCAACATCTGGTCAAATTCGTTGCGTTCGCTCCAAATATGGCCCATTTTTTCTCTTGTATACCGTTGAATCATGTGTCTTTAACCTCCATCGAAATGACTGAATATTACTCTTTCATTTTAACATAGTAAAAAATAAGGGTCAATAAACTTTACCGAACGTTAATGTGTATTTCACGCAAAACATTCGGATTTATATCTGCTAATATATAATACTTCTCATCAGCATCTTGTCACTGACTAAACACTAACCTGCTGCGGAACAACCACTACTTAACCGGGCCTCACTACTACTCATCAATAGCAACTTCCCAACTAATCACAGCCACTACTGCTGTTTGTAAAAATAAACAATCTCCGTACCCGCTTTATTCACGGCCGCACCGGTTACATATGCATGATTAAATGTCGTCCCTACGCTAAAAATATAGTAGGTGTATGAATCATCCAAATTCACCATATTGTAATTATACGAATAATAGCCTAACAGTTGCTGCTGAGCTTTTTTATTCGTGTCATTATCGAATAACTGATCCGTTACATAATTTCCGCTATTTACTGATGTTACGTCGATAATATCACTCCAGAAATCACGCCACGGTCCAAGATTCTTTAGCTCAGGCGTTGTCACGATTTTATAACCAGGTAATAATTCGCGCAAACTGTCGGCAAATTGCATGTCTGAATTAGGCTCCATTTTTACATAAACCGAACGGCTATCTGTTAAATTAGTCTGCATAATCGCTAACTTAAGCGCTTCCCCGATATACGGTGCCATTTCGGAAGCTGTACCGATGAAACTAACCTGCGCTTCCCCACCGGCTTTTATAAATTGTGGAATATAAAACACGGATACATTGTTGGCAAAGGACGGAACCTGTTTTGGGAAGCCGTCAAAATTCGGCACCAAATCATATTTTGATGCATCTGTCATAGGGAAAGCTACCCGTAAGGCTTGTTCTTTATACAAGGAATTACTTTCATTCGTGAGCACCGTCTTAGCACCCGATGCCGGCATAAAAGCTTCTAACACCTGTTTTGGTATGCCTCGGTTCACGTAAGGCGACCCCGCCTTAACAGCTTCCTGAGTCGCATAATTAACAATGGCTGCCAAATCTTTGTCGCTCCCTGTAAGCGCCGTGGTGCCATTATCTGTAGCGGCACTATTACCGGCGCCCAATACAGTGCCGGACACCATGGCCAAACCGGCCAAAACAAGGAATGCTTTCTTTTTCATATTAAACATTGTCATATATCATGCCTCCATATGAAACTAAAAATATAAGACATAAGAACTCTTTTATATATTTTTATTATAACTTAAATACAATACAACTGCCTATACTAAAGAGCACTCTATTTCAATTTTTTTCAATATAAAAAAACGGTGCAACCTGTTTTATACAGATTACACCGTTTCATTTATATGATTTCCGTAAAATCACACAGATTATTTAACTAACATCTCCCGGACTTTGTAGCGCCGCTACTTGTCCGGCCGTCCCAGACCCAAATCCTTAAGCCTGAGGCGTCATGGTCGTAGTTTCTACGCGAACCACATCTTTGTACGGATAGGCACAAAGTTCGGCCATGGCTTGGCCCACTTCTTCAAAATCCGCATTACCAAGTTCCGGATTAACATTACCAATGCTTACGGATTTTACTTTATTATCGCCTAAATCTAAACGAATCTGAATTTTTACTACTTCTTTTACTGTTGCGTCTGCCATAATTAGCCTCCTATATATTTATACTAGTAATATTTAATACTTTAACCTCATATCCCGCTACCCTAATCTGTCTAACCTTACTAGATTACCGAGCAGCTGAGACATATCGTTTGGTGACCGCCGATTAGTCAACCAATTGGGCACTGGTATTTTCTACCATAAAAGCGCCCTTATAGCCGGTTAAAATTTTACCTTTGGCGCTGGTCATAAAACGTTTGGCAATCAACAAATTTGCCACTGTTTCGGCTGCAGTGCGACTTACATCCGCTTTAGGTACACTGATGCGCACCGTAGTTTCTTTTAATTCATCATCCAAAAATACGAGTTGTAATTCTTTTTTCAAAACATTCATAGTTCCTGTAGCCATAGTTGCCTCCTAAAATTAAATTCGTCCGAAGCCCCATGTATGTATGCCAGAAAATCATACATCAAACAGAGCCCTTCATTTTGTCCATATTACTGAAAAGTACATGTACTATTGAGTTTCTCATCATTCTCATTGACCGTTTGCAAACGTCATAAGCAAGTCATCATTTCTTGTGAACCCGCTTACACCCCTATACATTCTCACAACGTTAAAATGTCAAGTCATTAAATTCCACCAACCGAAATTTTCATTCATCATATGCAAAAAATTCAATACAGATTGACATTTCCCTCTTTCTTTTCACCGTCGGAAAATAGTATAATGAGGTGTATCTTGTATATGATAACTAATATCGTATACAAGATATTGATTTATAATACAACTCATCGATAGTACCAAATAGATGTATTTAGAGGGTATGAGTGTATCAACGGCTTACGTAAATACAGTGAAGTCACTGTTTGCGAGCCATATTTTTATGTGTAAATGTAGTACTTTGTAACGGGAAGGAACCTTATTCATGGCTATTATGATTAAAAAACGAGACGGCCATTACGAACCGCTCTCGGTAGAAAAACTAAAAAGATGATTGCCTTCGCATGCTTGGGGCTTGAAAGCTGCGATCCTATCGAACTCGAAATGGACTCCAAATTACAGTTCGTTGACGGCATGAGCACCAAAGAAATTCAGAAAATTTTGGTGCAGACTGCAATCGAAAAAGTTATCCAAAAAGTAGACGACGGTTACGGCAACATGGTTAACCGCATGAACCAGGACTGGCAGTTTGTGGCAGCCCGCCTGTTCCTTTTCGACTTATATAAAGAAGCGGCCATCCAACGCAAATATAAAGCGTTCGGCTACGGCAACTTCCCTGCATTAGTAAAAAAATTAGTGGAATCTAAGCGCTATGCGGACTTCTTCCTCACCCAATACACCGAAGAAGAATTGGAAGAATTAGGGGATTACATCAAACCTAAACGCGACTATCTCTTCAACTATGAAGGCATTAAATTGTTGGCTGATCGTTACCTCGTAAAAGGTTACGACAAAGAAGTGTATGAATTGCCGCAAGAACGTTTCATGGCGATTGCTATGCACCTTGCCCTCATCGAAGGGGATCGCAAAGTAGAATTTGCCAAAAAATTCTACGACTTAATGAGCGAATTAAAAATGACCACCGCTACGCCAACCTTGGCCAATGCGGGTACGCCGTTCCATCAGCTCAGCAGCTGCTTTATCTCCGGCGTTGACGATAACCTTTGGTCTATTTACGACGTAAACAGCAAATTCTCCCGCGTATCCAAACACGGCGGTGCCCTCGGTATTTACATGGGTAAAGTGCGTGCCTTGAACAGTGATATTCGCGGTTACAAAAACTCCTCCGGCGGCGTTATCCCTTGGGTTCGTCTTTACAATGATACAGCCGTAGCCGTAGATCAGCTCGGCAAACGTAAAGGCGGCGCTACCGTAACGCTTGATATTTGGCATAAAGACTTCTACGAATTCGTAGAACTTCGTACCAACAACGGCGACGATCGTCGTAAAGCACACGATATTTTCCCTGCCATTGCCATTCCGGACATCTTCATGGAACGTTTATTGGCTCGTGAAAACTTCAGCCTCTTCGATCCACATGAAGTACAACAAGTGATGGGCTTCAACTTGGAAGATTTTTACGATGAAGACGAAAACAATAAAGCCTTCACCGAACATTATCTCCTTTGTGAAAACAATCCGGATCTCCACCCAATCCAGGTCAGCGCTTTGGATATGATGAAAAAAATCATGCGCAGTGCCGTAGAAACCGGTACGCCGTTCATCTTCTTCCGCGACACAGCGAATCGCGCCAACCCGAATAAACATGCGGGCATGATTTATGCCTCCAACTTGTGCCACGAAATCGCGCAAAACGTTGGTTTCACCAACCTCAGCGAAGAAGTGATTAATCCGGACGGCAGCATCACAACTAAAACGGTTACGGGCGACATGGTAACATGTAACCTTAACTCCATTAACCTCGGTCGAATTACGGACGAAGAATTGGAAGCAAATGTAGCCCTTCAAATTCGCATGCTCGATAATGTTATTTCCATCAACCAGTTCCCGGTACCGGAAGCTAAGATGACCAGCGAAAAATACCGTGCCATCGGCCTCGGTACGAGCGGTTACCACCACTACTTGGTGCGTCATCAGATTCAGTGGGAATCGGAAGAACACATCGAAACAGCGGACAAATTATTTGAAAACATTGCCTACTACGCAATTAAAGCATCCATGGAATTGGCTAAAGAAAAAGGTGCCTACCCTGCTTTCAAAGGTTCCGAATGGGAAACCGGTGCTTACTTCGAGCGCCGCGGTTATACATCCGAACGTTGGCAACAATTGCGCAAAGATGTAGCTAAATACGGTATGCGCAACGGTTATCTCATGGCGATTGCCCCAACCGGCAGTACCTCCAATATCGCTAACACCACAGCCGGCATCGACCCTATTTTCAAAAATTCTTCATCGAAGAAAAGAAAGGCAGCTTCACGCCGAAAACGGCCCCTGATCTCGATAACTCCACCTTCTGGCTCTACAGAGAAGCACACACCATCGACCAGCAGTGGAGCATCCGCGCTTGCGGCGTACGTCAGCGTCACATCGACCAGGCTCAATCTTTCAACTTGTATATTACACCGCAAGTTAAGGCCAAAGAGATTCTTAACCTCTATATCGAAGCGTACAAACAGGGTATTAAAACGATTTACTACATCCGCAATCAGTCCCTCGAAATGGACGAATGCACCAGCTGTTCTTCCTGATTTAAATTAAAACGATAAACGGTTTCAAAACCGGCAGTCATGCGAATTGTTATAAAACATCAATTACACTGGTATTTTATAGCCTTTTGATAAGCAAATATGACTGCCGGTTAGCCGTAAATTTCATATGTTTAACCGCTTTAATATGCTATACTAAAGACAACAACTTATATAGAAAGGGTGAATGTCATTATGGATAAAAAATTAATTTTTAACGAACATGGCGAGCGCGGCACGGAAAGCATGATTGGTGGCAATACGACCAACTTGCGCGAATGGAACCGCATCAAATATGACTGGGCAACGCAGATGTACCGTACCATGCTCAACAACTTCTGGATTCCGGAAGAAATTTCGCTGAACGAAGATATCAAACAATTCCCGTTCTTGACCGACAGCGAACGCCGTGCGTTTGACAAAATTATTTCCTTCCTCAATTTCCTTGATTCGATTCAAAGTGAAAATTTACCCAACTTAAGCCGCTATATTACGGCTGCCGAAGTAGCATCGTTGCTTAACATTCAGGCATTCCAAGAAGAAATTCACGCCCAAAGTTACTCCTATATTTTGGACACCGTAACGAATCCGATTACCCGTGACCGTATTTATGACGAATGGCGTACAGATGAACACCTCTTGGCACGTAACCGTTTCATCGCTGACATTTACCAACGTTTCAGCGATGATCCGTCGGAACATAATTTAATTCGCACCATTATGGCGAACTACATCTTGGAAGGCATTTATTTCTACTCCGGTTTCAGCTTCTTCTACACCTTGGCACGCCAGGGCAAGATGACAGCAACCAGTACGATCTTTAAATACATCAACCGCGATGAAGTAACTCACCTCGTTTTATTCCAAAACATCATTCGTGAGCTTCGCATCGAACGTCCTGAATTATTTACGCCTGAATTGGAAGCGGAACTTACGGACATGCTCCGTCAAGGTACGGAAAACGAAATCGCTTGGGGCCAATACATTACGGATGACAAAATCCTCGGTATTAACAATGTATTGATTGAACGCTATATCAAATACTTGGCTAATATTCGTTTAGAAGCCATCGGCCTCAAACATCTCTATCCGGACATCAAAGAAAATCCGATGGCTTGGATTGAAAGTTTCTCCAACCTCAATAGCACTAAAACGGACTTCTTTGAAGCAAAAGTTACGAATTATACCAAAGCAGCCGCATTCGACTTCGATGATTTGGAGTAATACAGCGCTACCAACTAAACCAGGAAGGCCGGCACATCGCCGGCTTTTCTTTTTTAGCCAAGCCGTATCATTACAATAAGCTCAGCAATAAGTCGCATAATCAACTAAATAATTAGTTTACCTGAAGTTTACGAATGTTTTGCAAAAAAGACTTGCCAGAATAGAAACTTAGGTTTATAATGTTGGCAATCACTTTAAGAGAGGAGCCAATATTATGAATACCGCTATCAGCACTATGAACAGCCAATACTTCTATTTTTGGTTCTTTATCCAGGCAACGGGTAAAGGACTATTTGGGCTACGCTGATTTCGGTATCATTGTCAGGCTTAGTATAGTTAAGGAGCTACCCGTAGTGCACGCGGATAGCTCCTTTTTTACTATCACTTAAAAGTAATTATTGAAAGCAACGAAGGTTGTACAAGCAGTAAAGGATTTGAATTTATGAACGAAACCTGTTTTCAAATATTCATAAGTGACGAAAGAGGAGAGATTACTATGATTATTACATTGAAGGAAAATGCTACACCGGAGAAAGTTCAAGAGTTGCGCCAAAAATTAGAGGCCCAAGGGATTACGTTACATCCAAGCCAAGGCGACAACTACTCATTAATCGGTCTCATCGGCGATACCTCACTCGTAGACAAACGCCAAATTGAATCGTTAGACTTTGTTGAAAAAGTAACACGCATTCAAGAACCGTTCAAAAAAGCTAATCGCAAATTTCATCCGGAAGACACCATCGTAGACGTAAGTGGCGTAAAAATTGGGGGCGGCCACTTCGCTATTATGGCCGGTCCTTGCTCTGTAGAAACACCGGAACAAGTGTTGGCAACGGCAAGAGCGGTCAAAGAAGCGGGCGCTACTATTCTTCGTGGCGGTGCGTTCAAACCGCGTACTTCGCCATACTCTTTCCAAGGTATGGGCCCTGAAGGCTTGCATTTATTGGAACTGGCCAAAAAAGAAACGGGGCTGCCTATCGTATCGGAAGTCATGGATCCATCCCAATTGCAATACTTCGATAATGTAGACATGCTTCAAATCGGCGCCCGCAATATGCAAAACTTCACCTTACTTAAAGAGGTCGGCAAATTAAAGAAACCGGTTCTCTTAAAACGCGGCTTATCCGCGACTTATGAAGAATGGTTGATGGCTGCGGAATACATCATGAGCGAAGGCAATACACAAATCGTACTTTGCGAACGAGGCATTCGAACTTTCGAAACGAAAACCCGTAATACCCTTGATGTAACGGCGATTCCAATGATTCATGAGCTCAGTCATTTACCGATTATTATGGACCCGAGCCACGCTGCCGGCATGAGCCGCATGGTTCGACCTTTATCCCTCGCTTCCACCGGCGGCGGTGCGGATGGTCTCATGATTGAAGTTCATATTGATCCGGCCAAAGCGCTTTGCGACGGTCCGCAAGCTTTACGTCCCGATCAATTTGCTTCCCTCACCAAAGATGTATTCGCTATGCGCGAAATTGTTACCGGTCAAAAAGCTTAATTAAGACCCGTTAATTGATACCCAGTAAAAGGAGTTACCATGGAACGTATTCATATAGAAGCCTCCACTGCCTACGATGTCATCATTGAAGATGGGGTTTTACAACATATAATAGAATATATTAAGCCCCTTAAGGGCCCCTGCCCGACCATGCTCGTCAGTGATGACCAAGTAGCTCCGCATTATGCAGCGCTTGTCAAAAAGCAACTCACCGCAGCGGGCTATACGGTATATGAATACGTATTCCCTCATGGTGAAACAGAAAAAAAATGCTGCCCGACTATTGGATTTAGTGGAATTTTATGGCGGCCAAAGCGCTGACCCGTAAGGATTTACTTATCGCCTTAGGAGGCGGTGTAGTCGGTGATATGGCGGGTTTTGCGGCGGCCACCTATTTACGGGGCATCGACTATATCCAGATGCCTACATCCCTATTGGCTGCAGTTGATTCATCTGTTGGCGGTAAAACGGCCGTTAATTTAAAAGCCGGCAAAAATCTGTGGGGCGCTTTTAAACAGCCGATTTTAGTACTCTGTGACCCAACTGCACTCAGCACTTTGGCGGCCGATGAATTCAGTAACGGCTGCGGTGAAGTCATTAAATACGGCATGCTCGGTTATCCCGATTTACTGGCTGATTTAATGACCAATCCTTTACGTCAAGATGACCTTCCCCATATTGAAGCGATTATCGCCCTATGCGTGAAAGCCAAAGCGAAAATTGTCAGCGCCGATGAAAGAGAATCGGGCGTCAGAGCTTTGCTCAACTTTGGCCACACGTTTGGTCACGGCATCGAGCTTTGCAGTGAATTTTCCGTAAAACACGGTATGGCCGTCAGTATCGGCATGGCCCTCATGATGCGTGCCGCTTTTAAAAACGGACACATCAGTGAAACCGAATTAAATAACTTTTTAAATCTACTGGCCGCTCATAATTTGCCGACTAACACGACTATCAGTATTGACGAACTCTTAGAGGCCGCTTTACATGACAAAAAAAGTCACGGCCAAACTATTACCATTATCTATCCGACTCGTTGGGGGCAGTGCGAACTTCGCACCATACCACACAGCGAATTAGCCCATTACGCCATAAAGGAGGTAAAACACCATGGTGCCAACTAATCCATCTGAATTTGAAGCAACCAAAACTGCGACTGTCCATTCTGAATCCGTTACCGTAACCGGAGCCATTCCAACCGGTACCATTGCGGCCATTCCGGCCAAGGCCCACGCTCATCGAGCCTTGATTGCCGCTGCTTTGGCGGACAGCCCGTCCAGTTTACTCATTGCGCACTATTCAGAAGATATTGACGCCACTATTGCCTCTTTGCGTGGCTTAGGTGCTACTATTGAGAAAACAGAGAGCGGGGTTACTGTCACACCCATCCCCGAAAACCAAAAACACGGCACCATTGATGCTCACGAATCAGGAACTACCTTGCGCTTGCTCTTATCGGTAGGTTCCGCCATTTGTGATACCACCGATGTAACCGCAGCCGGTCGTTTACCGGATCGCCCGTTGGAGCCTTTAAAAAGCCAATTGGAAGCTCATGGCATCAACTTTTCGGCGGCCAAGCCGCCATTTACCATTAGCGGTCATTTAACAGGTGGGCTTTTTGAAATGGTAGGCAATGTGAGCAGTCAATTTTTTCCGGCCTCTTATTGGCCTCACCAAAACTGGATGAAGATACTTTAATAAACAGCACAACACCGTTACAATCCCGCGATTATGTGACGTTGACGCGTCATGTCATGGCGGATTTTGGCGTTACCGCCTATACCTCCGATGATGGCAACAGTTTTACCGTTCCCAAAGGGCAACATTACCGCGGCCTCGAAAATTATCCCATCGAAGGGGACTGGTCAAACAGTGCCATTTGGCTCGTAGCCGCCGCCATCACCGGCCAACCGCTTACCATCACTAATTTGCAACCCGATTCGACGCAGGCGGATCGGCGCATCTTAGATATTGTTGACTGCGCCGGCACCACCGTGGAATGGCAAACAGAAGACGGTACCGTTGTTGAAGATGATGAATTGGACAAAATTAAAGTGCCGTTACGCCTTCATTGTGAAGGTCGTGCCATTGACCCTATAACGGTTGATTTAGAACAATGTCCTGACTTATTACCTGTTTTAGCGGCCTTAGCCTGCAGTATCGAAGGGGAAAGCTGGTTTATCAACGGTGAACGCTTGCGTCTTAAAGAATCAGACCGCTTATTAGCCGTTCGTGATTTGGTGAGAACTTTAGGCGGCACCGCTCACATTGAAGGAGATAATCTCTACATTAACGGTACCGGAAGTCTTACCGGCGGCACCGTTACTTCCCACAATGACCATCGTCTCGTTATGGCTGCTACACTCATGGCACTATACAGCGATGATCCGATTACGATTACCGACAGTCAGGCCATCAATAAATCCTATCCGCTATTCTTCAGCCATTGGAATCAATTAGGCGGTCACGCCAAATAATTTACTATCTAACCTTTCAAAACAGGAGACGCTTATGAGTTCAAGTTTTGGCAAAAATCTTACTATTTCTGTATTCGGAGCCTCCCACGGCAAGGCTATCGGCGCCGTAGTCGATGGTCTGCCATGCGGTGTAACCGTCGATGAAGCGGCCTTGGCCCGCTTTATGAAGCGCCGTGCCCCGGGGCAAAGTTTAATTACCACCCAACGTAAAGAAGCAGATCAACCCGTATTTCTAAGCGGCCTCGTAGAGGGCCAACTCAGTGGTTCACCACTTGCCTTTTATATTGAAAACACGAATCAGCATTCTAAGGACTATAATAATTTACGTGATATACCGCGCCCATCCCATGCTGACTATACGGCACGCATGCGCTATGGTGAAAAAGTGGACATGCGCGGCGGCGGTCATTTCTCCGGTCGCCTTACGGCCCCACTCTGTTGTGCCGGTGGCATTGCCTTGCAAATTCTTAAACAAAAAGGCATTGAAATAGGTGCCCATTTAAAACAGATTGGCTCGGTACAAGATACCACTATGAGCTTCACCGAACCGGATATGGCGGCCCTTCAAAAAGTAAGCCACGAAACCGTAGCCATGGTATCCTCTCAGGCACGCCTTAAAGCAATTACCTATATTGATGAATTGCGTCAGGAAGGGGATTCTACCGGCGGCATTATAGAGCTGTTTGCTACGGGTCTGCCGGCGGGCCTTGGGAATCCGAATTTTGACGGCATTGAAAATCGCCTTAGCCGTGCCCTTTTTGGTATTCCCGGCGTTAAAGGCGTTGCTTTCGGCAGCGGTTTTGACGGTTGCCTCGACCGCGGTTCCAATCAGAACGACCCGTTCCGTTTAGAAAACGGCAAAGTTCGCACCTTAAATAATAATAGCGGCGGCATCCAAGGCGGTATTACCAACGGCATGCCGCTCGTTCTCAAAGTGGGCATGAAGCCGACTGCCTCTATTGCCAAAGTACAGCCAAGCTTCAGTTATGAAGCAGCTGCCAATACGGATTTACAGATTAAAGGTCGTCATGATCCTTGCATCGCCGTTCGTGCCGTACCGGTTGTTGAAGCTGTCACCGCCTTAGTCCTATTAGATTTTCTCTTAGATAACACTATTAAACTTGATTGATAAGAGCCTAAAATTTAATTACGGGCAAACTACTATTTTCCTAATTTTCGACTAACTATTATAGTCGGTACCGAAATACACATTTCCAATGAACGGAAAGGATATTATTATGAATCATACATCTACGCTGACCCCTTTCGGCCTCTTGGGCAAAACCTTGGGGCACAGCTATTCGCCACAAATTCATAAGGCTCTCGGCAATCCCGACTATGTACTGTACGAACGAGCTTCTCACGAATTAACCGACTTCTTAAGTCAATCCGAACTGAAGGGCTTAAACGTTACCATTCCTTATAAAAAAGACGTCATGAGCGCCTGCCAAACTTTATCTGACGCGGCCAAACATATCGGGGCCGTCAACACCATGGTCCGTCAAGCCGACGGCAGCTGGTACGGTCACAACACGGACTATGACGGTTTTATATATATGCTGGAGCGAGCCGGTATTACTGTTAAAGATAAAAATGTAGTTGTTTTGGGAGACGGCGCTACAGCCCATACGATTCATGTGGCTCTAACCGATTTGGGAGCCAAAGAGATTAGCCACCTTTCCCGTAAAACAGCGCCTTTTTATAGTGACGCCAAAAGCTACGGGGCCGATGCCGATGTACTCATCAATGCCACGCCGGTCGGTACTTTTCCGAATTGCCCGGATAGCTTAATTTCATTGGATGATTTTCCTAAACTCAAAGGCGTAGCCGATGTGATTTATAATCCTTATCGCACGGCCCTTCTTATAGAAGCGGAGCAACGCGGCATTCCTTATACCGATGGTCTCCCCATGCTTGTAGGACAGGCGGTAGCGGCAGCTAAGCTGTTCATGCAAAAAGAGTTTCCACCGGAAGCAACGGAAGCTATCATTCGTCAAATGCGTCATGCTCAGGAAAATATTATTCTCATCGGCATGCCCGGTGTAGGCAAAACAACTATCGCCACTGCGCTCGCGGAACGCTTACAGCGACCGCTCATCGACTGTGATGATGTATTTGAAGAACGGTACTGTCACCCCGGCGAATATATTAAAACCTATGGGGAAGCCCAATTTCGTAAAAAAGAAACGGCCCTCTTGGCCGAACTTTGCAAAACCACCGGAGCCATTATTGCCACCGGCGGCGGCGTTGTAACTCAACCGGTTAATTATCCTATTTTGCGCCAAAACGGCCGCATCTATTGGCTTCGCCGCCCCCTTGAGAAATTAGCCGTTGACGGTCGTCCACTTTCACAGGGGGGGCTGGAGCGCTTAGAATCTTTATATACTGTAAGAGAACCGCTGTACGAAGCCTTTTCACAATGTAGTTTTGACATAAACGATCCGGATACCGGAGCTGCTCAGATTGAGGAGGAATATCATGCACATTTTAATTCTTAACGGCCCCAATATTAATCTGTTAGGTTTAAGAGAGCCGGATATTTACGGCTCTGAAACGTATGAACAGCTCGTCCAAATGATTCGCCAACATGCTCATGAGCGTCATATCGCGGTTAGTTTTTATCAGAGTAATCACGAAGGCAGCTTGGTAGACCGAATTCAGGCGGCCCATAATGACGCCGAAGCCATCATTATCAATCCGGCCGCTTATACGCATACATCAATAGCTATTCTTGACGCCTTAAAAGCGATTGGCCTCCCTACGGTGGAAGTGCACATCTCCAATCCCGATGAACGGGAAAGCTTCCGTCATTTCTCCTATGTAAGCGAATATGCTGAAAAAACCATCAAAGGCCATGGTCTTAAAGGCTATATCGAAGCCATGGATTATCTTATTGATACGTATGGCGATAAGGAATAAAGCGCCTTTTACGGCCTGATAAAAATTCAATAATTACAAAAAAGAGGTTTGAAGATGAGCCATGGTGCTCAACTTCAAACCTCTTTTCCGGTATATAAACTTTTGTGGTAAGTTTGTTTAGTAAGTTTTAAGTATGATAATTCGTTTAGTACTCGCTTTAGTACTTGTTGCTATAGGATAAGTTGTTAGTGTAAAACTCGATTTCTTCCCTTCTTTGTCAACTCCCCAAACCCAGCCCCCGCTGCAGTTTGGGGAATAATTTCAACCAAATCAAAGCCTGACGGTCAAGCTGTTTCATTTAAAACGAGATTGTCACATCCACATATATTTTTACAATAATAATGCCTACGTTATATACGGCCGATATCTGTATATAACGTAAAATATATTGTTTTAAATGAACCAAGCCATGTCGTCGGTCATATTCTTTGGTGTGAAGGCTACTTTATGCCGTGGCATATGTTTGCGTGAATGGCTGTCCACCAAATGAATCGTCGAACGAATCTTGCGAACAACGATGTTTTCAGGTTCCGTTTCATAGATGACCACATTCTCAGGCACATCACGTTTGATAACCAGATTACAGCCTATCCGGCTACCGCTGCCTACCATAATGTCGCCCAGTACTTTAGTACCGGCACCGATAAGCACGTCGTCACCGACCGTTGGATGGCGTTTCACGCGTCTTGAGCTCATGCCGCCCAATGTTACGCCGTGGAACAAGGTTACATTATCGCCAACAATGGCAGTTTCACCAATTACGACACCCATGCCGTGATCAATGAATAAACCTTTACCGATTTGTGCGCCCGGATGGATTTCAATCCCCGTCGCATTACGCGAATGCAGTGCCACGCGTCTGGCCAATAATTTGTAACCATGTTTATACAAACGATGGGCAAAGAAATGCCAGAACAAAGCTGTTATATGCGGATAGGTCCACAATACCATCAATACTGATGTGGCAGCCGGATCTGAATCCATAACGCGCTTAATATTATAGCGAATCGCTTGCCAAAGTTCTTTCATACATCCTCCCGGCCGGTATTCCCCCAGCCCCTAAATATCTATAGCCATATAGCTGGCCGTTCATCTCTCTTCAAGCTAAACCTAAGTCAACTTATGGTCGTTCCCCCGAACGATTATATCGTCAGATGCTTAGGCTTTTACATATTCAACATCATCAAATTCAAGCATGGATAAGTATTTTTCAACTCCGTCCGGAGCAATAGCTACTACAGGCACGCCAGGGTTTTTAGCGGCTAAATCTTTAGCTGCTTTAATAGCTGCGCCGGCAGAAATACCGATGCTGATACCACTTTCGCGCATGAAAGTCTGTACTTGAGCGATAGCATCATCATCAGTTACGGTTACAACTTCATCCATAAGGGATTGGTCGAAGTTTTCAGGAATGAAACCGGCACCGATACCTTGGATTTTATGAGCGCCACCTTTACCTTCGGAAATCATTGGGGAACCTGCCGGTTCAACCGCAACAGCTTTCACATTAGCATTATGTTCTTTCAATTTACGAGCCACACCGGTGAAAGTACCGCCTGTACCTACGCCGGCAACAACGATGCCCACATTAGGAACTTGTTCAATAATTTCAGTAGCTGTTGTTTCGTAATGAATGCCAGGGTTAGCAGGGTTTACGAACTGTCCCAAAGTTACAGCACTTGGGTTAGCATCAAGAATTTCCTGAGCTTTAGCCAAAGCACCTTTCATGCCGGTTGCTTTTGGAGTCAAAATTAACTGAGCACCATAAGCTTTTACCAATTCACGACGTTCTTTACTCATGCTTTCAGGCATCAAGATTACAACTTTAATACCTAAAACAGCACCGAGCATAGCAAGGGCGATACCGGTATTACCGGACGTTGCTTCTACCAAGATAGTGTCAGGTTTAATTAAACCTTTCTGCTGAGCGTCGCGTATCATACCATAAACAGCACGGTCTTTAACACTGCCGCCGGCATTGTATTTTTCCAATTTAACAAAAACGTTAGAATCTCCAATTTGGTATACAGGTGTGTTACCAGTCAATTTTAGTGTATCATTTACTGGTTTCATACTCATAATATTCATCGTTCCTTTCTCATAGAGTCTCTCAGCTCTAATAAAAAAGCCCTTGGTCACATTTGTGACCAAGGGCGATATATCGCGGTTCCACCTTGTTTCATTTGACTGTGCGCACAATCAAACCTTTGCTGTACTATTAAACACATATTCTCCGGAGCATTTCACTCCTATCTGTTTAATTCTATACAGATTCGCTATAACGGGCGACCCCCGAATAAGACTCCCCTATATCGCTATAGCTTTGCCTTAATAACTCCGAGATGCACTTCCATACACTTCATAAGACCCGCTCTCACCGTCCGGGCTCGCTGCACATACAATAGTATATGTACTTTTCTCTTCCTCGTCCTGATTTCTATTCAAATCATAAACCTACTATAACACTATGAATTAATACTGTCAACAGCGAAATTAAACTTTTTGATTTTCATCAATTTATTATTGACGAATCTTTGACTCTCTGTTGCATGTACTTTATTTTACTACAACTGTACATTTTTTGCCAGTCCTATTGTATTTTATTATTCATTTTACGCTGATTTCGAACAATTTCATCAAACTTCTTTCAATTTTTGCAATAATTATCAATGCATTACCAAAATAAGCTGCAAAGAAAAAAACTGTCAAAGAAAAAACAGCCTATTTTCATAGACTGCTTTCTGTTATACATATATAAATTTTTGCTCGGTATAACCTAATCTAATGGGTATCCGCGTCCCTAATCGCAATCCCGATAAGACACGAGGCCTGCAATTACCAGTCATAGACTTAGCTACTGTCCATCACTCTTCACAGGTCTCAGTCTTACCTGTACTGTCATCTATGCAGTATATTCGAATCTATACTGTCTGTCCAACTCCTCGAAATAACCTATACCTTTAATCTATCCCTGCCGGTTCGACAGAAAGCTGACAGCCTTGAATACTAGGTATATTATAACAAACCTTTTGAATATAAGGAATATTTAAAATGAATTTTCGACATAAATATCCGTATCGATTATGCATAATTATCGTCAAAAAAACCGGCTATATAACTTAAAGTCATTTTCTAATTGACTTTAATGTAAAAAAATACCTTCCCGCTGTACTTGCGGGAAGGCATTTGCATATATGATTATATGCCGGTAAAAATTAAGTATTCATTTTACTGTGTTAAGTGTGTGTTTAATGTGTGTGTTATTTATGTTGTGTTATTTGTGTGTTGTGTTGTTTTGTATTGTGTGTATTTAAGTGTTGTGTTTGTGTTTAGGTATTTATGGAGTATTACCTATTAATGAGGGAGTTGGTTCTTCAGGGAAAAAACGTGCTTATGCGTTAAGAAGTACCCCGATTTGAACAGCTGTACCGGAATTTTGAGGAACCGGTTTCTTGTCATCTTTAGGTGGCAACGGTTTTTTATCTTCCGGTTTTACCGGTGGTTTTTCAGCGCCCGGTTTGCGATTATTGTAGTCGTTAGCCAAAGCTACTTTGCGTTTTTCCTTGGTTTCCGGTGTTACTTTGCTTGCTGCTTTATCTTTTTTAACAGTTTCTTTTTCAGGGGCTTTAGGTGCTACCTGAGGATTCTGCTGATTCTGATCTTTTTTATCGTTTTGGTTAATCTGTTTGTTGTCTTTATTAGGCTGATTTTGTTTGTTCTGCTCTTCTTGCTGCCATACAGCCGGTTTATTGTTGTTAATGTCTTGTAAGCTCTGAGCACTTACCAAAGTGCCGAAAGAGTTAGCCCAAAGAGTAACCGCCGCGACAGGTACCATTAATACATATTTGCGTTTCATAACTATACCTCCTAGTACAAAATTATACAATTTTCTTACTGTCTCATAAATGCTCGCGCATCACTTGAACAGCGCCATATACAAATCTAATCTGTTAACTTACGTTTAACATATGTACATCTTACCTAGATTTTATGAGGTATATATGAAAATTTCGATGAGCTTTCCGTGAAGTTTTTCATGATTGTTCATCTATCGTTCATCTATATTTTTATTCCAAAAGCAAGTATAATTATTCCTATTTATAAACAGAAAAATGCCGTTGCCCTTAGGGAGGAGGCAACGGCAAGTTGTTCGTACATATTTGTACTCACGATTAGGTATAGGTATTTAGAGGTTTAACAAGTGGACTCACTCGCAATAACTTCCGGGATAAAGAAGTTAGTTGAGCTGTAGCGCTCGATTCTGAATAATCGTTAACTACTGTTCCCTTGTTATGAGCCTATTATAGCATGTAAATCTAATAATTTCAATATCTAAAATTTATTTTTTCGATTTAATTTATTTTTCTCTATATATCCGTCAAAAAACCGCATAAATACTGGGTTTGTATGTTAGCTAATAATTTATTTTTATCTGTAAAGTGACTACAAGCCGGCCTTCAATACATCACGAGCCGTTTCATACATGTAATGATACCCCAACTCATTGGGATGCACATCACCGGCATAAAGAATTTCACCGCGATAATCCGCTTCGGCGATGGTTTTATAGAAGTCTATATACAACAAGCCTTGTTCCTTTACTGATGTGTGATAAAGAAGTAATAGAAGTGTAAAAAATTTTGCCGTTCCTATCCGGCACATGAGGTATGTCGGATAGGTCGGGCGGTTATTCGGGCAAGTCCACCTTGCCAACAAAAGAATAA
>ENA-OQJP01000240-OQJP01000240.1-human-gut-metagenome-genome-assembly--contig:-NODE-240-length-19234-cov-3.315068_pt1 | contig 19234 bp, 16 predicted proteins | sample MGYA00242611_ERZ504778 | MGnify/ENA primary metagenome ERZ504778 (study PRJEB26092, sample SAMD00036349) | human gut metagenome | host: Homo sapiens | study: EMG produced TPA metagenomics assembly of...
GAAATAAGGTTTGGCAGCCAAACGGGGAATTCCCCAACTAAGATATGGCTAAGATACAAATATTTCGGAAATTCACCCAGTTTTTGGGCTTTACAGAATTTGATGTTTTGGAAAAATATCGCAAGAGTTTTCATGAGAGTGAGCTTGGCAGACTTCATTCGGTCTTTCCGTTTGAGCATATGGCGAAAGCCGCAGGTCTGTCTGAACGTCATCCGGGTCGCAGGAATATATTCAGTCCTTGCGCAAAGAAAGGAAGGCTTCAAGGACAAGGATGCTCAAACGTCGTATGATCGGACTTCTTGAAAAACTCCTCATACAGAGAGATGAGATTCATCGGAAGTACGAAACCTTCCTCCGGTATACCCCGGAGTACCAGAAGCGTCTTTCCATCATCAGAAAGGTTCTTGTACAGGAAAAGGAAATCTTTGAAGGGCGGAAAGTCAGTGACCGCATCGTCAGCATCGACCGTCATTATGTACGTCCAATAGTAAGAGGAAAGGAAACAAAATCTGTTGAATTCGGTGCAAAGGTTAACAGTATACAGATAGACGGTATATCGTTCATCGAACAACTCTCGTTCAAGGCATTCAATGAGGGGATACGGCTTAAGGACTGTATCCGTATGCAGCAGAAGCTCATGAATGTGAGGGTAAGATGTGTAGCTGCAGACTCTATATACGCCAATAATGCCAACAGAAAGTTCTGTACAAAATATGGGATATCCACTTCTTTCGTACGCAAGGGAAGGGCAGCAAAGGATGAGCCCTTGAGAAAGGTGCTCAGAAGTGAACTCTCAAAAGAAAGGGCCACCCGGCTTGAAGGAAGCTTCGGTACTCAAAAGCAACATTACTCACTCGCAAGGATAAAGGCACGGAACAGGAAAACCGAAATCCTTTGGATTTTCTTTGGAATACATACGGCAAATGCCATACTCATGATAGACAAGATCAGGAAACGATCGGATAAAGCGGCATGACACGAATTTACAGACAGGATCAGAAGAGGTCATCAGACTTCTTCCGAAACATCATGTCCAACAAATAGGATTATATGAAAAAACAGAAAAGGCAATAAAATGACATATGAAGTGGGTATACTCTGTCATCTTCATATGTCATTTTATTATAGGGGACATTTACTGAATATCCCTACTTTATGTATGAAGGTACTGTTCTCAATTTTGTGTAAATGAATTATTTAGCTGATTTTATACTATTTACTGAATGTCCTCAATTATTAAAAATTTACCGGACAGCAATAATCAGCAATGAGACAGCAATGACTAAATAGCTCTAATGGAATTAAAAAATTATCTATTTTTACTTTTCAGTCTATTTATAGTCTTAATAACTTCGTTCATTACTTTTTTCTTGGAAGTTTGGAATGTTTCAAGTTCCTTAATGATATTTGCCTTATTATGGTATAAATTATACCAACCTAATGTTTCGGCAGCTGCTATACGAAGTTCTTCTTCTTGACTTTCATTTTTGACAATATTCAGTAATGGCTCAATGGCTTTAGTGATAGGTTTATTTCGGAACCGACTTATTTCGCTTTGTATCTGCTTGGTAGTACTTTCCGGATTGCCAATAAGTGCAAAATCCCTTTCAAGTCCTTCTTTTGGCGAGGAAAGTATTCCAACAATTCATTCACATAGGAAGAATCGTAGAAAGACCAACCGGCAGCCTGTTTTTTCAATTCATTCAAAGCCATATCATGGTCGAATGTATTGATAGCACTAAAGATTCTGAAACGATGGCGGTTTTCATGTCCGCGCAACAGATAGCTTTCTATCCATGCCGACAACAATTCCGGATTGCAGTTCTTTTCAACATATTCCACCGCATAGCGACGGATCAGCTCATAACTGTCATTCATGGCTGTCTGCAATACATCGGCAACTTCTGTCGGATAGTTCAAAGCTAATAAACGTAATGCTTCCAATCGCACTACGAAATAGTTCGATTCGTAGTAACTTTTCTTCAGTAGTTCGACGAGCCCACTATAATTTGCCATTGACAATTGACGGAGCGTCATTGCTTGCATGTCAGCCATAGGGGAATTCAGCTGCTTTTTCCAGAATGTAACATTTCCTTCCTGCACAACTAAAGCTTGGTTGATGTCCATATCCAGCCCGGCATTATTGGTGAAATGAAAAGTCGGGTCACCGATCAGATGATTTTCCAAGAAGCAGGTAAAACGGGTGAACTGCCCGATGCGCATACCGGCAGCTAACAAGCCGAGAAATTCATCCGGCCATTTATCTTGAATGGTGTTAACCGTACATCCCATAGTAGCAATGGTCTTACCCTTATTGAATATATAAGAGCCTACAATGTTGTCATCCAAATGGAAAGAACCGTTGAAACAAGCATCGAACAATATAAAACGCGCATTAGGAGTCAAAAGACGAATATCTTCAGTATAGATATCCATATTACGGTTTACAATGGAATCCGATTTTATTTTCTCCTCATCGAAAGCTTCCGCACACCAACTTTCAGGCACCCCATACTGCTTGGCATATTCTTTGATAGCAGCTTCACGCCCATGTTTCTTGGCGTATGAAGGCACTTTGCTTCGCAAGAATATTTTGGCATTCTCAATACTCAAATTAATACCGGAACCATTTTCATAGCCATTGATATACTGCATGGTGGGGCCACCGTGGTGATGGAATAGCATGACATCTAATCCTTCGCGCTGAATCTCGTTCAAGTATAATGGTTTCATCGGATAGCGCATGTTAAAATCATAGAACTTCACTGTATTACCCGATTTGAATATTTGCGGCAATTGCTCACGTAAGGCTATTTGCTCACCGCTCCATGCCAAAGGATCTTCAGAATTGTAACCATGGCCACGGGCCATAGTCAGTTGGTCAAATGCATTTTGCTTTGCTTTTTCGGCAACTGCCTTTTTTAAGTAATCGCGTAGCATCTGATAACGGTTCTCACCTTCTAAATGTAATGGACGGATACGGGCCGAATAAATATCCGGTGAAATATACTGTTTAGAATCAGCACGCAATGTCATATAATGATAGTCAGGTATCAAACTGTCTTGTTTAATATAATCAAATTTTAATCCGAAGTCATCATAATAACGGTCGGAAGGAACGCTTGATTTCTGCCAATTGGCTTTGGGAGACCTTTTGAAAGCCGAAGATAGATGATGTGCATCACGAATCATTGGAATAGGGATGTCACCTATAAATACGCAACCCTCCAAAGGCGTTTTCTCATTCTCATGCAATTTGACAAGTTGCTCACGAATAGGTTCGGGCCTTTTCCAATCATCAATTAGCAAGTAAGTACCTAAACCTTCTTTTTCTATACTGGTACGATAAGCATCAATTTCACTTTTCGCTTCATCATAACTTTTCTGATCGACTACAATTGCAAAAGTAGTCTTTGTTTTTATACTAGGATGTACAACTGTTTGCGCCTGCATATCCTGTAAGCACAAAGCGGTAATTGCCAAAAGGATGTATTTATTCATATTTATAAACTTAATCTTTTGATTGTCTGTTCAAGTTCTGCTTTTTAAATCTTCCGGAAGATTGGCTGCTTGTTGCATCTTCTTTATTTCTTCAAGAATGTGTGGACGTTGTACAGAATTGGTAAACCAACCTAATGCTTCGGCCATTACTACACGTACTTCCTGTGGATTACCGGCATCACGAATTACATTCAAATAATCATCCACGTGGAAATGGAACGTATAGTTACGCACATTGCGGATTGCACTGATACGTTTTGCTTCCGGTGCAGCTACATCCATCAAAGTCTGATGGACTTTTGCCTCTTGTACAAACATTCTCTCTAGACTTCTTAGTAACCGCTTTTTCTCCTCGTTTTCATTCAAACGGTCAACTTTTGCATAAAAGTCCTCTATTACTTTTTCCACTTTCTCTTTCGGATAAAGGCTTAAAGCCTTGTTGGCGCTCATTTGTACGCGTAAACGTTCATTATGTTCGATCAATGCTTCCACAATAGCTGGCAATAAGGAATCGTCACCTACAAATCCGGCATAAATGGCACTTTGGCGAGCTACCATTTCATAAGCATCGTTCAAACCTTCGCGTAATGCTTTGATGAAGTTGTCGTCCTGATAACGGCTCAACAACTTGATAGCCTCCATGCGAACTGTGTTGAAACCGCTTTCCCGGTACTTTTTCAGGAACAACGGAGACAATTCCTTTTGGGTATCGGCATCAGCCAGCATACGCATGGCCAAACTTTGTACATCAGCGTATGGGCTGTTTAACAGGTTCTCCCAATAGGCTTTGTCATTTTTGTGTATCGTTATATCGGTACTTAAAGTATTGGCTTCGATAGGAGCAAAACGGAAAGTGGGGTCACCAAACAAATGACCTTCAAGTGATGCAATCAGCTTATTGTATTGCCCGGCTCGTACACCATGGGACAACAGACCAATCATTTCAATAGTCCAGCGGTCTTGCAATACGTTACGGGTATTTCCTTGTGCCACCAATGTCTGACCGTCATTAAAGATATATTGTCCTGCTATATAGTCGTTTTCGTGAAAAGAACCGTTGTAGCACGCATCGAACATTATCATCTTCGGATTGGTGGAAAGATTTCTCTTCATTAAATCTTCCGTTACGATACGTTCATCAGCGTAGTGAAGAGAGTCTGCTTCCCAGAACTTAGGATTGTCCAGGTCTTTAAAAAACACCTCATTCACTTGTCGCTTTTCTTGCATCTGAATACGTAAGGTGTCTTTGTCACGTTTTCCAACATGGGCCATGACTGCATTATAAAGTGTACTCTTCAACATTTTATAACGATTATTGAAATCAGTGCATGCCAATTCATCATTAATAAGCTGCCCTGTTGGCATTCCATGTTCATGAAACATAAATAAGTCAAGGTCCTTTCGTTGCAATTCGCTGAATAACTTATATTTCATAGGGTGTTTCATTCGGAAGTTCCAATGTTTGAATCCCATTTGACGACCAAAAGCTAATGGAAAGTTCTCCATATAAGCTTTTTCGTCATCCATCCATACAATCAGGCAATCGGAATTGTAAGAAGCACCATTGAATGAGAATACCCGATCTAATTGATTATGCTTATCTGCCTTGGCAGCAGCAGCTTTCTTCAGATATGAGGCAATGGACGCATATTTATCCCCTTCCTTTTTTCCGGATACTTGATACGAGCTGAATAGAAAGTAGGATTTAGCCGCTGGGGACTGTCTTCTGTCAATTTGTAGTAGAAATGCTGATGATTTACTGAGTCTTGCCTGATGAACTCAAACTTTAAGTTCAGATCATCATAAAAGCGGTCGGTAGGTACGGAAGACTGATCCCAAGGAAAGGCTTTCTCATTCATTTTGAATGCAGTAGTCATGTGTTGCGCATTACGTACCAATGCGACAGGCACATCGCCGATTAAAACCAGACCTTCCAATGAAGGGCATTCTTGATATGTTTTGATGATTATCTGTTTGACTTGATCTGGATTTTGCCAGTCACCGCTGATCAGATAAGTTGCCAAACCATCATCTTCAACCGCAGTTTTGTACTGATGCATGGCATCTTTGGTATTTGCATAAGTTTGGTTATCTGTTATGATAGCAAAAGCGGTAGGTTGTTTGACCAATGGCTTTATGACTGTTGTTTGTGCATTTCCTGCCAATGGCAAAAGAAATGCCAGATATATTATTTTTTAATCATGGCCAATTAATTTTTAAGTCTGTAATATGTACGGTCGGCTTCTTCACGAAGGTTCTCGGATAAGCTCTTATCTTTTCTCAGTTGATCGCATACCCGAAGGATGTCAGGCTTCCGATAAGAATGAGTGAACCAAGCAAAAGCCTCCAATAAACAGGTTTTTAGCTTTTCACTTTCACTGGAGTCGGTAAGTAAAGCCAAGAGGCCGTCTACACAGGCATGTGCCATATGATTTTTCAGAGAATTGCAATAAAGGATGCGCCAACGTTCGGAAGTTTCTTTGCTTAATAACTCTTTTTGCATGCTACGACTATTATTGGCATTCTCCAAAACCTTACGCATCTCCTCCTTGTCTTGCAACACATAGGTCTCAGCCATTACTTTATCAATTGCCGCCTGTACGGCTGCCTGATCAAAGACTTGAAGCCCCAAACTCACATTAAATGCCACATGCTCAGATAGGTTGTCTTCTACGTAGGCTTTGATTTGCGGATAAACATACTCGTTCAGTCCCACATGTTGCATCATACGAACAGAGGTACGACGAATAAATTCATAGGAATCCGTAATGGCCAAGTGTAAGACTTCCCGGAAGTTTTTGTCACTAATCTTCTCAAGCAATGCCAAGCAGGTGAAACGTACCATCATGAACGGAGAAGTTTCAAAAGTTTTTCTTAATAAATCAGAAATACCCGGATAGTCATTGCGATAAAGGTTGTGCAAAGCAAAATTTTGTATGTCGGCATAGGGCGACTGTAATAACTCCAACATGCAGGACTCGTTATATGGCTCTTTGAGCAAAGCATTGGCATCTATCTCATTGATAGATTGAAAACGTAGAGTAGGATCACCGGTAATGTGCGATTCGAGAATATTCGTCAATTTAGCCCATTGCCCCACTCGTGCTCCCATACCTAACAGGCCGAGCATCTCGTTTGCCATTTTATCTTGCAGTACATTGACTGAGTTGGCAAAAGTAGTTACGCATTTTCCTTCCGACATGATATAACGTCCGGCAATGTAATCTTTTTCCCGGAAATCACCATTATAGCATGCATCGAAAATTACCATACGGCTATTAGGCTTAAACTCTGTAACTTCCGACAGGATAATACCGGTGCGCAGGTCTAGTAAAGAATCTTCTGCAATTACTTTGGGATCATCATAGCCTGCAATCCAAGTAGTGTCCAAACCGTATGTGTTTTTCATCATATCCAGCATTTCGTCGAAAGACTTTTTGTTGTTTTGCTTTCTACGCGCTAAACCACGATAATAGTACTTCATTGCATCTACATGAGCATTCCACCTATTAGTAGCGGGACTACCGGAAAGATATTGACGTTCGGGCATACCATGCTCATGAAAAATAGACAAGTCCAGATCTGTGCGTTTCAGCATATTAATGACATCGTCCTTGGGATAATCGCTGAAATTATAACGGATGAAACGGGCTCGTCCTTCTTTATCGAATACGCCCGGCATCTGTTCGCGGATAGTAAAGGTTTCCGGTGTCCATGCAGTCAATGAGTTAGAGTAAGAGCCATCACCTGTATAGGAGAAGAATTGGTCTAATTTATTGTTTATCTGGTGCTCAGCCACCACTTTTTTAAAATAGCGGCTGATTTGCGCATGCGGTTCTTCGCCGTTATCAACAGCTTTGACACGTGCAGAATATATGTCACACCGAATTTGCTGTGGAGATTTTATAGCCAAATTATAATAGAAGAAATTATTTTCGACACTGTCCTGTTTCAAAAAATCGAATTGTAGGTCGAAATCATCGTAGAAACGGTCGCTGGGCACTGAAGAATCTCTCCAGTCATTGTTTTTCTCATCCATTTTAAAAGCGGAAGTCATATGCTGGGCTTTGCGGAGCATTGGAATAGGGATATCACCGACAAATACCACTCCTTCCAATTTATCCTTTTTGTAGAGCTTAACAATAACTTTCTTTACATCTTCCGGTTTATTCCATTCATTGTATACGATGAACGTAGGCAACCCTTCCATTCCTAGAATCTCCTGATAGGCTTTAAGCTCGGCTTCACAAGCCTGAAATGTCCCTTTATCTGTAATTACAGCAAAAGAGGTGTCCTTTACTTTCACAGCCGGTTTAACAAATGTCTGTGCCCGCAGAGATAATATGCTGCAGAGCATCAAACTTCCAGTTATTAATTTACGCATGTTTTGTAATATAGATTTCGTTATGTAGCATTAAAAATTACATCCTAAACTTATCGATAAATGAGTACGCCCATCATAATCATAGTCAGAGGTATTTACACGATCGAATACAACTTTTGCAAATAAGTTCATACGTCTGTTTTCTCTGACTTGTTGCGAATACGTTATCGACCCGCCAATACGATAGTAATCACAGGTATAATAATTAGTCAGCCCTTGTTGTAATTCGGTTACAGTTGGATAGTCTGCATGGCTGCCACCATATACATATTCACCTCCCAGATTATTGTTATACGCAACATGAACATCTATTAAAAGCCTGCGATTCAAACTATTGCCTAAAACAAAATTTTTTTTGCCACCTAAGCCTAAAGATAAATTTTCTGCATTCTGTACAGAATTAGGCATTAAATATTCATCGTCTTGCTTGGTATAATTCACATTTAATTCTGCTTTCCAACTATATTCATTCCCGCGGTTTCTGCTTAATGCATAATTAAGAGAAGCGGTTTGTGCCTTGTACGTAGAACGGATGTTATTATATAATTCCACCCAGCCACTTTGTGATTCAGAGTTATCGCGTTGAGAAATATACTGAATACCATCGATGTTACGATTTGTATATGTGGTTCTCATATAATTGGTATAGTCCTTTCCTTCCTGAATCATCGTTAAAGAAACATGAGCAGTTTTATCTTTTACACCGGCTATTTTTTTAGGAGTCGTATAGCTCTGCTGAACAGTTTCCGCTTTTACATCGTAACTGCCCTCAAGCAGTAAATTGAAAGAGGGCATACTGAAGTTGTACTGGAGAGCTCCACCGAAACGGTCTCCAATATAATTGCTGGTTACACCGCTGCCTATTCCTTTTATGGCTGTTCCCAAACCGTATAATATATAATAGTCCTGATCCACATAAGAGTTGACATTACTCATTCTTGAGTCTTCCTTGATAGAACTATACTTGAAACTTGCACCAAACTTGTGTGAATTATTCAACTTGTAAGTAATCCCCGGCGTCAGTCCCAGCGTATAAAAACGGGTATCCACACGCGGGTCGCGCTGTTTGGCAGCTAATGTAGCTACATAATTACCTTCCAAACCCAATGCCCAATGATTACCAAGTAAAGGAGTAGCTGCACGAAACTTCAGATCGTAATATTGATTTCTCCATTTGCTTAAGTGCTGGTCTGCGACATAGTAAGGCATTCCCCTGAATGGATCGGCAATGGAGGCGTTATATCCGGCATCTGTCAGATTTTTTTGTGCAAAATTAAATGCTCCCCACACATATGCATTTTTCAGATTGATAAAGCCTTCACTGGATACACCTACGATAGCCTCTTTCTGCCCCTCTTGCGGACGGCAATAGTTTCCGTCCTGTAAGTCATATCCCAATATAACATTCGAATAATTCTGAATATCATCGAATGGCATACCGGCAGCATTCTGTGAATGAGACCATAGTCGTTTTGTTTTCAATTGTTCCATAGCGGCAGGAGAGAAACCCTGTGCCGCTCCCACCATACTTACAAAGCAGGCTATCACTACCAGCAGGCAGCTTTTCATATAGTTCATATATTGTTTTTTCATTGTTCTGTCCTTTTAATTAATTATTGCAATGTGTGATTCCATGAAGGCATTTTTGCTCCATTACGACGCATTACAGGAACAACGCCACGTTCAAAGTCATCCGTACTGTTGTTTGTATCCTGATATATATATGTACCTGTTTCTTCGCGAATAATAGGATTACCTTCTTCGTCTGTGGACAATTTGCGAGCAATACCTAAACCGCAATAAGTAGCTCCTACCCAAGTAATACCTGCATCAAGTACACCGGGGACACGTTTTGCATTCATCTTTGACTCATTGTTTACTGCTTCAACAGCATCCAATACATATTTAATAGGTATTTTTGCATAATAAACATTGCTGTTCGGTTTGCTAAGATCTGTTGTCTTCATATTTTCATCGTTGACCGGATCCCAAGCTTCTCCTTCAGGAACACGAAAAATCACATAAGCACCTCCGAATACGGATGTCAAATATTGTGGTATACTTCCCATCTCTGCTTTTCCTTGGTAGAAAACATGTTGCATATCATAAGCTGCCTGGTCAGGGAAGTTTGGATTATTCATATTAAACTCAAACTCAGAACTACTGCCGTCTATAGGACTTTGAGGGTTATAGATGTCCAACTGATGGTTAGCGGCAAATTGAGAAATGATGCAAGATTCACCTGGCGCTAACGGATATTCGGTTCCATTTCCTGGAAATTTCCACACACGTTCTCCATATGCATAATTATTACCGTCCGCTTCCGGCCAAATAGGTAATTTAGTGGTAGCTGTACCCGGAGTTAAATTTGCGAAATAAATACCGTCCAAATACAAAATGTCAGCAGAGTTATTGTATATCTCATAGAACTGGTCTCGGAAATAGACTCCTCCTTTTTCCGGACGGCTACCGCAATAATAAATCTCCTTGAATATTAATGGGCTCACTTTAAGCCCTTGTACTTCAATATTCAATGCGCTACCATGCTTAAATAATGCCGCATTTACAGAATTGCCATTGATGTAGTATTCATTGTTTTCTGTATCGATCGCTGTACCGGATACTGTTACCGAATAAATTCCGGGGATAATTCCGTCAACTTTCACACTATTATCAGTTACTTCTTTTACATAATGTAAATCTTCATCGTAATTGTCGAACTTTACAGTCAGATCTTTCAGTGTGGATATATTTTCAACGGTAATATCCAAATATACATCCACTGTGATAGGATTCACTTCTGCTGTGCCAGACATGTCCCTGAACGAATCGCATCCTATCAAAAGGGTACTTGCCAATGTAAACAAATATATTAAATATTTTTTCATAACTTCCTAAACATTATAAAGTGAGTGATAATTCCAGCCCAAAGAAAAATCGGTTATTCAATTGAATATATGAACCCGGATTACGTTTGGATTCTCTGCGCGGATAACTTCTGAACATATTGTTGGCAAAGAAAGAAACACGTAGCATATTGCTAATTTCTTTAGTTACATTCAAGTTAAAACAAAAATAAGGACTGTATGATTCTTTTATAGCATTATTATGACTTACATTATTCAACATATATCCATATCCTGCATCCTTTACTTGCTGGGTAGTGGTATATTTCCCCTTGGGAAACATATTTACAGACGCATCTTCCAATGCTAAATAGCCCACAGGTATAGAATCGTTTCCAAATGTATTCCAATTAGACTGCTGCCAAATAGCTTGTGCTGTCATCGTAACAACAAAACCGATACGCGGGATATTGTGAGTGGCACGTAAAGTCGTTACAAATTGTTGTTTGTAACTTGCATTGCCTTCTTGAGAATAAATGGCCACCGGTTTACGGGCTGAAGCAGCATCTTCGCTATTGTCATAGAAGCTATAACCCTGACGCCAACTCTTAGTACGCATCCATGAGCCATTTATTTGGAAGGCCGTACGGATAGCATCAATACGTCCGATATTCAAATCAAATTCTAAACCTTTAGTTTCTATATTTAAATTATTAGTTGGTTTTGCATAAGTAGACAATACCGGTAGGCTACTACTAAGCTCTATCCCGTTTTCTGTGCGCTGGTATTCATTGTAGATAAATGTATTGAAGGTGTTGAAGGTTTGGCTCATTACATAACCATCCTTCAGACGCTCCTTATAAGCTATTACATTCAGATTGGTTTTACCCACTCGTAAATTAAAACCGACTTCTGCCTTATGATTTTGGGCAATCTTCAAATCTGAGTTATCTACTTGCCGAACTTCTGTGGTAGTCATAAACAAGCGCTGGCTTTCCGGAATATTTTCATTGGTAAGCTCATTTATATTGATATATTCAAAATATGCATTTTCTGGATATAAATAGAGAAGAGAAGGCATCTTTGCAGCAATACCGTAACCTCCCTGAAGACTTAATAGATTCGGAATCAAATCAATGGATGCATTTACACGTGGCGAGAAAATGCCTCCTACTACTGAGGTATGATCATAACGCACACCAGCCTGAATGTTCAAATCATGCGTACCGCTTATGGACCATTTGAAATTATCTTCCACATATGCACCAAATTGGTTAATGAAAGGAATATCCTTATAGTTACGTGGACGGAAAGATGAATTATGACCGTATTGACTACGATAAGGAGGAGTACTTGGGTCATAAGTTTTCCTTTACCAACGTTACCGTCACTCCGGAAATCCGCACCAATCAAGATGCGGTTGTTTACATGACCGCTCGCCTTGAATAGAGAACTCGTCACTTTAGCAAACAAATTAACTTCACGACTATCGATCTCATAGTGTCCCAAATAGCTGCTTGGTAGATAAACAGCATAATGATTTATGTCTTCCGGTCCAAAATTAGTAATTTGATTACCATTGGCATCATAGATATGCTGACCTGCAAAGTTACTAAGTACCGCACCGTTTGTAGTGGTCATGGAATAAGGAGATGTAGCAGAACTGTATACGGTTTCATAATAACTGTCTTTATCCATATACGTACCTGACAATACATAGCGTAGTGTTTTTAACCAGCCCTTATTTATATTCCATGTACCATTGGTATTCAAAGTAAAACCTATATCGCGGCCTTCCGAAGCTGTTTTAGTTTGTTCATCATCAGGATTACGTTCACGTTGATCCTTACCATAAATAAAATCAAAGCTGGAATTGGTACGTAACTTATTATTAAAGAAAGTATTTGAATAGAGCAACTTTGTTGTGGCACGCTGATAGTGCTGGTAACTGGATATTGGATTATTCGTATTATAAGCATAATCTGCACTTACATTTAAAGCGCCTTTCTTTTTTCCAAGTTCAAAACCGGTTCCCATAGACACCTGATAGATATTGGGATTGGCTTTTGCTTTGACACGTAGCGGCTCACGACCAGCTTTTGTATTAATAATTACTGCTCCTGAGGTCAGATCACCATATTCAACAGAAGGGATACCACGAACGATTTGTATAGACTCTATATTTTCAGTAGAAATACTACGAACATCGGTTCCACCAGCCGGCGAAGCACCTCCGGCCAATGAAGCGGGTGTTTCCGTACCACTTAATACCGTAGGACTCATCGCAGATAGATTAGCATTATTTGAGATGGGGGCACCATCACGAATTATTGCGGTGCCCATAGCATTCATCGGAGCTTCCGGACCACTGGAACTGGAAACTTGACGGATGTTAATCTGTTGTGCCGAACTCATATCTTGATTCTGTGAAATTCCACCTGGCATCAATGACATTACATCATATAAACTGGTCGCTTGCATATGGTCCATAGCAGAGCGGGAAATGTGAGAAGATGTGGATTTGCCTGAACGGCTGTTGGTTGCAGTTACTGTAACTTCTTTCAACTTAAAATCCTCATTCCTCATTGTAAAATTAAGAACCAAATCCTTATTTACATTTATTAAGGTGTCAATGGAGACTTTGCCCAAATATTGAATTTGCATACGAATTTTACCAGTAGGTACGTTTTCCAGTATGTATCTACCATTTTCATCAGAGGTTGTCCCTAGTGCAATTTCAGGAATAGACACAGCTGCAAATTCTAAAGGCAAACGCTTGTTGTTGTGGTCGTACTCATAAACAGTGCCTGTAAGTTTTACTTTGTAATTGTTTTGCGATTTGATAGGGAGGGCAATTCCTATGCAAATAAGTATAAACAAGTATATAATATTACACCCCAAAATACCTTTTTTCATAAGTAACATCATATTTATTAATAATGCAAAATTATATGTAAATTTTAAATTAAAACAAACCATTGTGTGTAACAAAACTAAAATTATTAAAAATACATGTTGTTTTTGTTGGTGCCGTTGCATAATCTCACAGACCTCAACCGTCTGTTGTCTAACAATATAGCAACTGCATTATATTTAGGAAAATCCAATATATATTAGTACTTTATTTAAGTTCCATACATAGTAATACGGATCTTGAGTGATTAAAAGCAAACTGCAAATCTAAATAAAAACGGGATGGTTGTAGTTCTGATATGCTATATCTTAATACAACGCAGATAAATACTTATATTTTCATTGATAGATCTAACTAAGTTAAAAAACGGATTTTCTCCAAAATTCTTCTGATAGCTCCGTTCCAGCCTCATATTTATCGCACTTTACAGAAGCCCCAGTTCAAATATAAGGAAACTGTATCTCTCTTCGATAAAAGATCTATTTTAGGACGCAAAATTAGATATTACAAAAGATTATAAAAATACCATTTTTTGGGTATAAAAACGCATCTAATACCTATATATAGGTATTAAATATCATTGGCAATGTATGTTCCATTTCATTAAGCAAACAATTTTTTGTATAAAATACAAAATAGTACTTTTTTACCCACTTAAAAAGTGCAAGAATGTATAAAAGTCCATGTGTCAGCTATAATAGGGGCATGAATAGGCATCCGTTCCATACCTGTCCCTATTTGAATCGGTCACCCCACAGTGACCGGACATTACTCACCCAATTCGGATTCTCATTACAGTAGGCAACGAAAATCTGTATCAAGTTCCAAAGCCCGAGAATCATTCCATTAAACCTGGCAGGAATTGTGACAACATGTCTGCTTGAAACAGCTACTATTATGGTATCATGCTGTATTGTTATGCTATATACCATGTTCTAAGTCAAAACTCTTTTTTTTAGAATTGAAGGTTTAAGGCTCCATCCGAAAGTCAATATCACTTTCTCAAAATTCTTTTCTACAGCACCCTTTGTATAAGTTAGGATGTCTTTCTCTAGAAAATTTTTGAAATCAGATGAACTCATGTCTCTAAAAATGTTTATATATTCTTTTTAAGAAATTCATTTATGGCATGTGCCGATATCTTTTTTGCGTGCACTTTTCTATAACATATAAGTTGCTTGGTACCGGTACCATCGTGTCCAGCCCCATGAAGATATTACAGTCTACCATAAGAGTATAAGCGCCGCTCTCGGCAAGAGGTGCGGAAATGCAGTAATTGGCTTGCTCAAGCAGAGAATCCACCAGTTCTTTTGTGGAAGAACTGATACTATTGGCCAATTGTTCATATCCTCTTAGATTCAGTTGGGATATGGTCTTTTCGATAGCCGGGATGAATTTCATTCCTGGACCCAGGTTCAAATCAAATCTTTTGTAATAGACAAGAAGCTCATTCCAATCTTTGTACCGTGAAGGTTTGATGATATTTACATTGTCTATACTATGTTGTTTAAGATACTCGCCGGAGGAAAATGCATCTTCTTTGAAGGTCTGTGTGTTTCCATCCGGGAAACTTAAATAGATGGTCTTATATGTGTCTCCAGTGTTGGTCCTTGCAAAAGCTTTACATTCCTCACCTTTGAGATAATATGCTGTGGTGATGTCAAAACCATTACCGCTGGCATCATTGTCATAGCAACAATTCCACTTTACCTTATCAGATGGGAATATACGGCTTATATTCTCTATTTGGGATTTGGTGACATATCCCCCCGTGCTTATGAATGCGCATGTGGTTTCTTTAGTATAATGGTTTATTTCGTAGAAACTCATTGCGTCAATGGCAGATTCAAAGAGATATATGTCCGTAACCTTGTCAAAGGACAAAATTGGCCATCCAACAGCTTTGGCCTTGTCACCACCCGTGGCAAAGGCTTTATAATTGGTATTGGTCTCTGCAAAATAGTTCCTCATTTCAAAGTTAAGGATTTCCATCTGGGAGGGTTTGCGGAATGGAAAGCCGATATGATTGTTTTTCCTACCTGGTAGATGAACAGTCTATTGGCGAAATCCTCCACAGTCTGTGGAGAGAGCTTCCTTTGGACGGTCAAATATGGATTATCCTTTTTGATAGGACGAGGATTCCAATAATTCAAATTGAATTCCTTAATGTAGTTCTGGGTGTGGTCTTTTGTACGGCTTTGTACGTTTCCGGTGACAATTCTTTCGCCAGTCATATATCTTGAAAGAACTTCATTGACTCCCCTATATCCCTGCTGAGTGCAATAAGAGAACATATGCAATCTTTTAAGGACGAACTTGGTCAGCTCTCCCTTATCGTCAAAGCTGCCTTTCCTTGAGAAATAGGTGTTCTTTTTAGGAAAGATGACTATTTCGTCTTCTGGATTTTTGGGGGTGCCAAGAACATAGGTCAAGTTCGTTGCTTGTCTGCCCGATATACGTGTATATCCGAGATCCTCTGCTATGTCTATGATTGATATTTTGGCCCTGCATTCATCGTAATCCATTTTCATATCTTTTAAAATTTAAAATTACACATTTTTTTGAACTGATAGGGAAAAAAGGAGAAAAACTTTTTTTATTCTATATTTCTGCTGACGAATCTGTAGAGTTGGCGATTTGTTTTGCAATGGATAACCCCACCCGTCACCGTCTTATTCAGAGATACAAGACTATTTCCGCCGGACTTATTGGTCATTTCGACTTTGTGGCCGGACAGCAGTTTCTTGATTGTTTCCGGAGACTGCTTTTCCAGATTAATACTGCCTATGTTTAGAGGTTCTGTTTTACCGGTGGATTTATCTTTTATCTGGAAATCTGTAATCTGACTGACCGGTATATTCCTTTTTGGGTAATTGTTATATTTCCTTTTAGTTGCCTGCTGTCTGTTTTACATATGGAAACACCTTCAATTATGTATTTTGATTGGGCATTGTTACAAAAGTTGTCTATGGCTGATGCATATTGTGTCAGGGCTTGGGATATATCATCGTATCCCATTTGATGGTAGTTTTCTATTACTGTAAATAGTTCGTTCTTTTCTTCTTTTAACGGGTGTCTGGACATTATGTCAGAAAAGCATGTTTTCAGACTGTTGTAGTCTCCTATTCGTTCCGGATAATTCGGATCGTCAGAAAAAACGAAGTAGCTTATCTGATTGCTTTCTTTGCTATAATTAATGGCAAAATCATAGTTTCCGTTATTTCCTGTGATACCTATATAGTCTTTTTCCTTTAATAAAAGATACTTGCCATAAGATGTTGTATTCTCATAGGTTCTGGTAAATCCGTAATCTTTTAAGTGTTGTTCAAAATCTTTTATATGAATAGGGAAATAGGCCTCTTCTTTCTCCTGAAGAATGTAGAACGCTTCTTTTTCACTTGTTGTCAGATCTGGGAGCTTGGTTGCTATAGAGTTTTCCAGTTGGTATGCTCTGAAATTTTCCACTACATTTTCATGGAAATCTATCAAAAACTCCGGACTGCAACCGTTCTTCCTATAAATGTTTTCCGCTGCTTGCAGAATTTCTACAGCACAGCTGTCGCTTCCCTGGAAAACAATGGCTGGAATATCGTTTACCAGACATTTCTTCAGTAGTTCTTTTTGATCTTTCATTTTATATCTTCGTTTTTGTTGCCAGAATAATTTAAATGCCGGCAGAGTTGTCAGCTGAGTTGAATACTTGTTTTACTGCGGATATTCCCCACCCCGTTATGGTTTTATTCAGAGTGACAAGACTGTTTGTGCCGGACTTATTGGTCATTTCTGTTTGTTGTCCGGATAACAACTTTTTGAGTGTTTCCGGAGACTGCTTTTCCAGGTCAATATCCCCCACATTTATAGATTCTGTCTTACCGGTGGATTTATCTAGAATGCGGTAATTGCCGATTTCTTCTTGGCCGGAAGAATGAGATACATCATAGATCAGAGTTTTACAACCGGAAGATTGCAATTCTATTTGCTTTGTTGATATGTTTGTTTTCATTTCCATATATTTATTGGTAACGGCTGCCCATTTATCCATACCCTCGGCTGATATATTTTCTTTATCGAGAGCTCCAAAAGGATTTTTAGCATATTCACGCATTATTTTATTGCGTTCTTCTGATAAATATTGTTCTGGACTTATCGCTGCTTTTGTATTATTCGAGGAGTACCATTCTAAAGAATGTGGGTTATCTTCACCGTAAGCCCCGTAAACTATGTCATCTACTGATTTTCTGATGTTGGCATCTGTGGTTAATGTTTCATATTTAAAGCCGTTTGGATTAGAATTTAATTCATCTTTTATACTTTTCAAATAGCTCTCAACAGTATTGTATTCAATAACTTCAGATACTTTGCCATTAAAATCATAATATGAAATGGTTCCTATAACTTCTTTATTGGAGAGTTCTTCAATATTATAGTTATCTTGAGGTTTGTTTGAATAATCGATTCTTGTATTAATTTGTTTATGGTCATTCTCTTGTTGAATACCGGATTCTTCTATTTTGATATTAGGTTCTATCCCCCTTTCCTTTGCAATACCAATTTCATATTTATAATCATCTATAATCTGTTTCTGCTTTTGTATTTAGATAGGTGTAAATACCTGCAAATAACGAGTATTGTCTGCATTTAAATCACTGGAAACCAAAACTGTATAAAATTTAACACTTAGCACACCTTATTTGTTGTTCCGCCATTTTCCGCATATTTTTGTGACGTATTTCTATCGCGGTGAATGTACGGGACTTTTTTATTGCCACAAAATCGAAGCCTGTTGACATCGGTTTACAAGGGTTCACAAGTGGCAACAAACAGCAGGATATAATGCGAGGATTGCCACAGATATTTACCCCGTTGACAACAGGCAACAGCGGTTCACTTCCGTTCACTCCCCGATGGAATATACAAGAATGAGTGTTCAACATCAAACAAAGGGGAAATGAAAACAACCAAGAAATGTGCATTTTGCGGCAGAATGTTCACGCCCAACAGCGGTATGCAGAAATATTGCACCGTACATTGTGCTGATGAAGCTAAAAAAGCGAAGAAGAAGCGGCAGCAGGACTTGCTCAATGCCGTAGAGCCAGTTTTAGAGATACAGCGTCAGGAGTATCTTACCTTTTCTAAGGCAGCCATCCTCATGGGATGCTCACGCCAGTACATTTATAAACTTGTGGCACAAGGCAGGCTACGGGCCTCGCGTATCAGCAACCGTATGGCGTTCATCCGCAGAGCCGACATCGAGAAGATGCTGGAGGACAATCCTTATAACAGGGTGATACCCGGATCACGTCCGAAGAAAGCCGCTTCCACCAGTTCAGGAAGGCCGGAGTCTTTCTCCTGACGGGGATCGGGTGGAAACAGCGTGGAACGAAAGACACCCTTACAGACAGGGTCCGCCTCCTTGTTGTAGCGGAGGGTGTTCGGAATGTGTGAGGACAGCAGCCGCAGCCCCATCCCTGTGGATGACCCGGTTCCAGGCATCATACAAATTCTCCGTCCCTTCTATCCACCATCGTTCCAGAACAGCCGGATTCCTTCAAGTTGCAGTTCCCCTTGGCGATCAGCTCCTCTTCCACG
>ENA-OQJP01000241-OQJP01000241.1-human-gut-metagenome-genome-assembly--contig:-NODE-241-length-19196-cov-7.111647_pt1 | contig 19196 bp, 25 predicted proteins | sample MGYA00242611_ERZ504778 | MGnify/ENA primary metagenome ERZ504778 (study PRJEB26092, sample SAMD00036349) | human gut metagenome | host: Homo sapiens | study: EMG produced TPA metagenomics assembly of...
GCGGGACGCTGGTGCTGGGTTACGGCTCGCTGGCCGACGAGAGCTGTGCCTCGGTGGGTGAGACGTTGAAGAGGGTCTGCACGGCGGCGTGGGAGTCGTCGGTGAGGGTGTAGTGTTCGCCGTCCCACCCGCCGGGCAGGGCCTCGGTGTGGATGGCGGCAGAGCGGTCGGCGAGAAATTCCAGCGTGTCATCTAAGATGAGCAGGTCCTGCGCCGTCAAATCAGTGAGCAGGCTCGAGCTGTGAGCCCGCAGGGCGTCCGGCAGGGCGGCGGGCAGAAGCTCCAGCTCCTGCCGGAAAAAGGCATCCCACACCGCCGCCCGGGCGGCGGCTTTGTGGGCGGGCGGGACAGTGTCCTCCATCCCGTTGAGCAGTTCTTCTGCCTCCCGGACCGAGACGGCCTGCACATTGGAGCTGCACCCGGTGAGGGCCAGCTCCTCGGCGGTCAGCGCTCCCGAAAAACCCACCCGAAGCATCCCGTACCGGTCGGCGATGGCTTGCAGAACGGACGGCGCAAGGGCGAGATAGTGGGTGTCCTCGGGGCAGGGAGAGGGCCGAGAGAAGTGCTTCCCGGCAGCGGGCCGGGCCGGCGGCGCGGTAGCAGTCGGAGAGGGCGGTTTCGTCCGCCCCGAAGGGTACGGTCAGCTCTCCGGGCAGAGCCAGCGCATGGATGCAGTTCTGGCTGGCATTCAGGTAGAGCAGCAGAAAGCCGGGTGCTGTCGTCTCGGTGGGGGCGATGCAGACCAGCAGACTCAGGCGGTTCTCTTCCTTCGGCTGACGGATGGCGACGCCGCTCTGGGGCCGGGAGGCCAGTCTTGTCCGCAGAGAGCGTCGGGTGAGCAGCACGGTGCCGCCTACCAGCGGCAGCAGCACCAGCAGCGCCGCCAGCAGTGCGGCCCAGAAGGGCCTCCAGCCTTTTCTTTCATCGCCTATTTCCCCTCCATAAAAAACTGCATAAAGCATGGCCTGATGGGGGAACCTTTATGCAGAAAAGGAGGGAAATGCTATGAAATTCGATGATACCCCCAGCAGGGAAGAGCGGGAGGACTTCTGGCTCGACCTCGGCCCGGCCAGTGCCTACGAGGGGCTGGACTGCTGTGAGACAGCCCGCCGCGACGGCGACGCCAGCCCGGACGGCCTTGCCCATGGCTTCGAAGGGGCCGAAAGCCCGAAAGACCTCGTGGCCCCGCCCGACGACGACCCGGACAGCGAACCGGTGCCGCATCTGCCGCCCCAGCTGAAAGCGCTGGAGTGGCTGGACACGATGGGCAGCCCCGATGATGTACCGCCCATCGACCGATAAAGGACGAAAAAAATCACACCATAACAAAATTCACCTTCTGGTATGAAAGATGAAACTCGGGAATAAAATGCGGTAAAAGGCTTGCCAAGAAGCCGGAAATGTGATAAAGTATCTCCACCGTGTACAGTTGTGCATGTGGTGAGAACCGAATCGCAAGATGTGCCGCCCGGTGAGCCGGGTGTGCCGCACTCTGGAGAAGCCTGCAGGAGGCGGGTGCCGAAGGTGTAAGGCCGTTTGGGCCGATCTCTCAGGCAAAAGGACAGAGCAAACGTCTTTTGCGCAGGAAAGGTGTCCTGTGCGGGGTCATACGCTGAGTTTTTTGCGGGCAGAGCCTTTGGAAAAGAGGTTCTGCCCGCATTTTTGTTTGGGATGATCAGAGGGGGATTTCATATGGTGGACATCGTCACGCGCGTCAACAATGTGGTCAACGGCTTCGTCTGGGGGCCGTTCGGTCTGGCACTGCTGTTCTGCACCGGCCTGTGGCTCAGCGTCCGCACCGGCTTTTTCCAGTTCCGGCGGATGGGCTACTGGCTCAGGCATACCATCGGTGCGATTTTTACCAATAAGGACGTCACCGCCCACACCAGCAAGGAAGATATGGCCATCAGCCAGTTCCAGAGCATGTGTACGGCGCTGGCAGGCACCATCGGCACCGGCAACATCGTGGGTGTGGCCACGGCCATCGTCTCCGGCGGCCCGGGCGCCATCTTCTGGATGTGGGTCATGGCCCTGCTGGGCATGATGACCAGCTTTGCGGAGAACGTGCTGGGCGTCTACTACCGCCGCAAGAACGAAAAAGGCGAGTGGAACGGCGGCGCGATGTATTATCTGACCGACGGTCTGGGCGCAAAGCCCGGCTGTAAGACGGTGGGCAGGGTGCTGGCTGTCCTGTTTGCCTGCTTCTGCATCCTCGCGTCTTTCGGTATCGGCAACATGAGCCAGATAAACTCCATCGCCGGCAACATGAACGCGGCCTTCCATCTGCCGTACCTCGCCACCGGCCTTGCGCTGATGGCGGTGACGGCCCTCATCGTCATCGGCGGACTCAAGCGGGTGGCCGCTGTCACGGAAAAGCTGGTGCCGCTGATGGCACTGTTCTATGTCGCAGGTGCGCTCATCATCGTGGTCATGCACGCGGGCAATATCCCGGCGGCACTGGCGGCGATCTTCAAGGGTGCATTCAACCTCAACGCCGCAGGCGGCGGCGCGCTGGGCTACGGCATCAGCCAGACCATCACCTGGGGCTTCAAGCGCGGCGCGTTCTCCAACGAAGCCGGCCTCGGCTCTGCGGTCATGGTCAACTCGGCCTCCAACGTCAAGGAGCCGGTGCATCAGGGCATGTGGGGCGTGTTTGAGGTCTTCGCCGATACCATCGTGGTCTGCACCCTGACGGCCCTCGTCATCCTGACCACCGGCGTGGTAGACCTCGAGAGCGGCGCTGTCCTCGCAGGCGTGCAGGACAATGCGCTGGTGGGCCAGGCGTTCACGGCGGCTTTCGGCAGTTTCGGCCCGAAGTTTATCGCCGTGTCCATCCTGCTGTTCGCCTACTCCACCACCCTCGGCTGGAGCCACTACGGCACCAAGGCCGTGGAGTATCTCTTCGGCACGGCGGGAAGCCGCATCTATAAGGTCGTCTTTGTCTGCATGACCGTCGTGGGCGCGACCATGAAGCTGGGCCTCGCGTGGGACCTCTCCGACACCTTCAACGGCCTGATGATGATACCGAACCTCATCGGCGTGCTGGCATTGTCCGGCACTGTGGTGGACATCACCAGGAACTACTTTGCCCGCCGCGTCCGGGGCGAGGACATCGAGCCCATGTGGTCGGCCTTTGAAGAGTATCAGAAGGAAGAAGAGGCCGAGGCTGCCGCCGAGGAGGCGGAGCTGGATAAGGCCGCAAACAAATAACACAAAAAGCAAGCCCCCGGAAGGCGACCTTCCGGGGGCTTGCTGGTTTACTTCTTCTTTTTGCGAAGCTTTGCCGCCGCCCGCCCGGCGATGATGCCGCTGCCGAAGGCCCAGTGGAGGTTGTAGCCGCCGCAGCTGCCGGCGCAGTCCAGCGTCTCGCCCACAAAGTAGAGCCCCGGACAGCCCTTGAACTGGAAATCGTCCTCTACCTCGTCCAGCAGGAGGCCGCCGCCGGTGGTCTGAGCCTGCTTCCAGCCGCAGGGCGTCAAGCCCTCGAACCGCCAGCACTTGGCCGTGGCGGCGAGTTTCGGCCACGCGGAGGCGGGCAGGGCGCGGGCGTTTTCAGGCAGACCGGCATCGGCCCAGAGGGCGCGGCCCAGCTTTTGCGGGCAGTAAGCCCAGCCAGAACTCCGCCGCCCCGCTGCCCAGCAGCCCGGCCCGCTGGGCGAACAGCGCGGCCAGCTCGGTCTCACTCAGAGCAGGGAAGAGGTCGAGGGCCGCGACAGGCCGCTTCGGCCCGCGCCCCGGGGCCAGCAGACCCGAAAGCTGCATGATGCAGATGCCCGAAAGCCCATACTCGGTGAACTGCACCTCGCCCGTTTCCGGGCAAGCACGCGGCCATCTGCGCCGTCCAGCAGGCTGGCGCAGCCCTTGGCCCGGATGCCGGCCAGCGGCTTACGGGGATGAGCACACTGCAGGGCCGTCAGGCAGGGATAGAGGGGGGCCATCCGTCCGCCGCACTGGGCGGCGAACCGGGTGCCGAAGCCATCGGTGCCGAACTGGGGCCGGCATCACCGCCCATGGCGCAGATGACGGCGTCGGCCCGCAGGGTCTCGCGGCCTGCCTCGGTCTCGATTTGGACCGCATAGCCGCCCCGGCTCTGGCTCAGGTTCTGGACGGTGCAGCCGGTGCGCACCTCGACGCCCAGTCTTGACAGATGGTGCTCCAGCAGGGCCAGTACGTCCGCCGCCTGATTGGAATAGGGGTACACCCGCCCGGCCTCGTCGGTGCGGGGGTAGAGGCCGAGGCTCTCGAACCACGCCAGCGGCGCAGCCTCGTCCACAGCGCTCAGCAGGCGGCGCAGGGCCTTGGGGCTGCTGGTGAAGTACCGCTCCGGCGTGATGTCCCGGTTGTCGAGATTGCAGCGCCCGTTGCCGGTGGCCAGAAGCTTTTTGCCCACCTTCGCGTTTTTGTCCAGCACGGTGATGTGTGCGCGGCCCTCTGCGGTCTGTGCTGCCGCCAGCGCAGCGGCCAGACCGGCTGCGCCGCCGCCCAAAATCAAAATCTGCTGCATCCTCTGCCCATCCTTTCTGTAGTAAATTTATTGTATCATAGCCGCCCCTGTTTGGCAAACACAGGGCGGTCAGGTGTATATTTCCCTGCCGCTTCCACATAATAACTACACAGCATGGGAAAATGCAGAATGGGAAGGATGGTACACAGATGAAAGCAACCGGAATCGTCCGCCGCATCGATGAGCTGGGCCGGGTGGTCATCCCGAAGGAGATACGCCGCACCCAGCGTATCCGCCGCGGCGACCCCCTCGAGATCTTCACCACCGGCGACGGCGAGGTCATCTTCAAGAAGTATTCCCCGGTGGGGGAGCTGCAGGGGGTGGCGGTGCAGTACGCCGAGGTGCTGAGCCGAAGCTTCGCCCTGACGGCCTTCGTGGCGGACCGTGATCGAATCCTCGCCGCAGCCGGGTCGGGGAGGCGCGACCTTGCCGACCGCAGCGTCAGCCAGCCGCTGGAAAAGGTGATGGAGTCCCGCAAGCCCTACCTCAGCGAGGGCGACCCCGAGCATGTCCTGCTGCCCTGCGAGGGCTCGCTGCGGCCATTGCTCTGTGCGTGGCCCATCATCGCGGCAGGGGATGTCACCGGGGCCGTGGGTCTGCTGGCCGAGGACCGCACCCAGCAGCCCGACCCTGCCCAGCAGAAGGCTGTGGCTGTGGCGGCAGCGTTCCTGGCAAAGCAGATGGAAGAGTGAACATTATTATAATAAGGGGGGCGTCTGCGTTTCTGGCAGGCGCTCCCTTTTTTGTTTATGACAGAATTATGAATCTTTATAAACTTTTTCGAGAAGCTATTGACAGAGAAAAATTTTTGGCTATAATGGTCTTAGCACTCAGGAAGATGGAGTGCTAAAGAAACAAAAGCCAAAAAGGAGGCAGGCGCTATGACGATGGATGCACGCAAGCAGCGAGTCTTGCAGGCGATCGTGGCGCTGTATGGCCTCGAGGGCGAGCCTGTGGGCAGCAGTGTGCTGGCAAACTATTTTGATATGGCCGTGTCCAGCGCCACGCTGCGCAACGAAATGGCGGCGCTGACCAAGCTGGGTCTGCTGGAGCAGCCCCACACCAGCGCGGGCCGTGTCCCCAGTGCCAAGGGCTACCGTTATTATCTCGACAATCTGCTGACGGACGACCAGCCGCTGGACCGCGTGACCCGCGCCCGCGTCGAAGCCGTTTTCGCCAGCCTCGACCATGAGCCGGAAAAGCTCGCACAGGGCGCTGCAAAGGCGCTGGCCGCCATCAGCGGCTGCACCGCAGCCGTCAGCACCCCCTGTGCCGAAGACCTCTGCGTCGCCCACTACGAAGTCGTTCAGGTGGGCCGCAGCGCGGCGGCTGTGCTGGCCGTCACGACGGCGGGCTATGTCCGCACCCGTGTGGCGCGGGTCCGCACCGGCCTCTCCCGCGAGAACGCCGCTGCGCTGGCCGCGCTGCTCAACCGCAACCTGACCTTCGTTGCGCCGCTAGACCTGTCCAACCGGCTGCTGGCAGAGCTGTGCAGCCAGATCGACCCGGAGCTGGTTCCGGTCATCAGCGCAGCCGCTGCGATTTTGCAGGATTCCGCACAGCCCCACGTATTTCTGGGCGGTGAGCAGTACCTGCTCAACTGGCCGCAGCTCGAAGGCAAGGTGGGCGACATCCTCACCCTGCTGAACGACGAAGAGCCGGCGGCCCGCATCATCGCACCCCCGGCAGACCGCAGTGAGAGCGTGCTGCTGGGCGAGGATCTGGAACCCCAGATCCCCGGCTTGTGCATCGTCAGCGACCGCTACCTGGTAGGCGGCGGGCTGTGGGGCACGGTGGCCCTGATCGGGCCGACCCGGATGCCCTTCCAGAAGCTGATGCCGCTGCTCCACCTCTTCGCCGACGAGCTTGGCGAGGGCATGAGCGGCAAACGAAAAGACACCCCGCAGATGGCCGCACCCCGGCGGACTGTGATATATAAGGAGGATCTGGAATGAGCGAAGAGACCAAAAAGACGGCAGAAGCTCCCGAGCAGGAAGCAAAGGAGGCCGAAGCCGCACCTCAGGAAGCGCCCGAGACCGCCGCAGCCCCCGAGAAGGAGGCCGAGGCAGAACCCGCAGACGCCAAGAAGAAAGATGGCTGGTTCAATAAGAAAGCCCGGGAGATGGACGCTGTAAAGGCAAAGCTCGACGCAGCCGAGAAGAACGCCGCACAGGCCAAAGACCAGCTGCTGCGGATGGCAGCGGAGTACGAGAACTACCGCAAGCGCTCCACCCGCGAGGCTGACCAGAAGTTCAACGATGGCGTGTCCTTCGCCGTGAACCAGATCATCCCCATCCTGGACACGCTGGAGATGGCAGCCAACGCCCCACCACCGACGAGAACTACAAAAAGGGCGTGACCATGACGCTGGACAAAGCCGCCAAGGCACTGGATGCCCTCCATGTGGAGGAGATCGAGGCGCTGGGCAAGCCCTTTGACCCCAACTTCATGAACGCCGTCCAGCAGATCCCCGCCACGGACGGGCAGGAGAGCGGCACCGTCATCACGGTGTACCAGAAAGGCTACAGGCTGGGCGACAAGATCGTCCGCCACGCGACCGTCGTGGTGGCCGAGTAGATCCGCAAAGACCCGCAGGGGTTTTGAATACAGACATCCGCTTCACATCTAAGCATGAGATAAACAAGTTCTTTTGAGAGGAGACTTCATTTATGAGCAAAATCATTGGTATTGACCTTGGTACTACGAATAGCTGCGTGGCTGTCATGGAGGGCGGCGAGCCCGTCGTCATCGCAAACTCCGAGGGCGCCCGCACCACCCCGTCTGTTGTTGGCTTCACCAAGACCGGTGACCGTCTGGTCGGTCAGGTCGCAAAGCGTCAGGCCATCACCAACCCCGAGAACACCGTTTCTTCCATCAAGCGTCAGATGGGTACCGACCACAAGGTGACCCTGAACGGCAAGGAGTACACTCCCCAGCAGATCAGCGCTATGATCCTGCAGAAGCTGAAGGCTGATGCGGAGGCTTATCTGGGCGAGCCTGTCACCGAGGCCGTCATCACCGTTCCCGCTTACTTCAACGACAGCCAGCGTCAGGCGACCAAGGACGCCGGCACCATCGCCGGCCTGAACGTCAAGCGTATCATCAATGAGCCTACTGCCGCTTCTCTGGCATACGGCATCGATAAGGAAGATGACCAGAAGATCATGGTCTACGACCTGGGCGGCGGCACCTTCGATGTCTCCATCATCGAGATGGGCGACGGCGTCACCGAAGTTCTGGCCACCAACGGCGACACCCATCTGGGCGGCGACGATTTCGACCAGCGCATCATCGACTGGATGGCTGACGCCTTCCAGACCGAGAACGGCATCGACCTGCGCAAGGATAAGATGGCCGCTCAGCGCCTGAAGGAAGCTGCCGAGAAGGCAAAGATCGAGCTGTCCAGCGCTATGAGCAGCCAGATCAACCTGCCCTTCATCACTGCTGACGCTACCGGCCCCAAGCACCTGGATATGACCCTGACCCGTGCAAAGTTCAACGAGCTGACCGCGGATCTGGTCGACCGCACCATGACCCCTGTCCGCAAGGCTCTGCAGGATGCCGGCCTGCGCGCATCTGACCTGAAGAAGGTCCTGATGGTCGGTGGTTCCACCCGTATCCCCGCTGTCTACGATGCAGTCAAGAAAGAACTGAACTGCGAGCCCTTCAAGGGCATCAACCCCGATGAGTGCGTGGCTGTCGGTGCTGCTATCCAGGGCGGCGTCCTGCAGGGCGACGTCAAGGGTCTGCTGCTGCTGGATGTCACCCCGCTGAGCCTCGGCATTGAGACTCTGGGCGGCGTCTGCACCAAGATCATTGATCGCAACACCACCATTCCTACCCACAAGAGCCAGGTCTTCTCCACTGCTGCGGATAACCAGCCCTCTGTTGAGATCAATGTCCTGCAGGGCGAGCGTGAGTTTGCCCGCGACAACAAGAGCCTCGGCGTTTTCCATCTGGACGGCATCGCTCCGGCTCCCCGTGGCGTGCCTCAGATCGAAGTCACCTTCGATATTGATGCAAACGGCATCGTGAAGGTCAGCGCGAAGGACCTGGGTACCGGCAAGGAGCAGAACATCACCATCACCGCTTCCACCAACATGTCCAAGGACGACATCGACAAGGCTGTGAAGGAAGCTGAGCAGTTTGCTGCCGACGATAAGAAGAAGCGCGAGGAAGTGGACATCCGCAACGGCGCCGACCAGATGGTCTTCCAGACGGAGAAGATGCTGAAGGAGAACGGCGACAAGATGCCCGCCGACGTCAAGAGCGAGGCTGAGGCAAAGCTGGCCGACCTGAAGACCGCTGTCCAGTCCGGCTCCATCGACGACATCAAGGCAAAGCAGGATGCTCTGAGCCACGTCTTTGAGAAGATGTATCAGGCTGCCGCTGCTGCCCAGCAGCAGGCCGCAGGCGCACAGCCCGGCCCCGATGCTGGCGCAAACGACCAGCAGAAGCCGGGCGATGACGGCGTTGTGGACGCAGACTTCAAGGAAGTCTGATTTGAGACACAGCAGTGTGTACCCGGCCAAACCGGCGGGTATGCGCGTAGAATAGCAAAAGCCGCTCCGGTTTTGCCGGGGCGGCTCTTGCTGGTTATAGAGAAAACCTCTCAGTCTCGCTGACGCTCGCCAGCTCCCCTGACAGGGGAGCCATTGGCAGGCCGGTCAGGCTTGTACAGATCTGCCTGAGGCTGTCTGTACTGGAAGCGGCAGTGCGCTGCTATATAGGGGAGGTTGCTGCTTATACGAGAGGTGATTGGATTATGGCACAGGAGAAACGTGATTACTACGAAGTGCTGGGTGTATCCAAGACGGCCAGCGATGCGGATATCAAAAAGGCTTACCGCAAGCTGGCCATGAAGTACCACCCGGACTATAACCCCGGCGACAAGGAAGCCGAGGAAAAGTTCAAGGAGATCAACGAGGCAAACGAGGTGCTTTCGGACCCGAAGAAGCGCCAGCTCTACGACCAGTACGGCTTTGCCGGTGTTGACCCCAACTACGCTGCCCAGAACGGCGGCGGCCCCGGCGGCTTTGGCGGTTTCAGCGGCTTTGGCGGCGACGGGGTTGACCTTGGCGATATTTTCGGCGACATCTTTGGCGGCGGCTTCGGCGGTTTTGGCGGCTCGAGCCGTTCGGCGAACCCCAACGCCCCCGCAAGGGCCAGGACATCCGGGTGCGCATCACCCTGACGTTTGACGAGGCGGTGCATGGCTGCAAGAAGAAGATCACCATCACCCGCCAGCAGGAGTGTACCGAGTGCCACGGCAGCGGCTGCGCCGCCGGTTCCAGCCCGGAGACCTGCCCTGACTGCGGCGGCAGAGGCTTTGTAATTCGTCAGCAGCGTACGCCCTTCGGCGTCATGCAGACCCAGCAGCCCTGCTCCCGCTGCGGCGGCAAGGGCAAGCTCATCAAGAACCCCTGCAAGAGCTGCCACGGCAGCGGCACCATCGCGGTCAAGAAGACTCTGGAGGCCAATGTCCCTGCGGGCATCGACGACGATCAGGGCTTCCGCCTCTCGGGCATGGGCAATGCCGGCACCAACGGCGGCCCCGCAGGTGACGTCATCGTGGCGGTGACGGTCCAGCCCAGCGAGGTGTTCCAGCGCGACGAGAACAACATCTACGTCGTCTTCCCCATCACCTACAGTCAGGCTGTCCTGGGCGATACCATCACGGTGCCTTCCATCGACGGCAAGGTCGAGGTCAATGTGCCGGAAGGCACCCAGAGCGGCACCACCTTCCGCCTGCGCGGCAAGGGCGTCCAGTATGTGAATGGCAGAGGCCGCGGTGATATGTACGTCAAGTGCGAGGTCGAGATCCCTAAGAAGCTCAGCCGCACCCAGCGTGAGGCCCTGAAGAAGTTCGAGGGGACCCTGAAAGAGGATAACTACGAAAAGCGCAAGGGCTTCTTCAAAAAGCTGAAGGATATGTTCAATAACTAAATCAGCACGTCCATAAACAGGCAGAGGCATCCGGTTCGGGTGCCTCTGCTTTTTGCTTGGGAAAAATGGCTTGACAATATGCTTTATATAACATATAATGAGGGCGGAGAACAAATAAAAATGCGGTGATACGATGAGCTATGAAGTAGAATATTATGAGCTTCCCGATGACTCAAGACCGGCGGAAGAGTTCATTCTGGCGCAGGACGTGAAAATGCAGGCGAAGATATTTATGGCGCTGGAGTTTCTGGAAGAGAAAGGGCCGATGCTTCGTGAGCCGTTTTCCAAACCGCTGGGTGAGGGCATCTTCGAGGTGCGGGCAAAACAGGGAACAGACATCAGCCAGGTGCTGTACTTCTTTGTAGTCGGGAAGAAGGTCACATCCTGACCAACGGATTTGTGAAAAAGACCCAGAAGACACCCCCGAGAGAGATCGAAAAAGCCAAGCGGTACAGAGCAGATCATCAGCAGAGAGAGGAGAGCTGAACAATGGGAAAGAATTTCAGAGAGACATTGAACGAGCAGATGAAAGACCCGGAATTCCGTGCAGAGTGGGAAGCGCAGGAGCCGGAACGGCAGATCATGCACGCCATTCTGGAAGGACGGCAGAACTGCAATCTGACACAGGAGCAGCTGGCACAGGTCACGGGGATCAATCAGGCCAATATCAGTCGGTTGGAAAATGGAACCGCCAATCCCTCGCTGCGGACGCTCAAGCGTCTGGCAGAAGGGATGGGCATGGAGCTGAAGCTGGAATTCGTCCCCCATGTCCAGCCGCAGCACTAAAATAAAAAGAGGGCGGCGGCCCTTCCCTTGCGGGAAGAGCCGCCGCCTTTGTTGTTCTTTGGAGTCTCCTGATTTGTTAAAGCAGGATAATAGCTGCGTTGATCACAAGGCCGATTCCGGTAGCGGAGGTGCCCAGAACCCAACTGGCACACGCAAGGTCATAGAGGAAATTAGATACACTCTTCCCCATATCATTTGCGAAATAGTCCAGACCGTCCTGAGTCCAAGTATTAGGGTTCTTCTTGCGGTAATCACGGATAGCGGTGACGCCCGCAAGCCATGCATAAGGAGGGAAGACCCATGCAGCGATAGCCTGAATAGCACTGGCACCACCGGTGGTATAGGTCATTTCCTCTTCGTTCATCACGCAGTAGGAAGCGGGCAGCATCATGATGTTTTCCATAATAGCACTCCTTTATGAACAATATCCCAAAACAGCGCGGTGTGCGCCGGTTTGACGAAAGATAGAAGTTTCCGAAAAGCCGCAGGGGAAACTTACAGGATGAGCAGCAGCGCGCTCAGGGGAGCGAGAGCCACCACCGTACCGGTGGAAACAAGGTCACGCAGGAAGTTGGAAGGCGATTTGGACATATCGTTGCCGATGGCGTCCATTGCACGGCCCATAACGGTGAGAGGATTGCCTCTGCGGTTGCTGTCAACGCTCAGCCAGTCTCTGGCCTGCGAGATGCCCCAGACATAGCTGGATGCCAGAACGGCCACGCCCGCGATGGTGATGATGCCGCCGACAGCGCTGCCGCCGGTGGTGTAGGTCATCTCATCGTCAGAAAGCACTGCGTAATCAGCAGGCAATTCCATATATTTCTTCATAAAGAATCACTCCTTCATATCAGCAGGCGGCGCACCGCACTGCAAAGATCCCTCTTGCAGAGCAAACATCTCTGACAGCATCATTCTACTACAACGCTGGATTTTGTGCAAGGGTTTTGGACAGAAACCACAAAAACCCGGGAAAATGCATGAAAAACACCTCGGAAGTTTGTGGAAAAATACTGCAATAATTCCCAGCATCAGCCCGCTGCGCCGGCCCGGTAGAGATAGGGGTCGCTTTTGAAGCTGTCGAAACTGTAGAGCACGAGGAGCTGGTCGTATGCATTGTCCGCGATGAGCTTGTCCAGCCCGTAGTTGTAGTTGCGGAAATCCACCACGTCGATGTCGGCGTAGTTGGCCGTCAGGTAAGGCGCGAAGCAGTTGGCGTAGCTGTCCTTGATGACGAGAATCCGCCCGGTGCCGTCGCCCCTGATGCGGCTCAGGCCGTTGTTGCCGTGGAGGAACATGGCATACTTGTCGTAAACGTCCAGCTTGGCCGTGTCATAAAGGCCGGTCGTCTCGCCGTCGGCGGGCTGGCCGGGGCCGCTGACCGAGTAGATGGTCAGTTCGTTCGGCAGGTCATAATAAGTGATGGTGTCCGGTTCTGCGTCCGGCGTCCGCGCCTTGGAGTAGTGGGTGCCGTAGAAGCCGTCTGCCGTCAGCACGGTGTGGGCCGAGGGATCAAAGGGCGTAAGGCCCAGGGTGTCGCAGAGCAGCTTGTAGGCGTAGTAAGCGCCGGTGCTCGTCCAGTGGTGGTCGGTGCGGTAGTAGATATATTCGTCCTTGTGCGCGGTGAGGGTCTGCCGCACGTCCACAAAGCGGCCTCCGGCGGCCTGTACGGCATCGGAAAGTGAGTCGAGATAACGGTCCTCGTCCAGCAGCGGAGCCCCCGCAGGGACGTTTTCCGGGTAGATGGCGGACGCCGCAGGCACCAGCATCACGTTGACCTTGCCCGGGTACCGCTGACAGAGCGCTTCCAGCGCGGCAGTGTTCTTGGGCAGGGTGCGCGTCTCGCTGGAAACGAGGCCGTAGGTGCGGGGGAACATCATCTGCTGTCTGCCCAGCAGGATGCCGCCGCTCTGCTCCTTCTGCATCACCTTCGTTTCCACGGTGCTCTGCAGGGCGACCCAGCTGTCACGGCCCGCCACCTGGTCTTTGACGTATTTCGTGTAGGCCGTGAAGAACTTGTTCAGCCCATCAGCCGAGACGCTGGACAGGCTGGGCCGCTGGGAGAGGGTGGTGTTTTCCAGTTCACTGTAGGCTCGGTCCGGCGTGACAAGGTCCAGCACGAACAGCCCGGCAAAAAACAGGGTGAATGCGATAAGGACCGGATAGCGGAAAATCGAAGCGGAGCGCTTTGAATGTTTGTCCATCGTTCACGCCTCCTCTTAAAAGTTGAAATACAGGAACGGGCTGTTGGTGCTGCCCACGACGTAAGCCATCGAGACCGTCAGCAGCACCAGAATGGTCAGCGCCCTGGTGATGGCATTGCGGGAAAGCAGCTTCCACAGCTTTTCGATGAGCGGGGTGCAGCAGACGACGGAGACCGCCAGCAGTACGCCGTAGTTGCGCAGGAAGTAAAGGGGCATCACGCCGCCGGAAGGGATGAAAAGCTTGCGGAACAGCAGGCCGAACTCCACGCCTGCGTCGTTGCCCACGAACATGGCCCAGCCCACGACCACGAGGAAGAGGGTGTAGATATGGGGCCAGACCCTGCCCTTTTTGAGGTAGGGCAGGAGGAAGAGCTTTTCCAGAGCCAGCAGCACGAAATAGTACAGGCCCCAGCAGATGAAGTTCCAGTTCGCGCCGTGCCAGATGCCGGTGAGCAGTTCGACGACGAACAGGTTGAAGATCTGCCGCTTGAGGCCCTTGCGGTTGCCGCCGAGGGGGATATACACATACTCCCGGAACCAGCCGGACAGCGTCATGTGCCAGCGCCGCCAGAACTCGGTGATGGACCCGGAGATATAGGGGTAGTTGAAGTTCTGGGGGAAATCGAAGCCCAGCATCCTGCCCATGCCGATGCCCATCAGGGAGTAGCCGGAAAAGTCGAAATAGAGCTGGAGCGAGTAGGCGATGACGCCCAGCCAGACCAGCGGGGTGGAAGCGTTGGCGAGGCCCACGAAGGAGATGGAGGGGCTGTCCGCCACGCCGATGATGTCCGTCCAGAGCGCACCGATGGCGTCGGCCAGCAGGACTTCTTTGCCAGGCCGAAGGTGAACAGGGTCATGCCGTCCTCGATCTGCTTGAGCTCATAGCGGCCTTTGTAGACGTGGAGACGGTCGGAGACGTCCCGGTACTTGACGATGGGGCCGGCGATGAGCTGGGGAAACATGACGACGTAAGCACCGAAATCAATGATGTTATGCTCCGTTTTCACATCCCGGCGGTAGACGTCGATGGTGTAGGAAAGTGTCTGGAAGGTGTAGAAGCTGATGCCCAGCGGCAGTACGCTGATGCCCTGAATGGGCGCAAAACCGGTGCCGAAGATGGCATTGATGCTGCTGAGCACGAAATTTGCATACTTGAAGTAGAAGAGCATCCCGAGACTGCCCGCCAGCGCGATGAGCAGCAGGATGAGACGGGCGGTCTTGTTCTGCTCGAAGCGCTCAAGCCCCAGGCCGCAGAGGTAGTTGATGAGGATGAGCGCCAGCATGACCGGGAAAAAACGCACCTCGCCCCAGCAGTAGAACACGAGGCTGCACAGGAACAGGACAGTATTTTTGAGTTTCGGGGGCGCGAGATAGTACAGCGCCAGTGTGATGGGCAGAAAGCGCAGCAGAAAGATGATGGTGCTGAAGACCACGGCGTCAGCCTCCTTTTAACATTGTGATAAAGCCGAAAAAGGCCGATGCCGCTGCGGCACCGGCCCGAGAGAGTCTGTTTATTTGCCCAGAACGTCCTTCACGGCGCTGGTCAAATCAGAAGAGCAGTCGTTGGAGGCAATGACCATCACCACGAGGTCGTCGCCGCCGTCGATGATGGCGTTCTCCACGTTGGACTGTGCCTGTGCAAACTCAGCATAGTTGCCGTAGAAAGCCACCTGGTCCTGCTGGTAGGTCTTGAGGGTGTCCATGACGTCCTGTGCCTTGCCAGCGGCGGGCTGGATGGCCAGCACCAGACCGGCGTCGCCGTTGTCGTTGCTCTTGATGCCCTTGTAGCTGGTCACATCGTCGGCTTTCAGGCCAAAGTCGTACTCGATGTTCATGGCCGTTATCTCAAACTGGTTGGAGATGGGGTCGGCCTCGAGCAGGGCGTCCACGGCAGAGGCCACGGCGTCGGAAGCGCCGTTCTCCTCAGCGGAGACGGAAGCTGTCGGCTCGGAAGAAGCGCTCGGGCTGGCGGCCTCGGAGGACGCTGCGCTCGAAGCGGCAGAGGATGCGGACGAAGCGGAGCCGCCGCAGCCTGCCAGCAGGACACAGCCCGCGGCCAGCGCAGCAGCAGAAAGGACGAGTTTCAGACGAGTATTCATAAAAGATTTCCCTCTTTTGTCATTAAAATTCTGAGGCCCGGCCGCCCCGAAAACTGTCGGCCCGAAACCCCAAGATAGTCTACCATATCGACGGCAGAATTGCAAACGAAGCGTGAAATTTTAACCTTTTCTTCACCAGTGGATTCAGCCCTCGGCGGCGATGCTCTGCAGAGTCTCGATATAGTCCTCAAAGCACAGGCCGCTGGCGTTGATCTTAGCGGCGTTCTCCACGCCCACATACCGCCAGTGCCAGGGCTCGTAGATGATCTCCGTCTTGTCCTCGGCGTCCTTGGGGTAGCGGAGGATGAAGCCGTAGTCGCCCGCGTGTTCACAGAGCCAGCGGAAGGCGGCGGTCTTCTCGAAGCCCTTGTCCAGACCGGTGTGCTCCGGGCTGTTCAGGTCGGCGGCGAGGCCGCAGTTGTGCTCGGAGTATCCCGGAGGGTTGACGACGGCAGCGGCCTTTTCCCTGGCAGCGGCATTGTCGTAGCCCTTGTCGAGGTAGTATTTGGTCTTCCGCTCGTAGAGGCTGGTCTGGTACTTGACGCTGCGGTAGCCGCTCTGCATCCAGACGGTCACGCCGTCGGCGGCAGCGGCTTTCTGCATGGAGAGGAAGGCGTCGCAGGCCGCGGTCTGCAGCGTTTTGTTGACGGCGGTGGCAGAGCCGCACTCCTTGGTATCGAAAGTATAGTCGTCCGGCATCTTGGCAAGGGTGTGGGTTCACCAAGCACCATCAGCGGGTCGGCCAGCATGGCGCGGGCCTCGTCGGCGGTGAGGCCGAGGGGCGTTGGCGGGGGCAGCGGTGTTCTCGGTGGAGCTCACAGTGGGATCGGCGATGCTCTGGGCCGGCATGGAGATGGCGGACGCCGCCGAAGCGCTGGGGACGGCGGCATGGCGGGTGAGCAGGAAGGTGACGCCGCCTGCGGCGACGCAGAGCATCACGGTAAGGCCGGCCACCCGGCGGATGGCACGGCTGCGTCTGCGGCGGCGCACCTCGGCGCAGGTGAGGCGCCGGCGGTGAGGATGAGGAGCAGAGGGGTTCATAATGGACCTTCTTTCTTGTTGAGGGTGTGTATATTTTTGCACACGGGCGGACATCCTATTCCCGGGAGGCGAACAGGATGAAAATGTCGGCTGAGGAATACGGGCGCAGGGTGCGCCGGGTCGGCCCGCCCTCGCCGCTGGGCGGGGACTGCCTCTGGGCGTTTGGCGTGGGCGGCGGCATCTGCCTGCTGGGCGAGGTGCTGCGCGGGTGGTATCTGACCATGGGGCTCGACAAAGAGCTGGCCGGGACGCTCACCAGCTGCACGCTGGTGGCGCTGTCGGCATTGCTGACGACGCTGGGCCTCTACCAGAAGCTGGCCGCGAAAGCGGGCGCAGGCACCCTCGTACCCATCACGGGCTTTGCCAATGCGGTGGTCAGTGCGGCCATCGAGTTCAAGACCGAGGGCCGTGTGCTGGGGACCGGCGCGAAGATGTTCATCATCGCCGGGCCGGTCATCGTATACGGTACGCTGGCGGCGGTGCTCTACGGCAGCGTCTACTGGCTGCTGCGGTAAAAGTCCCCCTGCCAAGGATACGCATAAGGAAGTGCGGAAATTGCACTTTCACACTAAAGTTCAGTATACCACAAAAAACAGATAAAATCAGCCCCATAAAGGAGGAATCTGTGATGGCTGCACGACGCGGAGACACTCTCTTGTTCCCGACGCCGCCCGTCGTGGCGGCTCATGCGGCCATCGGCGGCAAAAAGGAGGGCGAAGGCCCCCTTGCCGCCTGCTTCGACGAGCTGAGCGCCGACAACTTTTTCGGCCAGTCCAACTGGGAGGCCGCCGAGAAAGAAATGGCCCTGCGGGCGGCGCGGCTCTGCCTCAAAAAGGCTGAGACGACGCCGGATAACGTCAGCCTCGCGCTGGCGGGCGACTTGCAGGCCCAGTGTACCGCGTCCAGCTACGCCCTGCGGGAGCTGGGCATCCCCTTTGTCGGCCTCTTCGGGGCCTGCAGCACGATGGCCGAGGCGCTGGGCCTCGGCGCGGCGCTGTGCAGTGCAGGCATGGCCGACGGCCTGCTGGCGATGACGTCCAGCCATTTCTGTGCGGCAGAGCGTCAGTTCCGCACGCCGCTGAGCTACGGCGCTGTCCGGACGCCCACCGCCCAGTGGACGGCTACGGCGGCGGGTGCCTGCCTGCTGCGGCCCGCCGGTGAGGGGGTGCAGCTCTGCGCCGCCACCTTCGGACGGGTGCAGGACTATAAAATAAAAGACATCAACAACATGGGTGCGGCTATGGCCCCCGCTGCCGCCGCGACCCTTTTGCACTATCTGAAGGACACCGGCAGCGCCCCGGCGGACTTCGACCGCATCTACACCGGCGACCTCGGCCATGTGGGCAGTCAGCTCCTGCGCGACCTGCTGGCGGCAGAAGGACTTCTGCTCAAGAACCATGTGGACTGCGGCTGCATCCTCTACGATGCCGCCGAGCAGACCGTGAAGAGCGGCGGCTCCGGCCCGGGCTGCTGCGCCTCCGTCCTCTGCGGGCATATCCTGCCCCGCCTCGAGAAGGGAACGCAGAAGCGGGTGCTCTTTATCGCCACCGGCGCGCTGATGAGCCAGACGACCTTTTTGCAGAAGGAGAGCATCCCGGCCATCGCCCATCTCGTGGAGCTGCGCAGCCCGCAGCAGAAGGAGGAAAACGGATGAATTACTTCTGGGGCCTTCGTGGTGGGCGGCGGCATCTGCGTCATCGGCCAGCTGCTCATCGACCTCACCGGCCTGACCCCGGCCCGCATCCTGACGGGCTATGTGGTGGCGGGCGTCATTCTCTCGGCGGTGGGATGGTATGCGCCGCTGGCGGAGTTCGCGGGGTGCGGGGCCACTGTGCCGCTGCTGGGCTTCGGCCATCTGCTGGCGAAAGGCGTGCGGACGGCCATCGAAGAGGAAGGGGCCATCGGCATCCTCACCGGCGGGCTGACTGCCGCCGCGGCAGGGATCACCACCAGCCTTGTGTGCGGAGTCGTCTGCTCGTGGGTGGGGAAGAGTCATGACCAGAATTAGAAAAACATCCCGGCTCAAGCCGGGATGTTTTTGTGTGTAAGGCGGGCCGTTTCGCCTCATTTTTCGCCCTGAGTGCGTTATATTGGGGCCAGAAGGAGGCGAAAAGCCATGCGACAGGAAACACAATGGACGACGATCTTCTGGGAGGGCTGGACGGCGCTGGCGCTCTGTGCAGCGGCGGTGTTCTGGCCCGGCAGTGCGGCGCTGGGTTATCCGGCTGTGCTCTGGCCGGGGCTGGCCCTTGCGGCGGCGGTCCCCGTTCTCTGGGCCGGGTGGTGGCTCTGGGCGGAGAAGGCTCCGCCGCTGACGGAGGAGGAGCTGATGGGGCGGCAAGGGAAAGTACATATTGTTACGGATGAAGTTTTTCTTTAAGCAGGTTCGCGCGCCTGTGGCGCGGGGGTAGAGCGCGGTTACGCGGGGTTAAGTTCTCTTTTGCGTGCCAAAAGAGAACCAGAAAAGCACCAGCGATTTCGACGCGCTGGATCCACGAGAAAGGGGCTGCTCGCCCCTTTCAGACCCCGAAGGAGTTGTCGAAGCCCAAAAATGCTAGCCGCTTCGCTAAACGCATTTTTTGGGCTTCTCCGGTTTACGGCTCCGCCGATGGTGTTACG
>ENA-OQJP01000243-OQJP01000243.1-human-gut-metagenome-genome-assembly--contig:-NODE-243-length-19107-cov-7.678662_pt1 | contig 19107 bp, 19 predicted proteins | sample MGYA00242611_ERZ504778 | MGnify/ENA primary metagenome ERZ504778 (study PRJEB26092, sample SAMD00036349) | human gut metagenome | host: Homo sapiens | study: EMG produced TPA metagenomics assembly of...
TAGTCCATAAATGGTCACTTGATGCTGCTGTAGGCTACGCCTTGCGTAAGTGCTTGTTTGTACGTAATGAAATGGTGTCTACCAAAACTTTATATAACTATCTACATGAAGGTCTTCTCCGTATTAAGCCTATGGATTTACCGTTAGTATTACGTCGTTCTACGCGTAAATCTAATACGCGTAAACACAAGAAAAACCTTGGTAAATCTATTGATCTACGCGATGAGTCTATTCTGACTCGTGAAGAGTTTGGTCATTGGGAACTTGATACTGTACGTGGCATTAAAGATAAGCATGATGAAGTGATTATTTCCCTATTGGAACGTAAAACACGTGCTTATGTAACATTGCGTTCTCCGTCAGCTAAAGCAGCTGATATTAAAAATACGCTAGAGAGCTGGTTACTAAGCTTCAGTACTCATGACTCACTACAGCAACTCTGCAAGACAATTACGGCCGATAATGGCCTTGAATTTTCATCTATTGCTGAGTTAGAAACAGAGTATTTACAAGTCTTTTTTGCTCATCCATATGCAGCTTGGGAGCGTGGTTCTAATGAACGGCACAACGGTTTATTACGCCGTATTATTCCCAAAGGAACTGCCATTCGTGATGTTTCAGAAGCAACACTTCGACGTGCTACCGATTGGTGTAATGCACTGCCACGCAAAATTCTGAACTACCGGACACCACAAGAAGCCTTCATTGAAGAAGTTAATAAGTTACTGGGTTTTTAAAAGTGTTCAATTTCATATTGCAATTTACTATTAGTAATTAATTTCATTATAACAAAATATAGTTTCACTTACAAAAATAGCCATACTAACCTTTTAAAGTTAAGTATGGCCGTTTTTGTAATTGTTTTTAATAGTTTATTTTGTTGTCATTAAAGACTCTATAGAGTTCAAATGCTCTAATAATTGGTCCATAGATTTGAAAGTGCCGTTGGCGTATTCTAAGACTTTAGTGGCATTTGGTGAATATGTGTTGATTGCTTTAAATAATTCTGTCCAATTGATAGAACTGGTACCGATAGGCTGATGTTCGTCTTTTTTTTCATTATTATCATGTAAATGATAAGCAATAATCTTTTTGTTTAAAGTTTGAATTACATAAGGTAAATTCCATTGATTAACATTAGCATGGCCTACATCAATCAATGAAACAATGTTAGGAAACTTAGTAAAGAGTTCAATATACTCGGATTCATTGAATAGATTATTTGTTAATAAACCTACATTTTCTACGGCTAGACGAGGCCCGGCAATACTTTGAGCCAATTTATCAAGTTCTTGAAGACGTTCGATAACTAAGTTTTGTATATCTTTTCTATTTCCTGACCATTGTTCATTTGTATGGACAACGATAAATTCAGCATTAATTTCTTTGCCGAAAGTAATATCTTTTTCATAGCGGCTTAAATATTGAGTATCATCCGGATTGGCCAAATTGACGGTTACACAAGGTCCGTGCAAAGATATAGGTCGTGATTGAATACTAAATTGTGGCAATAAAGAACGCCAATATTCAACCGGTCCAAATTCTACAAAAAACTCCATACCAAAATTTTGAGGTAAATTTCTAAGTGCATTTTTTCAAATGCAGGAAATAGTAAATCGCTAATCGCAATAGTATTCATGTTTCCTCCTAGTGGCTTTGTTTTGAATTTAAATTAATGCCGGTTTCGCTATCAAAGAAACAAGCGTCGTTCCAATTAAAATTAATGCCCAATGAATCACCGATATTAATTTTATTTTCTAATCCTGAAAATTGAATAAATCCTTTAATCATATCATTCACTTGAAATAAACAGTTTTGAATATTACCTATATTTTCAATATATTGGCATTCTCCATGTAACATAGCTCGTTCTACCGGAACAAGGCGTAATTTTTCCGGACGAATACCTACGGTAAGTGCCGGCGTTGTAAGTTTTTCTTTTACATATGGCGGTAACTCCAATGTAGAAGACCCGATGGTTACTTGACCGTTATTAGTTATTAAAGGCCATAGATTCATAGCTGGCGTACCAATAAATGAGGCTACGAATAAATTAGCCGGATTATCATATACAATTTCTGGTCTGTCGAATTGTTGTAAGACGCCTTCGTGTAAAATGGCGATTCTTTGACCGATAGTCATGGCTTCTACTTGATCATGAGTAACATAAATCATAGTAGAGTTACAGCTTTCATGGATTTTAATAAGTTCTTGGCGGGCATGTTGACGAAGTTGTGCATCCAGATTTGCTAATGGTTCGTCTAGTAAAAAATACGGCGATTGTTTTACGATGGCACGACATAAGGCAACCCTTTGTTTTTGACCGCCCGATAGAGATTGAATCAGGCGATTTTCGTAGCCTTTTAAATTTAACATTTCGATAGCAGCTTTAGCCCGTTCTTTGATTTCAGACTCAGGTAGATTTTGTAGTTTTAGACCGAATACAATATTATCCCATACATTGAAATGAGGGAATAAAGCGTAGTTTTGAAAGACCATGGCTATATTACGATCTCCCGCAGGTACATCATTGATTAGAGTTTCTCCCATATATAATTCGCCATCACTAATGTCTTCTAAACCGGCAATCATACGAAGAGTCGTACTTTTACCAGAACCGGAAGGTCCCAACAAGACCACTCGTTCCCCTTCTTTAATTTCAAAGCTTAATTGTTTAATGATTTCTTTTTCGTGGTAGGTTTTACTTACTTTATTAAAAACTATATTGTGCATTATCCTTTAACTCCTGATTGAATAAATGTGTTGAGAATATATTTTTGGCAAATGATGAATAGAATAAAAGGTAGAATACTGGTAAGTACGGCAAGTGCCATAGCCAGGCCCCATTCACTGCCGCCTTCGGCACTAATAAACATTGGTAATGCTAAAGCTAAGGTATATTCTGTTTTACTTTTTAAAATAAGCAATGGCCAAAAATATTCATTCCAAGCATTGATAAAGAACATAATACTAATGGAGATTACTGATGGTCTTACTAAGGGGAGAATAATGTGCCATAAGATATATAGCGGTGAAGCTCCTTCTAAAATGGCACATTCGTAAATACTTTTTGGAATACTGCGCATAGTTTGGCGCATTAAGTAAATACCCATGCCATCTACAATTTCTACGAGAATAACACCGTAAGGTGTGTCTAGAAGTCCCAATGAAGAGATCAATAAATAATTAGGCATGATTAACACAGACATAGGAATAAAAAAGGTCAGAACCATGGAATTGAATAGTAATTCTCTGCCTTTAAATCGATAGTAAACAAATCCGAATCCTGCTAATAAGCTGGTTATGATCTTAAAAATAGTAACCGTAATGGCAATAAAAAAGGTATTACCAGTAAATTGGAAAATAGGGAATCGGTCCAATACTGTAAAATAGTTGGATAATGTTGGATTTTCCGGTAGCGGATTCAAAGGGTACTGAAAGATTTGATTTAAATCTTTTAAAGAAGCCGATACTAGAAATACAATAGGCCATAAGCAAATGAGCAGCGAAACTATAAGGATGATATGGCCGATAAGTTCTTTTTTTAGATTAATTTTCATAGTATACCTTCTTATCTAATACTTTATTACGCCACCAAGCAAATATAACGAATAATAACATCGTTAACACAGCATACGCCGCCGATTTGCCGACTTGATAGAATACGAAAGCATATTGGTAAATAACGTATACGAGGTTTGCACTGCCTTGATTAGGTCCGCCTTGAGTTAATATATTGACCGGAATCATGACGTACTGTAAGCCGAATACCACGGTAATAACAAAGACGTAGATTGCTGACGAAGATGTTTGGGGAATTATAATTTTACGTAAAATGACCCAATCCGAGGCTCCTTCTAAACGAGCTGCTTCAATCATTTCTTTGGAAACGGACATCATGGCAGCCAACATAAGAATAAAGTTATAGCCAAATACTTTCCAAGCAATAATCATGCTAATAGAGAAAATAACTAAAATTGGTTCTTTCAGCCAACGAGGAGAATCAAGACCAAATATTTGTAAAATGGCATCAATAGGTCCCGCTAATGGATTATATATCCATAAGAACAGAATACTTGCAACGGATAGACTAAAAAGCGAAGGCATAAAGAAAAATACTTTGTATAGATTTTTCCCGTATTTAAGAACATAAGCTAAGATATAAGAATAAATATAAGGTAATACAAAGTTAAAAATTAAAAGAAATAGGACAAATAAAACTGTATTTACAATTACAGAATAAAATTCTGCCGTTTGAACGATATCTGTATAATTTGAAATTCCAACAAACTTAATCTTAGAACTTACCATATTCCATGAGAAGAAACTAAGAACTACATTGACGAGTAAAGGCCAATAATAAAAGATTGAAAAGAAGAATGCAGCCGGCAAGAACAGTAAGTAGCCTGATTTTGAAAGACGATTCATATTAAAACTCCTTCTAAGCACAATTAGAATCAATAGACAAAAATAAAATCTAAGGTCTACTGATTCTAATGGCATTAATTTTACAATATGAAAATTGTTTGAAATATTACTTCAGTAAATCGTTAATTTTTAAAGCTGCTTCGTGTAACGCTTCAGATGCAGTTTTACTACCGTTAAGGATAACATCTCGGGCATCAATTAACACTTGTTCTGCTTGTAAGCCATTTTGTCCCGGGAAGCTAACCCAAGGTGTTACATTAGGAAGCATTTCCATGGCTTTTTTTATATTTTCGTTTTCATCAATTAGTTTTTGTATGGACCTTCTTGTGCCATATTTTTACGTGGCGGTAAGTAACCGGTACCAGTATCCCATTTCGTTAAGTTTTCAGCACTTTCCAAGTATTTTACAAATTCAACAGCGGCTTTTTGTTTAGCTTTATCTTTGCTGAGAATCATGAGGAAGTTACCGCCGGCAGGCACTTTAACTGGTTTGTTGCCAAAGGCAGGGAAGGTTGTAGTCATTACTTTGAAGTTAGAAGATTTTTCAAAATTAGCACGTTTGCCGATGGTAGTTGCTACCATAGCTAATTTACCGGAAGTAAAGCTTTGGAAACCTTCTTCATTAGTTGCGTGTAAGCCTGTGCCGTTTTTAACCATATCGGCAATTACTTGATAAGCATGAGCAGCTTCAGGGGTATCAAAACCGGCCTGCCATTTACCGTCTTTATGAGTTAACATGGTGCCGCCATTGGATTCAACGAGTGCTTGATTGGTCCAAGTATCGGCATATTCTTGCATAAAGAATGCCGGATTACCTGTTTTTTCTTTAATTTGTTTAGCATATTCTGCTACTTCTTCCCATGTTTTCGGTGGTTTATTAGGATCTAAACCGGCAGCTTTAAAGATATCCGGATTATAGTATAAAACCGGTAAGGATAAGGAGTAAGGAACACCGACTTGATCGCCGTTATCTGTTTGTGCTAAGCGAGCAATATTAGGTTCAAAGGTATCTTTTATAAAATTAGGATCACCTGCATCAGCGAAAATTTTATCAATATTTTCCGTTTCAAAGTTTTCGTGTGCATAGTTTAAGAAGTTCCAACCCATTTGCACTACGTCTGGTGTTTGGCCAGATGCTAAAGCAGCCTGTAAGTTTTGAGTTAAGCCTTTGTACATATCCGGATTAAATTTCTCAGTGACTTTAATATTAGGATGTGTTTTGTTAAAATCGGCAACCAATTCACGAACTGTTTGTCCACCAAAACTATCGGATGCGACATGCCAATATTCAATTTCTACTACTTTGTCATTTGCTGAACCACTGTTTGAAGTTGAGTTGCCACAACCTGCAAGTACGAGCAAGGCCAGCATACAAAACAGGCCGGATAAAATGGCTTTTAATCTCATGATTTCCTCCTACCTTGAATAAGGTTTTAATATACTAGATTACAATTTAGTGCACCACATATTTTTCATTAAATCATAATAGTGTAAACATTCAAGATGAAAAATGTAAAATTTAATAAAAATTTTTCAAGGTTTTGTAAGATTTTTGTAGGAGATAAAAAAACTGCCACATCCTTTCGGACATGACAGTTTTCATGATTAGATTTGTAAGATTTTATTTATGTTCTTCTTCGTTAATGCGTTGGATTTCGAGCGCTTCTTCACGATTGAACTTAGTCGATAATACAAGATTTACGAAGTAAGCAATTGTGAGGATAAAGACACCTAAACCAAGCCATTCAGCAGTATTTGCAAAGTCTTTGCCAACCATGCTGAGTGGATCTTCGCCACCGCCGGAAGTTACGGAGATAACGATGATAACCGCAATAATTACACCGATTAAGCTTTCGCCTACGATCATACCGGAAGCGAAGAGAACGCCGCGACGGTTACATTGTTCAACATCGGCATCAGCCAATTCACCGCTACGTTCTTTAGCACGTTTTACTAAGTATTTGCCAACGAAATAGCTCATTAAAGAACCGATAACGAGCGGCATTTCGAGGGAAGGCGGTAAATAGATACCCATCCCGATAGCCAATGGCGGTAAGGATAAAGTAGCTGTTGTGCTCTTTAATACTAAGTTAACGATAATACCGATAATACCGATGCCCACACCGATAAGGATGTAATCCCAATCAAGATTGGAGCTGAAGATACCTTGCGCAATTGTTGTCATCAAAGTAGCTTGCGGTGCCGACAAGGCAGCGGATGGATCCATTTCGGCACGAGGTAACGCACCGGTGAAACCATAAGCTTCGTATAAAAGGTTAAGAACCGGAGCGATAGCGATGGCGCCGGCTACGGAACCGATAAGTAAAGCTACCTGCTGTTTCCAAGGTGTAGCACCTACGAGTTGACCGGTTTTGAGGTCTTGTAAGTTATCGTTGGAAATAGCGGCAATACAAACAACCACACTGGTCATGAATAAGGCCATAGCAGTAGCGAATTTTACGCCTGCTTCAGTAGCGAATAAGTCATTGGCAGATGCAATGGCGAATACTACGAGGGACGAAATGATGATACCCAAAATACCGATACCGGAGATTGGGCTGGCGGATGTACCGATAAGACCGGCCATGTAACCGCAGGCAGCAGCTACGAAGAAGCCGATGCAAAGAGCGATAACGATACCGCAGATAACGAATGTCCACATAAGAGCAGGACTGATGTCAACGGCACTTACGAAGGAGTAGAAACAAACAACGAGGCCAACTAAAATAAGCAAGAATACAAGTGCGATAGTAGAAGGCTTCATATCTGTATCCATACGATGAGTTTCACGTTCTTCGCCGGACATTTTCATATTTTGAACGGAAATACGCATACCTTCAACAATTGGTTTTGCCAAGGTAATGAGGGTCCAAATAGCGGCAATACCGATACATCCGGCACCGATAAAACGAACCTTTTCTTTCCAAACGGCCATAGCGAAGGATTCTACCGACTTAGCATCGCCCATAGGCAATACATTGGTCAAGTAAGGCACGAAACCGCCCCAAGCGATAATCATACCAACCAAGATAGCGATACCACTGGAGATACCGATAAGGAAACCGGCACCGAGTAAGGCAGTGGAGAAGCCGAGAGGGAACTGAGTAACCCCGCGGCCAACACCGAACCAGAAGCTCATTTCACCGGCCAAGTAATGGAAGCCGTTGGTGAAAAGACTGATGATACCGGCAAAAATACCGCCGCTTACGATTTCTTTCATACCGCTGGCGCTTTGTTTAGCGCTGTCGCCATGATTCTGACTGCCTACTTTAAGAATTTCAGCAGCAGCACGGCCTTCCGGATATGGAAGATCGCTGTTTACTACCATGGCACGACGAAGCGGAATCGTAAATAATACACCTAAACAACCGCCGCAGGCACAAAGTAATAAAGTTTGCATGTAAGGGAAGCCTTGCCAATAGCCTAGCATCAAGAGGCCCGGCAAAACGAAAATAACAGCCGATAAAGTACCGGCAGCCGATGCTTGGGTTTGAACCATGTTGTTTTCAAGAACGTTGGAGTCTTTGAAAAAACGAAGGATAGCCATGGAAATTACAGCGGCTGGAATGGAGCTGGAGAAGGTTAAGCCAACTTTTAAGCCCAAGTAAACGTTTGACGCGGTAAAAATAATAGTAATGAGTACGCCTAATAGCATACCGCGGAACGTCAATTCCGGCAGATGTAAGTCATGACTCATAAAATCATGCTTCATACTAACCCTCCTTGAGAGAATAAAAAATAGAACACTTAATAATTCTACAAGACGATTGTACAAAAACTGTGGACAAAAATCAATCTCAAATTTAACTCTATATTGTATACATCATAAATCATCATGAAAAAATGCAGAATATCACGTTTTTTTCACCGTTTTTTGCTATATTATAAATATATAGTGTTTTTTGGCATGATTTAATGTATTAAAGTACATTAGCCATAAAGGGGAATGAAGGAGGATTTTTTTATGAAACAGAAATGGCAAAAATATATAATGGCCGCTGTATTCGGATCCATCGCTTTGGGCGGTTTTGGCGGCGTTAATGCTGCTGACGTGGCCGTTGTAAAAGTGGATTCCGAACCGGCTGCTGCTGTAGTCGATGACAACGGCGATATTGTGGCAGTACAGACGCCGACCGAAGCACATAACAATACGACCGGCGTTATGACTAAACGTGTATCTTCGGATATTTCGCCGGCTTCCAATAAAGCTATGTGGGAAGCATCCGATGAACTGTCGCGTGAAGCGGATTTGGTGAAAGTTCCGGAAGCGAATGCGTATTATCAGCGTTTATCCGTAGCCGTTCAACCAATCGCTATCAGTGGTGACCGCATCCATGTTACCTATCCGACAGTAACATCCGTCAGCCCGGTGGTAACAAAGGAAATTAACAGTCGAATCACCAAATACGTACAAACATTGCAAAAGAATTTGGAAAAAAACAATCTTAAAGCGGATGTAAAAGAAAATCTGTACATGACATATGATGTTAAAGCCAATGACAAAGGGATCTTCAGTGTATTGCTTAAATCGTATACCATTGGTGACCAAGCTGCTAACGGTTTGAATACAGTAAAAGCGTTCACCTTTAACAGCACCAGTGGCAAAGTGTTGACCTTGCATGACTTTGGCGGCGTTAAATTAGATGAATTAAATCAGGCTATTGCCAATGATGAAGATTTAAAGCCACAGTTTTTCCCTGAAAACAGAACGGTCGACAAAGTTCCTTCCGATTTCTATGCTACGGAAGACCATGAAATTTTTGTTATCTTCCAGCAGGGCACCGTAGGACCTATGTCTTCCGGTACGATTTATGTACCAATGGGTAAATTGAAATACTAAGCCAAACTTAATATGACAGCTTAGCCGGTAAACAGAATAAACAGAAAAAAATGTACGCAGTTCCGATTTTGGACTGCGTACATTTTTTGTTATAGCCAATAAGCTATTAATGTTTATTTTATTTTCTTAAAACAGATAACCGTTATATTGTAACGATATATTTTAACAATATATTTTAACATTACATATTAATGCTTACACATTGAAGCGGAAGTAGGTTACATCGCCATCTTTCATGACATAGTCTTTACCTTCGAGGCGAACAAGACCTTTTTCTTTGGCCGCATTCTGGCTGCCGCAAGCTACAAGGTCGTCAAACGCTACGATTTCCGCACGGATAAAGCCTTTTTCAATGTCGGAGTGAATTTTGCCGGCTGCTTGAGGGGCTTTCGTACCTTCTACGATAGTCCAAGCGCGGGCTTCCATTTCACCGGCAGTGAAGAAGTTGATAAGGCCCAATAAGGAATAGCTGGCTTTAATTAACTTAGTTAAACCGCTTTCGGTAAGACCGAGTTCTTCAAGGAATGCCGCCGCTTCTTCATCGGATAATTCGGCGATTTCCGATTCGATACGAGCGGATACAACTACGACGCCGGAACCTTCGTTGGCCGCATATTCTTCTACTTTCTTTACATATTCGTTAGCTTCGTAATCAGAAATTTCATCTTCCGATACATTGGCTACATATAAGGATTTCTTAGCCGTTAACAAGGTTAACTCTTTAAGAATTTCCAACTCTTCTTCGTCGAGACCTTGGGCACGTATCGGAATGGCTTCGCCGAGACCTTCGATGACTTTTTCCAAAATCGGAAGTTCGATGCGAGCATCTTTGTCACCGCTCTTGGCGATTTTTTCAATACGCTGTTTACGTTTTTCAACGGAATCAAGGTCGGCCAAGCAAAGTTCCGTGTTGATGATTTCAATATCACGAATCGGATCGATGGAACCGGCTACGTGAGTGATGTTAGGGTCATCAAAACAACGTACAACCTGGGCGATAGCGTCAACCTGGCGGATGTGGCTAAGGAATTTATTGCCCAAACCTTCGCCTTTGGAAGCACCGGCTACGAGACCGGCAATGTCAACGAAACGCATAGCAGCCGGAATAATTTTTTTAGATTTAAACATAACGGCCAATTGATTGATGCGGTCATCCGGCACGTCAACCACACCTACGTTAGGTTCGATTGTACAGAACGGATAGTTGGCCGCTTCGGCACCGGCCTTGGTAATAGCGTTAAACAGCGTACTTTTGCCCACATTAGGAAGGCCTACAATACCTACTTCAAGATTTGTACTCATTTCATTCTCCTCACTCATCAGTTAAGTCTGCTATAGGTGATTATGGGAACCACCGACGTCTATGTTAGTTATAAATTACTATGTTAACAATTTATTATAACATAGAAACTGCGCGGATGCACTGTTAACCGTTTTTACGTTTATTGGTAAAGGTGTGGATACTGATAAAACCGGTGATGATAATGAAGGTAATAAGGGCAAAAATCTGTGGCCATAAATACTCGACACCTATTCCTTTTAGCATGATGCCGCGGATGATGGTCAAGTAGAAGGTCATGGGCATGATGGCGCCAAGGTATTGAAAAATGGCATCCATGGCCACACGGGGGAACATAAAACCGGATAACAAAATGCTCGGCATATATACCAAGATCGACATCTGCATGGCTTGGAGCTGGGTTTTGGCCACGGTGGAAACGAGGATTCCCAGCATCAATGAGGCGATGAGGAAGATGGTCGTTGTCATAAAGAGGACGAAAAAACTGCCTTGAAACGGCACATCAAATAGCAGAATCCCTGCTACCAAAGCGATACCCGCCTGAGCGTAGCCGATGATTACATAGGGAATTACTTTGCCGATGATGATTTCATAGTCTTTGAGCGGCGTTACCATTAACTGTTCCAAGGTACCCACCTCCTGCTCGCGCACGATAGCCATGGCCGTAATACTTACCAAGGTCATGGTAATCATGAGGCTGATAATGCCCGGCACAATGTTATAGGCGGTTATGAAATCCGGGTTGAACCAGGGGTTGATTTTAACTTCAATGGCATTACCAGATGGCATCGCTTGGCCGGTAGCCAGCAAGCGTTGTGACGTAATACTTAGGGACCGCTGTTGTCCTAAGAGTTGTGCCGTGCTGATGGCGCTGTTGGCTATGGTATTGTCACTGGCGTCGACGATGAGTTGCATTTCCGCGGTGCGCCCGTGTTTAATATCCTCACTGAAGGTTGGCGGAAAGGTGAGGGCCGCTACGGCCTTACCGGAATAAATGCTGTCTAACATGGCCTGGTTGCTATCTACATATTCAACGACATCATAGTAGGAGGTGCCCACGAAGGCATTAATAAGCTCGCGGCTTTCTTCGCTTCTTGATTGGTCATAAATAACCGTCGGTACATGTTTTACATCCGTATTGATGGCGTAGCCGAAAATAATGAGCTGCATTAAGGGCATTAAAATCAGCATAAATAAGGTGGCTTTATCCCGTTTCATCTGGTGAAACTCTTTTATCAGTATAGCCCAAATTCGTTGCATATCATTGACTCCTAGCTTGTTTCATATAATAAATAAAGGCATCTTCCAAATTATGAGCACCCGGTGTGGTTTCTTTTAATACTTTAGGGCGACCTTCGATAATTTTAGATCCTTTATCCATAAAGAGAATGCGGTCACATTGTTCCGCTTCGTCCATGAAGTGGGTGGTTACTAATATCGTGGTGCCTCGGTCGGATAATTTATTGATGACGTCCCAGAATTGACGACGTGTCAACGGATCGACACCACTGGTCGGCTCATCCAGGTACACGATGGCCGGTTTATGTAAAATGGCGGCTCCTAAAGAGGCTCGTTGGCGCCAGCCGGTCGGTAATTCACGGACTAAGCGGTTCTTAATGTCGTGTAATTCAAGTTCGTTGATGACGGTATCGATGCGTTCGGCTAATTCAGCCTTTTTTAAGCCGTAGACGCGACCGTAAAAGGTGAGGTTTTCCATGACTGTTAAATCGGCATAGAGACTGAATTTTTGAGACATGTAACCGATGCTTGATTTTATGAGTGACACATGCTTTGTCACATCCGTATTGAGTACTTCGATTTGGCCGGTCGTAGGGGTCAAGGTGCCGCAGAGCATGCGAATAGTCGTGGATTTACCGCAGCCGTTGGAGCCGAGCAACCCGAAGATTTCCCCTTCTTTAATAGTAATATTAAGCTTGTTGACGGCTGTAAAATCACCGAATCGGCGCACCAGGTCTTGCGTTTGAATAACGATTGGTTTATCGGTGAGTCGCTCAAAGTCATGGTGCACTGCATAATCGGCGGTAAGTTCGTTGTTTTTATTGACGAGGCGAATATATACTTCGTCCAGTGTTTGGTTTGCTTTTACATTGGTCTGAGCTCGTAGTTCTTGTGGCGTGCCGAGGGCTAAGATTTGACCGGCTTCAAAAAAAGCAATCTGCGTGCAGTAGTCTGCTTCGTCCATGAAAGGCGTAGCGACTACCACGGTGGTACCGTCTTGGTTGATTTTTTTGATTAAAGTCCATAATTCGCGGCGTGATAAGGGGTCGACACCGGTTGAAGGTTCATCCAAAATGAGTAGTTTTGGTGTGTTTAAGAGCGCTACGGCTAAAGCTAATTTCTGCTTCATGCCGCCGGATAAATCATTGGCCATGCGGTCTTTAAATTGGCCAAGGCCTACATATTCGGCGAGAGTATCACATTTACTGTGCAGATCATCCTTACTGAGTCCGTATAGACGACCATACAACTCGAGGTTTTCGTACACACTTAGATTGGGATATAAGGCGAAGAGCTGCGATACATAGCCGATAGTGTGCTTTATGTCGCGCGGCGAGGCACCATTAATAGTTATAGTGCCTTCGTTTGGGACGATTAGTCCGCAAAGCATGCGAAGGAGCGATGATTTGCCGGCACCGTCGGCACCAACGAGGCCAAACATTTCACCGTCCGGAATGGTCAGGTTGATACCCTTAAGGGCGTGCACATCGCCGTAATGTTTGTGGACATTTTGAATGCTAATCATGGAATCACCACATCCACGGGCATACCCGGTTTAAGAATTTCCTCACCATTTTTTACTTAATACGCACTTTATATACTAAATTTGAGCGTTCCGTTTTAGTGATACTTTGACGCGGCGTATATTCCGCTTCGGGGCTGATGCGTTCAATATAGCCTTCAAAGATTTGGTTTGGTAAGCCGTCTACTTTGATTTGTGCTTTGTCGCCTACTTTAATGAGAGCCAATTGCTCGGTCGACACGTAGATATGGACCCACGCATCCTGCATATCGGCGATGGTTAAAACAGGTGCGCCGGCTTTCACATATTCACCTTTATTGTAGTTCTTGGTTAAAACAAGGCCGTTAACCGGGCTTTTCATAATTAAATCTTCCACGCGGCTTTGGGCAGAGGCTACATTAGCGTTTAACGCTTCTACCTGAGCCTGGGCAGCGGCAATCTGTTGGCTGCGGGTGCCCTGTAATAATTCTTGGTAATCGGCCGTCGCTTTGGTGAGGTTCTGCTGGGCTACCTCATAGGCTTGTTGTTTTTGATCGCGTACTTGGGCGGACACAGCATCTTCGGCATATAAGGCGTCATAGCGATTAAATTCACGTAGCGCTTGGTCACGTGTAACGGTCGCGGAGTCGACCAAGGCTTTGTATGCTTTGATTTGATCTTCACGAGCACCGGCTTGTAAATCCGCTAAGTTGGCGGCTCCTTGAGCGAGCGATGCTTTAGCGGCATCAAGGGCTGTGTTGGTGGTTGGTTCAGATAAGGTAAATAGTGTTTCACCGGCGGTGATGCGGCTGCCGAGATCTACATCAAGACCTGAAATATAACCGCTGCTGCGCGGAGTAATATCGTATTGGTGAACTTCGATGGTACCTACCGTGTTCACCTTGCCGGTAGTTGTGCGGGGGTAGAAGTAGTAGATGGTGATGCCGATTAAAAGAATCAGCACCAGGCCGATGGGGATATATTTCTTTTTCATAGGGGGCTCCTTAGCTAAGTAGTAAAAAAGATATCACTTGATATTAGAGTTCTGGCTTACATTTTATGCTTCGATTCAATCTCGCATTCCGGGAAATAGGTATCAAAAAAGAAATGCAATGATGCTTTGGTTTCTTCCGGCGAAATGAAGACATCTTTCATTGTCTTAACGCCTTCATTAATAGAGGCGCTGTAAATAACCGGAAAGACCAAAATGGAGATTAAGTGGCTGAAGGTAAATTTAGTCATATTACGTATGGCTTCATCGGAGGCATCCGGTTGTTGCTCTTTAATGAGGAGGGCTACATGACTCATTATTTTGGCAACCCCTTGGGTTCGTAAGAATTTAAGATAGGTCATCTGGGTTGGGAAGGTTTGCTTTGATGAAAAGAGATAGAAAATAAACTTCTTATGCTTGGCTAAATGCTGTTGATACTGCAATAAAAAATCGAATAAACGCTTGCGCGGCGGCGTTTTTTCGTCTTCGAGGAGTTTAAAAAACTCTTTGGCACGGATTAGAATTTGGTTGATGACCTCATTAAAGAGGTTTTCTTTATTTTTAAAATGGTAATTAACGAGTGCCACGTTGACGTCTGCTTCGGCGGCAATCATGCGTACCGTGATGCTGCTGATATCGTCATTATTGAGCATTAAGCGATAGGTTGTGTTGATGATTTTATCTTTCGTTGATTCTGCCATAATTATGTCCTTTATATAGATTAGAAAAATAAGAATTGTAATATAGTTTGCTGTTTTATTTTAAAATTTAAACATTGTTTAATTTACAATTTAATTTTAAACGCTGTTTAAATTAAAATCAAGGGGCAGATGAAATAAATATTAGGAAGATCAATTTTAGATAATCAGTCATTGAGGGGGAAAGCAAGAAGTAATTTAAAAAAGCAAATAAAAAAGCAACTTAAAGATGTTATCTCTAAGTTGCTTTAAAGAGGAATTTTTAGTTGTTAATATTACTCAGTATTTACGAATTACAATCTTTTGGTGCAATTCTATCTCCCATATACGTTTTGCCCCAGTCACACATGGACTCGATAATAGGGGATAAAGTGAGGCCGAATTCCGTTAAGCTGTATTCTGTTTTAGGTGGGACTACGGGATAGACTTTGCGTTCGATAACGCCCGCATCTTCCAGTTCACGCAGCTGCTGGGTTAACATTTTTGGCGTTGCCTGAGGAATGACACGCTGTAATTCACTATAACGATGAGTACGTTCCAATAAATGCCATAAGATGATGCATTTATATTTGCCGCCTAACAGGCTTAGAGCCGCTTCAACGGGGCATTGAAACATAGAATTTTTGGTAGCCATGATAATCCCTTCGTAAAAATATAATTTATTATTTACCGGCTTTTGCTTTTAATAAAGTAGCCGCTAAGCCACGGAGCCAGTCCTGATGGCCGATATTCATTGGATCTGTTGGGTCTTCGTGTAAAGCCACGGCGGGTTTGCCGATTTGAGATTCTTGAGTCAAAATACGCACACGATTTTCCGATAAATCTTCAATGAGCCAAGCATGGATTACATCAAGACGCGTTTCGGCGTCGCCTTCAGCCCAGCCATGCCAAGCTAAACGGCCCGGTTGATCACCTTTTGGCGCTTCAAATTCGGTAATTTCTGCTTCGATAGGGAAACCGAAGGTTTTAAAACGAAAACGCGTATTTTCAGCAAGCTTGGTACCTTTAGTATTGTCAAACTCCACATCGGCCACATTTTTATAATAAGTTGGCCAAATGGCGGTATCGATTAAATTGTCAAAAGCTTCGGCAGCCGTAACTCCTTGGATAATCACTTCGTTGGAAGCAAAGTTGTCGGTTGTACCCGGTAAATATTCGTGTGGCCAATTAATTTCATGTAACATAATATATCTCCTTTTATTGTAACATAGTCTTGGTTATTTATTTTGCAGTATTAAATGTTAGTATTCGGTAATGAATCCTAATTTATTAATGTATTTGTAAATTTTGAAAACAATTCTTATCAGCTGATGGATTCATTATATGCTAAATATGATTCGAAAGGAAGAATGCACTTTAAAGTGCTATAGTACCCAAAAAGATAGTATAGAGGTTTTAAAGTAGTGTACTACTGAGTTAAACGTTTAGTTAATACACAAAAAAAGACCGTAACGATAACAGAAAATCTGTTTTCGTTACAGCCTCTTAGTATATAGGTTATTCTATTGTTGGTATTAATATATTGTTACGAATTATAAAGAATGAGCGCGCAATTCTTCAGCACTGTGGGTAGAAATCCAAGCCGGTGGAATATCGAACACAGTGTAAGCACCGGTGCCGCCGTGTTTAGCTAAGCGATAAATACCGCGTGCATAGGCCGTCAATACAGAGCCGGTGAATTCAGGATTGCTGTCGAGTTTTAAGGAATATTCTACAACGTGACGGGTACCTTCGGTGCTTTCACCGCTGCGAAGTACGAAACCGCCGTGTGGAATGCCTTTATGGTTTTTGTCGAGTTCTTCTTGGGAGATGAAATGAACGATGGTTTCATAACCAACGAAGTAGTTTTCCATAGTTTTGATTTCGTTTTCGATTTTATCTTTGTCAGCCCCTTCAGCGGCGACTACATAGCATTCACGAAGGTGACCGGACTGAGCCGTCACTTCAGGAGTTTGACCCTGACGAATCTGTTCCAAATATTCTTCGCGAGGTACAGTATACTGACGAGCATCCACTACGCCATCCAAACGACGAATGGCGTCGGAGTGACCCTGGCTGACACCGCGGCCCCAGAAGGTGTAGGATTTACCCTGTGGCAAAATGCTTTCGGCAAAAACGCGTTGCAAGGAGAACATGCCCGGATCCCAACCGCAAGAAATTAATGCCGCATTGCCGCCTTCTTTAGCTGCTTTGTTAACATTTTCAAAATGTTCCGGAATGCGTGCATGGGTATCGAAGCTGTCGATAACGGTGAAATGTTTAGCCACCATCGGAGTCTGTTCGATTAAGTCTGTAGCGGAACCGCCGCAAAGAACCATAACGTCGATTTTGCCCTTGAAGCTTTCCAATTCACTCATAGCGTAGCTTGGCACGCCGCTCACTGTTTCTAAACCGTTACGACGAGAAAAAACACCAACTAATTCCATGTCCGGCTGTAATTTTACAGCCGCTTCTACGCCACGGCCCAAGTTGCCGTAGCCTACAATGCCTACTCTGATTTTCATAGGTCAAACCTCCTACATATATAATAATATTGTAATCATTGCAATCTTTTTGATATACACTCTTATTTAAGTATACTCTGTGTAGAGTTCGGTGTATAGTTAAAAATGTCATTTTCTATAGAAAATTAGAATAGTATAAACAGCAAATAGTAATTATTGGAAATTTTGGGCTTTTTTTCATAAAAAATTTGCCTTTTTATTAGAATTAGTATATAATTGAAAAGCTTATTGATGGTAAGCGCTTCCTACCCCTATGGAAGATAGGGGCATATGTCCAAAAGAGGAGGTGATTTTGTATGAACAAATACGAAGTCATGGTGATTGTGAAACCAGCCGAAGAAGAGACAACCAACGCGGTTATTGAAAAAGTAGAAGCTTTGATTGCTCGTGTAGGCGGCACAGTAGAAAAGGTAGATCGTTGGGGCAAGCGTCGTCTTGCTTACGCAGTGAAAAAATTCACTGACGGTTTCTACGTATTGGTTAACTTTGAAGCAGATCCTGCAGAAATCAAAGAAATCGATCGTGTATTAAAAATCAACGATGATGTCCTTAAACACCTAATTGTTAAACACGGCAAGTAAGCTCTGGGAGGTTTACTATGAACTCAGTACAGATCTTAGGTAATTTAGCTCGTGACCCTGAAGTGCGCTTTACTAAAACCGGTAGAGCCGTAGCATCATTTACAGTGGCTGCGACAAACACATATTTTGATTCCACTACCAATGAACAGAAGGAACAAACCGCCTTCATTAACTGTGTAGCTTGGGGTAAATTAGGGGAAGCAGCTGGTAACCTACGTAAAGGGAGCCGTTGTTTCGTTGAAGGTCGTTTGAATACCCGTTCTTATGAAACTCAGGATGGGCAAAAACGCTATGTAACTGAAGTAGTAGCCAACTTTGTTGGTACATCCTTAGATACTCAGAACACCGATAGCTTCGGTGGTGGGTCTTCTAATTTTGATAACTTCGGTAGCAGCAACGATGAAAACATTCCGTTCTAGTGTTTAGGACTCCTACTAATTCGAAAAGGAGGATTCACATAATGAGAAGAGATAGAAGCAGAAAACCAAGAAGAAAAGTATGTAACTTCTGCGTTGATCATGTAGATCAAATCGACTACAAAGATATTGCTAAACTTCGTCGTTTCACGACTGAACGCGGCAAAATTCTTCCACGTCGTATTTCCGGCACTTGCGCTAAACATCAGCGTAAATTAACATTAGCAATCAAACGCGCTCGCGCTATTGCTTTGTTGCCATTCACAGCAGAATAATACTTTATAGCTTGATATGAAGTATTAAACCCCGGTAGCCGAAAGGTTGCCGGGGTTTTTTATTGGCTATACCAATAGTTTTTGAGTTATAGGACAAAAAGTGTGTGTAAAAAGTGCTGTAAACCTAGATAGATACTGGGTTTATAGCACTTTTATCTTTTTTTGACAAAGATAAAGGGTGGACAAAAAAGTGTGTGTAAAAACATGCGTGAACCCACATAACTACTGACTAAAATGGTATTATATCTTCCTAAATAAAAACATAAATAGGAGGATGATTAATATTAAACAAGTAGTTTGCCCTGATTGTGGTCGAAAATGTATAAAACACGGT
>ENA-OQJP01000245-OQJP01000245.1-human-gut-metagenome-genome-assembly--contig:-NODE-245-length-18980-cov-6.417971_pt1 | contig 18980 bp, 19 predicted proteins | sample MGYA00242611_ERZ504778 | MGnify/ENA primary metagenome ERZ504778 (study PRJEB26092, sample SAMD00036349) | human gut metagenome | host: Homo sapiens | study: EMG produced TPA metagenomics assembly of...
GTCCTGATAATATCTTACCCCAATGGGGCGATGCCATTGTCTGGAATGAGTTCCATATGTCCACGGAATTTCCAATTTATTGGGATTAATTTAAAAAAGCCACACACACTTTTTGTCCTATAAGCCTCAAAGGCGCTTCTTGTTTCCGGCAAGAAGGTCACGATATGAATAAAAATTGCTCGTGTCGTAGAATCTCGAACTAAAATGGCACTACGGCTGTTGCTGTATGATAATTCTATATAAAAAATATATCGCCTCCATAGGGTCTTTTTTCGTAGAAAAACCAAGCCTATAAAAGTGCTATTTTTTATTCTTAAACAGTTAATAGCCGAGTGCCATTAGTTGAGAACTGAGGCGGGCAATTTTTATTCCGAGAGCGATTTCTGCCGTTCGCGAAGCGCTTTGTGCAAAGAAATCTCCTTTTTGCGATCCAAATAACTTCTGGCAATAATATGGGCAATGGCTACGCCGATGGCAATACAAATTATTGTGAAGACCCCGGTAATCCCGCTGCGCAAGGCGAATAGCAGGTTATCCGGTGTAAGGGAATTAATAGTCAGTAAGCCGAACAAGAAACGATATAAGAGTACGCCCGGAATCAGCGGAATTACGGACGGAATAGATAAAATCAAAGGCGCCGTTCGCAATAATTTATATGTTTTTAAGGCTAGCAAACCAATGATAGCGGATGCCACAAAACTGGCGCCAACGATGGTAAAACCGAAATCAACTATGAGTATATTTCGTGTAATGACGCTGATGGTACCGCCTATAGCGATTATCCAAAGCAGCCGATACGGTGTATTAAAAATAGTGGCAAAACTTACCGCACCTATTGCAGCGGCGATGGCCTGAATCGGTGTTACTACAACCGGTGTAATATTTAGGTGGGTAAAGGTGGAGACGTGGTCGAAATATAGAGCCATGGCGATACCGACGGACATGCTGCTAACAATTAAAAGCGTATGCATGGCCCTGGTCATTCCGGATACAATATGGTTATTAATCATATCGTCTACGGCGTTGATCAGAGGAACGCCGGGAATCAGAAAGAGGGTACAACTGACCATAGCATATACGATGCTGCCTGAGTCAAAGGTTGTATTAATCAGATTGGCTGTAAAAGTAGCGGCAAAGGAGGCCGCTACGATGCCAAAATAAAAGTTGATTTGATAGTGATGACAAATGTAGCGGGTTATAAAACCGATGACCGCACAGATGACGGTTACTAAAGCGGCTAACCAAGTGGCACCGAATAAAATGCTGAAAGCACCGCACGCAAGACCCGCTGCCAGACCGAGTAGGGGCGTCGGATATTTAGGCGGTGCGGCCTTAATCGTTTTCAAATGATCTTCGAATTCATCAAGACTGTAATTATTTTCAATGGCCTTCCAGGTTAATTTAGAAAGGGTTGAAAGAATGGTCATATTCACACCGTGTAACGGTGTTTTGCGAAAAACCGTATACGAGTGTTTTTCGTCATTTATATTCAACATTAAGGTCATATAGGTTATGTGAATATGAACAAATTGAGGTGGAATGCCCATGTAAGAGGCGGCGCGCATCATATCACGTTGAATGTGATTGGTGTTAGCGCCGTTTTGCATGAGCAACTGACCGTAATCAAGGAGGAGTTCCATTTTGCGGTGAATGGCTACAAAAGGTTCGCACATAATTTGAAACTCCGAAGGACCTCGGGAGCAGTGTTTATCATGTTTTATTTGATGTTGATGACTGCGCGACCGTGTAGTTCCGTGAGAGCGTGAGCCGTGAGTCGTATGAGGGGTTTTCTCTATGCTCATAGAATTAGTCCTTTCTATCAGTAAGCATGTAAGGGGCTTAATTTAATCCTTTTATCTGTCTAAGTATAGTATAGCAGATGCAAGCATTATTTTTGACTGATATAGATAATTATCATAAATGATGAAAAAAGACTGCAATCGTATGAAGTAAAGGAATACTGAAAACTATAGTCTTTCTGTTTTAGGAGTTGGCGTACTCAAAAGAGTCGGTGCACCGAATATGGAGATTTTAGAGGATCAAATAGTGGTCCCTGCTGTATCCCAAAAAGTGGAGGCTGCCGTATCCCAAAAAGTGGAGGCTGCCGTATCCCAAAAAGTGGGGGCTGCTGTATCCCAAAAAGTGGGGGATTTTTATCAGGTGCTGAAAGTTTTGAAAATAATCGGTGGCAAAAAGTGGTGTTTGTTAATGATTTTTTAGTTGTGGTGGTGTGAAGTGGAGGGGCCCAAAAATTAAAGCCTTATTTCTTCGCACATATCGACTAAAAGAGGGAACAAAAAATCGTTGTGGTAGCGCCAATTTGCGATTAAATGTTTGGTTAAAAGATTTTTTTGCTAAATTTCGCTAAAATTTGCAGATTTTATTGTTATTAAGTGGGGGAATGTGGTAGAATTTACCATATAGTGGTAGATAAGATAGGGAAAGTGTAAAAGGAGGTGAGACAATGATGTTCATGGGTGAATATTCACATACCATTGATACGAAGGGGCGCTTGATTATTCCCGCAAAATTACGCGAACAATTAGGCGAAACCTGTATTATGTCCAAGAGCTACGATAATTGTCTCGCCATTTATACGACCGAAGTATTTACCGCCAAGGCTATGCAGATGATGAAGCAACCGAACAACAAAGCCGGTGTTCGTGGGCTTAAACGTCAACTTTTTGCCAATGCCACCGAGTTGGAATTCGATCGTCAAGGTCGTATTTTGGTGCCGGCTACACTGCGTGAATTTGCCAAACTTCAAAAAGAAGTAATGGTACTCGGTATCGGGGATCACGTAGAAATTTGGAACCGTGAACATTGGTTGGCTTACCAGGAAGACATGGATGATAATATGGAACAATTATCAGAAAACATGGAAGACTTCTTCTTGTAATTTAAGCTGCAATTTAAGATTGAATGTTGAAGCTGTATGGTAAAAATGGAAGTATTTTGGCTATTTATTACGAAGTAATGCAATACTATAGCGATATAGTGAATGTTTGATTAAGGGTGAAAACATAATTTCGAAGTCGGAAAGGAGCGGACCCATGGAATTTCATCATGTAAGCGTATTGCTTAACGAAACAGTAAACGCTGTATTAACAAATCCCCATGGGATTTACGTGGATTGCACGTTAGGCGGAGCCGGTCATGCTCATGCGCTAGGCGAGCAATTGGCCGCTGACGGCTTACTCATCGGACTCGATCAAGATGAAGTGGCGCTGGCGACCGCGACGGAACGACTGGCTGATTTAAAATGCCGAGTTATGACGATTCCCACTAATTTCAAAGATTTGAAAACGGCCCTTACGAGCCGCGGCATTACGGAGGTAGACGGATTTATCTTTGATTTAGGCGTTTCAAGTTATCAGCTGGACACAGCGGAACGAGGTTTCTCCTATATGCAGGACGGTCCTTTGGACATGCGCATGGATAGGCAGGGGAACTTGACGGCTGCGGATATAGTCAATGGCTACAGTGAAGCTGACTTGGTGCGAATCATTCAGGATTATGGGGAAGAACGATGGGCGAAACGAATTGCACAATTCATAGTAGCGGCTCGTTCTGAAAAACCGATTACTACCACCGGTGAATTAACCAAAATTATCAAACAGGCCATTCCCGCCGGGGCACGCCGTGAAGGTCCGCATCCGGCTAAACGAACATTTCAGGCGATTCGCATTGAAGTGAATCAGGAGTTGGCTATTTTAAAAGACAGTTTTAAAGATGCAGTGGATTTATTAAAACCGGGCGGTCGTATCGGTGTTATTACATTCCACTCATTAGAAGATAGAATTACGAAGCAAACCTTTAAGGAATTGAGTACCGGTTGTATTTGTCCGCCGGAACTGCCGGTTTGTGTTTGCCATCATGTGGCAGTCGTAAAAGCAAGAAATAAGGCGATTGAGCCGGGCAATGAGGAAGTAACAGCGAACCCGCGAGCGCGGAGCGCCAAGTTACGGGTAGCCGAAAAGGTATAGATAACGGGGGGTTGATTATATGTTAGCGAGAAAGACAGTCGGTGTACGCGTTGCACAACCGACGGCGAGACCATATATACCAACTAAAACACGTCGAGCGAAGCAGGTTGGTGTATTTAGTAACGCGTCGCCGGAATTGAAACAGATTTTAGTGTTATTAGCCATGGTTGGCGTTGTAGGGGCTACCGTTTTGGGAGGCCGTGTGGTGAAAGCCGGTGCCGGTTATGAATTGGTAAGCATGCAACAACAGGTTTTTCATTTGACCAGAGATAATGAAGAGTTGAGTCTGGAAGTAGCGGAATTGAAGTCGCCTACACGGATTCAGCAGATTGCGCAAGATAAATTGGGAATGGTTTTGCCCGATGCTTTTGTGTACAACAGCAAAGGTACTACTGTAGAACGTGATGTGAAAGTAACAGCACGCATCAGGGACTAAACTACGGTATGAGGCAGCTCCGGAAGTGAGCTGCTTTCCTTGTTTGAGATGGAGGAAATGTTGTGAAAACAGTACAAGAATTAATAAATGTGATAAGCGGCGTAAGCGTCAAAGGAGCTACCGATACTGTTATCAGCCATATTACGGCGGATTCGCGAGAAGTAAAACAAGGCAGTTTATTTATCTGCCTAACCGGTGCTCATGTAAATGGTCATGATTATGTACAAAAAGCCGTTGAAGCCGGGGCGGTAGCTATATTGGCGTCAGAACCGATCGATGTGCCGGCTGCGGTAAGTGTACTGACTGTTGACGATACACGAATCGCTATGCAGCAATGTGTACCGTTTTTTTATGACTATCCCGGTTGTAAAATGCGTATGATTGGGGTAACCGGTACAAACGGTAAAACTACAACGACCCATATTATCGGCCACATCTTGCGAGCTCAGGGGTATAAAGTGGGGATCATCGGTACGGTTCACGTAGTTATTGGGGATAAAACCTATCCGATTCACAATACGACCCCGGATGTGGTTGACTTGCAACACATTTTGAGCCAAATGGTGGCTGAAGGGGTAACGCATTGTATCATGGAAGTATCATCGCACGCTTTGGCGCTCAACCGAGTGGCCGGCGTGGAATACGATACAGCCGTTTTCACAAATTTGACACAAGACCATCTCGATTTCCATAAAACCTTTGAAAATTACTTGGCGGCCAAATGTAAATTGTTTGAACAGGTAAGTGCGCCAAATCAACATAAGCAAAATAAAGGGGCTGTCATTAATATCGATGATCCTCACGGTGAACGCGTTATGACAAAGAACTCCGCACCGCTCATTACGTACGGTACTAAAGGGAAAGGTACCTTGGAAGGTGAAAACCTTACCATAACGGCTAAGACGAGCGCCTATGATATTGTGTATGAAGGTAAAGAATATCCGATTCACATGCGTATTACCGGTCTTTTCAATGTGTATAACACCTTGGCGGCCATCGGTGCTTGTCTCTTTGAAGGCGTGAAGATGGAAGCCATTATTGAAGCGTTGAGTGATTTCACGGCCGTACCGGGACGTTTTGAGTTGGTAGAAGAAGGTCAGCCGTTCGCTGTTGTTGTGGATTATGCGCATACACCGGACGGTTTGGAAAATATCCTGCAAACTGCTCAAAAAATTGTGGAGCGTCACATTCTCGTAGTATTTGGTTGCGGTGGTGACCGTGATGCCACGAAGCGTCCGATTATGGGCCGCATTGCTGCGCAGTATGGTGATGAAATCTTCGTAACTTCCGATAATCCGCGTACGGAAGATCCTAAAAAAATAGTGGCTCAAGTGGCAGAGGGTGTAAAAGAAGGCTTGCGGGAAGGTTCGGTATATTCCGTTATTACGGATCGCCGCAGCGCCATTCATGCCGCTATCAAAGATGCCAAAGCAGGTGATGTGGTAATCATCGCCGGCAAGGGCCATGAAGATTATCAGATTTTAAAAGATAAAACGATTCATTTTGACGATCGGGAAGTAGCCCGCGAAGCATTAAAGGAGAGATAAAAATGGCAGAGTTTACGCTCCGGGAGGTGTTGACCGTAACAGGCGGTACCTACAACGGGAAAGCAAGTGAAACAACAGTATTTACTAATGTATCCACCGATACACGTACCATTGAAGAAGGTTCGCTATTTGTTGCTTTGACGGGTGACACTTTTGACGGGCATGTTTTTTTGCCGCAAGCCCGGGCTAACGGAGCGCTCGGTGCCTTGGTAAAACCGGGGCATACTGCCAACGATCTCATCTGCATTGAAGTAGCGTCACCGCTATTGGCGTATCAGCAATTAGCTAATTATCATCGCCGTCGTTTTGATATTCCCGTAGTTGCTGTTACCGGCTCATCCGGTAAAACTACGACGAAGGAAATGATTGCCGCTGTACTGGGCAGTAAGTTTAATGTTCTGAAAACAGAAAAGAACTTTAACAATGAAATCGGTTTGCCAAAAACATTGTTGCAACTTACAGCCGACCATGAAGCCTGTGTGGTGGAAATGGGGATGCGCGGGCTCGGTCAAATTGATGAATTGGCTCGCATCGCCGAACCGACGGTAGGTGTGATTACGAATGTAGGGAATAGTCATATTGAACTTTTAGGCTCTCGTGAAAACATAGCGAAAGCCAAGAGCGAATTGATTCAACATATTCCGGTTGACGGAACAGCTATTTTAAATGAAGATGATGAATTTGTTCGTCAGATGGGGAATTTAACGAAAGGTAAAATCATCTATTACGGCATCAAAGAAAAAGCGACTATTTCAGGCTTTAAATTGCGCTATAAAAAAGACGGCATTAAATTTACTTGCCGCAGTTTTGATGAAGTATTTGATGTATTCTTGCCGATGATTGGGGAACACAATGTATATGACGCGCTGGCCGCTATTGCGGTAGGCCGTTCCTTAGGTGTATCTTCACAGAAAATTGCTAAGGCATTGGGTTCTTTTAAAGGTATGCCGATGCGCCAGGAAATTGTTTCCTTTGGTGACTTCGTTGTCCTCAATGACGCCTATAATGCCAATCCTATGTCCATGGCGGAATCGATTAAAGCCTTGGGACAGCTCGACGGTAAACGAAAAATTGCCATGCTCGGTGATATGTTGGAGTTAGGTGAGTTTTCCGAAGAACATCATCGTGAAATCGGTCGTTTACTGGTGGCAGAAGGTTACGATCAAGTATATACTTTTGGTGAGGCCGCAAAATTTATTGCTCGTGAAGCAAAAGCGGCAGGCATTCGCATAGCTAAAATTTGCGACAGCCATTTAGATATGGTTAATGTATATTGTGATGTGCGCGCTAAAGGTGATGTTATTTTGGTTAAAGGCTCCCGTGGCCTTCGTATGGAACGGGTAGTCAATGAATTTGAAGACCGTGAGGCACTTCAATAAACAGTAAGAATTATGATAAGGAAGAACGTAAAGTAAGACCGTAAAGTGCCTTGGCAATGACCGTTAAGCACCTCAGTAAAGACGTTTGTCCGGTTGTGGTAGTTTGTAGCCGAAGTTTTTCAAAAAAACGAGAATTATATTTGCATTACAGCCTTATATGTACTACCATAGATAGCGGCTTTGTTTTTCTATAAAGCTAAGGCAGATAACAACATCTGTAAAACCATGTAAAAATAGTGAGTTAATCGGCTTCATAAAGGCCGTAATGTAAGGAGCGATAGTTCGAATGACCATGCAATTATTATTCGCGTTTATTACTTCCTTGGTAATAACGTTAATACTCGGAAAAATAGGAATACCGTTGTTACGGCAGTTACATGCACAACAAAGCATACGCGAAGACGGACCGCAAGCCCATTTAGCTAAGGCGGGCACCCCGACGATGGGTGGTATTTTCATGCTTTTGGCTATGGTGATAACAGTTCTTGTATTTGCACCGTTTCAAATGGCTACGTGGGTATTGTTGTTTTTGACATTAGGTCATGGCCTGTTGGGCTTCTTAGATGATTTTATTAAGTCCGTGAAAAAACGTAATTTAGGTCTTACGGCTAAACAGAAATTATTGGGACAGATTATTATGTCTGCCGTATTCTGCTATATTGCAACGGAAGTGATGGTAATTCCTACCACCGTCTGGGTTCCGTTTGTAAATACTACCTTCGATTTAGGCATGATGTACTATGTATTGGTATTTATCATTATTGTGGGGACTACGAATGCGGTTAACTTGACGGACGGCCTTGACGGTTTGGCAGCCGGTACGTCGGCAGCTGCGGCTATTGCTTATACCGTTATCGGTATGCTGGCGTTACAGCCGAGTGTGTCCTTCTTCGGTATTGCTCTTTGCGGTGCCGTACTGGGGTTCTTATATTTCAACTCCAACCCGGCTAAGGTGTTCATGGGTGATACCGGTTCCTTGGCATTGGGCGGTGCCTTTGCGGGCATGGCTATTTTAACTAAAACGGAATTATTGCTCATCATTATCGGCGGCATTTTCGTAATGGAAGCATTGTCCGTTATTATTCAGGTAGTATCCTTTAAAACACGTGGTGTACGCGTTTTCAAAATGAGTCCGATTCATCATCATTTTGAATTGTCCGGTTGGAGTGAGCAAAAAGTGGTAAGCCGTTTTTGGCTTGGCAGTTGCTTGTTTGCCGTATGTGGTTTGTTAATTTATGTAATGCGATAGGTAGGCGTAATCATGGAGTACAAGGGTAAACGAATTTTAGTGTTAGGCGCAGGTCGGAGCGGTATCGGTGCCGCTCATGTGTTGGGATTAATGGGGGCTGCCGTTACTTTAAACGATTATAAAGAAGTTGCGTTTACATCGGCTGAAAAGGCACTATTGGAGGAGGCTCATGTAACCGTTATTACCGGCCGCCAGAATAATGAATTATTGGCGGCTGTTGATCGTATTGTAGTTTCACCGGGGATTGCTCTTACCATTCCTATTTTAGTGGAAGCGGCTAAACGGGACATGGATATTGTAGGCGAAGTGGAAGTGGCCTATGACATTTCCAAAGCACCTATTCTCGCTATTACTGGTACAAATGGCAAAACTACGACTACTACATTATTGGGCGAAGTCATGAAACAAACCGGTCGTCCTGTAATGGTGGGCGGTAATATTGGCGATTCATTGAGTGAAGCAGCCTATGAAATTCCGGCGGATGGTTATTTGGTGGCAGAAGTTTCCAGCTATCAATTGGAAACGGTAAAAACATTTAAACCATTGGGTGCCATCATGTTGAATATTACGCCGGACCACTTACAGCGCCATAAAACCATGGAAGCTTATCAGGCGGCTAAAGAGAATGTTTTTAAGCAACAAACATCGAAGGAGCGAACCGTCCTCAATATGGACGATCCGTTAGTGGCGGGGATGGTACCGCGCGTACCGGCCAAAGTACTTTGCATCAGTCAGGAACATGGTGTGACGGATGGAGCGTATTTTGCGGATAATCAGTTGTTTGCCGTTCGTAATAATGAAGCGGAAGCTGTTATCAGCATGGCGGATATTCATTTGCCGGGCCGACATAATATTGAAAATATTTTGGCAGTCATTGCTTTGGCTTATGATTTAGGTATTACCGCAACACAACTGCATGATGTAATCGCTAATTTTAAGGCTGTAGAGCATCGTCTGGAACGGGTTACGGTTATCGATGGAGCTACTTATTTTAATGATTCGAAGGCAACCAATACAGATTCTGCCATTAAAGCATTGGAATCATTTAAGGAGCCCGTTGTTTTGTTGGCCGGTGGCTATGATAAGATGACGGATTTAACCGATTTTATGAACATGGTCAAAAAACATGCCAAAGCGTTAGTCCTCATGGGTGATGCGGCAGCGCGTTTTGAAGAATCCGCTAAAGCGGCCGGTGTTGAAGACATTGTGCGCGTCCGTTCTATGGCCGAAGCGGTAGCGAAAGGTCATGAATTGGCGAAACCGGGTGATGTGGTTTTATTGTCGCCCGCATGCTCCAGTTTTGACTGGTATCATTGTTTTGAAGAACGAGGCGATGATTTTAAAAATGAAGTATATGCATTAGCTGATATGTTGGCTAATAAGAAGGGGTCTTAGTCATGAAGCGTATAATTATTTCAGGAGGTGGCACGGGTGGTCACATTTATCCTGCCATTACCATTTATAAAGAAATAGCCGCTATGACGGAGGCTGAATTCTTATATATCGGGACCGATAAAGGCCTCGAAGCTACCTTGGTGCCTAAAGAGGGAATTCCTTTTAAAACATTGCCGGTAGAAGGTTTAAATCGTAATTTGTCATGGCATGCATTGGTGACCTTGGGCAAAACGCTTAGTTCTTTGTGGCAGGCCGCGCGCATTATTTCGGAGTTTAAACCGGATATTGTAATCGGTACGGGCGGTTATGTGTGCGGTCCGATTTTGTTGGCCGCAGCACTGCGGAATGTGCCGACTCTTATTCAGGAACAAAATACCATCGGCGGTATTACGAATAAAATCCTGAGCCGTTTTGTCGATGTAGTAGCGGTTGGTTTTGAAGATGCAAAAAAAGCATTTCCTAAAGCAAAGCGACTTGTCTATACCGGTAATCCGGTGCGTCCGGAAGTATTGGTGGATACCCGAGCGGAAGGGCGTGAGTTTTTTAACTTAAAAGATGATGAGTTTGCCGTACTTATTGCCGGCGGCTCACGTGGGGCACGCAGTATTAATACAGCCATGATTGAAGTACATGAGTATTTTAAAAACCGTAAAGGCATTAAATTGATTCATGTAACCGGGTCCGGTGAGTATGATCGGGTCCTTGAAGCATTGCTTATTAAAGACGGTGAGGCCTACAGTGATTCATCAATAATTTTGCCGTATTTGCATGAAATGCCGAAAGCCTTGGCGGCTGCCGATTTAGCTGTATTTCGTGCCGGCGCCGTTGGTCTTGCGGAACTTACGGTGCGAGGCATTCCGTCAATTTTAATTCCGTACCCGTATGCGGCGGAAGATCATCAAACGTATAATGCGCGGGCGTTGGTAAGTGCCGGAGCGGCTCGTATGATTGTGGATAAAATGTTACAAGGTAAAGATTTGATTGGTGAAATCGAATTCTTCATGAACAATCCGCATGAATTGGGGCATATGTCGGCGGCAGCCAAGACGTTGGGTAAACCGGCGGCGGCTCACGATATAGCCCAATTAGCGCTGGAAATTGCAAAGTAAGGAATAAGGAGAGATTGCACCATGTTAAATGGTATTCATAAAATACATCTTATCGGCATTGCCGGCTCAGGTATGCGAGCCATTGCCAACATTTTAATCAGTCAGGGGTTTGAAGTATCCGGTTCCGATATTCAGGAGTCAGCCGTGACAGAGCGTTTCCGTAAAATGGGCGCCACCATTCATATCGGTCACAATGCGGACTATGTAAAAGGGGTTGATGCGGTTGTTCGTTCTACGGCTATTCACGCAGATAATCCGGAACTTATGGCGGCTCACGAATTACAGATTCCTATTTTACATCGCTCCGATATCGTTAAAGCCGTGTTGGATATAACAAAGGGCATTGCCGTCGCCGGTGCGCACGGCAAAACCACGACTACCTCTATGCTGGGGCAGATTTTTGTGGAAGCCGGCCTAGATCCGACGGTTATTATCGGCGGTGAAGTCGATTATTTGGGCGGCAGCAGTCAGTGGGGCCGCGGTGAATACAGCATCGCCGAAGCCGATGAAAGTGACGGTTCGTTTTTAAAATTGAATCCGAAGGCCATCGTTATTACCAATATTGAAAATGACCATATGGACCACTACGGTACGATGGAGCATTTATTGGATGCTTTCTGTGAGTTTGTCGGTAAATTACCTAAGGACGGTAAAGCCGTTGTCTGTGGCGATAATCCGTCGATTCAGAAAGTGATGCCCCGTGTAGATCGTCATTTCGTAACGTATGGTCTCGGCGAAGACAATGATTACAGGGCTCGCAATATTCATTATGAAAAAGGTATTTTGGTTTATGAAGCCATGAAGGGTGATGAAGTGATTGCCACTATTCGCCTTAAAGTGCCGGGTACGCATAATGCGTTAAATTCCTTGGGCGCTTTTGTTATGGCTACGGATTGTGGCATTCCGGCCGACGTAGTTGTGGCCGCATTAGCTAAATTTACAGGTGCTAAACGTCGTTTTGAAACGAAAGGTCATGTTAAGGGCATATGGGTAGTTGATGATTATGCACATCATCCGACAGAAATTGCAGCTACTTTGAGTGCGGCCAAAGCTTTGGAATCACATCGCGTAGTTTGCGTATTCCAACCACATCGTTTTACCCGTACTAATTTATTGTTAAAAGAATTCGGTAAAGCTTTTGTGAATGCGGACGTATTATTTATTACCGATATTTACAGTGCCGGTGAAGATCCGATTGCCGGTATTGACGGCCATTCCATCCCGGATATGGTGAAAGCTACTACCGGTCAGGATGTTCATTATATTGCGGACGTAAATGATGTGCCGCAAACGGTAAAACAAATTTTACAACCTGATGATTTGGTAATTACTATGGGCGCCGGCAGCATTAGTCAATACGGACCTAAATTATTGGCAGCATTGGAAGAGGAATAATCATGAAAATAAAAAATTGTCGTATTAATGGGTGGTCCTTCTAAAGAAGCAGAGGTATCTCGTCGAACCGGTGCAGCTATTGCGGAAGCGTTATGTAGTTTAGGGTATGATGCTCAAACTTTGGAATTGGTACCGGAACAATTGTTAGCCGATATTAAAGCATTAGGCGGCGAAATCGTATTCAATGCATTGCACGGCAAGTTCGGTGAAGACGGAGCGCTTCAAGGCTTACTTGAAATGGCCGGCATTCCGTATACCGGTTCCGGTGTTATGGCGCAAGCCGTAGGCATGAATAAAAAATCAGTAAAGATGTGTTTGTAGGCGCCGGTATCCCGACGGCTGCAGCAAAATCTTATAATGCAGCAGCACAAAATGAAGCTGATATTGTTGCAGATATTAAAGCTAACTTTACATTACCGGTTGTTTTGAAACCGGCTACCCAAGGTTCCAGCATAGGCGTAACTATTGTACGTGACGATAGCGAACTTACGGCAGGTGTAAAAGAAGCGCTCGTATATGATAATATTTTGGTGGTAGAACAGTATTTGGACGGTCATGAATTTACAGTTCCCGTATTGGAAGGCAAAGCCTTACCGGTTATCGAAATCAGACCACATTCCGGTGAATATGATTACACTTCAAAATATACGACCGGCGCTACCGATTATTTGGTACCGGCTCCGATTGATGAAGCATTAACTAAAAAACTACAGGCTATCGGTGAAACTGTATATCGTGAATTACAATGCTCCGGCGTAATTCGCATCGACTTCATGACCAATAAGGCAGGGGAAGCGTTTGTGTTGGAATATAATACGATTCCGGGCATGACGGCGACCTCCTTGGTACCAAAATCCGCTAAAGCTATGGGGATGGATTTCCCTACCTTATGTGAAAAAATTCTGCTCACCGCCGGTTTAGGTAAGTTTTAAGTAAACTGGAGATACTGAGATGAATAGAGATAATCGGCCATATTCCGGTCCGGTGGAGGCAGTAAAACCAAATCCAACGGCCACATTCGGACCGCCCGGTGAACAATCATCGGGGGGCTATTCTTCGCCGAATTACCATGGGGAGCAACAATCGGTACATTCGCCAAGGAACCACAGTGGGGCGAATCGACCTTTATATGATTTTGATGGTGCCTATTCATCACCGGACGGTAATGGTGAAAACGGGTATTATCGCGATGGTGGCGAACCGCCGGAGCCACCGAAACATCCTCATGCATGGCGTCGTCGCGTTGTTTTAATCGGCGGTGGCTTATTATTACTATGGTTGCTTTTATTTATTTTGCCGATTCCGTTTGGCACAATAACAGTGACGGGTAGTAAAAATGTAACTGTATCAGATGTGATGGCGGCCGGTAATATACAGTATCCGATTAACCTGTTGCAGATTAATGCCGGCCAATTAGAAGAACGGTTGCAGCATGATTTGCGGGTAGACTCAGTTAAAGTAACGTATGTATTGCCGCTTACTTTACAAGTGAATGTAACAGAACGTCGGCCGGCGGCGGTAGTGGCGACGCAGTTCGGTTTTGCCACCTTGGATGCGAAAGGTCAAGTTATTAATATTGGCCCGGCCATCGAAGATACGTCAGCTACGATTATCTCCGGTATCAAACTGGGCAATGTATTATTAGGTGATACAATTGATACGCCGGTCATTAAAGGGGCTTTGTCGTATTTGAACTCATTAAGCGATGAAGGTCGTAAAGAGATTGCCGAAATTAATGTAGGTGATGTTAATCAGTTAATTGCTTATACGGTAGATGGATTGCCGCTTCATTTAGGCGATACATCGGATATGGATAAAAAGGGCCTTTATCTGAAAATATGCTGCGTGATGTGAAGGCTCGCGGTGTGGCAGCACAATATTTGGATGTCAATGTAAAGGCGCCGTTTATTAAGACGCCTTAAGGGAATAATGGAAGAGGAAGCATGTTAAAGCAAGGTCGTTGGGCAATAGCGGCTGTAAGCATGTTGCTGGGGATTATGTTGGTTGGTCAATATAAAATGACGCAAAGCATAGCGGAAAGCAATATTCATTTGCAGCGAACAGGAGATTTAGCACGTGAACTGACCGCGGCAGAAAAAGAACGTGATGAGCTGCGGCAACAATTAGAAAAAAACAAAAAGGTGATGCGTCGGCCAGTGTGGTCAGCGACATCAATTTATTGAAGCAACGTTCCGGCCTTACAGATGTGACCGGACCCGGTGTGATAATCACTATTAATGACAGTAAAATACCGGTAAAAGACAATGAGAACCCGAACCTATACTTAATTCATGACGAAGACCTTTTGCGTGTTCTGAATGAATTACGAGCCGGTGGGGCAGAGGCCATTGCGGTTAACGACCAGCGGTTAACCGGCACATCGGAAGTTCGCTGTGCGGGACCGACGGTCATGGTTAACGGTAAGGTGTTTGGACCGCCCTTTGTAATTAAGGCAATCGGGGATCCGAAGACTTTATCCGCAGCGCTCACCATGCGTGGCGGTGTGGTTGAGTCTTTGAAGTATTGGGGCATTGAACTGAAGATTCAGGAAGTAGATCAGATGATTGTGCCAGCTTTTAACGGTACTTTTAAAGAAGAACATTTAAAGGTAGTCAAGCAAGGAGGCGATAAAAAATAATGATGTACTTATTTATCGTCGGAGGCTTGGTAGTGGGTATTATTATCGGTGTAATGTCACCGCTTGAAATCCCGCCGGTGTATGCCAAGTATACATCGGTAGCTTTGTTGGCCGCTTTGGACAGTGTATTTGGTGGCACTCGTGCCGCTTTGGAACGAATATTTAATTTGTCGATATTTCTGACCGGGTTCTTTTCCGATTCACTATTGGCCGCACTCTTGGTATTCCTGGGAAATTTTGTGGGCATTGACCTTTATTATGTAGCACTCATCAGCTTTGGTTTGCGTTTATTTCAAAATACCGCAGCCATTCGACGTTTGCTTTTGTCAAGACGCACAAAATAAGGTATACTTTATTGTAAAAGAGTAGAAAAATAAAAAAATAGTGTAAAATGAAATGAAACTAGTTATAATAGTATTGAACATAATCATGTTGTTTGAAATAAAGGGCATATAAATTTTACGGGCAACAGGAGGAGGAACGTAAATGTCGGAATTCGCAAATATTAAAGTTATTGGTGTTGGTGGCGGCGGAAGTAACGCCGTAAATCGTATGATTGACAGTGGTCTTCAAGGTGTAGATTTCCTTGTAGCTAATACAGAAACACAAGCTTTGGATAATTCTAAAGCAGATATAAAAATTCAATTAGGTGAAAAATTGACTAAAGGTCTTGGCGCCGGTGCTAACCCTCAGGTTGGCGAAGAAGCAGCCCAAGAAAGTCGTGAAGAAATTACAAAAGCCCTTTCAGGTTCCGACATGGTCTTTGTAACCGCAGGCATGGGTGGCGGTACCGGTACCGGTGCGGCTCCTATCGTAGCTGAATGTGCACGTGAAATGGGCGCCTTAACTGTTGGCGTAGTAACTAAACCGTTCACATTTGAAGGTAAACGTCGTAAAAACCAGGCTGATAAAGGTATTGAAATGCTTACCAGCAAAGTGGATACCATTATCGTAATTCCTAATGATAAATTATTACAAGTTGTTGATAAGAAAACTCCTTTGAACGAAGCTTTCCGTACAGCTGATGACGTGCTTCGTCAAGGTATCAAGGGGATTTCCGATTTGATTACCGTACCTGGTCTTATTAACCTTGACTTCGCTGACGTTAAAACTATCATGACTAACCAAGGCGAAGCTCTTATGGGTATCGGTATTGGCGAAGGTGAAAACCGCGCTGTTGACGCTGCCAAAATGGCCATTAACAGCCCATTGTTGGAAACTTCCATCGAAGGTGCCAAAGGCATTCTCTTGAATATTACCGGTAGCGGTGATTTGAGCTTGTTCGAAATCAACGAAGCGGCTGAAATCATTTCCGAAGCAGCGGATCCTGAAGCTAATATTATCTTCGGTTCCGTTATAGATGAAAACTTAGGAGATCGTGTACAGATTACTGTTGTAGCTACGGGCTTCGGCGCACAACCTAAAACAGGTGCTGTCAAATCTCCATTCGGTGTAGGCCCTGAAATCCCTACATTTATGAAACGCTAAGTTGGTTGCTAAGCGTGTATGTGTGTACAGAGGAGGTAATTCTATGAACAAGAAAGTGTTAGTTGCTACTTTAGCTGCTACAATGTTAACAGGTGCTGCCTTCGCAGCTGCTGTGCCTGTAACAGACATTAACGAAGGTGACAGCAAGATTGGTGTTGAATACAGCTTCTCCCAGAGTGTAACCGGTGAAAGCGGTCATGCTGACGGTTTCGGCGTTAACTTACAGACCGGTTTAACTGACAAATGGGCTTTGCAGTATTCCTTTAACAAAATTAATCTTGATGACCGTAGCGACATTAAAGATCATCAATTAAATGCAGTTTATGATTTCCATCCTAATTTCAATGCTTATGTTGGCGGTACTTACATTAAAGCTGCCGGCGATCATGAAACAGGTTTACAAGCCGGTGTAATCGGTCATATGCCATTGACAGATCGTATCGACGGCTTTGCTAAAGTAGGTTTCGGTAACGATATTAAACGTACATTCCAAGTTGGTGCTACTTATGCATTGAATCCTGAATTCGATCTCAGCGTATACTATCAATACGATAAATACAGTGTAGATGATGCTAACGTAACGGCTAAAGGCTTCCATGCCGGTATCGGTTACAACTTCTAATTGTTGCACTGATGTCTTACAGATAATGTAAGGACTGAGAAAGAATTTGTGTCACATACTTTGTGAACACGCTTTAAGCAATTTAAACCGTGAATATTTATCCTTTTGGGTAATATTCACGGTTTTTTGTATGCAAAAATTGAAAAAAGATGCCTCGTTTATGCTCTAAAGTAAACGTTAACTTGCGTCTTAAACATGATTTATGCATAGCCTATATTGTATACAATATTCTTTTCTAAAAACAGCATATTTTTGTCATTTTTCAACGTCTTGCTCTTGTAAGTGGCTTTTTTTCCGCTATTATTAAGTAAGGAATTGATTAATATCAGATGGGATGGTGTCGGTTATGACTATGAGTATGGCAGCAACACACGCAAGGGGAAAAAAAGCAAAGGACAATATTTTTGTCATGAATGCACGGGCGCAAGAAGATGCCAAAATTAATGGCAAAGAAAATGTGCTTAACGGTACCTTGGGCTCCATTATGGACGAAGAAGGCAATATTGTCTTTTTGAAAGCAGTAGAAAAAGAATATTTAAACTTGCCGCGTAATGAATATGTGGCATATGCACCGATTGCAGGTTTACCTGAATTCTTGGAAGCCGCTAAAAGCGAATGTTTTGGCGAATCCAGACCGGATGCTTTAATAGAAGCTGTGGCCACGGCCGGTGGTACAGGCGGGATTCATCATTTAGTACACAATTATACAAATCCTGAAGATATCGTCTTGACCGCCGATTGGTATTGGGGCGCGTATGAACAAATTTGCGGTGATAATCATCGCCACTTGGAAACCTATCCTTTATTCGATGCGGAATTGAAGTTTAACTTTGAAGGTTTCAAGGCTAAAGTATTGGAAGTAGCGGCTAAACAGGAAAACGTAGTGACTATCTTCAACTCACCGGGGAATAACCCGACCGGTTTCAGCTTAACCGATGAAGATTGGGATAAAGTTATTGCCTTTGCTAAAGAATTAATCGGCAATGGTAAAAATAAATTTATCATCGCTTGTGACGTAGCTTATATCGATTATTCCGGTGAAAAGCAGACCGTTCGCCGTTTCTTCAAAAAATTCAGTCAATTGCCAAAAGAAATTTTGGTAGTAGCATGTTACAGCTTATCTAAAGGTTTCACCATGTATGGTCAACGCGTAGGGGCTATGATTGGTATTACCGCCGATGCTGATGTTGCTGCTGAATTTAAGGAAATTAATGCGTTAACATCGCGTGCTACTTGGTCTAATATTTGCCGTCCTGCTATGCGGACCATGGCCAATATTGTTATGGATCCGGCTAAGTTGGCAGCTCATGAAGCGGAACGTGCCGAATACTGTGAACTTGTTCAAGAACGTGCTCACATTTTTACTGAGGAAGCTAAAGAATTAGGCTTGCCATGCTTGCCATATTGCGGCGGTTTCTTCTTAACCATTCCGACCGAACATGCTAAAGAAGTCGTGGAAGAACTTACTAAAGAACATGTGTATGTTATTGCTTTGAAACATGGCGTTCGTATTGCCGCTTGCAGCATTCCTAAAAAACAAATGCGCGGCTTAGCGAAGATTGTATATGACGTAATGCACCGCTTAGGTCATTTATAAAATGTAAAAAATGGGGCTGTAACGAAATACACCCCTAAAAACAAGAATGCGGTTTGAAGATACGAAAGTGTCTTCAAGCCGCATTCTTGCTATATTTGTATAAGAAAAAAGGCCCCGAAGGGCCTTCTTTGTTGGTATA
>ENA-OQJP01000247-OQJP01000247.1-human-gut-metagenome-genome-assembly--contig:-NODE-247-length-18665-cov-3.427716_pt1 | contig 18665 bp, 20 predicted proteins | sample MGYA00242611_ERZ504778 | MGnify/ENA primary metagenome ERZ504778 (study PRJEB26092, sample SAMD00036349) | human gut metagenome | host: Homo sapiens | study: EMG produced TPA metagenomics assembly of...
ATGTTGACGAAAACAACAACCTGACAATCTGCATGGAAAAGAAAGAAGAGAAGAAGGAGGAGAAGAAAGACAAGAAGTATCTCCGCCGCGAATTCTCTTATTCCAAGTTCCAGCAGACCATCCTGCTACCTGAAAACGTGGAGAAGGATAAGATTTCCGCAAAAGTCGAACACGGGATCCTGTCCATTGAAATCCCGAAAGTGAAGGAGGAAGAAAAACAAAAAACTTCCAAGGCTATCGAGGTTAAATAATTCCATATCTGGAATGGTGTAAGGCCGGACAGGCTTTTCCTGTCCGGAGAGCCGTCCGGCCTTTAACAGGCACTTCCGGAACAGGGAACCGGCACAACCGATGAAGGAATTCAATTTTGAAAAAGAGCTGCTTAGCGTACAGGACGAACTGTTCCGTTTCGCGTACAAACTGACAGCGGACAGGGAGAAGGCGGAAGATCTGCTGCAGGATACCCTGCTCAAGGCAATGCTTCACAAAGAAAGTTACAACAAGAACACAAATTTCAAAGGGTGGCTGTTTATCATCATGCGTAACACGTTTATCAACGGTTACCGGGCGGAGGTCGGTCATACCCGTCTGTACATATCCTCCGATCCTGCATATTATTCGCGGATCATGGACGAGTCCCGTACAGAGGAGGTGGACAGGAACTATGACCTGGAAAAGATACGTAATGCCATCAAAAGTATACCGGAGTCGCATTTCATACCTTTAGAGATGTACCTGTCAGGGTTCAAATACCGTGAGATAGCGGAAAGAACCGGTGTGAGTTTGGGAACCATAAAGAGCCGTATTTTTCACTGCCGGAAAAACTGAAAGCTATATTGGCAGAATGAAACAAAACAAGAACTGAGATAGATGAAAAAGATGAATATATAGGAATCCTTACTTCCGGAGGGGACGCTTCCGGAATGAATGCGGCAATCCGTGCCGTGACCCGTACCGCCATTTTCAACGGCTTCAAAGTCAAAGGAATTTACAGAGGGTACGAAGGCCTGATAGCGGGCGAGTCCAGGGAACTTACGACCGAGGATGTGAGCAGCATCATCCAGCGTGGGGGAACCATCCTGAAAACGGCACGTTCCGAAGCGTTCACCACCCCGGAAGGACGCAGAGAGGCATACGATACCATGAGGAAAGAAAAAATCGGGGCGCTGGTAGTCATCGGGGGCGACGGCTCACTGACTGGAGCCCGCATATTTGCCGAGGAATACCCTGTCACGTGCATAGGACTGCCCGGTACCATCGACAATGACCTGTACGGTACCGATTTTACAATCGGATATGATACGGCCCTGAACACCATCGTGGAGTGTGTGGACAAAATCCGGGATACGGCCACCTCGCACGACCGCATTTTCTTTGTCGAGGTGATGGGACGCGACGCCGGTTTCCTCGCCCAGAACAGCGCAATAGCCTCGGGAGCCGAGGCCGCCATTATTCCGGAAGACCGGACGGATGCGGATCAGCTGGAGACTTTTATCGGACGCGGATTCCGGAAGACCAAGAACAGCAGCATCGTCATCGTGACGGAAAGCCCGGGCAATAGAATGGCGGAGCCATGCACTATGCCGACCGGGTAAAAAGGGAATACCCCGGATATGATGTCAGGGTCTCTATCCTGGGACATCTACAACGGGGAGGAGCGCCAAGTGCCAACGACCGCATATTGGCCAGCCGGCTGGGTGAGGCCGCCATACAGGCCCTGATGGAGGACCAGCACAATATCATGGTAGGCATACATAACAATGAGATTGTCTATGTTCCTTTTGACCAGGCTATCAAGAACGACAAGCCCATTGACAAAAACCTGATCCGTGTCCTTAACGAGTTGTCCATATAAAATGTTACTCCTATGTCGGAAGTTGCCCCTTTAATATCAGACCTTGCCACTATCTTGATTATAGCCGGTATCATAACCGTCATTTTCAAATGGCTGGGACAGCCGGTCATAGTGGGATATATTGTGGCCGGTATTATGGCAGGTCCTTCCATTTCCCTATTCCCGACTGTTTCCGACCAGGCCAATATCAAGATATGGGCGGATATCGGTGTTATTTTCCTCCTGTTCGCCATAGGACTGGATTTCTCGTTCAGAAAGCTGATAAGTGTGGGAGCCTCGGCCATATTCTCCACTGTTATCATCGTCTGCGGCATGATGTTCCTGGGATATACGGCAGGCAATGCGATGGGCTTCTCACACACGAGCTGTATCTTTCTGGGCGGAATGCTGTCCATGTCCTCCACCGCCATCGTATTCAAAGCATTCAGTGACATGGGGCTTCTCGATCAGAAATTTACCGGTATTGTCCTGGGGATACTAATCATTGAGGACGTGGTGGCGGTAATCATGATGGTGGTCCTCTCCACATTGGCTGTAGGCAAGCATTTTGAAGGCTTCGAAATGCTGGAGAGCATATTGAAACTTGCGGCCTTTCTTATTTTCTGGTCAGCATTGGGAATCTATCTGATTCCTACCCTTCTGAAAAGATTGAACCGCTTTATTAGCAATGAAATACTGTTGACAACCTCCCTGGGACTATGCCTGGGAATGGTGATGATAGCGACAAAGGCGGGATTCTCCGCCGCGCTGGGTGCGTTCGTCATGGGATCCCTGCTGGCAGAAACAGATAAAGCGGAAGAAATCGCACATATCGTGCAACCGGTAAAGGACCTGTTCGCCTCCGTTTTCTTCGTATCAGTGGGAATGATGATCGACCCTGCCATGATATGGGAATATGCCGTTCCTGTTTTTATCCTGACGGCACTGGTCCTATGCGGGCAGGTCCTGTTCGGGAGTTTCGGCGTGTTGCTTTCCGGACAACCGCTAAAGATTGCGATACAAGCCGGCTTTTCCCTGGCACAAGTGGGTGAGTTTGCGTTCATCATCGCTTCGTTAGGAATCAGTCTGAATGTAATGGACAAATACCTTTATCCGGTCATAGTGGCAGTATCGGTCATCACCACTTTCCTTACTCCTTATATGATAAGACTGTCGGATCCCGTCTACTGTTTTGCAGACAGGCACTTGCCACAATTCCTGAAAGATTACCTGACGCATTATTCTTCTGGAACAATGACCACAAGACATCAAGGCTCCTGGCACAAGCTCATCAGGTCCATGTTGGTATCCGTCACCCTTTATCTGGTGGTATGCCTGTTTTTCATAGCGCTGTTCTTCTCCTATGCGTATCCTCTGGTAATGGGACGTATTCCGGGGATGAAAGGAAGCCTGCTGAGCTTCGTTCTTGTCCTCCTTATCATATCCCCGTTTTTGTGCGCCATCATCATGAAGAAAAACAATTCCGTCGAATTCCGCAAACTTTGGGCGGACAACAGGTTCAACAGGGGGCTGCTGGTATCAATGATAGTGATCAAGGTGTTGATCTGTATCATTATCGTAATGGGTATCATCATCCGTCTTTTCAATGTCGCTTTGGGGTCAGGACTGATATTATCTTTCCTGATCATTGTCGTTATCTATTTTTCCAAGCGGATACGGAAACGATCGCTAAGTATGGAAAAACAGTTCCTCGAGAATTTCCAGGGTACAGCCGGGACATTTCCACAGGAAGAACCGGAAACAGGAGAAACCTCCACAGAAAAAATCATGAACTATCAAATAAGTAAAATGTTATGGAATATTCAAGTTATCATGTAAACGTCCCACAATGGAGGGAGATTACAGTCGGTTCACACCTTCCGGCAGAATTGCGGAGATTTGCGGAGATGGCACATAATCTTTGGTGGACCTGGAACGAGGATGCGAAGAGTTTATATAGTGGTTTGAACCCGGAACTATGGGAAGAGGCGGAACAGAATCCGGTACTGTTTCTGGAACGGATGGATTATGAAGAGCTGGAGGCACTGACACATGACGGAAACTTCATGCGTAAGATGGAAAACGTATATTCCACTTTTAAGGCGTATCTTGATGTGGAGCCGGACCACAGCCGTCCGTCAGTTGCCTATTTCAGCATGGAATATGGTCTGGACAGGGTTCTTAAAATCTATTCCGGCGGTCTGGGCATATTGGCAGGTGACTATCTGAAGGAAGCTTCGGACAGTAACGTAGACCTCTGCGCTGTAGGGCTTTTATATCGTTATGGCTATTTTGACCAGGCTCTGGCGATGGACGGGCAGCAACAGGTTCATTATGACCCACAGAATTTCGGGCAGCTTCCGATAGAGAAAGTGATGCAGCCTGACGGGCGACAACTGGTAATCCATGTTCCCTATGCCGACAGTTTCACGGTCCATGCCAATGTATGGAAGGCCAATGTGGGACGTGTTTCCCTCTACCTGCTGGATACGGACAATGAACTGAACAGCGAGTTCGACCGTCCGATTACCCATCACCTGTATGGCGGTGACTGGGAAAACCGGCTCAAGCAGGAAATACTGCTCGGCATCGGAGGAATGATGACATTAAAAGTATTGGGCATCGAGAAAGATGTATATCACTGCAACGAGGGGCATGCCGCACTGATCAATATCCAGCGGTTATGCGACTATATATCCGAAGGCCTGGACTTCGGACAAGCCATGGAACTGGTTAGGGCTTCCTCGCTTTACACTGTGCATACACCTGTGCCTGCCGGCCATGACTATTTCGATGAGGGGCTTTTCAATAAATATATGAAAGGATATCCTGATAAGCTGGGCATTACGTGGGACGAGTTGATGAACCTCGGACGGCAAACTCCGGGCAACAAGGGAGAACGTTTCTGCATGTCGGTATTCGCCTGCAAAACCAGCCAGGCGGTAAACGGTGTCAGCAAGCTGCACAAGTCCGTTTCACAGCAGATGTTCGCGCCTCTCTGGAAAGGCTATTTCCCGGAAGAGAACCATGTGGGCTATGTGACGAATGGCGTACACTTTCCCACTTGGTGTACGGCGGAGTGGAAAAAGCTGTTTAAGGACAATTTCGATGAGAATTTCATGAACGACCAGTCCAATCAGGAAATATGGAAAGGCGTTTATAATATACCCGATGAAGAGATATGGAACATGCGGAAAAGGTTGAAAACCAAACTGATATCCTACATCAAGTGGAAATGCGGCCGGGACTGGCTCAAAAGCCAGGTTGACCCGGCATTGGGTGTCTCCATTTTCGAGAAGTTTAATCCGAATGCTCTTCTTGTCGGCTTCGGAAGGCGCTTTGCAACTTACAAAAGAGCTCATCTTTTGTTTACCGATTTGGATCGTCTGGCGCGGATTGTGAACAATCAGGAACATCCCATACAGTTTGTCTTTGCAGGAAAAGCCCATCCAAACGACACTGCCGGGCAAGGGCTCATCAAGCAGATTGTGGAGATATCCCGCCGTCCTGAATTCTTGGGTAAAATCATCTTCCTTGAGAATTATGACATGGACCTGGCACGGCATCTTATTTCTGGGGTTGACATCTGGATGAATACTCCCACCCGTCTTGCGGAGGCTTCCGGAACTTCCGGTGAGAAGGCTCTGATGAACGGCGTACTCAACTTCTCCGTGCTGGACGGTTGGTGGTACGAAGGCTACCGCAAGGAGGCGGGATGGGCCATCACCGACAAGGCCACCTATCAGGATGAACAGTACCAGAACCAACTGGATGCGGAAACAATTTATTTCCTGCTGGAACATAATATCCTGCCGTTATATTATGAACGGAAAGAAAAAGACTATCCGGAAACCTGGGTCAAGTACATCAAGAACTCGGTTGCGCAAATAGCTCCCCGCTTCACGATGAAAAGACAGCTGGATGACTACTATGACGGATTTTACAACAAGTTGTCGGAACACTTTCATGTTTTGGCGGCGGACAATTATGCAAAGGCGAAAACGCTTGCCGGCTGGAAGGCAGCTGTCGACAGCAGATGGAATGCCGTGGAAATCGTTTCCGTGAATGCGGGAAAAGGATTGGACGCCACGGTGGAGGCTGGTAAGGAATACGAGATGACGGTCGTCATTGACGAGAAAGGGCTGGACAACGCGATCGGATTGGAATCGGTCATTATACGGCATGAGGAGAATGAGGATCGCATCCATGAGGTCATTCCTTTTCTTTGACATCCAAAGACGGAAACCTATACACTTTCAAGGCAATAACCAGAATGTTCAGCGCTGGAAGCTTCAAACAGGCATTCAGAATGTATCCCAACCATCCCCTGTTACCTCACCGGCAAGATTTCTGTTATGTACGATGGTTCTGAACGGACATGAATAAGCAAGAGTTACTGACAAATGGACGGTGTAAGAAGAAGGCGGACCGAGAAACCGTCTGGCCGGTTGTCATCATGAACTTCACCGGTGTGTATGCCCATGAGGTATTTGCACGGAACAATCAGTTCATTTGGCTAGACTGCCGTCACCTTTCTGGAACGAGAGGTTACTGTGACAAGGAGGGGATACGAAAATTGAAGCGGGTGATTGCCGGTTATCCAGCGGAAGGTATCCATTTCATTGATTCGGGCAATTATCATTACCTGACCAAATTATGGACAGACAAACTTCGAGTTCCGTTCTCTCTGATTGTATTCGACCATCACCCCGACATGCAGCCTCCCTTGTTCAAGGGCATGCTTTCTTGTGGGAGCTGGGTAAAAGACATGTTAGACTGGAATATGCTTTGCAAGAAAGTGGTGATAGTCGGTGCATCGGACAAACTGATACGCACCGTACCGGAAGAATACGGACAACGAGTCAGTTTTTATAGCGAAGCGACGTTAGCTCACGAGAAGGGCTGGCGCAATTTCTCCTCTGCGTATATTGAAGGACCGGTTTACTTGTCCATAGACAAGGATGTCCTGAACCCGGCATCCGCAGTAACAGACTGGGATCAAGGGTCTTTCAGCCTGCAGGAACTGGAGGAATTACTGGCAATTGTCCTTCGAAAGGAACGTGTAGTCGGCATTGATATCTGCGGGGAATGCTCCGCAACGCTTACTTTGTTTGAGGAGAGGCGGGAAGCCACCGTGGACAGCCGGGCGAACAAGGAGCTGCTCAAACTCATACAGTCATTCTCCTGTTTTTATAAAGCTGTTGGATATTGTTAATTATATTATCACATAAACCATATTTTATTATTATGATGAAAACAATTGTTCGTAAAATCGGTCTGGTTGCACACGATGCAATGAAAAAGGACATGATAGAATGGGTTCTTTGGAACTCGGAACGTCTGATAGGGCATAAGTTCTATTGTACGGGAACCACCGGTACACTCATTAAAAAAGCGCTCGAAGAGAAACATCCTGAAACAGAATGGGATATCACGATTCTGAAATCCGGTCCTTTAGGTGGTGACCAGCAAATGGGCTCACGTATTGTGGAAGGAGAGATTGATTATTTGTTCTTTTTCACGGATCCGATGACATTGCAGCCACATGACACGGATGTAAAGGCACTGACCCGGCTGGCGGGAGTTGAAAATATAGTTTTCTGTTGTAACCGTTCGACAGCGGACCATATTATTTCCAGTCCTTTGTTTCTTGACCCGACCTACAAACGGATTCATCCAGACTATACCAATTATACACAACGCTTTGAAAACAAAGAAATTGTATCGGAAGCAGTAGAACGGGTGAAGAAACGGATGAGCCGAAATGAAAACAATATGATCGAATGAGAATGTAATGTCCAATAAAGGGGATGTGATATGTTTCAGTCATAAAAAGCAGGTTCCTATCCTTTCTGTGAGTATAAAAAAAGATTAAAAGATCAACTGTGTGATAGCAAACTTGCGAGGTATCCTCAAATGGTTTGAAACAGTAATAAACTTTTATCATAAGTTTCTATTATTCCCTTTTATATGAGCGAACACGCCTTTTTGTAGGATTCCAATATAAGAATGAAGACTTCCATGTGGTTGAAACTTAAAATCCTTTTAGGATATGTCATACTGCTTCTCCTGCTCGTCCTGACCATTCATATCTTCCGCAAGGAACAGACGAGGCGGAACAGCCTGCGACAGGATGAGCATGAACTGGCCTGTATCCGGCATCTGGCCGGAGAAACATACGCGGGCTTGCTGGGACTGGCCACTTACGGTGAAACAGTCAGCGTCTGGGATGAAAGCGACCTTGGACTCTACCACACAAAAAAAGACAGTGTCTGTAACATGTTGCAGACACTGAAAAGGTATGTGAAGTCTCCCGAACAACAGTCGCGCATAGATTCGTTATGCCTGCTGCTGGAAAGAAAGGAACTGTTGTTAGACACGGTCATGGACACGTTCGGGCGTCTGCGCAAGACCGGCGAGATCGTGAACAGCAAGATTCCGGCAATCGTGTCCCATATCCAGCAGGCGGATGTCCTTCCTGCCGAGAAAAAGAAGGAGGAGGAAACTCCGAAGAAGGGTTTCTGGTCATTCATCAGGCCCGGGAGGAAAAAATCGGCCTATCTGCAGCAGAAGGAACAGCTGGAACGCCAGCGACAGTCCATTGGTAAACATCAGGGTACCACATCTGTCACGAGCATGCTGCACTCCCTTGACAGGGAGGTGACCGACATGCAGAAAGCCGAACGGGAAAGGCTGCTGGAACAGATGGACCTCCTGTACAGTAACAACACGGACCTGAACCACAGGCTACACCGGATTGTCAGGGACTTTGAGGCGGATGCTGGAATACGGCTTGATGAGCGTTACAGGCAATTCATTTCCACACGCGACCGCTCGTTCCATACGGTCTCTCTGCTGGCTGTCCTCATCTCGTTGCTGACCGTCCTCCTGTATCTTATCATCCACCGGGATCTGAACAGGATAAACCAGTATCAGCGTCAGCTGGAAGCCTCCAATCGTGAGAACACGGAGCTCCTACAATCCAGAAAACGCATGATGCTCACCATCGCTCATGACCTTCGTGCGCCACTGGCTACTATCAAAGGATGCGCCGAACTGCTCCCCGGGGAAGAAAAGAAGAGCCGCAAGGACGAGTATGCGGAAAATATACTCCATTCTTCCGATTACATGATCGGGCTGGTCAATACGCTGATCGGATTCTACCTGCTGGATACCGGCAGGAACAAACCCATCCTTTCGATTTTCCGGCTGGAGACCCTTTTCAGCGAAACAGCCCGGAACTACGGTTCGCTGGCCAAAAAGAAAAGCTGCGGCTGACAACCGCCTTTTCCGGTCTGGATGTGGTAGTAAGCGGTGACCGTTCCCAGCTCCAGCAAATCCTGAACAATCTGCTTTCCAACGCCATTAAATTCACCCGGCAAGGTGAAATCCGCCTGCAAGCGGAATACCGGAATAAAGAATTGCATTTCTCGGTACAGGACACCGGTACCGGGATGACGGAGGAAGAAACAACCCGGATATTCACAGCTTTTGAACGGTTGGACAATGCCCGTAATGTTCCCGGTTTCGGATTGGGGCTGGCCATTGCAAGCAGGCTGGTCTCCGGGATGCAGGGAAGCCTTACCGTAAAAAGCAAACCGGGTGAAGGCAGCACGTTTACCGCATTCCTGCCACTCCTTGAGGCGGATGAATCCACCCAGATGGATGAGACACGCATCGCTACTGATTATCATCTGGATGGAATCAACGTACTGGTCATTGATGACGACCGGATGCAACTGAACATTACCAAAGAGATGTTTAACCGTAACGGAGTGCGGTGCGACTGCTGCCAGACCAGCCGTGAACTGGTTACCCGGCTACGGTCACAAAGATATGACCTGCTGCTGACGGATATACAGATGCCTGAAACGGACGGCTACGGAATACTTGAACTGCTCCGGGCATCCAATATGGAGAACGCAAAGACAATCCCCGTCATAGCGGTAACGGCACGGGTGGATGATGACAACGAGTATCTGTCGGGCGGCTTTTCGGGCTGCATCCATAAACCATTCTCTATGGAAGAACTGATAAATACAGTGGCACAAGTGATAGGAGAAAAAGACAGAAAGGAGTATGCTCCCGATTTCTCACTCATCCTTTCAGGAGAGGACAACAGGGAGGAAATGCTCGCCCTGTTTATCGAAGAGAGCCGGAAAGACCTTGCCGCATTAACCGCTGCCTTAGACCGACAAGACAAGGAGGCCGCCGCCTCCATCCTGCATAAGAACCTGCCCCTATGGGAAACCGTCCGTCTGGATTTCCCCTTGTCTCATTTACGGGAACTGGTGACAGAACCTGCGACAGAGTGGACCAATAGACAATCCATGGAAATGCGGGACATCATCCGGGCAGTGGAAAAACTGATAGTATACGCTGAAAAATACGGGAGGAAAGCCTATGAAAACAATCCTGATTATTGAAGATGATATTGTGTTCAGCCGTAGCATCAGCAACTGGCTGGTGAAAAAAGGGATGAAAACCGAATGCGTGGCAACCCTTGCGAATGCCCGTAAAGCCATCGGGCAAAAGGAGTTCGACCTAATACTGGCAGACCTGCGCCTGCCGGACGGAAATAGCACCTCGCTCCTGAAATGGATGAATGAGAAGTACTACTCTATCCCTTTTCTGATCATGACCAACTACGGACAGGTGGAGAATGCGGTGACAACCATGCAACTGGGAGCCATCAACTACCTGTGTAAGCCTGTGCAGCCAGACAATCTCCTGGCTCTGATAACGGAGATACTGGATAAAAACGATAACGAACAGGAGTTCTACCGAGGTGAAAGCCCCAAAGCCCATGAGATGTACCGTCTGATAGAGATGATTGCCTGTGCCGACATCTCCGTTCTGCTCCGTGGGGCTTCCGGCACCGGGAAGGAGCACATTGCAGCCGAGATACATGCCCGGAGCCATCGGAAGAACAAGCCGTATCTGGCTATCGACTGCGGGGCCATTTCCGATGAGCTTGCCGCCTCCGAGTTTTTCGGTCATCAGAAGGGAGCCTTTACCGGTGCGGAAAGCGACAAGGTCGGATTGTTCCGTGCCGTTAACGGAGGGACATTGTTTCTGGACGAGATAGGCAACCTTTCCTATAAGACACAGATGCTCCTGCTCAGGGCCTTGCAAGAGAAACGCTGCAAGCCGGTAGGTTCCACGAAAGAATACTCTTTTGATATCCGGCTGGTTGCCGCCACCAATGAGAATCTGGAAAAAGCCATCGGAGAAGGACGCTTCCGGGAAGACCTGTTCCACCGGCTCAATGAGTTCACTCTGCGGATTCCTACACTGGCAGAATGCCGGGAAGACATCCTTCCTCTGGCTTATTTTTCTTGAAACTCACTTGCGCCAAGGCCCATAAATCGTTTCGTGGCTTTGACCGGCTGGCAGAGGCGGCACTGCTGGAATATCCCTGGCCGGGGAATATCCGTGAACTGAAGAATGTAATAGGTCGAGCCGTACTCATCTGCCAAGAGCAATGGATTTCCGTTCAGACCTGAACCTTGAAATCTCCCTTCCTAAAGAAGAAGAAACGCAGTGGACGGAAGAAGAAAAGAAAAGGCGTTGCTTCTCCAGACCCTTGAAAAGACGGGTGACAACCGTTCCAAGGCGGCCCGGTTGCTCAATGTCAGCCGGACTACCCTGTATGAGAAACTAAGGAAATACCATATCATCGACTGACCGGAGGATAACCCGAAGCAAATGAGGTTTACAAAAGTGTAAGCCGTCCTAACATTCTTGTCAAGGACGGCTTACACTTTTTATTTACACCCGTTTCTATATGAAATTTGTTTATTGTTGATTGTCAGTATTTTAAAAAGGTATAGAGCTTTAAACGATAGCAGAGGCATTTCATTTGGCTTACTCCGGTATAAACAAATCAAATGTATGCCGTATGAAACCATTTACAGAATGCCGTATATTCAATTATTTATCTCTGGCTTCAAGCCCAAAACAGACAGTTTCCGATGAAGAATTCTCTTCCTCCTATACCGAATATGAACAATACCTTTACGACCTCGCCATCGAATCGGTTTCCGTATCGGAAAGGCTGCGCCATCTGCTTCACAGCAAGGTAGAACTGATTTCCCTAAAGAAGTTATTCACCCGAACAGGACATTTCCACACGGCAGTAGCCGAATTCTATCTGGACAAATGCCTCCTGCTGGTGGAGGCGGAAATAGAGCTGGTCAATTTTGGTGTACAGTACCCCGGAACCATCACGACACCTTCCTCGTTTCTTTCATCGCTCCATTGGAAAGGTTCGCTGGTCAACCTGATGGAACTGATCTCCTCGCTGGATTACAGCGGGCTGATTACGGACGAAAGCGGCAAACGCCTCTCTTTCGCCGGTATCGTTTCCGCTTTTGAGAAACTCTTCAATGTTGCCATTCCCAAACCATATGACCTGCGTGCCGACCTTGCCCGGCGCAAAAAGAACTATTCCGTCCTGCTGCCCAAACTAAAGGAAACCTTTGAAAAGAACATCGCGGCTTGCGGAAACGGGAAGTGAACAGGGGTATTTTTACCCCCTGTCACAAATAGTCATCTCTTGTCATTTGTAGTCACTTTCCGATTTTAGGTTCGTATCAAAATTATCACTTATTTTGCTGCCGGATAAATAAAACCTGAAAAGATATGGCTAAAATCAATAGTACACGCAAACCCGGACGGGCTGACACTTCGAGCAAATGAAGAGGCGGACGGAATCCCAAAGAGGAATCAGAACTTCATTCTTATTATTACGGATTCCGTCTGGACGAACTCCAGAACATCGAGTTTGAGAGGCTCTTTGAGAATTCGGGAGCTAATAATAAATCCCAGTTCATCCTTGCCGCCCTTTTCGACAAACCGATGAAAGTCGTGAAAATAGATAAGGCGGCAACGGACTACTACATCAAGCTGACCAACCTGCAGAGCGAATACCGCCGGATCGGAGTAAACTATAACCAGGCAGTCAAAGCTCTGCATACCGGACTATCCGAAAAGAAGGCTCTTGCCATGCTCTATAAATTGGAGCAACTGACTATTGAACTAATATCTCTCAACCGGGAGATTATCCGTCTCACCCAAGAATTTGAACAATGGTTGCAAAAATAACATCAGGAGCCTCCGTTTACGGGGCATTATACTACAATCAAGAAAAAGTGGACAAGCAGCAGGCACGGCCACTGGCATGAAACCGGATCATGGAACCGGCAGACGGCCATCCGACCATCCAGCACTGCATCCGTTCCTTCGAACCGTATCTGGCGGCTAACCGCCGGACTGAGAAGCCCGTTATCCACATTTCATTAAATCCACACCCGGACGATGTGCTGACCGATGAACAGTTGACCGCTATCGGCCAGGAATACATGGAAAAAATGGGATATGGCAACCAACCCTATATCATCTACCGGCATGAGGATATCGGCAGGCCCCACATCCATATCGTCTCCCTGCGTATTGACGAGCAGGGAAAGAAAATTAAAGATTACAAAGAATGGCAACGCTCGACCGCTGTTTGCCGGGAGCTGGAGAGGAAATACCATCTGTTACCCGCCGAGAAGATGGAGCGACGGGAATCCCTGCCGCTGACTGCCGTCGATTACCGGAAGGGGGATATCAAGCATCAGATAGCCAATGTGGTCAAGCCCGTCATGCAGGGATACAAGTTCCAATCCGTCAAGGAGTTTAAAGCCCTGCTTGGCCTTTTCCATGTAACGGTGGAAGAGGCCCACAAGACGATAAAGGGAAAGACCTATCATGGACTGGTCTATGCGGCTACCGATGAAAAAGGAGAACGGACCGGCGTAGCCATCAAATCCAGCAAGATCGGTAAAAGCGTAGGCTACGAGGCACTCCAAAAGAAATTTGTGAAAAGCAAACAATGAATTGCCCGACATCCCGTACCCGTACAGACGAAGGAAGCTATCGCTACCGCCCTGCAAGGACAGCCCACCCGTCAGGGATTCCTGCAGGAACTTTCTGGAAAAGGCATTGCCGCCATACTCTGGCAGAACGATTCCGGTGTGATCTATGGCGTGACCTACATCGACCATAACTCAAAGACCGTATTCAAGGGCTCGCTTCTGGGCAAAGAATATTCGGCATCGGTTATAAACCGGAAGTACGGCACGATCCCACCGGAAAAGACTGAAGAAGCCCCTGTTATCCATCCGTCCGAACCGGAAATGAAAGAGACGGAGCTGGTGGAAGGACTGCTTGATATATTCTCTTTGGAATCCTATCCGTATCCGGCAGACGACCTGACGCAAAGCCCTTACGGGAAAAAGAAAAAGAGAAAACGCAGAGGTCCGCATCTGGGCTAATAAAATGTATCACCATTAATTATCATACCGCTTATGTCACAAGACGAAACCAGAGGGCTCAATAAGAACCTTGACTTCATGAGGGCCATCAGCATCCTAATTTTTAGTGATGAATGTCTATTATTTCTGCTATCCCTATTTTCTTCCATGAACCTGAACATCGGTGTCGTGGACAAGATACTGCTCAATTTCCAGCGGGATACCGGGCTGTTTTCCCATTCGCTGGTGAGCAAGTCCTTCAGTCTGCTCTTCCTTTTCTTCTCCTGCATGGGAGCGAAAGGACGGAAGGACGTGGAGATGTCATGAAGGAGTATCGGCTGTTACCTTATAGCCGGGATGCTGCTCTTTTTTGGTAGCGAGCTCTTACTGACGGCACGCTTCCCCGTCGCGCTTCTAACCTTATTATATGTAGCTACCGTAGCTGCCGGATATATCAGCCTGCTTACCGCCGGAACCTGGATCAGCCGCCTGTTGAAGAACCAACTCATGGATGACGTCTTTAACGACGAGAACGAGAGCTTCATGCAGGAGCGCAGGTTGATTGCCAATGAATACTCGGTAAACCTGCCCACCCGTTTCCGTTACCAACGAAAGACCTATTCAGGCTGGATAAACGTGATTAATCCCTTCCGCGCCTCATTGATATTAGGCACGCCGGGATCAGGAAAGAGTTATGCCATCATCAATAACTATATCCGCCAGCAGATAGAGAAAGGATTCGCCGCCTATATCTATGATTTTAAGTATCCGGATTTAAGCATAATTGCTTATAACCAGCTGCTTAAAAACAAGGATAAGTATGCCAAGCCGGTCGGATTTTATGTGATTAATTTCGATGATCCCAGATACAGCCACCGGTGCAATCCCCTCAATCCTTCGTTTCTATCCGATATCGCGGATGCATACGAATCAGCGTATGTAATCATGTTAAATTTGAACAAGAGTTGGATTCAAAAGCAGGGAGATTTCTTTGTAGAAAGCCCGATTGTGCTATTTGCGGCGGTGATCTGGTATCTTAAAATCTATGAAAACGGGAAATTCTGCACCTTCCCACATGCCATAGAGCTATTGAATAAACCGTATTCCGACCTGTTCACCATACTGACCTCTTACCGGGAGCTGGAGAATTACCTGTCACCTTTTATGGATGCATGGAAAGGTGGTGCGATGGAGCAGCTCCAAGGGCAGATAGCTTCCGCCAAAATTCCGCTATCAAGGCTGATCTCACCTGCCTTATATTGGATTATGACCGGAGATGACTTCACGCTGGATATCAATAATCCGGAGGAACCCAAAGTTTTGTGCGTCGGCAATAACCCTGACAGACAGAATATTTACTCATGTGCGTTAGGATTGTATAATGCCCGTATCGTTAAAATGGTCAACCGAAAAGGCAGGCTCAAATGCTCTATTCTAGTGGATGAGGTTCCCACACTTTACTTTAAAGGACTTGACACCCTGATCGCTACCGCCCGTAGCAACAAAGTGGCAGTATGTCTGGGAGCACAGGATTTCAGCCAGTTAATACGTGACTACGGTGATAAGGAGGCGCGGGTGATCCAGAACACAATTGGAAATATCTTTTCCGGGCAAGTGGTCGGAGAAACAGCGAAAAACCTTTCTGAAAGGTTTGGGAAAGTGCTCCAACAGCGCAAATCCATTAATATGACCCGTGAAGACACCTCAACCAATATCAGTACCCAGCTCGACTCGCTGATACCTGCCTCCAAAATCTCCAACCTCTCGCAAGGAGAGTTTGTCGGCAGTGTCTGCGACAACTTCGGGGAGAAGATAGAACAGAAGATATTCCATTGCGAGATCGTGGTGGACAATGAACGGGTAGCCGCCGAAACAAAAGCCTACAAGCCTATCCCCGTCATAACCGACTTTACCGGTGCGGATGGTAAGGACCACATGCAAGAGGAAATCGAAAGGAACTACTATCAAATCAAGGAAGACGTGACGCAAATCATCGAAAAAGAGCTGCTTCGCATCCAAAATGATCCCAACTTGAAACACCTGCTGGAAACGGCAGACGATGAATAATCCCTATTTAATTTATTAATCATTTAAATGTTGTAAACATGGAAAAAAAGAAAAGTTCTCCGGCCAACCTGCCGGGAAAACCCTGCTTCCCCTGGGTGGGAGGTAAAAGAAGACTGCTTCCCGTACTTATCGAATCCCTTCCGAAAGACTTCGGACAGATGGATACCTATGTAGAACCGTTTGTCGGTGGCGGCGCCCTCTTCTTCTGAATAAGACAAGCCTATCCGGAAATCCGTTGCGTCATCAACGACTCCAACGAGGCTCTGATCAATGTCTACCGCGTCATCAAGGAATCCCCGGAGCAGCTTATTAAAGTGCTTGCCCGGATACAGGACGAATACATCGCGCTGGAGGAACATACCCGAAGAAGGGTCTACTTCATGGAGAAACGTACCTACTACAATGAAGGAAACCCGAATAACATCACCCGTGCCGCCCTGTTTATCTTCTTCATGCGTACCTGTTATAACGGCATCTACTCCGTGAACCATAGCGGAAAGCTGTCCGTCACTTTTGGTGCCGGGGGACGGGTAAAACTGTTGGAAGAGGAACTGATCCGCTTTAACCACAAGCTGCTGCAAGATGTTGTGATTCTGGACGGTGACTACCGGCAGACCGCAGAATACACCGGAGCCAACTCCCTATTTTATTTTGACCCGCCTTATAAGCCGGTCAATGAGGGTAACTCCTGCACCTCCTACATGCCACAGGACTTCGGAGATGAAGAGCAGATCAACCTGGCAAATTTCTGCAAGGGAATAGGTGAAACCGGTGCCAAATGAATGCTTTCCAACTCCGATCCCCGGCAAAAGAACCCTGAGAACACCTTCTTCGACGACCTCTATGCCGGTTTCCATATCCAGCGAATCAGCATCTTCCGTTCCATCTGTTCCATAGCCGAGAAAAGAGAAGCGGTCAATGAATTGCTGATCAGAAATTATTAAGAATAAATATCCGGTGGTAGCCGGGTAGCAATAAAAAGAGAGCCAAATTCCCTCCAGCAGGGATTTGACTCTCTTTTTTATTGCCTGCCTTTCATGCATCAGACAAGGACCAGTATTTTATAATTTTCAACCGGACTGTTTCTTGCAGGCTTTTCAATCAGCTTCGGGGCTGTTTCGTGCTGATGATCCGTCTTGTTCTCCTGCGCCATCTTCCTGCCCAACAGGTAATCGTTCAAATCGTTATACTCCCGGTAGCAGTCGGACTTGTCCCTGACCGGGCATCCGGCTTGCGCCATCTGCTGAAAAGCCTGCCTTCCGGCGGAATCGTTATCCAGTAGGCAGAGGGCACTCTTATACTCTTTCAAGACAGGGATAGCCTTGCCTACATTGCTGACCGAATTTAAAACGATATAGTCCGGACCGTTTCCTTTAGGCTGTCCGTTACCGGGATGCGTAGCCTTGAGCGTGAGGTATGAGAGATAATCCATAAAGCCTTCAACCACTATGCAACGGTCGCTGCCATTTTTGATATGGGTAATCTCTTTGGGCGATATGCTGCCTTTTAGGTATTTGTTACGGATCTCGTACCCGCCGCTCCGGTTGGCAAAGCCTACGGCAAAATACCATTTTCCCTTGTTCTGAAAATGCACTTCCTTGCATGCTTCCCTTGCGATTTCAGGCAAGATGCCTCTTTCTTTGAGATATCCCAGCAAGACCGGGTTCGTCAGCGGATCAATGCGTACCTGCCGGTAGCCGGTAGCCTGCGGTTCCGCCTGCCGGGGAGAGGCTGCTACCGGACGGAAAGCAGCCGGAAAATGTCCCTCTATCGTTTTAAGCGCATAAGAGATATCCTTCGTCTTTTGAAGCTCCATCGCCAGGGTGATGATGTCCCCTCCCTGTCCGATGCCGAAATCGTATCATAGGTTGCGGGATGCGCTCACCTTGAAAGAAGGTGTCTTCTCCTCACGGAAAGGGGAACAATACCAGATACTGTCCCCTTGTTGTTTTACCGGGTTGAACCCCATACGCCGGAGATAATCCTCCAACTGAATGCTCTTGGCTTCTTCAATGTTCATTGTGTAACGGATTAAATTAATGACTCTTTTTAGAACGGGAATCCTTTAGTATCACCCACTGCAACGGATTCTGCGGCTTCCCGTTTTTTCTCAGTTCAAAATGCAGATGGTTGCCGGTCGCTATGCCGGTATGACCGACATTGCCGATATGCCGACCTATGCGTACATCGCTCCCTTTCCTCACATGCAATTTGCTCAAGTGTGCATACAACGTGGAAAAGCCGCCCGCGTGCCGGATTTCGATGTACCAGCCGTAACTGCTGCTATACCTGGCTTCAACGACTTTTCCCGCTTCCCTGAAGCATAGACCGGCGTGCCATAGGGTGCGGCAAGATCCACTCCGGCATGGAGTATCCTTTTCTTTTTCACCGGATGCATCCTTATACCGAAACCGGAGAAACGGCATACCTCCTCCGACTTTCATTCAATGGATACAGAATAGGAA
>ENA-OQJP01000248-OQJP01000248.1-human-gut-metagenome-genome-assembly--contig:-NODE-248-length-18622-cov-7.874236_pt1 | contig 18622 bp, 15 predicted proteins | sample MGYA00242611_ERZ504778 | MGnify/ENA primary metagenome ERZ504778 (study PRJEB26092, sample SAMD00036349) | human gut metagenome | host: Homo sapiens | study: EMG produced TPA metagenomics assembly of...
GCCACCGCCTTCTCCATTTAAATATGCTGTAACAACTTTTAGCTTAAATTTAAAACTATATTTTGACATGAAAAAACCGACCTCCTTAAAATTAGATTTTTAGGTCTAACTTTAAGGGGTCGGTTCACTTCTCGGGTTTTTCTATATAACCTTGCGCTGTTTCATTTCTCTTCTCTCCGTCATAGTGAACGGTGCGAGGTGCTGAGCGAAGCCCTGAGAGATCCGCGGCTGATATGAGATGATAGAAAAAAGTGGCGAGGTGGTATCGCGGTAAAAGGGTCTTCCTTCAAGCCTTTGGACGTGATACCTCGCCACTTCTATTTTTATTCAGTTGAGGAGCTTCTCAGGACTTCTTCATTCCTCCGCCGTTTTACTTAATTCCTTCTAATGCTTGTTTTTTACTTTCTTTACCAAAACTCAACACTACGAGTGCAATGATGACGAAGACAGAGGCAAAGAGGTAAAAAATAGCGTCCATATGCATTTCATGGGAGAGGAGGAAACCGACTAAAAACGGGGCGATGATGCCACCGATACGACCGATGCCGGCGGCCCAACCGGAGCCGAGGCCACGGATTTCGGTAGGATATAATTCCGGTGTGTAAGTGTAAATAACACCCCAGGCACCTAAGTTGAAGAATGACATGCAAATACCGGAGGTCAATAACATGGCTTCCGAGGTGGCATGACCAAAGAAATAGCTGCTGATGCCGCTACATAATAAATAGAGCGATAAGGTATAGCGACGTCCGATTTTATCAACTAAATAGGCTGCTGAAATGTAGCCCGGGAATTGTGCTATGGTCATGATTAAGAGGTATTCGAATGATTTTATAATGGTAAAACCTTGTTGATAGATTAACGAAGGGAGCCACATGAAAATGCCGTAGTAGCTGAAAACAATGCCAAACCAGGTAATCCATAACATGCAGGTACGCAAGGCATATTGTTTGTTCCAAAGAGTGCCAAGGGTAGGTCGAGAGTCGTTGGCGGTTAACATAGTTAAATCGTCTTTGGTGCAACGCGTGAGAGGAACCTTGGTAGCTGCCTCTACTTGAGCGATGGTTGCGTTCAGTTGGTCAAGTTTTTGCTGTTTAATCAGATAACGTAAGGATTCCGGCATGTGGGAGCGAATGACCCCGGTATAGAGGGCCGGTAAGGCCCCGATGGCAAGGCCGATACGCCAACCGTAAATCGGAATGATAAGATAGGCAATGAGGGCCGCTAAAAGCCAACCGATAGCCCAGAAGCTTTCCAGCATGACAATGAAACGGCCGCGGGAATCTTGCGGTGAATATTCGGTAATCAAGGTGGCTACTACAGGGAGTTCACCACCGAGGCCAAGGCCTACCAATAAACGACAGACGAGCAAAAACTCGTAGTTAGGCGCCATGGCTGACAGGGCCGTGGCAATACCGTACAGTAACATAGTCCAAGTAATGATTTTTTTACGACCTATATGATCCGCTAAAGCACCGGCCAATACGGCGCCGATGGCCATGCCCAAGAGACCTACACTGCCGAGCATACCGATTTCTGTGCCCGTGAGATGCCATTCTTTGGTTAATAACGGCATGATGAAGGAAATAATGCCCGTATCCATGGCGTCAAAAGCCCAGCCGATGCCGGCAATGAGTAAAAGTTTGTAATGAAAGCGATTAGGTTTCATCGTGTTCAATTCATTAATAATCATCGAGTCATCCCCTGTTTCTAATACCTAAAAATAAAAGTATACAGTTGAGCAATGTGTATACTTTTTTAACTATACAGCAATAACTTTCAGATAGCAAGGGCTTTTTTTGAAAAAAGTAAGCAAGATGATTATATGAAAAAACACCGGACAGTTATGCGTCCGATGCTACTATTATGTGTAAATCCTGTAATGCTTTGATGATGTGATCCATTATGTCGGGCGTGGGTGCTTCAATCAGATGGGTGTGGAGACCGTTGTTTAATCGGGAGAGCAAACCGCTGGTAGAATCTTTCTGTTTGTTTAAAAAGGCCTCAATATCGTCGTCTGTTTTGATTAACAAGGGGGCAGTGAGCGTCCCGTACACGTCGTGGTTGACAGATACATTGTGAACCAGGCCACCCATGGCGACAATTGTGTGTAATTCCGTCACTACATCCTCCGGCTTATGACGGCAGGTTATGGTGCGTAAAACGCCCTGCGTTGGCCCTTTGCTGATTTCGTATCCTTTTACGGTGGAACGAATCGGATAACCGGCGGCACGGAGAGCGGCCATGTCGTTCACGATTACCTGTCGTGTAACCCCGTAACTCTGAGCTAATTCATCACCCGTCAGCGGTGTCATACTTTTATTTAATATAGTTATGAGCTCTTGGCGTCGTTTTTCCTTTTTCTTCATGGGTTGGATCACCTTGCTATGAGAATACATAGGGAATTGAAATATAAGGCTGTGGTAGTGCACGGCCACAGCCTTTGCTAATTTATAGAATAACATTCAAATACTTACTGCTATTTTCTATTATTTTAGCTCATTTTATAGATTCATGCACTATAGTGCCATAAAAAAACCTCCTCCCCGGCATCATAAACACGATGAGAGGCTTTAAGCGATGGCCGAGAGATCTGCTGTTGTATGAGCGGTTAAGAACGAAGCGGCGAGGTGTTGCGGTAAAAGGGTCTTCCTCCAAGCCACCCTCTTAGCATCATAAACACGACGAGAGGTCTTTGGGAGAAAACGGAGAGGTCCTCGGATGAGGGTCTTTTTGCGAAGCAAAACCAAGCCTTAGCCGAGGAGCCTCTCCGTTTCCCATACCTCCGCCGTTTTACTTGATGCACACTTTTCAAAGGTATGTTATAATAAATTGTATGATAATGTCTCTATTTTTTAGTTTTAGAATTAGACTTTTATAATTCAAATTTTAGAGCAGGCCATACCACAACTGACACTATGTGATACAAATGGAGGTTTGAATATTATGGCAACTAGTATGGTTATCGGAACCCAATGGGGCGATGAAGGAAAAGGCAAGATCGTAGATTATTTAGCAGAACAGGCGGACGTGGTTGTTCGCAGTCAAGGCGGCAACAATGCAGGACATACCGTAGTAGTTGATGACGTAGCATTTGCGCTTCGTTTATTGCCTAGTGGGATTTTATATGACAATAAAATCAATGTGGTAGGCACCGGTACAGTTATCGACCCTAAAGTTCTTTTAGGTGAAATTGAAAACTTGGAAAGCCAAGGCAAAAGTGCTAAAACATTGCAGATTTCCAATCGTGCTCATGTAATTTTGCCATATCATAATCGCTTGGATGAAGCGGAAGAAGCCTCTAAAGGCGCTTTATCCATCGGTACGACCAAGAACGGTATCGGCCCTTGCTATGCAGATAAAGTAAATCGTATCGGCATTCGCATCTGCGATTTGATGAACGAAGAAGTTTTCAAAGAAAAATTACAATATAATGTTAAGATTAAAAATAAAAATTTTTGCGCGAAGTATATGGCGCCGAACCGGTAGATTACTATGAAATTTTAAAAGATTACTTAGAATATGCCGATCGTTTACGCCAATATGTACAAGATACAAATTACAATGTAGTATCTTACATCAAAGATGGTAAAAAAGTGTTGTTCGAAGGCGCTCAGGCAACCATGCTTGACCTCGATCATGGTACTTATCCATTCGTTACGAGCTCTCATCCTATTTCCGGTGGTGCTTCTGTAGGCGCCGGTGTAGGTCCTAATTATTTGAAAAATATCGTAGGCGTAGTTAAAGCGTACGCTACTCGTGTAGGCGCCGGTCCATTCCCATCCGAACAATTGAATGAAATCGGTGATTTACTCCGTGAAACCGGTCATGAGTTCGGTACCGTAACCGGTCGTCCTCGTCGTTGCGGTTGGTTAGACTTGGCTGTAGTTAAATATGCAGCCGACCTTAACAGCCTTGATTATTTGGCAATTACCCGTCTTGATATTTTGGACAAATTGCCTGAAATTAAAATCTGTGTAGGTTATACTTTGAACGGCGAACCGGTTAAAGGATTCCCGGCAGATTTACAGGTATTGGAACAATGCGAACCGGTATATGAAACGTTACCTGGTTGGCAGACAGATATTAGCGGTATTCGTCATTATGATGAGTTGCCTGAAGCGGCTCGTCGTTATGTAGAACGCATTTCGGAAATAACCGGCGTTCGTCTCGGTATCGTATCCGTAGGCCCTAACCGTAAACAGACTATCGTGTTGGAAGATGTATTCGGAGCCTAAGAGTTCTCGTATAGTTTTTTTGCATGATAGCAAAATGAAACAGTAAGTAATTTAGCCACTGAGTTAATTCGTTGACTCGGTGGCTTTTTTCGCAGTATTGCTGAGATATAGCTTATAATTAGGTTTCTTTTTCACCCTTTGCTAAACCGGATTTTACAATTTATAAACTTTTTATAAACTATGCGTTTTGGTAATAACTTTGTGTTAAAAAGACAGAAATTATGGTAAAATAAAAGATAATGTGAGAAATTAACACACTCTGTAAGAGAAATATAGTTTGGTAAGTTGTAAACAAGTAAAAGGAGATATTAACAGTGGATTACCTGATTTCATTTTTGGAGACATACGGCTATGCGGCCATGTTTATTACGATGGTATTGGAAAATGCCAATGTTCCGATTCCCAGTGAGATTGTGTTGGGCTTCTCGGGGTATTTGATTGCGCAAGGCGTATTCGAGATGAATATGACCATGATTGTAGCTACGGCTGCCGGTGTGGTTGGCTCTATTTTATCCTATTGGATGGGGGAACATGGGGGCCGTCCGTTGCTTAGAAAATATGGTCGCTATATTTTCTTCAATGAACATAAATTTGAAATGGCTGAGAAAATGTTTAATAAATACGGCGGTGCTGCGGTGTTCTTTGGCCGTTTGTTGCCGGGGATTCGTACCTTTATTTCTTTCCCGGCCGGTATCGCCCGTTATCCGATGGGGCGTTTTATCATTTGGACTTTACTCGGCACAATTCCTTGGACGATTTTGCTCGTATGGCTCGGCGTAAAATTGGGTGAACATTGGCAGGATTTGATTGAGTACAATCATGAATTCTTAGTTATTATGATAGTTGTTTTTGCTATCATTGCGGTCTTCTTCGGCATTCGTTACTATCGCAACAAAAAGCGCAAGCAAGATACAGACGGTGTAAATTCAGTTGCTCATGACTCGAAGATTGAAACCAAAGAAGAGGCAGACCTTACGGATGAGGCAACAACCGAAATGAAAGACAATGCTGTGCAGGATAATACAACACAGCGCTAAGGAGGGATTAGATGCGACTTCATCGCTTGAGCGTCATTTGCTTCTTAATCGCCTTCGCCATGTTTGCTATCGGCAATGGCAGTTTGCCGATTACCGATCCGGTTGAGTCGAACTATGCATTGACAGCTAAAGAAATGGTCATGTCCGGCGATTGGTTATCGCCACAGATTTATCATGAATATTGGTATGATAAGCCGATAATGATTTATTGGCTTATTGCGTTAAGTTATAAAATTTTCGGCTTTTCCGATTTTGCTGCTCGTTTTCCGGCCGCTTTATTCGGGGCCTTGTCGGTAGGGTTCTTCTACCAGGTAGTGCGCAGCATTTCCGGCCGTCGTTTGGTATCGCTGTGGAGTGCCATGATTCTCGGTTCATCCCTTGAATTCTGGATTTTGGCGCGAGGCATCGTAACGGATATGGTGCTCTTGTGGGCGACTATCGGCACCTTGGCCTATGCTTATCGCGGGCTTACGGAACGCCGCACCTTGTTTATGGTGTGGGCATACCTTTTTGCGGGCATCGGTGTTTTGACCAAAGGACCGGTGGCACTCGTATTGCCGGGGATTTTGCTCTTGGTATATGCCGCTGTAATGCGTTCGGGCCGTATGCTTCGCTACATCTTTTCGTGGCAAGGCATTTTAGCCTTTTTAGTTGTCGTTATGCCTTGGTACGGCTATATGTACATGACACACGGGCAAGACTTTATTGATGGTTTCTTGGGCCTTCATAATGTGGTGCGCGCCACCCAGTCGGAGCATCCGGAAGCTAATCATTGGTGGTATTACTTAGTTATGTTCCCGTTGGCTTCGTTGCCGTGGACAGGCGCCGTATTATACGGTATGTATTACGGTTGGCGTTTTAAACAGCCGTTCTATATTTATTCCATGATTATGGGGTGGGGGACATTATTATTCTATACGTTAATGGCCACTAAGTACCCGACGTATACATTTATCAGCTTGGTACCGTTTAGCTTTTTAGGTGCTTTTGGGGTTGTAAAAATATTGCGTCCCGGTCGCCCGCGTAAGTTGTCTTGGCTCATTATGGGGCCGGCCTTCTTCTTGTGGCTCGTTTTGGGCGTGGCCAGTTTTTATGTGCCTTGGGGCTTCTGGTACTTGTTGTATGTACTGATTGTAGTCGGTTTTATTTTGACCGGCCTGATGTATTGGAACCAGAAACGCTATATGCTGCCGGTAGTAGTTACTTTTATGACTATGGCCATTGCAGGGCTTGTTATTCATGAAGGGATACAACCGCTGGTAGAACAACGCTCATCGGTAGCTTATGCACCTGTTGTGGCTCAGTATGACGGCGATATCTATTATTATGGTGACTATAGTGCGTCGCTCGTGTATTATACGGACAAAGAAGTTACTAAAATTGAAGACGATGCGTTACCTAATAAAAATAAGGAACGTAGTAATGCTTGGGAAGGTAAAAACAAGATGCCTGCTCAAACGGTAGAAGAAGTGACGGAGCGTTTTCAGGCGGCCCTTAATAATGAAGCACGAGTTTTACAAAGTGTAACGAATGATAAGGGACAAGCAACCCGCTTGCCGATGGGGAAAAATCCGACGGAACCGATGCCGATCGATAATCCGGTAGCGCTTCATGCGCTGATTCTTGTGCCTGAAAAGTATCGGGGACATTTTGAAAAATCTTCGTTAGCGCCAATGGTGAAATTGTTGCGCGTTGAGAATAAGATATTTATTTACGAAACACGATAAACAATCAGTTTGTTAACTATATTGATTGGCGGATTTTTATCAAATTGTTATAGCAGGAAAGATACATGTCAAAAGTGTGTTGAATGCGTGTTAAATGTGTGTTAAATGGGTGTTAAATGCCGTAGAGGAGGTTCTATGAAAGATTCAATTAGTCGGTTTATAGATAAACTGGCAGCTTATGAAGGCTCTGATACGGTATTTAATCCGTGGCGTGATTACGATCCGGCCCTCGATGTATCGCAGGCGGCGCCTCAGTGGCGACGGGAGCAATTAGAGAGTTATTTAAGAGCACGCTTAAAACAAAGCCGTTATCTTATTGTGGCTGAAGCCGTAGGCTATCAGGGTGGGCGCTTTTCCGGTATTGCCATTACCTGTGAGCGCATGCTCCTCGGTTTTCATAATGATGTGAAACCCGCTATGATTTTGCCGGACGGCATAGGCAAACGGACGAGTCGTGCCGATAGCCCATTGTTGCTTAATAATAAACAACGCTTGGAAGGGTTTAACGAACCGACGGATACGGTAGTATGGTCAGCTCTTTTGGAGAATAATATCTCTACCTATGATGCTATATTGTGGAATATTTTTCCTTTTCATCCCCATGTAGCGAATCAGCCTTTGACGAATCGCACGCCTACGGAGACAGAAATTGTTATCGGCGGTCAGTTTACCGAGGACTTAATGGCCTTGATTGAAGCGTACAATGGTGACCGACAGATTATTTGTGCCGTAGGGCGCAAGTCGGCGGATATTTTGGCGCGGCAGGGCATTGTGGCTCATGCACTGCGGCATCCTGCCAATGGCGGCGCCAAGCAGTATCGCGAGCAGTTCAAGGCTGCGATTGAGCGTTAATGACAGTATGTAAGGGCGAAGACGTGTTGCTTGGCATAAAATTAGTGTAAGCGCCGGTTAGTATACGCAAAAGACATAGAATAAAAAGTTTTATATATAGAGAATCTTCGATTAATTTGTCGGGGGTTCTTTTCGTTTTATATGACTTATGGTATACTATTCGTAAGATATTTGTTCGGCTTTGGGTTAATATAATGTGCAAAGAGTCATAATGCGGCTCTTTTTTCAGGTACACAATATGTGTAATCGTGCAGTTTTTTCACATTTTACCCTTTAACTTTACAGAAGCAGTTTGCAGACGAAGAGGCGTGTCTTACAAAGAACGGTCCTTGCTTTTGTGTTGCATCCATACGCTTATGTGATGACAAGTTAATAATGAACGAGTGAATCTTTTTACGTACATCCCACAAAGGAACGCGGAGAATAGGTATACTCCGGACGGACGTACATGATTAAGGTATATATTTAAGGAAATATAAAATTTAGGAGGAGTAATACATATATGTTAAAAGAATTATTGAATCAATTAACAGGCCAAAGCAATAATACTGCTAATGAGCCTAAACCGGCGGCTGAGAAAAAAGCACCGGTAGCTAAAAATGTTGTGGCTACTGAAACGACAGGTGCCGATCAAGCACAACAGGGCGGCGAAACCACTCGTCGCACCACGCGTCGCACAAATAGTAATCGCAATACCGGGGAAACTCGTCGACCAAGCACACGCCGTACAACGAATGCATCCGGCGAAGGCGCTAAACAGTCCGCACCGCGTCGTAAGAACACAAATTCTGCCAATGCTGCGGCTAATGCGGAAGGCACAGCTAAACCGGCTCGTACCAACAACCGTACGAATAATCGTACTAACTCTACACGTTATAACAATCGCAATGAAAAAATACCGGCGATCGTGCCAATATTAATGGCCGTCACACATCCCACAGCAATGGTGATGCACATGCGAATCATCAACATCATTCGAGCAAAAAAGATAAGCTCATGATTATTCCGTTGGGCGGTCTCGGTGAAATCGGTAAGAACATGACCGTATTCCAATATGGCGATGATATTATCGTATTGGATGCAGGTCTTGCGTTCCCTGAAAACGATATGCCGGGCGTTGACATTGTCATCCCTGACATGAGTTATTTGATTGAAAACCAAGATAAAGTACGTGCCGTAGTTATCACTCACGGTCATGAAGACCATATCGGTTCCTTGGCGTATCTCTTGAAAGAAATCAATGTGCCGGTATATGCTACTAACCTTGTTTGCGGTTTAATCGAAGGCAAATTGAAAGAAATAAAGTAGGCGGCGTAAAACTTAATATTGTAAAAGCGGGCGATGAAATTCGTGTAGGGTCTTTCAAAGTAGGTTTCATTCAGACGATCCACTCTATTCCTGATGCTTGCGCCGTTTATTTTGAAACGCCGGTAGGTACTGTTGTTCACACCGGTGACTTCAAAGTGGACCAGACGCCGGTAGACGGTAAATTGATGGACGTTCATAAATTTGCCGAACTGGGCAACAAAGGCGTATTAGCCTTGATGTCCGACTCCACGAATGTGGAAAAACCGGGATTTACTCCATCTGAAAGCACCGTAGGACCTGCTTTACTTCGTGCTGTAGGGGAAGCTCGCGGCCGTGTAGTACTCGCTACTTTTGCGTCCAACGTATCTCGTTTGCAGCAGGCTGTTGATGCGGCGGTTGCCTTCAAGCGTAAAGTTATCGTGTTGGGCCGCAGTATGGTTAACGTAACGGAAATTGCGCAGGAACGCGGTTACTTGAATATTCCGGAAGGAACTTTGATTGATGTTGATGAAATGGGTCGTTACCGTGATGACGAAATCATGATTTTGACAACCGGCAGTCAAGGGGAACCTATGGCAGGCTTATCCCGTATGGCAACCAATAATCATCGTACTATCGAAATTACTCCGAATGATACGATTATTATCTCCGCCACGCCGATTCCGGGCAATGAAGCAGCGGTTGGTCGTACCATCGACAATCTATTGCGCTTAGGTGCGGATGTAATTTATGGTCGTGACCGCGGCATTCACGTATCCGGTCATGGCAGCCAAGAAGATTTGAAAACCATGCTCAACTTGGTTCGTCCTAAATTCTTCATTCCGGTACACGGTGAGTATCGCATGTTGAAGAAACATGGTGAACTTGCTGTATCCATGGGCATTGTGAAACCAAATCACGTGCTTGTAGGCGACAATGGGCAGATTTTTGAATTCACCAGTCGTACAGGCCGCAAAGGCGGTCACGTTACGGCCGGCAAGGTGTTCGTTGACGGTCTCGGTGTTGGCGATGTTGGCAATATCGTAATTCGCGATCGTCAGCAATTGGCGCAGGAAGGTATGGTTATCGTAGTTATGGCCATGGACCGTGCCAGCGGCCAGATTGTAGCCGGTCCTGATATCGTATCGCGCGGTTTCGTATATGTACGTGATGCGGAAGATCTCATGAACGAAGCGCAAAAACGCATTGAACAAGTGATTGAAAAATGCGAAGCCAGTCAGATGAAAGATTGGGCTACCATTAAATCTCAAGTACGCGATACTTTGGGTAAATTCTTGTATGAAAAGACCCGTCGTCGTCCGATGATTTTACCGATTATCCAAGACGTATAAGTCGCATCGGCTGAGTGATGCGGTAAATTCAAGCTTGTTTATAAGTGGTAATTTACCCTCCTATATAGGTCGTAATTTGTGATTTTGTGGTTAATGATATTCAAAAACAATACAAAATGTTATAATAGGCGTATGACCTCGGTCATACGTCTATTTTGTCAGGAGTAATTTATGAGATATACAGATACGCGAGCCGTAGTGGAAACAGGATTTTTGACGGCTCTTATTATGGTATTTACCTTTGTGGGAGTTACGGTACCGTTTATGGGATTCCTTGCTTCCATCTTGATGCCCGCCGTACTTGTAGTGTTGGGCGCTCGCCATGGTGTTCGTTGGAGTATTTTGGCGACCGTTACGATGGGGCTGGTTATGTCGGTTGTATTGACACCCTTAGGGGCACTCATGCAAGTGATGACATCGGGCATACCCGGTATTGTCTTGGCCTATGGTTATATACATCGCTGGTCGACCAGTCGGCTTTTGGTATTGCCGGCCGTAACAATGATGGTTACCATCGGTATACAGCTTATGATTGCGCAATATGTGATGCAGATGGATATAGTTACGATGTGGCAAAATTTTCAGCAGGAAGCGTTGACCGAAATGGAAACCGCTTATCGTGAACAGGGTCTCATGGATGAACAAGTGACCGCCATGATGACCAGTGTGCAGGCCATGCTTAAGCAAATGGCCTATGTGCTTTTGGCCGCCCTATTTATGTCGTCCGTAGTAATTAGCTACTTCATTTGCGCCGTAGCGAATATTATCATGCGCCGCACCGGTGGTGAAGGCGTAACCTTACCGCCCCTTGAAGAGTGGCGTGTACCGCAGTGGACCTTATACATGTTTGCCCTCGGTGTGCTGTTGACGTATTGGGGTAACGAACTGCAATCGGAAGCCATTAATATTGTGGCTTATAATATGTACGCGCTGGGATCGTACATGTTGGTACTGCAGGGTATCGGTTGTTTGTGGACTATTTTTAAAAGCTATGGATTGTCAAACGGCATCCGTTTAGTTTTGATATTTATTACTTTATTAATGCAGTTCGCCACGATGTGGATTGGCATTTTAGATTTAATTTTAAATTTACGTCGTCGTCTGTCGAGACGAATCGGCGATGAGTAAAGAGAAAAAGTAGGGAGCGATCTTATGAATGGGAATGAAGGCTTTTTTGGAGCCTTTGAAAAAACCGCCTTCGTTGTTATCATCGTTTTACTATTAGTGATTGCCTGGCTTAACTGGCAGATGGCGCTATTTGGCCTTTTGTTTGTCGTTGTGGCCTATTTATACAGCAGCCGAGCGGTGTGTAAACAACGACAGCAACGGTATGAGCAATTTAATACGATTGCGAAGGGGATTACCCAAGCGTCGAATTTTGCTTTGCAGAACTTGCCGACAGCAATAGTTATTATTGACAGTAAGGCTCGTGTTTGCTGGTATAATAGCGTGTTCCGTGATTGGATGCCGCAAGATCCGGATAAAACACAACGCCTTAACGGTTTTATTCCGAGTTTGCGCCTCGATAAAATCTGGGGCAAGTCCGGCTATTTTAATGAAAAAATTGAAAATAAATATTATCGTGTTATCTATAAATTCATTGATGGCACGGATTATAAAGGGGCGCCTGACTCCGAAGTGGAATCATATATGGCGTTCTACTTTGACGATGTAACCGAATCGGAACAATTGCGCCATGAAGCAGAAGCGATGGCACCGGTATTCGGGTTCCTCATGATGGATAACATCGAAGATGTGACGAAAGGTCTCAGTGACGTTGAATACACTAACCTCTGGGCGGAAATTAATAATGCCATCGTAGAAGAAATTGACCGTTACGACGGTTTTGTCCGTAACTATGCGGATGATTCGTACATCTTCTGTATTTCTAAAAAAGCGCTAATGAATATGATTGAACAAAACTTCCCGCTTTTGGCGAAGGTTCATAATATTCCGACCAGTCGTCGTATTCCGGCGACTATCAGTATCGGTATTGCAGCCGGTGCGGCTACGATTAAAGAACAATCGGAACGAGCTCGTTCCGGTCTCGAATTAGCCCTTGGTCGCGGTGGTGACCAGGCCAGCGTATATATCGGCGAAGAATTGAAATTCTACGGCGGTAAAACGCAAGGCGCCGAAAAGAATACTCGTGTCCGTGCCCGCGTGGTAGCACAAGCCATTAAAGAACTCATGGATGATGCCGATAATGTTATCGTCATGGGCCATGAGCGTGAAGATTATGACAGTATCGGCGGTGCCATCGGCGTAGCCGCCATGGCTAGAGCGGCCGGTAAATCCGTTCACGTAGCTGTAAGCGATCAAACTGTGGCTATTAAGAAATTGTCAGATTTATTCCCTACCGAACCGGGTTTTGAAAGTCTGTTAATCACGCCACAAGCGGCTGAAGATTTTGTAACCGATACAACCCTCGTATTTGTAGTGGACGTGCATCGACCGGATATGGTAGCGGCGCCAAAAGCCTTGCAGAAGTCTAAACGTCGCGTTGTTATTGACCATCACCGTCGTGCCTCCGACTTTATTGAAAAACCATTGCTCACTTATTTGGAACCGGCTTCGTCGTCCACCAGTGAGCTGGTAACAGAATTAATTCAGTATTTCGTAGACCCGATTTCACTCAATGTGGTGGAAGCGAGTGCGTTATATGCCGGTATCGTAGTGGATACGAAGAACTTTGTGGTACAAACGGGATCGCGTACTTTTGATGCGGCGTCTTTCTTGCGCCGTTCCGGTGCGGATTTATCCATTGTGCGCCATTTGTTTATGGAAAGTTTTGACAGCATCCAATTGCGGGCTAAAATGTTGGCCGATGCGGAACGTTTTGACGGCATGGCGATTACCACTTGTCCGGCGGGTATCCAGAACGCGTCCATTCTGTCGGCTCAAACGGCAGATAAGCTTATCACCATTGAAGGTATCGAAGCCAGCTATGTGCTCTATACTTTGTCGGATGGCGGTATCGGCGTAAGTGCCCGTTCGCAAGGGGCTATGAATATTCAGCTTGTTATGGAAGCCTTGGGCGGTGGCGGTCATCGTACCGTAGCCGGCGCCCAGCTATATGATATGACCATGGAAGAAGCGGTGGAAGCTGTAAAAAGTGTAGCTAAAGGCCAGCTTGCTTCTATGAAGAAGGAGGAAAAAGCAGAATGAAAGTAATTTTGTTGGAAGATGTAAAAAAAGTAGGTAAAAAAGGCGAAATCATTGAGGTCAGTGAAGGTTACGGCCGCAATGTGTTGATTAAAAAAGGCCAGGCTTTAGAAGGTACGCCTGCTAACTTGAATAATGCTAAGCAGCAACAAGCTTCGGCAGCTCACAAGAAACAAGTAAATGCTGATGAAGCGAAGATTTTGGCCAGCCAGTTGGCTAAAGTAGAAGTACGCATTCCTGTAAAAATGGGGGATGCGGGCCGTGTATTCGGTTCCGTTACAGGTAAAGATATTTCCGATGCTTTGGCCGCTCAATTCGATGTAGCCGTTGATAAAAAGAAATTGAACTCAAAGAACCGCTCAAAACTTTGGGCGTTCATGATGTGTTGATTCGCGTACATCCTGAAATTACGACTACTATTAAAGTTGAATTAGTGGAGGCATAATATGGCGGAAGCGCGCATTCCACCCCATAGTATTGAGGCGGAGAAGGCTGTTCTCGGGGCTCTTTTAACCGAGAATGATATCTATGATTCCGTCAGCAGTATTGTAGGTCGCAGTGATTTTTATCGCGATGCGCACCGTATTATCTATGAAGCCATTGAAAATATCGTGCGCCGCGGTAATCGTCGCGTCGATATGGTCCTTTTGACAGAAGAATTGACGCGCATGAAAAAACTCGACGAAGTGGGCGGTATTAATTACATTGCGGAACTCACCAATGATGCTATGTCGTCCTTTAATGTAGAAGAGCATGCTCGTATTGTGGCTGAAAAATCAACCTTGCGTCGCCTCATTGACGCGGGTAATCGCATCGTCGGTGAAAGCTACAATGGGGACAAAACAGTGCCGGACATTTTAAATGATGCGGAAAGCAGTATTTTAAATGTAACCGGTGCGGTAAAAGCGGAAACTTCGTTTGTCAGCCTTGGTGACGTAATGACCAATGTTATGAAACGAATCGGTGAATTACAGAACTATGGTGACAGCTTGACCGGTATTTCCACGGGCTTCAAAGATTTGGACAAGATAACTAATGGCTTGCAGCGCTCTGACTTAATCCTTGTGGCCGCTCGCCCCTCCATGGGTAAAACAGCGTTCACTTTGAACTTGGCCTATAATGTGGCCGTAAAAGGTAAAGGGTCCGTTGCCTTTTTCTCCTTGGAAATGTCTGCCGAACAATTGGTAGGTCGTATTTTGTCATCCGCTACGGAAGTGCCTTCGGACCGTTTGCGTACGGGGCGCCTCTTACAGGAAGATTGGCCGAAACTTATCGGGCAATTGGAACAACTTGGTGAATCCAAGTTATATATTGATGATACGCCGGGCCTTACGGTTCAAATGATGCGATCCAAACTGCGTCGTCTGAAAGTTGAACAGGGTTTGGATCTTATTATCGTCGACTATGTGCAGCTCATGACAGGGCGCAATGGCGGTAATAGCGATAACCGTCAGCAGGAGATTTCGGAAATTTCCCGAAACCTTAAATTGATTGCCCGTGAAATGGACGTACCTTTGATTGCTTTGTCGCAGCTTAGCCGCGGTGTTGAATCGCGTACCGATAAACGACCGGTCTTGAGTGACCTTCGTGAATCGGGTTCGTTGGAACAGGATGCGGACATTGTAGTCTTTTTATATCGTGATAAATATTACAGTAAAGATGAAAATCAGGAAGATGTAACGGAAGTTATTATTCGTAAACATCGTAACGGCGCATTGGGCACGGTTAATCTCTTATTCCAAGGGGAATTCACCAGATTCCGCGATATTACTATGCGTACGGATGAGATGTAGGGGAGGCACTGTATGAAACGCTGGGGACGAACTGTATTGGCGGCGGCTATTGGCTTAACTTTGGCCGGCGGTAGCGGTTTTACCGGTTTGGCGGGCTTTAAAGCAGAGGCAGCCGGTGTGTTTGATGTATTGTTGGGCGGTACATTGGCCATGGTAACGGTCAATACGGAATTATCTCGTATCGATGATACCGATGACGGTCAGCAGCAAATGCTCGAAGAACGTCAGAAAAATACCGGATATTATAATAATTATGCCTATCAGGATCGAGCTAAGCGGATTTTTGAAAGTCTAACCGATACACCTGATGTAAAGCGGACGTATGTAGTATATGTAACACCGGAAGAAGATGCCAATGCGGCTATGAGCCTTGGTCGTGTCATGTCTATCAATAAAGGTCTCATGGATATGATGGATGATGCGGCGATTGCGTCCGTTGTGGGTCATGAAATCGGTCATGGTGAAAACAAGGATGCCATCCGGGGCATTCGCAAAAGCGTAGCCTTGCAGACGGCAGTTGGTGCTGCCACGGCAAATGCGGGCGGTCTTAGTGTGCTCCTCGGCAATGTGGCGGGTAACTATGTTAACCAGCAGGTATTCAGCGTAAGTCAAGAAAAAGCGGCTGATGAATGGGGCTTTAAACTATTGGCCGATGCCGGTTATAATGTGGGCGCTGCGGCTGTGGCCATGGCGGTTCTGCGCGATAAATACGGCGATTTGTACACCGATGGTTTGGGGCAAATTGTCAATCCCAATAACCATCCGAAGATGAGTCAGCGTATTCTCGATCATTTGAAACGTATTGAGGACTACTCCGGGAAACATGTAAGTGTTACGGATGATGTAGTCTATGTCAATAAAAAGCCTGTTTATACGGGTGAGGCCAGCGGGCAATATACGGGCGCCATGCGGGCTTATTTGGTGGCCGGCAAATTGGCAAGATACTATCATGATAATAATGTGGGAATCCCGGTAGCTCAGGGCAACCAAGTTCTTATGAATGGCACTTCTTTGGTAACGTTAAGTTCCGCCGATAAAGCGGTGACCATGGAACAGGATTTAAAAGCGGCTATTGACTCTAAGAGCAGCAAAAAGGTAAAAGCTGACGATAAGTCAAAAGCAGATAAGAAAGACAAGAAAGCTAAAGTTAAGGCTGATACTAAGGTAAAAACCGACAATACGGCCGCTTCGAAAGCAAACTTTGAATAGTATTAATTAATCTTCTAACCGGAACGCCTGTTAAGCGAATGCTTTGACAGGCGTTTTTTTATGCAATATAGTGCAATAATACACTAAAAAATTTTCCGTGAATCATGAGAAACGCCTTAAAATAGGGTTTTGAATTTTGACTAAAAACATGAAAAATGTTTGATTTATACGTTTTGTAGTAGACAAATATAGTAATAAAACAGAAAATTTATAGAAAAAATAGCGTAAAATTTTTAAAAATTCATCGTTCCTATTATCAAAACGCATTCATGGATAAAGCTAGTGATAACTAGCAGTTATCGACTCTCATACCGTCAATTATTCGTCAAAAATGCCTTTTCTATGCAGATTTAGTAATGGTTTTTGGACGTTTTTAGGGCTTCGGAGTATTCAACAATCAAAAACCCTGTGCTATAATGAACTTGTCTTTAAAAGGAAATAAGCAATTTGAGAAGGGGACCAAAAAACGTCAGTAATTAGGATTAAGGATTTCTTGAAGAGCTTGTTCCAGGTATATGTTTTCGGAAAAGAGGATTAGACAAATGGGAAACGTAGTAAAATTTAAGTATGAACAACTTGACCAACTTTTATTAGATGCATTCATGAAATTTGGTTTCTCTGAAAAAGATTCTAAAATTATTCGTGACGTATTGTTGATGTCCGATATGTACGGCATTCAGAGTCATGGTATGCAGCGTCTTGTTCGTTACCACAAAGGTATCGAAAAAGGTACAATCAAAGTTGACGCTCAACCTGAAGTTGTTTTCGAAACTCCAGTATCCGCAGTTATCGACGGTCATGACGGCATGGGCCAATTGATTGGTCACTATGCAATGGAATTAGCTATTAAAAAAGCTAAAGAATCCGGTGTAGGTATCGTTTCTGCACGTAACTCCAACCACTACGGTATTGCCGGTTACTACGCTAACATGGCAGTAGAAGAAGGCTTAATCGGTTTCTCCTGCACTAACTCCGAAGCTATCATGGTTCCTACATATGCTCGTAAAGCTATGTTGGGTTCCAACCCACAAGCTTGGGCAGCTCCTGCTGAACCTTACAACTTCTTCTTCGATGCTTCTACTACAGTAGTAACTCGTGGTAAATTGGAAATGTACAATAAATTAGGTAAACAATTACCTGATGGCTGGGCATTGAATAAAGATGGTAACCCATCCACTGACGCAGCTGATGTATTGAAAAATATCTCCGCTCACGTAGGCGGCGGTATCATGCCACTTGGCGGTAACACTGAACAATTAGGTTCCCATAAAGGTTATGGTAACGGTATGGTTGTTGAATTGTTCGCAGCTATCCTTTCCATGGGCGGCACTTCCAACCACTGCATGAAAGACGGCAAATCCAATATTTGCCACGGCTTCATGGCTATTAACCCTGCATTCTTCGGCGATGCTGACGCTATCAAAAAACATTTCTCCACTTTCTTAACTGAACTTCGTGAAGCTCCTAAAGCTGAAGGTGAAGCACGTATTTACACTCATGGTGAAAAAGAAGTTGAAGCAGTTAAAGACCGTGAAGAAAACGGTATCCCTGTAATCGACAAAACTATGACTGAAGTTTATGAACTTTGCCAGTACTTAGGTCTTGACTTCAGCAAATACTTCGGCGACTACAAACCACCTGTAGCCGGCGATATGTTCACCGGTAACTATTAATAGACGGCCATTGAGCCCTATTAATAGGAGTCCCTTGACTCTCAGTAAATAATGCACCTAGCACATATAGCGCAATGATGATATTGTGCAGTTTAATAGGAAGGGCAGAGCCTATTAAGCAGTAAGAAGAAGAGCAGCTCGCACGGTAACGTGCGGGCTGTTTTTTGTTGTACGCCGAATAGGCATGACAAAACCCCCAGTTAAACTGGGGGTCGGTAAAAAATTCTTATAGAAAAGGAAAGAACCTCCTAATGATACAATGAAGTTGGTCTGGCAACCACAACATTTC
>ENA-OQJP01000250-OQJP01000250.1-human-gut-metagenome-genome-assembly--contig:-NODE-250-length-18368-cov-2.343128_pt1 | contig 18368 bp, 29 predicted proteins | sample MGYA00242611_ERZ504778 | MGnify/ENA primary metagenome ERZ504778 (study PRJEB26092, sample SAMD00036349) | human gut metagenome | host: Homo sapiens | study: EMG produced TPA metagenomics assembly of...
ATCATTATATGGAAGCTTATCGTACTTGTCTTTGCTATAATTATAGGTCGTGAAATCATGACTTGGAATCAACCGGACAAATAGAAAAGAACCGCACCAGTGTGAAACGGTACGGTTCAGATATTAATGGACTGATTTTCCCTTAATGTGTCAAATTTAGAATCCCTTGCCTTTGCTTCTGACATATACTGCTTCTTTTTGAGAATCACAGTTTGTTAATCGGAACTGTACGTTACATCCAACGGGTATGTCATTAGGAAGTTGATTGGCAAGTGCTGAAATGACATCATCAACGGTATCAAAACCTATGTCTGTAACTTCGGCAATAACTTCGCCTTTGAAATATGCTCTTCCATATATCATCATCTTTTTTGTAATACGAAACATTTTCTCTGCAGGTGATTCAAAGTTACGAACCAAACTCTGTTTACTGTTTTTATTACTGAAAAATATGAAGTCTATGATTTTTGCATTAAGTTCCCATGCTGGAGTAAAGTCTATTTTTTACATAGCCTCTTGTTATATTAAATCCATGGCTATGGTTCATACCGAATGCTACCTCATACATATTTGCTCCACAATCGTTTTGAGCAATGGTTGCCCAGGTATGACGAAACGTATAAAAGCAATAATATTCCTCCTTGGACATTCCCATATCTTGGCATATTCGCCTGATTCCCATATTTATATTGGCATTAAAACTATCGGAATTACTATAACGACTATGAAAATTAAACAGATATTCATCTGTCTGGTCCGTTGATAGATATTTATTAAATGTATCCTGTATAAACGGTTCAATACGAATCTCCATGTATGCTTCATCCCTACGACTATGTCTTGTTTTCGCTCTCTTATATCCTATAATACCATTATTATAATCTTTCTTTTTCTAGTTCGTAAAGGTCTATCGTGTTAATACCACCCATGCACAATGAAAGCAGGGCTATATCTCTGCCGAGTTCAGGAAGGGGAGATACCATTTACTTTGTGGCAGAGGACGATTAAAGAATTCACGACAAGCTTCTGCACTGATTGCTCTTTTCAGTGTATTGTCTGATTTTGGGATTATAATTTTTAGCCATGGATTGTATTTTATACGCAAAATACCACGTTCTTCGTCATTCAATTCTATGATTGCTTTCTTAAAAATCTGTCTGATACAAGTGGGATACATTTCTTTTGCCCTGCTGGTCTTATACAATGTGTCAATCCATTGTGTTAAAACAGAAGTCGTAAGAATGCTAAACATGATTTTGGTAGTACCTATATACCGTTCTAAATGATTGACTGCAAGTTTATAGTTTTTTGCATTACGTTCATGCCCTTCAGATTCCATCTTCGAAATAAACTTTCTCGCATAATCACTGAAGCATGTCTCTTCATCATTTTTGTGAAGGAATTCTATGACATCCTTAAGTTCCCAAAATGTAGCGTCAACACGATTCAGTTTGTCTGTATATTGGCGTATGATTATGGCACAATATTCATTCACTACCGGGTCTGTTAACTCACCACTACTGGTTATATGAGACGGATCAATAATCTTGTTAGTCTTGATGTAACTTGTTTTGCGCTGATGTGTGACTCTAATGTAAACTGTATAGAATCCATCTGATCTTGGCTTTTTTACCGTTGCTTTGAATGTTGTCATACCTACTATATTTTAATGATAAAACAATGGGGAAAACTTTGGGGTAAACGGGGTAAACATGGCCATTTTTGGGGTAAACATAGAGTAAAACAAATACGTTTATTTGGCTCATTTTTTGCGGTCAAATGTACGAACCGTCTAAGCGCAAATCAGGCTGTAACTACCGTAAAACGGTGAATTACAGCCTGATATAAAAATAATATTTTTAAGAGATTATTCCTCTATTGCCGCCTGCGCCGCTGCCAAAATAAGATACTTTTCAATGAGTTATATAATACTTCTCAACAATATTCGTTTATTCAATTTCTTCGTATCTGTCTATTATGATTAATGTTTTCGTCCATTTATCGAAGAACTCGCCGCTACCAGTCTTGATATATTACCCATTTAAGGCAAATAGATAAGCCACAATCAACACAAATACGAAAAACGATACTTTTAATCATCTTAAAGGTTTGAACGCTTTAAAACGGATTATTTACGTTCGTTCACCTGCTTTGATTTAATCAATTCATTGTAGATTGTATGGGCAAACTCCCCTGTGAAATATTCTGCCCAATTCTGATAAGTTAGGCAAATACCGGTTCGAGGGTCTTCATAATCCATGGTTTCCCATATATCTTCCAATTCTGCATAAACCTCATTGGGATTATTCCCAAGAGCGTCCACCACTTCTTCGGAATAACAGTTTACCAATGTATCTATCCAATCTCCACAATTATCACAACCATCTTTGTAGATAGCATTGAATGCGGCTTTTTTCAATTCATCCATAAAAGGCTCTGTTTTACAATATGGGTACTCTCCGTTCATTGCTTTTCTAATGTGCCGATATTTTTATGTTCAGGAGATAATTCTGTTAACCTACATTCGTTACCACCAAGCGCGGCTTCAAACATATAATCACTATTTGACAAAGTTATGCTTCTACCATTGCTTTTGCAGGAGAATACTCCCTTGTAATTTTCTGTCTCTGTATCTTGTTTGGAATATTTTTCTCCAATTGGCTCAGTACGTATTAGTGTAAATTTTTGAAGTTTACAATATGGATATCCGTTGACCGTAATAGCATTTTCTGATACTTCAATCACTCCGTAAGTTCCCTGCTTAAAAACATATTTATATACACAAGTTGCCTCAAACATTTTATCTGTTCTTTTTTCTGTTTTTATATACAGATCAGCTTCGGATTCTCGCATGATTAAGTCGTAAGTAGTTTCTGTCTTCACAGTGTAATCACCAGCTTCTATAGGCTCTCCTTTTCCTACTTCCACTTTTTCAAACTCAACATTATGCAATATGACATCAGAAAAAGAATCTTCCGGAGTAATAGCATCTATAGCCTCCATACTCAAAAATACACCCGAATAGCGTTCAGCGCCTTTCTCGTCATCTTCACTGCAAGCACATAACAGTAAAGAAGTAATAAGACATATTATTCCAACTATATATCTCATTTTTTTCCCTCTACTAACTTTTCATAAACCTTAATCAACCTCTCCTTTTCAGCCAACAATTCTTCCAAATGCTTCACTCGTTCTACAAGAATAGCATCTGTGCCTACAGACACGTTGCCCATCATCGAAGCAGGACTAAAATCGCCGTTTGTTTCAACTGTATTATTTGATAGTCTTGATACTTCATCATCAAAAAAATTCGTATGTCAGCTTTTAATAGAAAAGCAATCTTCTCTAAGTCTGCCGCTTGAATCTTATTGTTTCTAATGCATCTATGTAGATTTTGTTCGCTCATTCCAACATCAGCAGCAAGTTTCTTTAATCCACCACCTCTGTTTTCGCTCAATTTTCTAACAATTTCTAAATTCATGATTTACAGGAACTTGAATTAGTCGACTAATATTTAATTTCGCATACACTAAATTTTATGACGAAAATATTTGTTCGCCACGAATAAATATATTAGTTTTGCACTATAAAGTTAAACAATAACCCATAAAAAACAAATAAAATGGCAGAAAATCAAGTAAAAGTACGTCCAACTTTAACGGATTTGGAAGTAGGTAAAACGGTTACTTTCCCCATTGAAAAGACTAAGAGCGTCCGTGCTCAGGCTTCCGATCTCGGACTTATCCTGAATCGTAAGTACCAGACAGAAACGGACCGAGAAAAGCGTATCATAACAGTAATCAGAATATCGTAATTTGTAATCATCATGAACAAATTTGTAAATATTTCACAACTGATACTATCCTGCATCATGCTTTTTGCGGTGGTTGTCAGCATTGTGGCACATATCATACTTGGAAACATCGCATCGTTCATTGGCTATCTTGTATCAGCTGTATTCATCTTTCTCACATGGAAACTGGTACGTATATCATGGATGGAGTTTCAAAATGAAAACAAATAACCTCTTAACTTACAATATCATGTCTATCAATTTCAAAAATTAAATTCTCAAATCAAGCCTCTTAAACCGGAAGCAAGACACGTGGGCTACATCTTTATTGCTACAGACAAGCAAAAGAGAGAAAGTCTGGTTAACTCTATTGCCAAGCCCGGTTCTAAACGTTCCCTAATAAAAGTGCTTACATATTTCATTAAAACCGATGAAAATTATCGTGCAGAGTATTCACTTTAATCCGTAATCCTATGCTCACTATTGATTTTCCCGATAAATCCGTTACTTATGACACTTTCGTCCGCGATGTAGCGTCCTCTGTAGTCCGTATGCTTGCCGATACACACAATGACCCCGAAATGGTCAGCCAGCGAAAAGCATACGCTATGTTTGGGCGTGGCAATGTGGATAGATGGCGCAAGCAGGGTAAAATAACCCCCTGCAAGCGTCCGGGCAAAGTTGAATACCGCACAATCGAACTGCGTACACTACAAAGGTTACAACAAGACTATTTCAAATGATAAGGGAGGATAGCTCAGCGGATAGAGCGGCGGTACGTACCCAAATGGCCAAGATGCAGCAGGACACAGGTTCAAATCCTGTTCCTCCCACTATTTTTTCACTATTAAAAATCAAAGTAGATGAAAGCAATTCAGCTAAAATCAATCACGCTTCGCAACTGGCGTGGAGAAAAAGAAAGGACAACACAGTTCCATACAGATGGCACTGTTACACGTATCTGTGGTCGTAACGGTCTCGGCAAGTCCAGGCACATGGATGCGTTCTGTTGGCTGCTTTTCGGCAAGGACAGCAAAGACCGTAAAGACTTCAACTTGCGCACCACAGACGAAAAGGGCAATCCCCTACAGCATTGTGAATGCTCCGTAGAGGGAACATTAGTCGTTGATGGAACGGAAATTACCATCAAACGAGAGTATAAGGAGCAATGGGTCAAACCTCGTGGACAAGTAGAGGAAGTGTTCAAGGGGAATGTCACCGAATGCACATGGGACGGCGTACCTGTTCGTGTCAATGAGTATAAGGAACGTATAAATGCCGAAATCATTGATGAGAACCTTTTCAAGATGCTAACCAATACCGAGTATTTCCTATCGTTAAAACAAGATGTTCAACGTGAAGTGTTAATGTCCATTGCCGGAGCCAAAACAGACAACGAATTGGCGCAGGGAAATGCAGAATTTACCGCTCTCGTAGACATGTTGAGTGGCAAATCATTGGCGGATTATCGTCGGCAGATTGCCGCAGAGAAAAAACGTCTAAAAATGCAAGCGGATGAAATCAAGCCACGTATCGACCAAACGGACAAGATGAAACCAGAAGCCGAGGATTGGAACTCATTGGAAGAAATGCTCACCGACAAAAGAAAGAGCTGGAAGAAATAAACGAACTTCTGCATTCTGAAGATGCTCGCAAGCAATCTGCCATCGATAAAAAGCTGCGCTGAACCGTGAAAAACGGCAAATCGAACAGCAACAGAAGGATATTCTTGCCGCAGAAAGGAGAAGTCGTCAGGAGGAAGCCGATAAGCAGAACGAAACACGTAATGAAATCGAGAAAGAGTTGAAGAATATTCATTCCGAACGATCGGATTGCAATATAGACATTACCCGTGCAAAAGAACGCATCAAGTATTTGAACGAAGAAATAACTAGAACAACAAGCAGACTTGAAGAATTACGTTCCGAATGGGCATCCATTCGTGCCACACAGTACACCGGTGATAATATCTGTCCTCATTGCGGCCAGCCTTTACCCGACAATATGATACAAGACGCTCTCCAAAAGTTTGAAGAATATAAACAAAACAGGCTCAAAGAGAATCAATCACGTGGAAAATCCCTGTCGACACAAGTCGAATCATACCGAGAGGAATTAAACAGGCGTAATGAAGAACTTGTAGAGCATTCCAAAAAGATTACTGCCATTGACGAATGTATTGCAGGGCTGTATGATCGTCTGAAATCCACCCCGAAAGCAGCACCGTCCGCCATCAACGAAAACGAGCTGCCTGCGTATGCAGCAAACCTAAAACGTTTGGATGAGATAGAAAAAGAAATAGCAAATATCACATATACTCAGACAGATACCGAACTGTCCGAACGTGCCGAGTTGGTGAAATCTGCTATTAAGAACTTGGAAATCCAACTAAACAACCGTACCATTATCGCCAACTATGATAAAGAAATAGAGCGTCTTGAAAAGGAAGGTCGTGAACTCGCACAGAAGATAGCCGACATAGAGAAACGTGAATATATAGCTGCTAAGTTTGCCAAAGCTCGCATTGATGATTGTGAGAGCCGTTTGAACTCGCTGTTTGGCATGGTACACTGGAAACTTTTCGATACCACTCTTGACGGAAACGAATACGAAGTATGTATCCCTATAATTGATGGTGTGTCCTATGGTACGTGCAATACAGCAAAGCAAGTGAACGCAGGTATTGACATCACCAACACATTGGCAAGGCATTACGAAGTCTATGCTCCAATGTTCATTGACCGTGCCGAAAGCGTGAATACATTCATTGCTTCCAACGCACAAATGATATTCTTGCAGGTTACAACAGACAGTCAACTAACAGTAAAATAAATAGTTAAATCTTTAATTATTAGAATTATGAACGAAAGACAAATCACACCGGTTACACATCAAAGTAACGTTCCTGTTGGCATCAACTTCTTTGACCCGACAACCATTGAAACGCTCAACCGTTTCTCCACCATGTTTGCCAATTCCAGTCTTGTACCCGAAAGTTACCGCATTGGCGGTGTTGTTGGCGGTAAGACCGGAGAAGGACCTAAAAAAACGGTCTCTGAAGCCGAAGCAGTAGCCAACTGCGTAATCGCATTCGATGTGGCCACACGCATTGGCGCATCCCCTCTTATGGTAATGCAGAACTTGTACATTGTATATGGTCGCCCATCTTGGTCGTCCAAGTTCCTAATTGCCACTATCAATACTTGTGGACGCTTTGAACCACTGAAGTTTGAATTGACATCAAATGGAGTTTGCAATAACGGTGTGGCAAATGTCAAGTGTGTGGCATGGACTACTCCTAAAGGTGTTACGCATGATGAGAACGGAAAACCGGTTACATCAAAATCACCACTTGCCTTACGTGGTACAGCCGTTACCATACAAATGGCGATTGATGAGGGTTGGTATAGCAAAAACGGCAGCAAGTGGCGTACTATGCCCGAACAGATGTTACGTTACCGTGCCGCCTCGTTCTGGTGCTCTACATACTCACCGGAACTGTCAATGGGTATGCGTACCGTTGAAGAAAATGTAGAGGACGCCGATTATGTCGATGTTACAGAACAGGTTGCGAAAGAAATTTCCACGCAAGCCAACAAAGGCACTATCAGTTTTGATGATGCAGTAGCTCCGGTTTCCAACGAAGTTCCGGCAGGTGTTGACCCTGAAACAGGAGAAATTAAAGAGCCCCAAGGTGAAACAAGTACCGAAAACCAAGCCTCAACCGAGGATGATGGACCGGGCTATTAATCCTATTTGAAATGAAACTTCATGTGTTAGGTTCTTCATCATCAGGCAACTGTTACCTCTTCCAGTCTGAAAAGACTGGTGAGGTACTTGCAGTGGAAGCCGGAGTTAAGTTCAACAAGTAAAAAAAGTTACTTGACTTCAATCTAAACAGCATTGTTGGTTGTATCGTCAGCCATGAGCATGGCGACCATGCCAAATGTGTGGGCGATTTTATAAACGCCTGCATACCTTGCTATATGAGTCAAGGCACAAAACATGCGCTTGGTTTCTCTTCCAGCTATTGGGCAAAAGGGCTGTTGCCATTCGAACAAGTTGTGATAAATGGATTTAGAGTGATACCGTTCCCTGTACAACATGATGCTGCGGAACCTTACGGATACCTCATCCGTCATGAAGAGTGCGGAACAGTGCTGTTTGCCACAGACACCTATTTCCTAAAATACAAATTTCCCGGTCTTAACAATGTAATGTTGGAGTGCAATTATAGCAAGGAAATTCTTGATGCAAATTTCACTGCCGGGCGCATTGACAAGAAACGCTACGAACGCACCATTAAGTCGCACATGTCCTATGATAACTGTCTCCTCACATTGCAAGCCAATGACCTGTCTCAAGTATGCAACATTCTACTCCTGCATCTGTCCGACAATAACAGCAATGCTACGGAGTTTATCCATGGAATAGAAAGATTATATCCAGAGATAGAAATAACAGCCGCTACAAATGGGCTTTCGTTAACATTTAACAAGAATCCCTATTAGCATTTGTGATTATGAGGAAAAATAATAGTAACCAGTAAATAAAGAAGTAATATGAGAATCTATTTTGATATAATATTTATTGTTTTGAATATCATCATTTTTGCTGTTAACTTTCATTTTGCTTTAGAATCCAAATCCTCTAAAGCATATACGTATGCCATTTTAGGAATGAGTTTTGCCATTGCAGCCATCGTCCTACTTCTATCTGCGGATTTAAATCAAGAATCATAATGAAAAATCAGTTGAAAATACTCAATACAAAACTGAGAATTGTAGACCAAACAATAGTGATCTATCATTTTAATAAAATAAAACAATGAGAAAATTAGAGATCGTTGAACATGTTATCAACAATACGACTATTAGTCGCTCACAGGCTATTCAAGCCGTAGATTGTGCTTTTGATGCTATTGAGAAAGCACTTTGTAAAGGTGAAAGTGTCTATATACGTGGTTTTGGCACTATCAAGACTTATATCACAAAAGAAAGGAAAGCCCGTAATATCTACAAGAGAACAACGGTAATCATTCCGGCAAGACGAACAGTAAAACTTGTAGTCAGTAAACAACTCAAAGAAAAAATGAACTCATGATGCACACGTGGTTTGAATGTAAAATCCGTTATGAAAAGACAATGGATAACGGAATGAACAAGAAAGTAACAGAACCCTATCTGGTTGACGCGCTCAGCTTCACGGAAGCGGAAGCACGCATCATTGAGAAATGACTCCATTTATAACAGGAGAATTTACAGTATCGGACATTAAACGTGCCAACTATAGCGAGCTCTTTCCCTGTGAGGAAGACAGTGCCGACCGCTGGTTCAAGTGCAAGCTGTATTTCATTACCTCAGATGAAAAAAGTGGAGCAGAAAAAAAGACGGCTACCAACGTACTGGTACAAGCAGCCGACTTGCGTGATGCAGTAAATAAACTGGATGAGGGTATGAAAGGCACAATGGCCGACTACCAAATTGCATCGGTAGCGGAAACTGCCATTATGGACGTCTATCCATATGCCGCAGATGAGTCCATTACGGATACCATCAGTGAAAATGCCAATTCGCCTGTTGTACGAAATTTCATACAATCTCTCCCCGAAGGTTGCAGGACAACGATAACCGTTGGTGGGAAAAAAGTTGTAGTAGACAAGACCGGAAAAGACACCATTGTTACACCCGAAAAGCAAAGCGACAATGACACTTGAGGAAATGCTTCAAATGGAAAGGAACGAAAAAAGAAGCAAAAATATGACGATGAGGAACATCGCATACAATGCTCTTGCGTAAAGTGGTTCAATTTGAAGTATCCGAAGTTAAAAGGCCGGTTGTTTGCTGTGCCGAACGGAGGAAGACGTGATACTGTTACAGGTGGCAAATTGAAAGCTGAGGGCGTAACAGCCGGTGTATCCGATTTGATTCTGTTGAAAAGCAATCGTGATTATGGTGCGCTGCTCATTGAAATGAAAAAGAAAGGCGGCTATCAATCTCCATCACAAAAAGAATGGCAAAAGATAATATGTGAAAACGGAGAATACAAATATGTTCTGTGCTTTTCGCTAGATGATTTCATTCGTGAAGTGGATGATTATTTGAGAAATGAATTTTAAAAAAGTCAGATATGGCACGAACTTTTAAAAAAGGTCTTGACTATTTCCCTCTGGATATAGATATATTTAACGACCTTAAAATAAGAAAACTAATCAAGTATCAAGGTGGAAAAGCTATAACGGTATATGCTCTGCTGCTCTGCAATATCTACAAGAGTGGGTATTATATGAAGTGGGATAAAGAGTTGCCTTTCATTTGCTCGGAGCTTACGGGATTTGAGGAGGCATATATATCAGAAGTAATCAAAACCTGCCTGACACTGGGGTTGTTTTCAAAAGAATTGTTTGACGCTGAAAAAGTATTGACTTCTAAAGGTATTCAGGAAAGGTATAGTCGTATATGCGTACAGTGCCGTCGTGTTTGCTATATTGGGGATTATAACCTAATCGAGAAAAGAAAGCCCAAACAAACTGAAAAACTGCCACGAAAGAATGACAATCCACAAACGATACAAGGTAGTACAACAGTGCAAAACGAACTGCAATACGAGCCTTACTCCATGACTATCGATGAAGAAATTGCCGAACTGAAAAAAGACGAGTGTTGGCTTGACCAATTACAAGTGCTTCATGCAACGAATATTTCCTCTTTGCGCAGCAGTCTTGACGACTTCCGGGTGCAATGCCTGGCAGACGGGAAAGACCGGCATTCTTCCTTACAGGATGCCAAACAGCACTTCAACGCATGGTTGAGAATTGTAAATGATAAAAATAAAAGAAAAGATGATAAAGTTAGACCCGAAAGCAGAAATCAACGCAGAGGTAATCTTCTCAAATCTGATGAAGAGAAAACATATGGTAACTCGTTTTAGATTGCCATATACCGCCAAGCAAGTTTACGCTATGCTATATGAAGCGTGCCGGGTGGAAGTTGCTCATAGGCATAGGGAATTTAATGCCACCGAACAATACAAAAAGCACCTTTGGGACATTTCCAATTGGATTACATCGGAAGCCTCCACTTTCGGATTGTTCCTTTGCGGCGATGCCGGAAATGGGAAAACCACCATTCTGCGTGCATTGCAAAACCTTATAAACTACTTGCGCTCTGATGAGGGGTATAACAGCAATGCGGATGCATATCCGATACGCGGCTACATGATGGTATCGGCTAAAGAACTCGTCTTGCTGGCTAAAGCGTATAACAATCCCACACGCGACAACACCTCCGATGTGGCACGCTACAAAAGGCTGCGCCAAATCGAAATACTCGCAATCGACGAACTCGGCTCCGAACCGAAAGAAAGCATTCATTATGGCGATTACGTAACCGCCGCCATGGATATGCTGTCTTTTCGCTATGAAGAGCAGTTCTGTACGCTGGTCTCATCCAATCTTACGGCAAAAGAAATTGCAGAATATTACGACGAACGAATTGCAGACCGTTTCCGTGAAATGATGCTAATCATCAATTTCGGCAATGAGCAGTCATTCAGAAAACAGTAAACTAATTAAAAACATTATGACGATGAATACAGATTATAGTTATTGTTCGGGCGTTACCTGCTCAATCCGCAAGAGTTGTAAACGCTATTTGCCCGATCCACCCGATACACGTTTGCAATGGGTATGGCCAGCATACAATCCGGGAACAGACAAATGCAAGTACTATGAACCAACTAAAGTAGCAAAACAAAAAATCCGTAATCATGGAAAAGATAAGTTTACCCATGGTAGTTTGTTCAGCGGCATCGGTGGTCCGGAAATAGCTGCCGAGGAAATGGGCTGGAAAAATATAGTTCCATTGTGAAATAAACCCGTTCGGGAGAAAAATACTTGATTATTGGTTCCAAACAGCAAAAGTTATGAAGACATCACGAAAACAAATTTTACAGAGTGGCGTGGAAAAATCAATGTCCTCACCGGAGGTTTTCCCTGCCAGCCTTTTTCTTGCGCCGGACAGCGAAAGGGAGCGGAAGATGACCGCTACCTCTGGCCGGAAATGCTACGAGCGATACGGGAGATTCAGCCCGATTGGGTTGTTGGTGAAAACGTTGCTGGAATCCTCTCAATGGTACAACCCGGCAGTGAAACTGCGTTGGGACGTGAAGAATCTCTGTTCGGAGAGGTTGACCGAAAAAGAATATTGCATCGGCAGGAATACGTCGTCGAAACAGTGTGTAACGACCTTGAACGTGAAGGATATTTCGTCCAACCGGTTGTTATTCCGGCTTGTGCCGTCGGAGCGCCGCACAGAAGAGACCGTGTCTTCTTTATTGCCCACCGTGCAGACGCAGGGGTTAAAGGTATGCAACGAAAATGGGAAGACAACATTCTATCCGGTAGGACTGCTTCCGACACCACGTGCCGTGGAAGTGGTGGAACACCCCATGAAAGCTGCTGCGAGAACGAAAGACAGAACGGGTACGAAACTCAACAACCTTTCGTCAGGGGCTGCGTTCGGGCTTCTTCCCACTCCGATGGCGAGCGATGCAACAACCGGAGCGATAATTGGAAAGAACGACCAATTTGTTACGACCAGAAACGGGACTCCGAGGAGAATCAATCAGAACGGACAGAACGGAAGCGTAGGACTTGCGAGAATGGTTCGGTTGCTTCCTACTCCCAATGCCCGGGAAGCGGACAAGTACAGCAAGAAATACAATCCGAACAGTCAAATGGGCACAGCTTTGACAGCAATGGCGGTGAATGGGATGCTCCCTACTCCAGCAGCGAGGGACTATCAACCCTCCGTTTCCCCACAAGCATTGAAAAGAAAAAATGGGAAAATGAGGACGGATGCTCTGTGCAACCTGCCGGTAATGTTAGGAGAGCATCATTCGCAGAACGGTGGAAAAACTTCCCAACTCAATCCCCTGTTTGTAGCCGAGATGATGGGATTTCCACCAGATTGGACGGTATTGCCTTTTCAAAGTGGCGGCAGGAATCGATAAAGGCATATGGCAATGCGATTGTCCCACAAGTAATGTATGAGATATTCCAAGCTATTCAAGAAACTTATAATCAATAATAACCATGGACAATTCAATTTATAAAAAATGCACAGAGTGCGGGCAAACAAAGCATATTTCAGAGTTCAGCAAATCATATCCTAACAGGTGTAAAACTTGTGTAGCAGAACACACGAGACAAATGAGAGCTGCTGAAAAACTTAAAGCTAAAGTAAAGGCTACCGGCGAGGTCATAGATGTTGAACCGTCAGGTACTATGCAGGTTTTATGCGGTTCATTCATAACGAAAGACGGTCGAAGAATGCCCGGAACAGCACTTGAATTTGAAAAAGCCATAGACTGGGAACAACGCAGATACGAGATTGCGAAAGAGATAATGAAAGGATTTTCAGCCAATTCACATAAATCAGTGTGTGGATGCAAGTAGCGAAACGTTAGCCCAGTGGAGCATTAGCGGTGCTGATGCTCTTATTGCAGAATTGAAGAAAGGAGGTAAAGGATGAAAGTAATAGTTTCATTCAGTGGTGGCAAAGATAGTCTTGCATCACTTCTTTGGGTGCGTAATAACCTAACAAAGATTTTATACAGTATTTTGTGATACAGGTTGGGAACACCCATTGACCTATAAATATATCGAAGAAGTACAGGAACAACTGGGCTTAAATCTCATTACCGTCAAGTCAAAGAAGTTTAACGGCATGGTAGATTTGACAAAAAAGAAATCACGCTGGCCATCCTCGCAACGGAGATTCTGCACATCTGAATTGAAAACCATTCCGATGATTGACTACATACTCGATGAAGTAAACGATGATGTTCTGATTATACAAGGAATACGTGCTGCCGAGAGTGCCAAGCGTGCTGAAATGTCCAAGCAATGTACGTACTTCAAGTATTATGTGCAGCCATACGGTAAGGACAAGAATGGTAAGGACAAGTACCACACCTATCGTCGTAAAGATGTATTGGCATTTCGAAAGAAATATGCTGATGACCTATTGCGTCCTGTATTCGATTGGTCGGCACAACAAGTGATTGACTATATACTTGAAAATGGAATACAGCCTAATCCGCTCTACCGAATGGGCTACAAACGTGTTGGTTGCTTTCCTTGCGTGATGGCTTCACAACAAGACATTTACAATATCAGCGTACAAGAGCCAGAAAGAATAAGCTACATTGCAGGTCTCGAACAACAGTTCAACAGCAGTTTTTTCGGTCCTGATAAAATTTCATCTAAGTATTATAAGGGTGAATATCCTCTAATCAGCGATGTTGTTCGTTATGTACAAAGTAAACGTGCAGGTGGTTCTCTGTTCGATGATGATGTGGCAACAAGTTATATGAGCTACTATGGGCTTTGTGAATAAAAAAGGAATGGTATGGCAAATATAAAAGACAATAAAAAAGGATTCAAGGTAATTCAAATAAGTCGGAAAGAACTTGTAGAGGAATTAGGGCAATATGGTGCAATGGGAATTTGTGACTACTGCAACGAAACTGCATCTACAGGCTATTACATAGCTGTGTTAAATCAATGGTTTTGCCCGAAATGCTATCAAGAATGGTATCATCGCGCTACTTATTATCCGGAAGATGCAAAGGTAGAAAACAGAAATTTTGAGTTTTACAAAAATATTTTTGGGTTATGACAAAATAAAACTGAATTGGACATACGCCAAAGGCGAATTAGATACTGATACATTGAAAATGGTTTGCATCCCGGCAAGAGGAAAACGTGTGTTCGGTCCTGATGAATTGGACGCAGAACTTTGTATAAAGGACGGCATGAATTACCAAATAGCCGAAATCCACTTGGGCGATGTGGAAAGTTCAAACATCCTTTGCAAAGAGATAGCAAGGCGTTGGAATGAGTTCGAGGAATGGCACGAGTGTAAAGAGAATACGGAAGATGCGCCGGAACGAAATACCCCATGCTTGCTAAGGACTGAGTGCAAGGAAATAACCACAGGCATTGTAGAAGTTGGTTATCTTACATCTGTTTGGGGTGAATATGGATGGACTGAAGATTATCTTGACGACTTTGATGAATCCGAATTTGAAGTTACTATCACTCATTGGAAACCGATTAAACAAACCGAAAGGAGTTGAAGAATGAAACGAGAAGATATTGAAAAGGCGGCAAAAGATTATTCCATAGGTAAAACATATTTTCGGAGAAACGTTCTCAAAGAAGTGGATGCGGACAATTATGTTCTACGCAAGGGTAATTGCAGTGAAGACTTCATAGCTGGTGCAGAATGGCAGGCAAAGCAATCCCCGTGGATAAGCGTTGAAGATAAACTGCCTTCTTTTAAACCAAAAAGTAATAGTTTATAATGGGAAACAAGTATATATATCTCATAGGACAGAAAAAGACTACGCAAAAGATACTAATTCCTTCTTGTATGGATTGCAGACCTATAATGTTGTAGCTTGGATGCCCATCCCTCTTTCGATGAAATACTCGAAGTCAACAGGGATGTACTAGAACGGATTTAAAAGAGAAAGGAGATTGAATATGTATATAGCAAGAGACAAAGATGGTGATTTGTATCTTTATAAAAAGCAACCCGTGAAGTATTCGGAAAGTTGGCAATTATGTAGTGACAATCCCCATGATTTCTACAAGATAGATTCTTCTTTATTTCCCGAAGTAAAATGGGAAGATGAAGAGCCGACAGAAGTTGAATTGGTAAAGAAGGAGAAATAACGATGAAATCAAAACAAGTATTATCAGTTGAACAAATGAAACATTTACAGGAGATTGGACTTGAATTAAGAAATACAAGTATGCTCTTGTGGTACAAACAAATGCTTGGTAAAATACCTATTTCAGATTGGGAATTATCGGTTTGGCGTGAAAGCCTATTTAGTGAAGATCATGTATACCCTGCTTACACCTTGCAGGACATTCTTGACAAGCTGCCGAAACGTATAGAAACAGAAGATTATGAGTTTGAATTATACATATATTACCATGAAAACGGCGTCAGCGTATTTTACGATGATGGTGATATTACTCAACTTGCATTCTTTAGTAAGCCTACACTTCTGGAATCAGCCTACGAGATGCTGTGTTGGTGCATTGAAAACGGATATGTTAAAGTTGGAAAGGAGGAATAACTATGGGATTTACAACACCGTGCTTTATACGGCAAGAGCACCTATAAACTTAGAAAGAAATTAGAGGAGTTGGGATATAGATTGTTTGGGGCGGAACTTAACGAAGACTTATGTATTTTCACTGAACCCGAATACGGTCTATATAGTGTTGAGTTTTTCAGTAACATTCCACATCCTGACGAAACCGATAGTGTTGATTGCGGAACCAACGAAGAACTTTTCTTGGCTATTGCTGCATTGAGAGATGATACAAATGAAAATCAGTGGTTTATTTGCGATGTAAATCATTGGGATAGATCGGACAATGGAGAAGCAACAGTTTATGCTGAAATAGGAGAATGGATTTTTTGAAATCCAATGACGATGATTGTGCACGAGATAATCATTATCACAAGGCTACCGTAGAAGAGCTAATCGAAACACTTTAAAGAAAAGGAGGAATAACCATGCCAACAATACTAAAAGAAACTTATCCAACAGCCAAGAAAGAGCATATATGTGAGTTTTGTGGCTATAAGATACAGCCGGGACAAAAAATATGTTCGCCAGACAAATGTATATGACGGAGTCGTGTATGACTTTATCACACATCAAGAATGTAAGGAAGTTGCCCATGAATTGAGAATGTACGATGATTGTGATGACAATGGATTATGCGGAGAACAGTTTAGGGAAGAATTGGACTCATACGTATACGCCAATCATTACGATGATGAAGCGGATGATATTTGTTCTGATTGGCAGTTATCTCACTATGAGATAGCGAAAAAGGTATTGAAAGAACTTAAAAAATGAATAGTCATGACCGAAGAATTTGTAACATTAGAGACAGCAAAGATTCTGAAAGAGAAAGGGTTTAATGAGCCATATTCGCTTGCTATTAATGTTGAAGATAGCAGACAATATACGACCAGTAGAACAAATAGTGAGTTACCGATAAAAGTATGTACCCAACCGCCACAATCCATCGCCCAAAAATGGATACGTGAAACCAAGGACCTACATATTTCCATCATTAGAAACGCTTGCGGCTATGGCTATGATATATGCAAAGCTGATAATGGCACTCATATAACCGATGGAATATTTAAAGGTCCTAACGATGGCGGTCAGTGGGACACCACCTATGAAGAAGCATTGGAAGTTGGAATACAAGAAGCATTAAAACTTATATAATCATGAAGAAAATAATGTTCTCGGATAAATTTGGCTTAACCCAAGCCGTATTGGAATGTCGGAAGACTATGACGAGAAGAATAATCAAATGCCCTAGAACTTTTAAAGGAGAATGGGTCGCAGGATTCAATATACACAGAAGTCCTTCTGATAAAGAGATAGTTGGCTTTCCTTGTATGTACGATGCAGATGAAAGGGAGTTTGATATGGGCGAGATATTGCCGAAATATGAACTTGGAGAAGTTGTTGCCATTGCGCAAAGTTATATGGATGTTGACCGATTTCATAGAAAAGGGAAAAATGCAGCTTACTTAGAATACTTGGATTCTATATTGCCTGAACTGAAATTACATCCCGGTTGGACTAATAAAATGTTTGTGAAAGCCGACCTAATGCCCCGCCATATTGAATTTACAGATCGTAAGGTTGAACGCTTACAGGACATTAGCGATGAAGATTGCTTGAAAGAAGGGATATATGAAGATTCGGGTGATGATGAGTTTCCGCCATCTATATTTTATGAATTTGAGGGAAACAAAGACAATGGATTTGATACTCCACGTGAAGCCTTTGCCGCCCTCATAGATAAAGTCTCCGGTAAAGGCACTTGGGAAAGCAATCCCTATGTTTGGGCGTATGAATTTGAATTAATGAAATAATCATGAGCATTGCAGAAGATATTATAGACGGTTGGTGTTGCCAACTTTGTGGTGTGTACTTTGAAGAAAAACACGGTTACCCTGTTGTTTGCGAAAGCTGCTACAACGAACTATCAGAAGAAGAAAAGAAAGATTATCAATTAGCAACCCATAAAGAATTTTAATGTATTTATCATATGGATGCAAAAACATTCTTTACCAAGGTAGTCCTGATGCGCAAAGCACAGAAAGACTATTTCAAGTGTCGCACCCAACAAAACTTGCGGAAATGCAAGGCACTTGAAACGGAAATTGACGGAGAAATTGAACGTGTAAATAGTATTACCGGAATTTCTTCCGTTTCCAAAGAACCCCGACAGACAAATTTATTCACTGATTAAATCATACAATATGAACTCAACTGTATTAAAAGAAATCATGGCATTCCTTTTCGGACGCAAATATTATGCCAACATTGTAGCAACAAAAGGAACAACAAAGCAAGAAATCTGTTCTTACATTTTTGCAACAAAAGAAGCCGCCAACCGGCATCGACTGGAAATCGAAACAACTCTGTCATTCCGGTTTGTCGAAACAGTTTCTTT